>Ga0180432_10000569_pt1 | contig 61653 bp, 49 predicted proteins | sample SS_ome_10_FD_132414 | JGI IMG/M metagenome (GOLD analysis project Ga0180432, IMG submission 132414) | Hypersaline lake sediment archaeal communities from the Salton Sea, California, USA - SS_1_MS_2 metaG | ecosystem: Environmental > Aquatic > Non-marine Saline and Alkaline > Hypersaline >... | reverse complement strand
GTACTACGCCGATCGGCTCTTGCAAGGGCTACGTAGGGTCCTCCGTAGCTCTCGCAACCACCTGCAAGCGAAGGAGGAGAGGCTCGCCCTCCAAGTTTTCATGGTTTCCGGGAGAGCCGAAGGTTCATGGCCGACTGAATTCGTAATTGCATTCTTCGTGGTGCCTTGGTGTCCCCGTGCCTTGGTGTTGAAGGCGCTTGGGCGCGGATTGGCTGCTTTATGATTTACTTGTTTGACCCCCGGCAAGCCATCCCGTACCATTCCCCTTTCCATCGACGCGTGTATGAGAGATGAGACGCCTTTTTCTCCTTTCGTGGATCCTCCTCCTCCCGGCGGCGCCCGCGGCGGCGCAGGAGAACGCCGAAGGCGAGCGCGACCTCGCCGAGGAACGCGCGTTGGAACGGAAATGCCTGGAATGCCACAACGATCCCGCCCTGTACGGCGCGAGGGCGAGCGGCGAGCTGCGCTCCATTCACGTCGACCCCGAACGCTACCGGACGTCCATCCACTACGAGAAGGACTACACCTGCCTGACCTGCCACCCTGACGCCTCGCCGGACTATCATCCCCGCGAGGGCGTGAAGATCCGCGCCTGCGGCGACTGCCACGATCACGAGGACGAGCTGGCGGATTTCGAGAAGAGCCGCCACGGGATCCTGCTGGCCGAAGGCGCCGAGGACGCCGCGGACTGCTTCCACTGCCACGCGAACCACTACACCCGCCCGAAGGACGACCCGATGGCCTTCGTGAACGCCGCGCGCATCCGAAAGACCTGCGGGGCCTGCCACCCGGCCGAGGCGGAACAGAGGCCGCAGAGCGCCTGGTGGTCCGCGGGACGGGTTTCGGCCCACGGGAAGGCCGATCTGTCCGAGCCCTACGTCGTGGACGACTGCAAGCGATGCCATCAGGGGCCCGATACCCACAAGATGCGCCCCCTCGACGAGCGGGGCCCCTGCGTCGCCTGCCACGGGCGCTTCGAGGAAGCGCGGCCGGCGGGCCTGGCTCTGGCCGGGTCCGTGCATCTCGCCACGGAAGAAAGCCCGGAACGCTGGCTCTCCGGCGTCCGGACGCTGGGTTTCCTCGTCGCCCTGGGGGCGTTTCTCGCCGTGATGACGCCCCCGCTGGTCCTGGTTCTCCGCTTCCGGGCCCGACGCAAGAAGAAGGAGGAGACGCCGGGTGGAGAGTGATTCCAAGAAGCCGCGCTGGGGGTTTTTGATCGATCTCCGCCGGTGCATCGGTTGCCACAGCTGCACCGTGGCCTGCAAGGCGGAGAACGAAGTCCCGCTCGGCGTCTTTCGATGCTGGGTCAAGACGGTGGAGGTGGGCCGGTATCCGCGGGTGCGGCGCATGTTTCTGCCCCAGCTGTGCAACAACTGCGAGAACCCGCCCTGCGTTGCGGTCTGCCCGGTGGAGGCGACGTGGAAGCGCGAGGACGGGATCGTCGTGGTGGATCCGCACAAATGCATCGGGTGCCGCTACTGCATGGCCAGCTGCCCCTACGGCGTGCGCTACCTCCATCCCACCATGAACATCGTGGAGAAATGCCACTGGTGCGTGCACCGGGTGGAGAGGGGGCTTCGGCCCGCCTGCGTCGAGGCCTGCCCGGCGGGCGCCCGCATCTTCGGCGATCTCAACGATCCCGATTCCGGGATTTCCCGCATGCTCTCCCTGAATCCCATCCAGGGACTGAAGCCCGATCTGGGCACGGGACCGCAGACCTTCTACATCGGCATGGACAACCGCCTGGTCGAGGAGGAGGAGACGTCGTGAGGCCGGTCGTCTCGAAAGTGACGCGCTGGGGGCTCGTCGCGGTGCTGGCCGCCGTGACGATGGTGGGGCTGTGGGCGGTCGGCGTCCGCGCGTATCGCGGGCTCCTGGTGGCGAACTTCACGAGCATCTCCCCCTGGGGCTTGTGGCTTTCCCTCTACATCTACTTCATCGGGCTTTCCGCGGGGTCCTTCCTGATCTCCTCCCTGGTCTACGTCTTCGGCGTCAAGCGCTTCGAGCCGGCCGGCCGCCTGGCCCTGATCCAGGCCTTCGGCTGCCTGCTCATCGGTCTCATGATGATCGCCATCGACCTCGGGCGGCCGGAACGCTTCTACCGGGTGATCACCAACTGGAACTCGAGCTCCGTCCTGGCCTGGGAAGTGCTCTTCTACATCGCCTACATGGCCGTGCTCGGGGTGGAGATCTGGATCCTCCTCAGGCCCGATTTTCACGTCCTCTCCCGCAAGGCCTCGTGGCGCTGGGCCCGGAAGCTCTACGGGATGTTCGCCTTCGCCGACCCGGACGAGGATCTCAAGCGGCCCACCCCCCAGAACTCGTTCTTCCTCTGGGCCCTGGCCATCGCGGGGATCCCGCTGGCCATCGGCGTGCACGGCGGCACGGGCATGATCTTCGCCGTGGTGAAGGCCCGCCCCTACTGGTACACGGGCCTCTTTCCCATCCTCTTCATCATCTCCGCCCTCGTCTCGGGCGGGGCGCTCCTCACCTTTCTCGCCGCGTTCTTCCTGCCCATGGAGAAGGAGAAGAAGCTGCCGCTCGTCAAGGGGCTGGCGAGGCTGACCGCCTACATCCTCCTGGCCGATCTGTCGCTGCTCGCCATCGAATCCTTCGTCGCCCTCTACGGCGACGTGCCCGACCATTCCACCCCCTACCTCATGATCCTCACGGGCCCGTTCTGGTGGGTCTTCTGGTTCGTCCAGATCCTGGGCGGATCCGTCATCCCGCTGTTCCTCATCCTCGGCCCCGGCCGAAACCGCGTGAAGTGGCTGGGGGTCGCCACGGCCATGATCGTCGTCGGGATCGTCGGCGTCCGCCTCAACATCGTCATCCCCCCCCTGCAGACCACGTGGGCGGGAGGGTTGCCCGCGGAATACCACAGCTCCCTCACCACCATGGAAGGCTACGTCCCCAGCCTCAACGAATGGATCACGTCGTTCGGCCTGATGGCCCTCGGCGTGTGGGGATTCTTCCTCGTCAGGAAGATCCTCCCCCTCAGGCCCGTCGATCTCGAGAAGGAGACCTGATGCCGGACGGCGACACGCATCCAGCGAAGAAGAAGGGCCTGAGCCGGCGCGAGGTCCTCGCCCTGGGCGCCGCAGGCGCCGGCGCCGGGCTGGCTTCCGTGCTCGTCCCGGGGGCGGGATGGCGCTTCGTGCCGCCCGAGTACCCCGGCAAGGGGAAGATCCCCCTCTACGACATGGTGGTCCCCACCACCTGCACCGAATGCGGCGACGGCTGCGGGCTGATCTGCTTCATCCAGGGATCCCGTCTCATCGCCGTCCAGGGGAATCCGGACCATCCCGGCAACCGCGGCTCCATCTGCCTCAAGTCCTTCGCCGGCATCAACCAGATCTACGACCCGGAACGCGTCACCGTCCCCAAGAAGCGCAAGGGGCCCCGCGGAAGCGGCCTCTGGGAGGACATCTCCTGGGAGGAGGCCCTCGCGCTCGTGGCCCGCGGCATCGCCCCGAAGGGAAAGGCCGCCCCGGGACTCTTCTTCGAGGACGGGTCCTACGAGGAGTCGGCGGGATTCCTGCAACGGTTCCTGGACGCGGCGGGGGTGCGCATGCGCCTGTTCCGGCGCGACCTCGAGGAGGCCAACGTTCTCGAAGCCAGGCGTTCGACGTTCGGCGTCGGCCACGGCTTTCCCCGCGTGGAGGGCGCGCGCTACATCCTGAACTTCGGCGCCGATCCCCTCGAGTCGGGGCGCTTCTTCCTCGTCCTGGCCAAGCGGATCGTGGAGTCGGTCCTCCTCCACCGGGCCAAGGTGGTCACCTTCGACCCCCGCCTGTCCAACACCGCCGCCCGGAGCCACGAGTGGTTTCCCCTCGCCCCCGGCGCCGAAGGGCTCGTGGCGCTGGCCATCGCCGGGGAAGTCGTCCGCGCCGGACGGTACGACCGCGCCTTCGTGGAAGCCAGGACGGACACGAGCCACGCCGAGCTGCTCCGGCACCTGGCCCCCTACACGCCGGAGGCCGTGGAGAAGGCCGATGGCGGGGTGCCCGCCGCGGTCGTGCGCCGCGTGGCCTGGGAGTTCGCCTCGGAGGGCCCGTCCATCGCCATCTGCGGCACGAGCGCCGTGGACCGGGAAGGCGGTTTCGAGAACCAGCGCGCCGTCGATCTCTTGAACGTCCTCGCCGGCGCCGTGGACCGGCCCGGCGGCATCGACCTCTACCCCGACCTCGAGACCTACTTCGCGCCGGTCGACCCCGTGCCCCCGCGCCCGGAGACGGCCGGACGACGCCACCTGGTCGAGGCGCTCGAGACCGAGGGCGCCGTGCAGGCCTACTTCTCGCACCGGGCCAACCCCGCCTTCGCCAAGCCGGATACCGAGCGCATCCGCGCCCTCCTCGCGGACGAGAAGCGCCTGCCCTGCCTGGTGGTGTGCGACACCCATCTCACCGAAACGGCCCAGCTGGCCGACGTCTTCCTGCCCGCCGCCACCCCCTTCGAGACCTGGGGCATCCAGCCCGGCTTCGAGACCGTCTCCCTCCGGCGGCCCGCCGCCGGCTTCCTGGGCGAGATGCCGGCGCTCCGGAGCCCCGAGGCCAGCGGCCTCCCCTTCTCCCGCATCCGCCGGCTCTGCCGCCCCCTGGGCAAGTCCCGGGCCCTCGACGACGTCCTGATGGACCTGGCCCGGCGGATGGGTCCGCCCGTGGCGAAGTACATGGCGTTCGACTCCATCCTGGGCTACCTCGCGAAGGCCTGCGAGGGCGGCCCCGTCTTCGGCAAGGACGGCTTCCAGCGACTGCTCGAGGAACAATTCGTCCGCCTGCCGGGCTCCGGCGCCTGGCGCCGCAAGGGCTTCCCCACGCCGTCCCGCACGATCGAGCTGAAGCCCGCCCCCGCGACGCCCGGCGCGCCGTCCCCCGGACTCCCCACGAGCACGTGGAAGCGGCGTCCCCTCGATGTCAAGACATTCGTGCTCCTTCCCTATCTTCCCAGCACCTCCAAGCCCGTCTCGTCCAACGCCAAGTGGCTGTTCGAGGTGATCCACGACAATCCGCTCTGGATCCATTCCCGCGCCGCGGAGGCGCTGGGGCTCTCGGACGGGGACCGCGTCCGCCTGACGTCGGAAGCCGGATCGGTAGAGGCCGCGGTGCACGTGACGGAGGGCATCCACCCGGAAGCGGTCGCCATGGCCCGCGGTTTCGGCCACACCGCGTGCGGCCACATCGCCCGGGCGGAGCCGTTCGAGAGCGAGGACCCCGACACCTCGCTTTTGTGGTGGCAGGAGAACGGGCCGGGGGTGAATCCCTGCCGGCTGGTCCGCGCCGCGACGGACGAGGCGGGCGGGGGCCTCGCCTGGATGGACACCGAAGTACGACTGGAGAAGCTCCCATGAACCTTCCACGGGCGATATCCAGGCCGCTCGTGTTCGTCGGCGCCGGCGCCGTCGTCGCCGGCGTGGTCCTCTTCGTGGGCTACGTCCGCTTCACGTCCGTGGATTCCCGCTACTGCTGGACCTGCCACGACGACATCTGGCCCCTCTACGAGGCCTCCCAGACCCATCCGCCCGTCCACGCCTCGTGCGTGGACTGCCACGAGGACCCGGTCCACCGGGCCCGGACCGGCGTGGTCGCCGTCACCGTCGAGAACCTGAACGAGAACTGCCGGGACTGCCACATGGAAATGACCACCGCCACCACGGTGGAGCGCAAGCTGATCAAGATCTCCCACAAGGTCCACGTGACCGACGAGCGCTGCGAATGCACGGACTGCCACCGGACCGTGGCGCACGACCGCCACCCGGCCCCGAGCAACCGGCCGACCAAGTGGTCGTGCTACGTCTGCCACGAGCACCAGAAGGAGATCGACGGGGAAGTGAACGAGAAGAACTGCCTGCGGTGCCACTACATCATCCTGGACGAACCGGCGAAGACGAAGAACGAACAGGAGTGAGACGCTTCCCCGGAACGTTGCCGAGCGCGTTCCGGCGGACCGAAGACAGAGATGATCGAATCCCTCGACTTGCTGTTGCTGGGGGCGGCCCTGTTGGTCCTGGCCGTGGGCCTCGTGCGAAGGCGCAGGCTCTGGCGGGTGGGGCAAGAGGCGCAACGCACCGATCGCCCCGGCCTCCGCCTCAAGGGCATGCTCCTCGACGCCATCGTGCACCTGCGCATCCTTCGCGACGCGAAGCCGGGCCTCATGCACCTGGGCCTGTTCCTGGGCTTCTGCGCGCCGCTCACCGTCGCCGTGCTGGCGTGGGCGGGCCTCGTGATGCCCGCCCCCCTGGCCTTCATCGTCTCCCTGCTGCTGGACCTCGTCGCGCTGGGCGCCCTGGCCGGGCTGCTCTACGCCGCGCTCCGGCGCTACCTGTTCCGGCCCGACCGGCTGGACAACAAGCCAGAGGACGCCTACGTCCTTCTCCTGTTCGCGGGCATCCTGGCGACGGGATTCGTGGTCGCGGGCTTTCGCATCGCCCGGATCGACGAGGGGATCCTCCCCTCCCCCGTGACCTGGATCGTCGCCCGGCCGCTTACGCTCCTGTCCGATCCCGCCCTCGAGGCCGCCCACCCCTGGGTCTGGCGCGTCCACTTCCTGCTGGTCCTCACGCTGGCGGCGTCCATCCCCTATACGCGGCTCCTCCACGTCGTCACCTCGCCCCTCAACGTCTTCTTCCGGAACCTCGGGCCGCGGGGACAGGCTTCCTGGATCGACCTGGAAGACGAGGAGGCGGAGACCTTCGGCGCCTCCGACGTCCAGCACTACACCTGGAAGGATCTCTTCGACCTCGACGCGTGTACCCGGTGCGGGCGGTGCCAGGACGGGTGCCCGGCCTGGCTGACCGAGAAGCCGCTGTCGCCCAAGAAGGTCGTCCAGAACATGAAGGACCGGTGGCTCGTTGCGGCGCCGGAAGCGTTGCGCCGCAAGGAGGCCGCGGCGATGGGAGAGGACGTCGAGGAGGAGGACGACACGTCGCTCATCGACGAGCACTGGACGCGCGACGTGATCTGGTCCTGCACGACCTGCCGGTACTGCGAGGAGCATTGCCCCGTCCACATCGAGCCCGTCTCGAAGATCCTGGAAGCGCGGCGGTATCTCGTCCTGATGGAGAGCGACTTCCCCGCCGAGCTCAAGGACACGTTCAAGAACATCGAGAACAACGGGAATCCCTGGGGCGTGGGATACAGCTACCGGGCCGACTGGACGGAAGGGCTGGACGTCCCCCTTCTCGAGGAGGGGGGGGAGGCGGTGGAGGTCCTCTACTGGGTGGGGTGCGCGGGATCCTTCGACGAGAGGAACAAGAAGATCAGCCGGGCCATGGTGGAGATCTTCCGCGCGGCCGGCGTCACCTTCGGCATCCTTGGCACCGAGGAGACCTGCTGCGGGGACCCCGCCCGCCGGACGGGGAACGAGTACCTCTACCAGATGCAGATGGAACAGAACCTGGAAACCCTGAAGGCGCGGAAGTTCAAGCGCATCGTCACCCCGTGCCCGCACTGCCTGCACGTCCTCGGGACGGAGTACGCCCAGAAGGGGGAGGCGTTCGAGGTGGTGCCCCACGTGCGGTTTTTGCTCGAGCTGATCGAGGCGGGGCGCCTGCCGCTGGGGGGCGACGGGAAGCCGGGGCGCTGGGCCTTTCACGACTCCTGCTATCTGGGGCGATACCGCGGGATCTACGAGGAGCCCCGGACGCTTCTCGCGCGGATGAACGCCGGGACGGCGCCGCTCGAGGCGGAGCGGAACCGCGAGAGGTCGTTCTGCTGCGGGGCCGGCGGGGGCGGGATGTGGATGGAGGAGTCGCTGGGCAACCGGATCAACATCGCGCGCTACAAGCAGTTCGAGACGTGCAACCCCGAGATGATGGCCACCGCCTGCCCCTATTGCCTCACCATGTTCGAGGACGCCGTCAAGGACCTCGGCCACGAGGAGAACGTGAAGGTCCGCGACCTCGCCGAGCTCGTCGCGGAACGGCTGCCAAAGACCGGCGCACCGCCCGAGAAGACCGGGGAAGAGCCGGAGGGCGGCGAGGCGCCCGGAGCGGGCGAAAAGCCGGAAGACGGCGAGGCGCCCGAGGCCGGCGAGGCGGACGAGGCGCAAACATCCTAGCCGCCCGTATTGCGGAGGCGCCGGCAGGGGAACGTCCAAGCAGCCGGGCCGTGGCAAAATATCTTCAACACGAAGACACCAAGCCACGAAGCCAAGGAACTCTTTGTGGGAGGCGTGTGTCCCGGGCCACCCGGACTTCCGGTCCGGGACCACGGCGATTCACGCGGCCGCGGATCGCCCGGTGCCCCTTTTTTCGCGGTAATAAGAGGGGCAAATCCTCGAGGATGGAGTATAATGCAATCGACGTACCGGGGCATCGAAGGTGCGATTTGGGAGCTGCTGGCTCGGGAGTGCTGAAGATTTGGCGAGAATGCCGATTCGTTGAGGCCTGAGCGTCGCTGACGGCAGGCCGCTGTCCCTTCCGCTTCTTTCCAACCTCCCTCCATTCCTCTGCGATCCTCCGACTCCCCTTCCTGGACCTGTACGTTCCGCATGGGGAACGGTCTCCGGGGGGCAATCCGTTCAGCCCTCCGATGAGGAGACGATCCGTGTTGAACGGAAAGCGGAGGTTTACGAGATGAACATCTACGTGGGCAATCTCTCTCCCGAGGTCACCAATGATGACCTAGCCCAGGCGTTCGAGGCGTTCGGCCGCGTCGAATCCGGCCGGGTGATCTGCGAGAAATTCAGCTCGGTGTCCAGGGGATTCGGATTCGTGGAGATGCAGGCCAACGCCGAGGCCCGGTCCGCCATCGAGGCTCTGAACGGGACGGATCTGAAGGGGCGCACGATCGTCGTGAACGAGGCGCGCCCCCGTCGCGGCGGCGGGCGGGGTCGATAGCGGTGCGGCCCCGGCGTGACGCCGGAGGGAGTCGAAGCGGATGAGACTCGAACTCGCCCTGTCGCAGAAGCTGGAGCAGCGGCTCCTTCTGGCGCCGCAGATCATCCAGTCCATCGAGATCCTTCAGCTTCCCCTTCTCGAGCTGGACCGTCTGATCCGGGACGAGCTGGAGGAGAATCCGGTTCTCGAGGTCAAGGAAGTTCCCCCCGAAGAGGACGGGAAGAGCGGAGAGAAAGACGAGGAGGCGGGCGGCGCGTACGAGATCCTGGCCGAGATGGAGAGGGAAGGGGGCCTCGGCTCCGGGGGGGGGCGCGGGAGGCCGGCTTCCCAGGAACGGGACAAGAAGATGGAGGCGATGCTGAACACGGCCGCCCGCCCCGCCACCCTCCAGGAGTCCCTTTTCCAGCAGTTCAACCTCCTCGACATCTCGGATCGCGAGCGCGACATCGGGGAAAAGATCATCTTCAACCTCGACAAGAACGGATACCTCCGGTACGCCCTCGCGGAGATCTTGGACTTCGAGAAGGACGGCGCGAGCCGGCTTGAGGCCGAGCAGGTCCTCTCCCGCGTGCAGGGGTTGGAACCCAAGGGCGTGGGGGGCCGGGACCTCGTGGAGGTTCTCCTCCTCCAGCTCGACCCGGACGATCCGGCCCTTCCCGCCAAGGAGAAGCTGATCCGGAACCATCTCGTCGACCTCCAGAAGAACCGGCTTCCGCGCGTCGCCAGATCCATGGGCGTTTCGATCGAGGGATTGAAACGGCTGGTGGTGGAGGTGAGCCTCCTCCATCCGCGGCCCGGTGTTCTCCACAGCGAAGAGTCGCCGATGCGCATTCTCCCGGACGTGATCGTCGAGCGGATCGACGGGGAGTACATCGTTCGCCTGGAGAACCATACCGTCCCCTCCCTGCGGATCAGCGGCCTCTACCGGAAATTCCTCCAGGACAAGTCCGGAGACCGCGAGGCGCGAGACTACATCAAGAAGAAGATCGAATCCGCGCGCTGGATCATCGAGGCCATCACGCAGAGACAAAACACCCTGTACCGGGTGGCCTGCGCGATCATCGAAATCCAGCGTCCGTTCCTGGATCACGGCATCACCCGCATGAGCCCCCTGAAGATGCAGACCATCGCCGACAGCCTGGAGATCCACGTATCCACCGTGTCGCGGGCCGTCTCCGGGAAGTACGTCCAGACGCACCGGGGGATCTTTCCCCTGAAGTACTTTTTCACCGGGGGGACGGCCAGGGCGTCCGGGAAGGATCTTTCCCGGGCTACCGTGAAGATGCGGGTCCAGGAGATCATCGGGAACGAAGACCGGTTCCATCCGCTGAGCGACGAGGAGGTCGGCAAGGCCCTCCAGCGGGAGGGGTTGAACGTCGCGCGGCGCACCGTCACGAAATACCGCAAGATGCTGAATATCCCCTCCTCCCGCGGCCGGAAGGAGTTTTGATCCTTCTTCGGGCGGGGGGGGTGTTCGAGGCGGAAGGACCGAGCCATTCGCGCTGTGGCTGTTTTTATTAGGCGCGGGCTGACGTTCGTAGTGAGCCACGTAGCGTAAGCGGAGTGGCGGAGCAGCGTTGCCGAAGTGCAGACATATTTGCAGCACTCCGCCTTCGGCTTCGTGGACACCTTTTGGGATATGGAATTCGAGGGTCACCCCGGGGTATTTCCATGGAGACGGGCTACGGAAAGAAGGGGAGGCCCACGACTTGCCGACAGCGCGAATGCCTCGGACCGCCTTCCGCTGGACAAGGAGGCAGGCTTATGAAACGCGGTACGGCATGTCACGCGCCGATCCGGCTTGAGGTCCAGTAGGCTCCGTCAGGCTCTTCAAAGGCCCTTTGAAGGAAATCCCATGCCTTGGTTGGTCATCGCCTTCCTTCTGGTGCTGTGGATCGTGGGTTTGCTGACGTCGACTTCCCTGGGAGGGGGTATCCATGTCCTTCTCGTGTTCGCGATCCTCATCCTTCTCAGACGCGTTGTCCAAGGCCCGGCGGTGGCCTTGCAGAAACGGGGGGACGGAATCCATCATTCCCGCAGGAAGCCGTGAATCCTATGGGCCGCCAGGTCGCAAGGCCAGGGATTCTCGTCTCGCAAGGGGAAATCCGGGATTCGCTTTCAAGGAACATCGCATGGGGTTCTTCCAATTCTTCTTCGGGAAAAGCGAGGCCATCTGGACGCTCGACGTCTACATCGAGGCCATCTGCAGATCCTTGGGGGGCGACAGGCCGAACCGCGAAGAGGTGGAAAGGAACATTCGGAAATGGGGAGAGAAGATCCTCGAGACCTACGGATTGATCGGCATCAACCACGCCTGGAGGGCCGCCAGCCTGTGCAACGACAGGGAGAAACTGGACGGCATCATCCGGAAGGCGTGGAAGGATATCCCCGGCTGGAAGGCCTGAAGACGGATGGGGGAAGGGGTCCGTCCGGACATCTTTCCATTCGGTCTCAGGCCTTGCGGCCCAAAACGTCCTCCAGATAGGCCCCGCGCCATGCGGCAAGACAACCTTCGAAACATCGCCATCGTGGCTCACATCGACCACGGCAAGACGACGCTGGTGGATGCCATGCTGTGGCAGGCCGGGACCTTCCGCGCCAACCAGGAGGTTCGGGTTCGCGTCATGGACTCCATGGACCTGGAGAGGGAGAAGGGCATCACCATCATGGCGAAGAACACGGCCGTGCGGTACGGCGACGTGAAGATCAATATCGTGGACACGCCGGGGCATGCCGATTTCGGCGGCGAAGTGGAGCGGACGATGCGTCTGGTCGACGGCATCATGCTCCTCGTGGACGCGGCGGAGGGGCCCCTTCCGCAGACGCGTTTCGTGCTGTCCAAGGCCCTGGCTCTCGATTTGCCCGCGCTGGTGGTGATCAACAAGGTCGACCGGCGTGACGCCCGGGCCCGGGATGTGCTCAACGAAATCTACGACCTCTTCATCGACCTCGATGCCACGGAGGCCCAGACCGAATTCCCGGTGATCTACGCCGTGGCCAAGGAGGGGCGGTGCGCCGCCGAACCCGGGGCCCTCGGGACCGATTTGAAGCCTCTTTTCGACGCCATCGTCGAAGCCATCCCGCCTCCGGCGGGCGAGGCCGGCAAGCCACTCCAGGTCCTGGCCACGCACGTCAAGCCCGACACCTACCTGGGGCCCCTGGCCATCGGACGGGTCCTGCAGGGCACGATCCGGAACCGACAGGTTGTGACGCTCTGTCATCGGGACGGCAGACAGGCCCGCGCAACGGTGACCGCCCTCTTCGTCTTCGAGGGGCTTCAGCGGGTGGAGGTGGAGAGCGCCGGTCCCGGAGAGATTGTCGCCATCGCCGGCGCCGAGGGCATCGGCCTGGGGGAGAGCATCGCCGACGGCGAGGACCCCCATCCTCTCGAGCCTCTACGGGTGGACGAACCGACCCTGTCCATGGAGTTCCGGGTCAACGATTCGCCCCTGAGTGGCATCCACGGACGGTTCGTGACCTCGAGAAAGCTGCGGGAGAGGCTGCTCCGGGAGATGGCGGGCAACCCGGCCATCCGGGTCGAGGAGACCGACGCGGCCGATCGGTTCCAGGTCTTCGGCCGCGGGCAACTGCAGATGGCCATTCTCATCGAGCAGATGCGGCGGGAGGGCTTTGAGCTCGCCGTGGGCATGCCGCGGGTTCTTCTGAAGACGGTGAACGGGAAGACGCACGAACCGTTCGAGTGGGTCATCATCGACGTGGCGGAGGATTACACGGGCGTGGTCGTCCGCCATCTGGGGATCCGAAAGGGGATCCTCATGAAGATGGCGGGCCACGGAGCCGGGCGGGTCCGCCTGGAGTTCGAGGTGCCCACCCGCGGTCTGATGGGCTATCGCACGATTTTTCTCAACGACACGAAGGGCACGGGAACCCTGGCCCACCTTTTCGCCGCGTACCGCCCCTGGGCTGGCGAGATCGCGCACCGCGCCACGGGCGCCCTGGTGGCGGACAGGCCCGGAAAGGTGACCGGCTACGCCGCCCTCAACCTGCAGGAGCGGGGCGTGCTCTTCGTGGGGCCGGCGGACCAGGTCTACGGCGGCATGATCGTGGGCGAGAATCGCCGCGACGTGGACCTGACGGTGAACATCACCAAGGACAGGAGGCTGACCAACGTGCGCTCCTCCACGGCCGACGCCTTTGCCAGGATTCAGGCCCCCCGGCGGATGACCCTCGAGGAGGCGATCGAGTTCATCCGGGAGGACGAGCTCATCGAGATTACGCCCCAAACGCTCCATCTGCGCAAGCGCCTCCTCGATCCGAACCAGCGCAAGCGACACGCCATGGGGAAGTAGCCGGACCGGACGCGCGGAGGCGGCGAGGAGGAACCTGTACGATTGCGGGTTCTGTTCGAGCTCCCAGCGTGGCACCATGCCTACCACCGCTTGCGGAGCTTCTGCCACATGGGCGTAGACAGGAAGCTCTCGTCGACGCTCGACTCCATTTCGAGATACTTGCGGTAGGGCATGGTGAAGGAGAGGAGCTCTTTCTCGATCTTGCGGCGCTGCGAAATGTCGAAGAAGCCGATGACGCCGCGCGGGTTCTCGCTCCCGGCCTCGGCGTGGGCGAAGAGGATCGACTGACAGGCGGCTCCCCAGGGCGCCACGGTGGCGTCGAACCCTCCGCGACGAAACCCGGCCAGCGTCACCAGCGCGGAGATCTGGTCCGGATTGACGAACATGAGGACGAGCGAAACGTCCTCTCCCTCCGCAACCTGATCGAGTGGTTTGCAGACGATGAACTCGGTCGGCACGTCGTGGTAGGGGAGAGCTGCCGCCCAGCGGGCCGCGGCCTCGGGGCTCTCGAAGAAGCGTTCGCCCTCGCCCATGTCGAAAACCTGGCCGTTCGGCAGCTCGGCCTTCCCTCCGGTCGAGAGGAGACGATCGATCGCGAATGCGGCATAGCAGTTCCCGAACCCGAGCCCGGTTCCTCCGCCCGGACAGCCGAAGGTCTTTCGATCGAAGACGACCGTCCGGCCTTTGGCGGCGGCGTACAGCATGGCGCCGACGCACCCCCGGCTGCCTTCCTTGAACTGCAAGGCTTGTTCCGGTTTGGCATCGGTCAACACAACGGCCACGGGCGCGTGCTTCAATGCCAGGGCTTCCGCGATTCGGCTACGCATGTGCACTCCCTTCCGGATTTTCGCCATCGACGACGATTGTTGTCAACATCATAAGGAGGCGGGTTCGCGCAAACCCTACGGTGGGGTTGACATGGGGCATGCCGTTTCGGCATGTAGCTGTAGCCGTTTTGTAGCAGGGGGAGTAGCAGAAAAAGGAGGAGGCCCGAGCGGTCATGTGGTGTCCATCTCAGCCGACCCAGGATGCAACGTGGTCCCGGACGTTCTATAAACCACTTGGATAACGTTGATATATATGGTAACATCCGTGAATGGCTGAGATCATCTGGAGCCAGTATCAGGTTGACCATATCGAGGAACGGCACTCTGTCACAAGAGCCGACTTCGAGCAGGCCTGGCACAATGAGTTCAGGGTGGATCTGGAAACGGGTTGCCACGGGAAACACGGATCGTATACCCGGAGCGTCGGCTGCAACGACAATGGATTCGCGATCGAGATGGTCTGGCGACAGCAAGCAGGTCGCGTTTGGCCGATCACGGCTTTTTTTCCGGATGAAAGGGCGAAGGAGCCCAAGAGAAGGAAGCGCAAGAGAAAGGTTGAATGATGCCTGTACGCCGACTTGACAAAGATCCACGAACCGAAGAGGAAAAACAGGCCGACGAGGAGGCCCTTGAACTCTTCGAGAGGGGCGAGTTTCTTCACGTGGATCCAGCCCGGGAACGGGAAGCAATCGATTACGTCCGCCGAATGAACAGGGAGAGGCGTGAGATAGCAGCCCGTCTTGCCAAGATGTTCGGCGAGGTCCGACAAGGGCTTGGCGTCTCCCAGGAAGAGGTAGCCAGAGGGATGGGCACGCAGAAGAGCTTCATAAGCCGGGTCGAAAGCGGCCGGTACGGGGGATTGACCCTTGAGCGATTCCTCGCCCTGTTCGACGCACTCCATCTGGCGGTGGCAGGCAGCGCGTTGTTTCCCCTGTTTTCGGGTTCTCACCCAAGGCGTGTCGCAAGGGTGCATCACGAAGAATTGGATCGGTTCAGATCGCCGGCCAAATGTTTGGAGTGATTGCGTTGATGAAAAAAACGAAGGATTTGTCCGTAGTGGCGGAAAACCTCCATGATTGGTTCGGCGACTTCATGCGGCTCTGCGATGCATCCCTCTTCTCCATGAGTTCAGACCCAGCCCACCAGGAGGCCGCCGTCCTTCACACGCTCATCAGGAACGCGAAAGAAGTGACCGACACGCCGCTCGGGCCGAGAGGGGATCTCTATCCTCCAGTAGCCTTTTCACTCGCGGCAGCATGTCGCAGGCTGGGTATTTCGCCCGGCAAGGGAAATTGGAAATCCGCCGTCGAAAATGTACTCGATTTCCGCCGGAAACTAGGGGATCTCGAGGATTCCGACATCGCTTTCCCCATCGGAACCACGGCATCGAACTTCAAGAACCTATTCGAAGAGGCATTGATCAACGCCGGAGTGACAGATCGCCCTACGATTCTGGACGATGACAATCAAAGATCCGCCCTGGGCCTCGCCGTGAACTGGGGAATGAGGTTCCTGATCGCCTATGCCCTCGAAACGAAATCTAAAAAGAAACCGCGGACTGACCGACCGAGGGATCTGGCTTGGATCCGGGATCTCGTAAAGGACCTCGCATGAAGATCGGAGACGTGCAGGACCTGATCCCGGCCGAGCGCCTGCGCGCCCTGGGCGCGGACGCGGAGGCGATCCGGGGGGCGGGCTCGTTCAAGGCCGTCCTCTTCGAGGGCCGCCCGCATCCCTTCCTGGCCTCCAAGATCGGTTGTCCTCGGACGAGTCGGCGGCGGTTCTGGAGAAGCTCCTGGCGAACCATCCGGAGCTCGTGGGCGAGGCGGAATCCGTCGCGAAGGGGCTTCTGGAAGGGTTGTCCTTCGAGGCCATCGCCGAGATGGTGGAGTCCGAGTTGAATTCCCTCGGCCTCGACGACGTTCTCGAAGGCTCAGGCGGCAACGCCTGACCTTTGTAAGCGGCATGTCGAGTTTCTTCATGACGACCTCCAAACGGATTCAGAACCCGAGGGGACAGGATGAGGTTTTTTTGAACGCATCCATTCCTCTCTATAGAATTCGGAATTGGAATGGTAGTGATAACAAACCAAGCCAAAAGCAACGCCGATCAGGTCCAATACACCACCGAGGGTCGCAAACAAGTTCGCCTCCGTATCATTTCCTTGCGAGACTTGATAGGCCGCGCCTCCCCAGGAAGGCACGCTTGCCACGATGGAGCCCACACTCAACCAGAAGAAAACGTCCCGTCGATTCCCGAGTTTCCAGGCCCTTATCGCCTGGATGTCGCCCTGTGAGACGGCTTTTCTGAACATGAGATCTTCTTGGTAGGAATAGCGGCTCGAGATGCAGCCCAAAGAAGACATGAGGTATATGAAAAACATGAGCGGCACAAGAAGTTTCAGGCGAATGGATGTCTTTCCTGATTCACTCATACGCGTCTCCTTTCGCCGAGGCATGTTATAGAGCCTGCCCCTGAGGGGCTCCACTGTATTCGAAATCCTGGTCGGTCACCTCTTCTCCCTCAGCCTCTTCAGCAAGGCAAGGGCCTGTTCGAGAACAGCCGGGCGGTTTCGAATGATCAATCTGCCTTGCCGGTAGCCGATCCGGTTCGAAGGTCCGTCCCAATCTCCACAGGGGATGTTGTCCCGGACGAGCGAAACCAGCTCCGTGGCTGTGAACAGGTCGCTTTCCTCGTCCGATTCGATCATCGGCGGCATGGCGTCGGCCTGTGCGGATCGGAGCCGGATATCCACAGGGCGAACATCGAGACCGACCAGGAGGTCGCGGACGTCGACGGCTCTCCATTCCAATCCGGGTTGTGCTTGCACATCGGAGATGAGAAGAACCCCCAGGTCCGTGGAAAGAGAGAGGCCCTTGGAGGAGACGCTGCGCCTCAAGGCTTCTCCAAGCGGGATGTCCCGGCCCTCGATCCGAAGCCTCAATTCGTCCTCGGTCTTCATGGAGTAGACCGCGGGATCGACGATGATCTCGACGCCGGACTGCTGCCTCAGGGAACGAATCACCTTGTCCAGAGGCGCGTCCGCGAAAGCCAGGGATACGGTTTTCGATTCGAGGAGGTCCCTGGTCCCGGCGTCCATGGGCGTGGTCTGGAAAGGACCTTTGACGGGACGCCTTCGATCCGAAGGGGACTCCGGTCCCGGCTTCACGACCCGGCCGGCATCCGGGACCCTGCATCCCGGCGCCAGCATTGCGAAGAATGCCAAGACAATCCCTGCTTGTGCGAGCGCATTCATTCCGGACCCTCTTGCATTCTTATCCATCATACCATCTCTCACTTGTTCGAGAGGATCCCGCAGAATCGTCATGTCCAGGTCATTCGTACGTCATGATTTGCGAATAGGCGAGATCGAGAAGGAAGTCCATTGCAATGGACTTGACGGCCCGCCTTTCCGGCAGGTCGTCGAGCACGTCCTCCTCTATGTGTGGAGATGGGTGTGGGGATAAGGGGTCAGCCCTTTTATTTTAGTGTGGGGATAAGGGGTCAGCCCTTTTATTTTAGTGTTTTTACCATCCTCTTCTTGAGGCGGCGATATTTGCCGCGCTCATCCTTTTCAACCTCCGTAATCATCGCCGAGACGTTCGCGATGTGGCCCATGTTCAGTTCCTCACTCAGCCATCGCAGGTTCGCCGTCGTGTGTCGCTTGATGAACCATGCGAGCACGCGTTTCTCGGGGATCCCTTTCCGGGAATTCGCGAGTTCCTCCGCGTCCATACCGAGCATGCCAAGGCCCCTGGCCAGGAGTTCGCGGGCCCTGCTTTCCCCGTGCTCCCTTCGCTCGGTTCCCGAAAGGACCGTAGATTTGTGTCCAGTTTGATCGCCGCCCAGCATGTCGAGAAGCCGATCACGGAAAGTCTCGTATCCAAGGTACCACCCGCGCCGCAGTCCCGCCCATTCCTTCTCGAGTTCTTTCCTGCCCCTCCTCGTTTTCCAGAGCAGCGCTTTCTCTTCCATGTATTCTTCGTAGGCTCTGCGCCCTGACGCGTTGTCCCTTTCGATACCGGCGCTCCAGAAAACGGCCGACACCTTCAGCCAGCCTGGCCTCTTCCGCGGAGATGAAAGAAAGGCGGGAAGGCTGCTCCAGGGGTAGGACCTTACGTGTTCCTCCCCGACACGAACCAGGCCTGACCTCATCGGATTGAGATGGATATAAGTCCCGATCCTGTCGAGGAACTCCTTCTCGTCGCCATCGATCACGACGGCCTTGTACCGGCCCTGATACACGTGGCCCCGGAGACGGTGCAGGGCGTTGAACCTCTGGGTGTACGTCCCCTGGAACCATTTCATCCCTGCGACGAGGTTGGGCTCCGGCGTCCCCATGAGGAGGTGATAGTGGTTGGTCATAAGAACGTATGCGTGGATGACCCACCCCGTCCGATCGACGGCTTCTTCCAGAGTATCTAGGAAGAGGTTCCTGTCGTCATCGCCCCGGAAGATGGACTCCCCGCGATCTCCCCGGGCCATGGTGTGGTACATCGCCCCTTCATACTCGATTCGAGGATGCCTCGCCATACCTCCCTCATCCGCTCACGAAACTGCCCCGTCAACAATAATACTAAATTAAAAGGACTGACCCCAATGCACGGATCGTCCCGCACGTCTCCTCGTGTCTCGCCATGTACTGCCGGTTGGTTTCGTCCACCGAAGCCTCCCCGTCCCCCCCTCCGCCGCAGGCGAGAGGAAGGGCGAATTCTTCCACCTGCTCTATCCATCGCTGTCGCGATCGCAAGAGCCCGTTTCATTCCAAATTCCTTATCGCTAGACTGGTATCATTGGTCCAGTGCCGTCCTTTTTTCTCGAAACACTTCAGGGGGGGGGGGACGGCGTCTCCCCCCAGATGTAGAGGATGTGGAAAAATTCGCTCGCGCAGGGATACAGGGATTTTTTCACAGCCTCTCAGTGGGCCGCTGAGGGTTCGCGCAAGAATACCTTCGCCTAGGGGGCGGGGGCCCCCCATGTCATCGTTGCGATCTGAAAAGGGGAAGTGATTCTTGCGCGGGCCCTACGAAGCCGGCGTGGACGGCTCGAAGTCCCCCCGCTCCTGGAACCCCACCATGCGCTGGTACGCCACCACCGTCATGATGACGGTCAGGGGGAAGGTCAGATAGATGCCGACGCCGCACAGCAGGAAGCCGACGAACAAGAGAAGCCCCTCCAGGATGTAGAGGAGCGTGAGGGAGCCGAAGTTGGCGAAGTAGACCTTCCGGCTCGCCTCCATCGCCTGCCAGAAATCCATCTTCCGGTCGACGATGAAGAGGTAGGCCATCTTGTACATCATCAGGACGATCACCCCGGGGAAGAAGCACAGCACGAAACCCACCCCCGCGAACACGCTGATGAGAAGGTAGGCCACCAGCGCGGGAACGAAGACGTTGAAACCCTTGAAGAGGTCGCCGATGTCCGGGGAACCCGTGTTGAGGCCGCGCTGCACGCCGAAGTAGAGACCCGCCATCAGCGGTCCCACCAGGACGATCCCCACCCCCGTGCCGCCCGCGAAACCGTTCACCAGCATGAAGACCAGGCCCAGCAGGAAATACCCCCCGAGCTGGGACCGGAAGATCTCCCACGACGCTCCCAGGACGCTTCCCGCGGAGACGAAACCCTTCGGAGCCTTCCAGCCCGATACGTTCCGCGGCACCTCCACGAAAACGTCCTCTCCCCCTGTCTCGGTTTCAGCCATGATGCCTCCTGCGATGCTCCTCTAGTACATTGCCACACCGAAACGGATCGGTTCCATGGATCTGTTTTGGAGGGGCGAGGTTCCTCCCGAGCCACGAGTTTCCCGGCTCGCCGGGAGTGGTTCGACAGGACTTCGGCGAGGACTTCGGGTGAGCCTCAGTCGAACACCCTCAGTCGAGCCGCTCACCACAACCCTGAGCGAAGTCGAAGGGGCTCGCCCTCCAATCCTCACCGATGAATTCAGGTGTGGTGCGCCCCTAGCCTTTGCTGGACGACTCTTCCGGTTCCTCCTCGATCATCGAGACGTTGTCGAACCAGATCACCGGGTCGTCCCAGTGCCGCGGAGGCGTCAGGCGAATGGCGACCTGCGGCTCCACGCTGGGCTGGCTGGGACGGGCCGGCTTCATCGACAACGAACGCGGATCGTCCGGGAAGGGCTTCTCCTTCTCCGTGATCGACGGCGGAGGCGCGTGGAAAAGCAGATCCTGGTTGTAGTCCTTCGCCTTCAGGAAGTGGGAATGCATGTTGAACTTGGCGGCCAGCTCGTTGATCTTGGCGGAAAAGCCATGGACCTGGCTCTTCATCTCCGCAGCCTCCCGCCCGAGCTCCGCCATCTGCTTCTCCACCTCCGGAAAACGCTCGATCAAGGGGCCCGCGTTGCACAGCTGCGTGTCCCGGCTCAGGTCCGCCACCGCCTCCTCGAGCCCCTTCACGTGCCGCTCCATCTTCTCCAGACGGGAGACCGAAACGCCACCGCCCGAAGACGGGGCCTGCCCCTGCATCGCGTCCACCTGGTCCAGAATCTGCTCCCCCGCCTTGCGCACCTCCTGGATCTTGCGCGCCAGCGCGTTCTCGTTCTTGCGCACCAGCTCGAACCCCTTGTCCATGTCCCGGCGAAGCGCCTCGAACTCCTCCAGGAGTTCCCTGGCCGCGACGGCTTTCTTCCCGGCGGTCTTCTTCTTCGGCGCTTTTTTCTTGGCGACTTTCTTCTTCGGCGTCTTCTTCTTGGCGGTCTTCTTCTTGGCGGTCTTCTTCTTGGAAGCCTTCTTCTTCGACGCCTTCTTCCTGGAGGCCTTCTTCTTGGCGGCCTTCTTCTTCGGCGCCTTCTTCCTGGAGGCCTTCTTCTTGGCGGCCTTCTTCTTCGGCGCCTTCTTCCTGGCGGTTTTCTTCTTCACGCCCTTCTTCTTCGAGGCTTTCTTCCTGGCGGGTTTCTTCTTCGACGCCTTCTTTCCCGCCTTCCTGGATGGGCTCTTTTTCGCCATGATGGGACCTCCAACCCGTTTCGACTGCAAGTTCGCCGAAATTCTACCCCTCGGCACGAAGACGGGTCAAACGGAATCCCGGAAGATCGGAAAAACGCGTTGCCGGTAGGGGGTGGGCTCGGGACCTCCATTCCGTATAATCGGGGCATGCGGTATCCTCCTCTCTACCGGGTCGTGGCGGGGGCGATCGTCTGGGTCCTCCTCGCCGCGGGGCTCGTCGGGGGCGTCCGGCATTTCGGGCCCCGGGACGGGTTCCCGACCACCTCCGCCCGCCGCGTGGCCGCGTACCTGACGTCCGAACCCGCGCGTTGCGTCGTCGTCTTTCCCCCCGGCACCGCGTCCCGGGCCGGCGACCGGGTCTTCGCCCGTTCCAGGGAATCCGTCGTCACGGTGGGGCAGATCCGCCGGGTCCGCCGGGAAACCGCCGGCACGGTGGTCGAACTGGAGTTTTTCGGCGATCCCCCCTTTCCCCTCACGCTTTCCACGCGATTCATCGCCGTCCCCAATCCGCGCACCCCCGCCTGGGTCTTCAAGGTCCTCCTGCCCCCCGAGAAGCGGGAGAACATCCTCGCAAGCCTGCGAGGGTTCGCCGAGGATCACCGGGAAGAGATCATCGAGACGTTCTGGCCGCCCTTCGAGCTCTTTCTGCGGGACGCCTTCCGGATCCTGTACGAGGACCTGCCCGGCGTCTTGAGGGACCGGAAGGAGGAGATGCGCGCGCTTCTCGACCGCCACGAGGAGACGACCTTCCGGGACCAGCTCCTGCCCGTTCTCGAGGAAGAGGTCTGGCCCTGCGTCCAGGAGCGTTCCGCCCCGGTGGTGGAGGAGGTGGGGAAGGAGATCTGGGAACGCCTGCCCCTGTGGGGGCTGGGATGGCGGTACGTCTACCAGAAGGTTCCCTTCACGGACAAGGAGATCCTGTCGCGCCGGTGGAAGGCGTTCGTGAAGAAGGAGGCGATGCCCGTTCTGGAAGCGCACATGGAGGATTTTCTGGAGGTGGTGGGCGAGGTGCTGTCGGAGACGGCCGGGAATCCCCGGGTCTCCGCGGCGGTGCGCGAGAGCCTGGTCACGCTCATGGACGATCCCGCCTTCACGGCGCTGATGCGGGACGTCTTTCTCGATCTCATCGCGCCGGAGGGGCGGGTCTTCCGCGCCCTGCGCTCGCGATTCTCCTCGCCGGACTTCGTGGACCGGCTGAACCGTCTTCTCGAAGCGCTGGGACCGCTTCTCAACCGGACGGCGAACCGGCTCATGCTGGACGCGACCGGCGAGGCGATCAATCCGGACCTCGCGCGCGTGTTGAGGACCCAGATCCTCTGGAAGGACGCGTGCTGGATCCTGGTCGAACCGGGAAACGGGGACGCCACGCAGGCGCCGCTGGCCTTCCCGGGGGAGACCTACGACTGGAAGGCGGTGGACCAGCGGTGAGGACGAGCGGCGTCGCGAGACGGAGAGGAGGCATGCGCTGACGACCCCCTTCCAGGAACCCGCCGGTCCGCTCCCCCCCGAGACGCCGGAGGAAAGACGCACGCCTTCGTCGATCGACGCGAGCGCGCCCGCCATGGTCGAGGTGGACGACCTCACCGTGAGCGCCGGGGGCCGCGTGCTCGTCCGCGAGGCATCGTTCAGGGTCCGGCCGGGGGAAGTCTATCTGATCGTGGGCCCCAGCGGGGCGGGGAAATCGGTGCTGCTCCGCGTGCTGGCGGGCCTGATCGACCGGCGGACGCACGGGTTCGAGATCCAGGGGAAGGCGCGGATCGGGGACGAGGAACTCCTTTCGGCCGGGTCGTTCCGGCGCGTCCGGGGCAAGGTGGGCATCGTCTTCCAGGAGTTCGCGCTTTTCGACGAGCTCTCCGCCCGGGCGAATCTCGCGTTCGCCTACGACCACGCGCGCCAGAAACCGGGCCCCAGGAAGGAGGCCCTCGAACAGCTCATGACGGATTTCGACATCGAGGCGAACCTTCCCCTGCGACACGCCTCCCCCGGCCAGCGCCAAAGGGTCGCCGTCGCCAGGACCCTCGCCTTCAACCCGGACGTCCTCCTCTACGACGAACCCACCTCGGGCCTGGACCCGGCGAACAGCCTGCGCCTCTCCGAGCGCATCAAGAAGACCGCCCGGACGCGGGCCAAGGCCACCATCGTCGTCACCCACGACTACACCTTCCTCGCCCCCGTGGCCGACAAGATCCTCTGGCTCGATCCTGCCACCTGCGCCCTGACCGAGTACCACTCGCTGGAGCTGCAGGAAAAGGCCCTCGCCGCTCCCCCGCCCCCCGTTCCCAAGCCTCCCCGGCGATTCCTCTCCCTCGCGCCCCTGTTCCACGCCGTCGCCTTCGCGGCGGCGCTTCCCGAGGCCGCGATCGACCTGCTCCGCTTCGTCTGGCCCCTCTTCCCGAAGCTCCGGTGGGGGATCCGGTACCTGAAGCATTACTTCATGCTCGTCGCCTCGCCGTCCGCCTTCCTCTACATCGGCGTGGCCGGCGCCATCACCGGGTTCGTCGCCACCTACTTCACCTTCCAGTACTTCCCCTACCGCGCCTACACCGAACCGCTGCTCATCGACGACGTCCTCGGGTCGCTGGGCTTCCTCCTCTACCGCGTCCTCGTGCCCGTGCTGGCCACCATCCTCATCGCGGCCCGGTGCGGCTCCGCCGTCGCGGCCGACGTGGGCAACCGCAGCTGGTCCGGAGGCCTAGAAGCCCTCCGCTCCTTCGGCATCGATCCCCGCCGGTACCTCTACACCTCCGTGATCTGGGCCTTCCTCATCGGCGTCCCCCTCATGACCGCCGCCGGCTTCCTCCTCGCCGAACTGGCCAGCCTCTCCGCCTTCATGATCCACCACCCCGACCGCTTCCCCCTCTTCTGGGACCTCCATTTCCACCGGTTCCTCGTCCTCGAGGACGCTTCCCTCCCCTACGTCGGCTCGGAATGGCTCCTGCTCAAACTCCTCGCCTGCGCCGTCTCCACCGCGCTCATCACCTACCGATCCGCCGCCTCCCCCAAGATCTCCGTCGTCTCGGTCAACCGGGGCATCACGGTCACCGTGATCTGGGCCACCCTCGCCGTGCTGCTGGTCCACCTGGTCTTCGCCTTCCTCGAATTCTGACAAGGGGATGTCGACGGGGCGCGGGCTGACGTTCGTCGTGAGCCACGTAGCGCGAGCGGAGTGGCGCAGCAGCGCGGGCAAGTCGGCTTGCTTGCTTCTTTTTCACCGCGGAAATACCATGGTGGACAGGGCTGAAATCCGGTTTCCTGAAAGCGGATAGCTGGAATCCAACAATCTCGCAAGGAGGCTCCCATGCCCACCGGACTCGTCTACCACGACATCTACCTCGAGCACCGGACCGATCCCCATCCCGAAACCCCCCTGCGCCTCGTCGCCGCCATGAAGCACCTCCGGGAAACCGGGCTTCTCGATGAGCTCGTGCTCGTCGAGCCGCGCCCCGCCGGCAAGGACGAGCTGCTCTGGGTCCACCACAAGGACCTCGTGGACCGCGTCTTCGAGACCTGCGAGCGGGGAGGCGGCGCGATGGACCCCGACACCCCCGTGAGCACCACCTCCTGCGAGGCTGCCCTCATGGCCGCCGGCGGCCTCTTCGAGGCGGCCGACCGCATCATGAAAGGCGAGATCGACAACGCGTGCGGTCTCGTGCGCCCCCCGGGCCACCACGCCACCCCCACGCGGTCCATGGGCTTCTGCCTCTTCAACAACATCGCGCTCTGCGCGAAGCACCTCCAGAAGAATCACGGCCTCGAAAGGATCCTCATCGTCGACTGGGACGTCCACCATGGAAACGGGACCCAGGACATCTTCTACGACGACCCCTCCGTCTTCTACTTCTCCCTCCACCGGACCCCCTTCTACCCGGGCTCGGGCTACGAGTCCGAAACCGGCTCGGGACCCGGCCAGGGCTTCACCCTCAACGTCCCCTTTCGCTACGGCGTCGACGCCGGGACCTACATGGAGAAGTTCCGCGAGGTGATGGAAGGGCCCGCGTCCGACTTCGAACCCGAGTTCATCCTGATCTCCGCCGGCTACGACGGCTACGACCGCGACACCCTGGCGGGACTCTGCCTCGAAGCGGAACACTTCGCCGACATGACCCGGCAGATCATGGACCTCGCCGCGAAGACCGCCGAGGGGCGCGTCCTGTCCACCCTCGAGGGCGGCTACAACGTCGCCGAGATGCCGTCCCTCATCGAGGCCCACATCCGCGCGCTCATGGGCGCGTGAGGATGTAGAGGCGAGCCCTGGATTGTTTGAAACCGGTTTTTGGGAATCCGGGTCGTCTGTCACCGGTAACCTGTAACCGGTTTTATGCTGTGGGTTGCTACTGATCTTGGTAAACCACAGACCCACGGGGTACGGGTCACAGGTTACAGACAACGCCACGGAGACGAAGTGGTTCGATGGTTCGGCCTGGCTCACCATCGCCCTGAGCGAAGTCGAAGGGCCGTCGGATTTCAGCCGTGGGATGTGGGCGGGCGCGGGGCGACGTTCGTCGCGAGCCAGGAAGCGCGAAGCGCTTTTCACCCACAGGGTGCAAATGACCCTTTCGATTTTGCATCATGGGGGCTCATGCACATCGTCCACGCGCTGGCCCCGATCGTCCTGTTGATCTCGCTCGGCGCGGTCCTGCGCCGCGCCGGCTTCCTCGGACCCACCTTCTTCAAGGACATCAATCCCCTCATCTACTGGGTCGCCCTGCCCTGCCTGCTCTTCCACAAGACCGCCACCACCGACGTCGAGCTCGGCGCGTCCATGAAGATCACCCTCCTGCTCCTCGCCGGCACCGCCTCGTCTTTGGGGATCGGATACGCGACGGCGCTCCTCCTCCGGCTTCCCCGCCCCTCCCTCGGCGCCTTCGTCCAGGGAACGTTCCGCGGAAACTACGTCTACGTGGGCCTGCCCGTCATCCTCTACGGACTCGCCGGCGCCTCCGCCCTCGGAACGGACGGGTACGAAGCCCTCGTCTTCCTGGCCATCGCCCCCCTCGTGCCCCTCAACAACCTGACCGCCGTCGTCGTCCTGCTGGCCGGCCGAGAAAAGAAACCGGGCCGGAAAGGGGGCGCCGGCCGGCTCGCGCTCGATGTCGCCACCAATCCCCTGATCCTCTCCCTCGTCGCCGGCGTGGGATGGTCCTTCCTGGGATGGCCCGTCCCGAAAGCCCTGGACCGGGCCATGGCCCTCATGGGACAGACCGCACTGCCCCTCGCCCTGTTCAGCACCGGCGCGGCCCTCTCCCTTGCGGACGTGCGCGGACAGCTCGTCCCCGCCACCGTCTCCTCGCTGATCAAGGTGGGCGTCACGCCGGCCGTCGGTTTCGCCTTCGCCTGCCTCGTCGGGTACGCGGGTCCCGGCATGAAGGTCGCTCTCCTCCTGCTCGCCTGCCCCACCGCCGTCATCTCCTTCGTCATGGCCGAACAGCTCGGCGCCGACCACCGACTCGCCGGCTCCATCGTCGTCCTCTCCACCGTCCTCAGCATGGTCTCGCTCGCGATCGTGCTCGCCTGCGTGTAGGAACTCGAAAAAGAATCCAACGCACCGCCCCCCCAAACACCCCAATCGAGCAGCCGGGGTCGCGGTTCCGCGGCTCGCTCTTCCTCGCCCGAGGCGTTACCAAACGGTAACGACCATTACAGGACCGTAACCTCCTCCGGCGAACCGTGTGGCGCAGAAAAGGCAACTGCGGGGGCTCCCTGCCTGGGCGTTTCATATCTCCTTGTACATGAACGAATTGCGTCGACACACAAAAGGACGCTCGCCGGTGCTCGAATCGGAGGCTATGGAACGGGAATTGCGCAAGGAAAACCGTCTTTTCTTTGCGCAAGGAGAACCCGATGACGAAAGCCAGCGCGTCCACGGCCGTGGTTGCCGCGTCCCTCCTCCTGGTCCTTCTCGCCGGCTGTCCCGTCCAGGAAGAGCTTCCCCCCACGCACGCCGATTTTTCGGCCGATCCCGTGGTGGGAACGCATCCGCTCACCGTCGCCTTCGAGAACCTGTCGACGGGGGACTATTCCAGCCTCTGCTGGGATTTCGGGGACGGATGCGAGAGCCTCTACAGCGACCCCCGGCACGCGTACCAGAACCCGGGCGTCTTCACCGTCACGCTCACCCTCTACGACGCCGAGGGCGGGATCCTGGACGCCAGGACCCGGCAGAACCTGATCACCGTCAACCACGGGGGGCCGGTGGCCCAGTTCCACGCTGCGCCGACGGTCGCCCATCCGGGGGACGTGATCTCGTTCACCGACGAATCGCTGGGCCTCGTCGATACGTGGTCCTGGGATTTCGGAGACGGCGCCACGAGCGCGGACCCGCACCCGGTCCACGACTACGCCTCGCCCGGCATCTATACCGTGGCGCTGACGGTCTCGGGGTCGGGGGGCGAGGACACGCTGGTCCTCGCGGATTACATCACGGTCTATCCTCTCGGGACGCCGATTCCCGACTTCACCGCGTCCCCGGTCTCCGTGACCACCGGCGCCTTGGTGAACTTCACGGACCTCTCCTCGGGCACCGTCACCTCCTGGTCCTGGGATTTCGGCGACGGGGGAACGTCGACGGCGCAGCATCCCGTCCACACGTACAGCGCGTCCGGCCTGTACACGGTGGCGCTCACGGCCACGGGCCCGAGCGGGTCCAACACCGAGACCAAGATCGATTTCATCACGGTCAGCGACCCGGCCGTGCCCGTGGCGGATTTTTCCGCGTCCTCGACCCTCGTCTACCTGGGCAACGGCGTGGCTTTCACGGATCTCTCGACGGGGTCCGTCACCGGTTGGTCGTGGACGTTCGGGGACGGGGGGACGTCGGCGATCCAGCATCCTTCGCACACGTACGCGGCCACCGGCCGGTACACGGTCACCCTCACCGTCACCGGTCCCGGCGGGTCGGACGTCGAGGCGAAGCTCAACTATGTCACCGTGGTGCAGGCGGGGGGACCGCAGGCGGCCTTTTCCGGCACGCCGACGTCCGTGGCGGTGGGATCGCCCGTCGCCTTCACCGACGCCTCCACGGGTCTCGTGGACACCTGGTCGTGGAGCTTCGGGGACGGCTCGACCTCGTCCCAGCAGCACCCCTCGCACGCCTACAGCGCGGCGGGCTACTACACGGTGACGCTCACCGTGAGCGGGCCCAACGGATCGGACACGGAGACGAAGGTCAACTACATCACGGCCGGCCAGCCCGCGCCGGTCGCCAGTTTCTACGGCACGCCCCAGTACGGCGCCTCCCCCCTCACCGTGACCTTCACCGACACCTCCACGGGAGCCGTCACCTCGTGGTCGTGGAACTTCGGCGACGGCTCGACCTCGACAGCGCAGCACCCCACGCACACCTACACGTTCTCCCCGGGGACCTACTTCACCGTCTCCCTCACCGCCACCGGACCGGGGGGCTCCCACACCTGCACGAAGACGAACTACATCGGCTCCAACCCCATCCCCACGCCGCCCCCCAAGCCCGTCATCTACCTCTACCGTCCCCGGCCCGCCTTCGACACCGTGACCGTGAAGATCGACGGCACGGCCACCGTGACCATCCCCGAGATCCCGCTCGGGCCCGTCATCACCTGGGAGAACGTCTGGATCGAGGACGGTCGGATCACCTACCAGGGCGAGACCTACCCCTACCTCTTCTACGAGTCCGAGACCTGGAGGCCCATCCACGCCCATCGCGGCTGGATCCTGAGCCGCGACGCGGCCGGGAACCTCTTTCTGGACGGCGAGCCGATCACGTTCGAGGGCGTGAAGAACCACTTCGTACGCGAGCTCGAAAAAGCGGGCTTCTACGCCAACGAGATCGACGACTTCACCGACTTCTGGTTCGGGCCGGACGCGCTGGCCTTCTTCGGGCTCGACACGTTCACCCTCGCCGTGAAGTACTTCCCCCTCGACCAGCTCGAGGCGCTTCACGAGATCGTCACGGACAGGGAATACAAGTCCCAGGTCCGCGTGAGCTACCTCGTCGAGTTCGCCGAACCGGGGACCACGCTCCAGAAACCCGTCTACCCCGTCCCGCAGCCCGGCAACACCGTGCTGCACGAGTGGGCCTGGATCCCCTACGGGGAACTCGCACGGATCTACCTGCAGAACCAGGGCAAATAGGAGAGGAGCGCGCCATGATCTTCACGCGGGAAGAGCAGGAAGAGAACCTGGCCAGACAACGGAAGGCGAGCACGATCGCGCTGTTCTGCCTTCGCGAGGACGGCGTGGGGCCCGCGGATCAGAGGCATCTGGTCTTCCGGTTCGAATCCCTCAGCCGGGAAGCGCTGTTGAAACTCAAATCCTTCCTCGAGAAGGAGACGGACTATCGCATGCGCGTCCACGAGACGAAGGGCGAGTACGCCCTCACGGGAAGGACGCCGTCGACGCTTCTGTCGCTCAAGGTCCTGGACGACTGGGTCTTGTGGATGTGCATGGCTGGCGCGGCGTGCGACGCGCTGTTCGAGGGCTGGAGCGCCTCGAAGGTCTCCACGCGCCGGCCCCTGCGCCGCCGCGCCACCCCGAGGCCCACGACCGCGGTCCGCGTCCGCCACGGCGCGTGATTGTGGAAAAATCCGCTCGTGCAGGGATGCAGGGATTTTTTCACAGCCTCTCAGAAGTAGTACCAGAGGCTCTTGTACTCTTCGGGATCCTCGCCCCGGGCCTTCAGCCGTTCCAGGTATTCGTGGATGGAGACATCGGTGTAGAAGTAGGGGGAGACGAGCGTGATGTTCTTCTCCCACGGATGAAACTCGTAGATGCGCCGGCCGTCGGAGCGGATCATCACGACGCGGTGATCCTGCAGGGCGCGCAGGTGGTTCTTGCCGAGCCGGGGCACGTTGAAGACGGGTTCGTCCGTCCTGTCGATCCCGGGGAGGAGGCGGGCTTCCTCCTTTCGTTCCTGCAACAGCCGGGAGATGGGGACCATGTAATCGTGGGTCTCCTCCTTGCCCTTCATGTTGAACGTGTAGTAGGGGTCCACGCCGATGGAGCGGAGATCCAGCCGGAGTTTCACCGTCTCGAAGCGGCGTGAGTTTTCGAGCGTGAAGACCTGCTGGTTGTAGACGCCCATGCCGGCCCGCCGGATCTTGCGCACGGCCTCGAGGGCCTCGGGGGTGATCTCGTAGGAATGGGAGAAGTGGGTGACCACGCAGACCTCCCGGCGGCCGGGAGCGTGGTTGCGGGCCAGGATGTCCACGAGGTCGTCGGTCCACCGGAACGGAAGCACCACGGGCGTGCGCGTCCCGATGCGGATCCGGTAGATCTGGTCCTTGGACGCGAGGGCATCGATCACGCGCGCGAAGTCCTCGTCGTGCATGACGCAGGGATCGCCGCCCGTGACGAGGACCTCCCCCACGGCTGGATGCCGGTCCAGCCAGTCGAGGGCCTTGTCCAGGACCTCGTCACTGGCCAGGGCGTCCGGCGCCATGCATTCCTCGATCTCCCAGTTGCGCTGGCAGTAGACGCAGATCTGGGAGCAGGTGTTGAACGGTTTGAGGATGGCGATGCGCGGATAGCGGCGCGTGACGAGGCCCACCGGCGAGGTGTCGTGCTCGCCCATGAAGTCGAAATGGGTGGATCGATCCTGCTTGTGGGCCGCCATCTTGTCCACGTAATCCGGCGGGGGGATCACCTGGGCCCGGACGGCGTGATCGTCGCGGTCCTCGATCTCGGGGTCCATCAGGCTCAGGTAGAAGGGGGTGATGCCGAACGGGATGCGGTTCTCGACCGCCTTGTCGATGGCCCGCGTCTGTGCGGGGGTCAGCTCGATCAGGTCGGCCACCGGCTTGGAGGTCTTGATGACGTGGTCGAGGTGCCAGCGGTAGTCGTTCCAGTCCTCCTCCGTGCCTTTGAAATACGCGAGGACCCGCTCGCGGTTGGCCTTGCGCTTCTCGAGGACCTTCTGTTCGAGCCCGGAGGGGTACCGCGCGGTCTTTTCCGTCAGCGTCCGGCCGATCTCGTCGAGGACCCGGGTGCGGTTCTCCGCGGCCTCGCGCCCGTGCATACGCAAAAACTGGGGCCCCTTCTTCTTCCCCGCTTCCTCGTCTGCGTAGATGTGTGCCTTCCCCATCGTCCCCAGAAAGAGGTGGATGAACTCCTCGAAGAAACCCGGCGAGGTCTTCTCCGGGAGTTCCCCGCCGGCGCCCCGAACGTGCTTCCAGAGGATGTCCAGGGAACTCAAGCCGGTGTACTTCTCGTTGATGGGCCCGAAGATGGATTTCAAGGCGAAAATGCATTCGCGGATGGTGGCGTTTTCCAGCGGGTGATGATGATCGCCGAGGCCGAACAGCGAGCGTTCCCGCGTCTCCAGGTAGCCGAACGCCTTTTCCCGGGCCTTGTCCAGGGTGTCGGCCGTCTCGAGGTTGCGGTAGAGATCGGCGTTGGCGGCCTTCAAGCGCGCCAGCGCCTCCCGGATGTACGCCTCCTCGCCGGCCGCCGGACCCTGCTGCTTTTCGCCCTCCGCGGGAAGGGCGGTTTCCGTCGTCTTGTCCAGGGGCGTCGTCGTTTCGTCCGTCATGGTGTCACCTCGTTTGTTCCTTTTCGTTCGCGGCCATAGCTCCTTTTTACAGTATACGCCCTTGCAGGCGCAAAAACCAACCCGCAAGGGCCGTTCGCGGTATCGGCAAGTCATGGGCGTCCCCTTCTTTCCGTAGCGCCTCTCTCCCCTTTCTCTCCCGGCACTCGTTTCCATGCTGCGGGCTGGAAGCCCGCGATCCGCGCTGCTGCGCCACACCATCCCGAACCCTGCCGCCATTTGCGGTTCGGGATCCCGTGGCTCACGACGATCGTCAGCCCGCTCTCGTAAAAAATTGAAAACGTTTCGGGCTTTCGGGTACAGTATGCGACAGGAGGTCGGACGGCATCGACGATCTTCTCGAGACGCGAAGACCTGCTTCATGAGGTCCGGGCATGGCCATTCATTCGACCGCCCAGGTTCATCCCGATGCGAACATCGCCGAGGACGTGGACATCGGCTCGAACGTCGTCATCGGCGAACACGTGTCCGTCGGCCCTCGCACCCGCATCATGGCCAACGCCTACATCACCGGCTGGACGCGGATCGGCGAGGGGAACGTGATCCACATCGGCGCCGTGCTCGGTCACGAACCCCAGGATGTCGCCTACGACGGATCGCCCACCCGCCTCGAGATCGGGAACCACAACGTCTTCCGGGAATACACGCTGATCCACCGGGGCACCGCGCCGGGATCCGCCACCGTCATCGGCGACCATAACATGTTCATGGGGTATTCCCATGCCGCCCACAACTGCCGGATCGGACATCATGTCACCGTGGCCAACGGCACCCAGCTCGCCGGCTACGTCGAGGTGGATGACAACGCCTTCATCTCCGGCGGGGTCATGATCCACCAGTTCTGCCGGATCGGACGGCTCGCCATGATCAGCGGCCTGTCCGCCATCAACCAGGACGTCCCTCCCTACATGACCGCTGGCGGGAGGCCCTGCGCCGTCACCGGCATCAACGTGGTCGGCCTGCGCCGCGCGGACTTCCCCTCGGACGTCCGCGAGAGGATCAAGGGAGCGTACAAGATCCTCTACCGGTCGGAGCGCCTCATCGGGGAGGCGTTGGAACGGCTGGAAGCGGAAACCGAGAAAGGACCCGAGATCGATCATCTCGTGAACTTCATCAAGGCTTCCAAGAAGGGCATCATTTTCCACCAGAAGGCAGTCGAGGCCCGCGCCCGCGGCTCCATCTGACGGCGCCCTGCACGCCTTCGGCGAACCCCTCTTCTTCCGACGCGGAAAACGTTGAGGGTCATTCCCGTTCGGACTCGTACTCCTTCAACTTCCTGTACAGCGTACGCACGCCGATGCCCAGCATCCGGGCCGCCTGCGTCTTGTTCCCGTCCGTCGCTTTCAGCGTCGCCAGGATGGCCCGTTTTTCCAGGTCCGCGAGCGTCATGCCGGGCACGAACTGCACGGTATCCGCGTTCGTCCGGGCGCGGGGGAGGGGGGCTTCCTGGTCGACCAGGTCGGCGGTGATCACGCGGTCCCGCGCCATGACCACGGCGCTCTCCAGGACGTTTTCCAGCTGCCGCACGTTTCCCGGCCAATCGTAGGCGGTGAGGAGGGCCATGGCGGCCGGCTCGATCTCCAGGGGGGGCTTGCCATTCTGCTCGGCGAACTTGGAGACGAAATGGCGGGCGAGAGGGGGGATGTCTCCGGGGCGTTCCCGCAAGGGAGGCAGCTGGATGCTCACCACCTTCAGGCGGTAGTAGAGGTCCTCCCGCACGCGCCCCTCCCGCACGGCCTTCTCGAGGTCGGCGTTGGTGGCCGTGATGATCCTCACGTCCACGTGGATGGTCTCGTTGCCCCCGACGCGCTCGAAGGCGTGCTCCTGCAGCACGCGCAGCAGCTTCACCTGGGTGGGATGGGGGATCTCGGCGACCTCGTCGAGGAACAGCGAGCCGCCGTCGGCGATCTCGAAGCGTCCCTTCCTCCGCTGCAGGGCTCCCGTGAACGCCCCTTTCTCGTGTCCGAAGAGTTCGCTTTCCAGAAGCGTCTCCGTGAGCGCCGCGCAGTTCACCTTCACAAGCGGGCCCCGGGCCCGTTTCGAATTGAAGTGGATGGCGTTGGCGATCAGCTCCTTCCCCGTCCCGCTTTCCCCCAGAAGCAGCACCGTCGCCTGCGTGGGGGCCACTTGCTCCACCACCTGGAAGACCTCCTGCATGGCCGGGGAGTCGCCGATGATGCTGTCGAACCGGTAGCGCTTCTTCAAGGCCTCGCGCAGGCGGACGTTCTCCTCCAGAAGGCGCCGGTGCCCCAGCGCCCGGTCGATCACGACGCGGAGCTTGTCCAGGTGGATGGGTTTTTCGAGAAAATCCTGCGCTCCCTCCTTCATCGCCCGCACCGCCCGGTCCACCGTGCCGAAGGCCGTCATCACGATCACCTGCGCCCCGCTTTTCCGCGCGCGGCCGATCAGATCCAGGCCGTCCCCGTCGGGAAGAACCACGTCGCACAGGACCAGGTCGAAGGAGGCTTCCTCGAGCGCCTTCGATCCCTCCGCGAAGGACGCGGCCGTCCGGGTCTTGTGACCGTCGTTCCGCAAGGCCTTCTTCAACGCCTCCCGGGCGTTCCGGTCGTCTTCCACCACGAGGATCTCCGTCATGCTTCCTCCTCGCCTTCGCGCGTCGCCCAGGGAAGGTGGATCTGGAAGACCGCGCCTCCCCCCGAGGCGTTTTCCACGGAAATGTACCCGCCGTGAGCCTCCACGACGCGGTGGGCCAGCGGCAGGCCCAGCCCCGTCCCCCCGCGTCGCCGGCTGTAGAACAGGGCGAAGATCTTCTCCCGGTCCCCCGGATCCACCCCCGGCCCCGTGTCGGCGATTTCGATCAGGGCCGAGTGCGGCCGTGCTTCCGTTCGGATCGTGAGGGTTCCCCCTTCCGGCATGGCCTGGATCGCGTTGAGCCCGATGTTGTAGACCGCGCGCGAGAGCATGTCCTCGTCGAGCCGAACCCCGTCGAGGGGATCGAGGTCCCGCGCGAGGCGCACGCCGTTCTTCCTGGCTTCCCCGCTCAGCAGCTTGAGGGCCCGGACGACCGCCTCGGAAGCGTTCCCCCGCGAGAGCGACGGCGCCGGGTTCCGCGCGAACCGCAACACATCCCCCACCAGGCGGTTCAGGGTCTCGATCTCCTCCAGGACCGCCGCGGACTCCTCCAGGAGCTCTTCCTTTTGTTCCCCCGGGATCTTCTGGATGCCCTCCTGGAGAAGCTGCAGGTTCAGGGCGATGGAGTTCAGCGGATTGCGGATCTCGTGCGCGATGCTGGCCCCGAAGGAGGCCAGCGCCGACGTCCGCGCGTTGCGAAGCGCCCGTTCCGCGTGCCGCCGCGATGCCGTCACGTCCCACCACACAACCGCGGCGCCGCGCCGGCCCGTGCCGGACGCGCGAAGGGGCGTCACGGAGATGTCGAACAGCCGCACGACGCCGTCCGGGCCCTTGCGCGGGTAGGCGTCCACCCGGGCCGTCGCGCCCCGGCCGATCGCCCCCTCGACGATGAGCGAGCGGAAATCCGTGGCCCGCATGGGATCGGTGAACCGCGGAAGGGCTTGGGCGAGCGTGCGACCCAGCACCGCTTGCGCGGGCGCCACCCGGTCGTTCAGCAGGCGGTTCCACAAGACCACGCGCCCCGCTTCGTCCACGACGAAGATCCCCACCGGGAGGGCGTCCGCGAGATCGTCCAGCCATTCGCCGGGGGCGGCCTTGCCGGCCGGATCACCCTGGGAGGAAGACGGGTTGCGTTCCATGGCCTCGCTGGATCGCTGAATCGAACGGATGTACAAAGGGACGCCTGTCGCGTCCCTGCGGTCTACCGGGCCCGGTCGACGACGAAATCGGCCAGGATCTCCATCTCCCCCCGGACCGACATCCCGTCCAGCGCGGCCAGGCTGGCCTTCGCGGATTCGGTGAAATCCCGCGCCCGGTCCCGCGCGTACGCGACCGCTTCCGCCTCCTCGATGAAGGCAGGCACGCCGCGCCGGGCGTCTCCCTCCTGGAACGCTTCGACCAGGGAAGCGCGGCGGCCGGAAGGGAGGACGGAAAGCGCCCGGATCAGGGGAAGCGTCATCTTCCCCTTGGCGACGTCCGTGCCCAGCGACTTGCCGACCACCTCCTCCTTTCCCGTGATGTCCAGGCAGTCGTCGATGATCTGGAAGGCCACCCCGAGGTTTTCCCCGTAGCGGCGGCAGGCGTCGGTCTTCTCCGCGTCCGAACCCGAGAGAAACGCCCCCATCTCGCAGCAGAAGCCGAAAAGAGACCCCGTCTTCATGCGCACCAGATCCATGTACCGCCCCTCGTCCATGCCGAAGTCGTGGCGGTGGGATATCTGGAGCATTTCGCCCAGGCAGACCTCGCGGGACGTGTGGATCAGACGCGCCACCACGGGGAGATCGCCGTGCCGGGCGACGATCTCGAACGACTTGGCGAACACCCAGTCCCCCAGCAACACGGACCGCTCGTTCCCCCAGAGCCGGTTCGCCGTCCGGGCCTTGCGACGCACCGACGCCTCGTCGAGGATGTCGTCGTGGATCAAGGTCGCCACGTGAAGCAGCTCGGCCGCGGCGCCCACACGCACGTGGCCGGCCTCCACGCCCCCCAGCGCCCGCCCGAACAGAAACAGCAGGGCCGGACGGACCCGTTTCCCCCGGTACGTCGAAAAATGACGGAGAAACGTCTGGAGAAAAGGCTCGTCCGAACGCATTTCGTCCTCGAGGAGCCGTTCCATCTCCTCCAGGCGCGACGCGATGGGCCGGTAGGCCTGTTCGAGCTCCTGTTGCATGTCGCCTCATGAAAACCAGGAAAACCACATCATACAGGGTTTCGGGACGGGCTGGAAGTCCGCGTCCACGCCCCAATCGATTCGGCCTTCCGAACGGGACGACGCGACGTTCTACAAGCGCCTCCGACGTCCGGCCTCCCAGCGCGCCAGCGCCCGCGTGTACTCCTCGGGCGTATTGATGTTGACGAAACTCCTCCCCTCCGGATCCGCCCTCGACCAGTCCCCCGGGGCCACCTGGCGGAGTCGGATCTCGTGGAAGAACGCGGCCACCCGCCGCTTGTTCGCTTGCAAGGCCCGCGCCGCGGGATCGAGACAGCAGCGGGCGTAGAAGGCGCACAGCGGCTCCAGCCCTTCCGGCTTCGAGGCCACCACCGCGTCGAAGCCTTCATGGAGCGACCACAAGCGCCGCACCAGATCCTCCACGATGAACGGCATATCGCAAGCGACCAGGAACATCCAGTCCCGCCGCACGGCCGAAAGCGCCCCGTGCAGACCCCCCAGCGCCCCCTTCCCCGGAAACGCGTCGGCCACCACGCGAAACGGCCCACCCCGAAACGGCATCTCCCGGTTCGACGCGATGATCACCTCCTCGAACCACGCCGAAAGCCGGTCCGCCACGAACAGCCCGAGCGGAACCTCCCCCCACGGAAGGGAAGCCTTGTCACGTCCCATGCGGAGCGATCCGCCGCCCGCGAGCACCGCCGCGGCGGCCGGTATCTTCTCGGCGCCGGCGTTCAAGATTCCTTGCGTTCCAGGAGGATCTCCACCCTCGAAGGGCTCTCGGGGACCCCCTTCAGGGCGTCCACCATGCCGAGAACGCTGCCCGAAAGGAAATCCATCACGAATCCCTTGATGGGAACCCGCTTCCCGTCGACGTACAGGACCGCCTTCCAGAGACGTCGTTCTTCCTCGGTCATGATCGTGCTCTCCAAGAAGTCCGCGAGGGAAGCGGGATCGTCGAACGAGAAACGGGGCACGGCGTGCGGAGGATCGAAATCGGCCACCACGCCGACCAATCCCTCGCTGGGCCCGGCGATCAGGTCCCGGGATACCGATGCCCGCGCCACCTCGATCTTCAAAAAGGGCCCCCGCTTGAACCCTTCCGTGATGAGCAGGTCGAATCCCTCGAAGAAACGGCGTACCGCCTTCTCCGGCGCGATCTCCTCCTCGCGACGCTCGAACAGCGCCACCTCCCCCGGCCCCGAAAGCACCGACCGCTCGGCCCCCGCCGAAACGTGCCGGAACGTGTCCTTGTCCGGACGGTCCGCGCTTCCCGCGTGGCCGCTGTGCTTCAGCGTCCCCACCCGGTGTCCCCGCTTTCGAAGCTCCGGGATCAACGTCTCGATCAGCGTCGTCTTCCCGGCGCCGGAGCGACCGATCACCGACACCACGGCGGGAAGCCTCCGCCGGTGAAACGACGTGTCCGCATCCACCACGGCACCGCCTCCATTAGGGAACAAGCAGGGCGTCCCGACGCGCACGGCGGGATCTTCCGGGATCCGGGGATTCGATGCAACCTGGCGCTGCGGATTTCGAGGATGGGAGAGGTCCGGCGGGCGGGACCGCTCAGCGCCGGTGGAAGGATGCGCCGGGTTCCTTATCGCTAGACTGGATGTACTGGATGTAGAGGATGTGGAAAAATCCCCTCGCGCAGGGATGCAGGGATTTTTTCACAGCCTCTCAGAACCCCTCCGTCTCGCGGTCGATCTCTTCGAGCAGGATGACCCGGACCTCGTAGCCCGCGGTGAGAAAATCCACGTCGGGGGGGATGTAGAGAAGTCCGTTGACCTCGGGGGAGGGGAAATAGAGCTCCCGCAGGTTCCCGGTGGCCGGCCGCACCCGGTACCCCTCGGCATGCTGGGTGACGCGGGCGGGCAAGAAGCGCGTGAAGCCGCGGCCGGTGGTGATGTCATCCGTCAGGACGGCGGCCAGATCCCTCGTCTCCACCGAACGCCGTCCCGAGGCGAGATGGATGGCGGGACACAGGAAGAGCCAGGCCAGGGTCCGGGAAGCGCCGGGAGATCCGGGAAAGCAGAAGACGGCCCGCCCGTCCAGCGTGGCGAAGAAGAAGGACCGGCCGGGAAGCATGGTGACGCTGTCGAAGTGGATCTTCGCCCCCAGACTCGCCAGCACCTCCCGCATGAAGTCCTTGCGCCCCTTCGAGGTCCCTCCCGTGGTCACCACGATGTCCGATTCGGTCTCCCGAAGGGCGTTCTCGATCGCCGCCGGCTGGTCGGGCACGATGTTCATCTCGGGGGAACGTCCCGAGGCCAGGCGGACGTAGGACGCGATGAAGTAGAGGTTGGAAGCCCGCACCTGCCCCGCGCCGACGGATTCCCCCGCGTCCACGAGTTCGGATCCCGTGGAGATCACGGCCACCGAGGGGAAGGCCACGGTTTTCACGCGGGAAAGGCCGGAGGAGGCCAGGGCCTGGATCTCCTCGGGGCGGACCACCCGCCCCGCCGGCGCCAGCACGTCGCCCCGCCGGAAATGCTCTCCCCGGCGGCGGACGTGGGTTCCCCCTCCCACGGGCGCGGACAGGAGGAGGCGGTCGCCTTCGATGCGGGCTTCCTCCAGGGGGACGACGGTGTCCGTGCCTTCGGGAAGCGGGGCGCCGGTGGCGATGGAAACGCATTCCATCTCGTCGAGCGTGAAATCGGGGACGTCGCCGGCGGAGACGCTGTGGCGGATCGAGAAGGCGGCGGGCTCGGCGGGCCGCGCGGTGTTGGAAGCGCGGCTGATCAGGGCGTAGCCGTCGCGAAGCGACCGGTCCTCGCCGGGGTCGTCCTGGTCGGCGACCACGTCGGAGGCGAGCACGCGCCCGAGCGCGTCGAGCAGGTCGACGGTTTCTTCCCGGGGAGGAGGAAGATGGGAAAAGACGGTGTCCCGGGCCGTCTCGAAGGTGACCGCGCCGGGGCCCGGATCGCCGGGAAGCGAGGTTTCGTCGCGTCCCATCTCCTCGTTCATGCCATCCCCCGCATGCTCATGGCCGAAAGCGGAATTCCTGACATTGCAGGGCGCCGGGCGACGCGTTCCCTTCGACCCGCCCCAAGCCATGGTAGCTCCGGCCGAAGACGCCGTCAACCAGCGATCCCGGCGAGGACGCCGGCCGACAGGGCGATCTTGTACAGGATGTCCACGATGTCCTTGGTCAGGTCGTGGCCCTTCACGACCAGCGACCGGGGGGGGACGATGACGAGGTCGCCGGCCTCGACGACCCGCCCGAGGCGGTTGCGAACCCAGCGGAGGTTTTCCGCGTCCCACCGCACCGAGAAGGCCCCCTGGGCGGAGCGGGAAAGCGCGCGACCGTCGGCCTTGATGAGGTAGATGCGGTCCTCGTCCGCATCCTCCTTGAGTCCCCCCACCTGGTTGACGTAGTACTCGATACGCTTGTCCTCGGTGAAGAGGACCGATCCCGGCGCGAAGACCTCCCCCTGGACCGTGACGGCCACGGGCGTTTCGGGAATCCGGAGGAAGTCCCCGTCCCGCAAGAGGACGTTCGAGGAGGACGAAACGAACGCCGGACCGTCGGAGAGACGGATGGCGAGCCGGCCCACGGACTGGACCCCCGCCAGCTCCTCGAGCAGGCGCCGCCGCGTCGAGATCGATTCCCGCGCCCGGGCCGCCGCCTGGGGGTCTTGCGACCACGTGTCGGCCTGGGCTTCCAGGTCGAGAAGCTTCGCCTTCTGCTCCTCGAGGAAACGCTTCTTGGCCTTCTCCTGCGCCTCCTTCAGCGCCGCCCGCGTGAAGAAGGCCCCGGCGTGAAAGGCCTCCGCGGTGTAGCCGCCGGCCCTCTCGATCAGCGCGCTGAGCCTCGAGCCCTTCGGCATCAGGTAGACGCCCGGGAAGCGCACCTCCCCCTGGACCTCGACTTCCACGAAGTATTCCGACGTCCGCTTGACGATCACGCGGTCGAAGTTCTCCAGGAGAAGATCATGGGTCCTGTCTCCCTGCAGGGCCTTGCCCAGATCGATGGTGAAGGTCTCGAGCTGGTAGGTGCCCGGGCGGGCCGCGTCGTACCGCCGCCGCACGATCTCCGCCTCGTCCAGGTAGGCCTCCGCCGTGATGTTGCCCGCCTTGAAGACGAGGTCCGACACGCGCATCCCCGAGCTCAGATCGAACGTCTGCGGGTCCTGCACGGCCCCCAGGATCGTGACGGTGGGGGACGGCCGCACCTCGTCGGCGAAGTAGATCTTCACGCGGTCGAAGGGCTTCAAGAGCGGGTTGGCCTCCTCGTCCCCGGCGAGGGCCGCCGCGAGGTCCACCGGGATCGTCACCGTGCGCGAGCGCGTTTCGGTCTTCCCGAAAGCGTACGCGTAGCGCCGGCCGCTTCCCGTGAGGCGGACGATCTCCGCCCGCGCCAGATGGGCCGAAGGCGACAGGGCCTGGCCGTCCCGCCGCAGAAGGTCCAGAAGGCGCATCCCGCGCGCGTACTCGACGACGCCGGGCTTCTCCACGGCGCCCAGGATCTCCACCGTGAGCCTAGGGTTCACCTCGGAAAGGCCCGGGATGTGAAGGCGGTCCATCGGCTCCAGCGCGACGTCGGCCCCCGCCTCGCCGGCCAGCAGCGCCCGAAGATCCAGCCGCACCAGGCGCCACGCCGGTTGGTAGGACCGGCCTCCCGCCTCCACCGCCTCGCCCGCGCCCGCCCCCGCAAAGCGCCGGATCTCGGCGTACCCCCGGTAGGCGTCAGGCAAAAGGCCCCCCGCCTGCGCCAGCAGCGCCTTGGCCCCCATCCCCTCGCGCCACTGGTACCGACCGGGGCGCTCCACCTTCCCGCTGATCTCGACGTACGCCAGCGGCTCCGGCGAGACCGGAAACACCTTGATCAGGTCGCCGTCCAGGACCTCCAGCGACGCGGGGTCCGCCACGTCCAGGAGGATCTTCCGAAGACCCCGGCTCCGCTCCACGCGCACGGCGCCGTCGAAGCCCTCGGGCGCGATCCCCCCCGCCAGGGCGAGAACGTCCGCCAGCGTCTTTTCCTCCCCGAGCTCGTAGACCGCCGGGCGCCGGACCTCGCCCGCCACCCTCACCTTCCTGCCGGCCAGCGGCACGAAGACCGTGTCGCCTGAAAACACGCGCACGTCCCCCTCCTGGGCGCCGCTTCTCAGGAAATCGTAGAGATCGATCTCCGAAAGGGTCTTCCCGGCCCGAAGGAGACGGACGCTCCGGAAACTGCCCCGGCGGTTCGGCCCCCCCGCCGTGAACAGGGCGTGCAGAACGGTGGACAGCGCGCTGATCGTGTGAAGACCCGGGTTCTTCACCTCGCCCACCACGAACACGCGGATGGAACGAAGCGAGTTGAGCGTCACGAGCACGGAGGCGTCCTTGAACACCTCGTGAACCTTCCGCGCCAGAAGCGCCCGGGCTTCCTTCAACGTCGCCCCCCCCACCGCGATCTCGCCCGCCCGGGGAATCATGACCCGCCCTTCCGCGGAGATCTCCGCAGAGAACGTGGTGTCCACCAGCGCGTTCCAGTAATGGATGAGGAGGGTGTCCCCCGGTCCCAGCACGTACTCCGCCGGCGTCGGGATCGTGGGGGCGTGCGGCATGGGCTGCGCGTCCTCCCGGAAGAGATCCGCCCCGAAAGGCGACAGGTCCGTCTCCACCTTCTGGAGTGGATAGACCGGTTTCTCCGGCGCCGGTTCCGGTTTCTCCTCCTCCGCCGGGGCCTTCTCCGCCTCCCCCGGCGCCTCGGCGCCCACGTCGCCTTCCGACGCCGGCCCGGCCGGTGCGCCGAGGATCTTTCCCCGCAACGCGGGCGGAAGCGAGGCGAGGCGGACGTTGTCCTCCGACGAAAAGGCGGTGACCCCCGCCTCGCCGGCGAGCACCTGCAGAACCTTGCGCTGCAGATCGGCGGGCAGCGTCAGGATCGCCAGGGCCTGCCCGGCCGGAAGGTCCACCTTCTCGACGAGACGGCGGAGATCCTCGCCTCCCTTGTCCGCCCCTGGGGCCCCTTCCGGCGTTTCCCGGGCGAGAGCCGAAGAAAGGCCGAGAAGCGCGAAGACGAGGCAGAAGGCCGTCAGGGATGTCTGGACGCGGATGCCCATGACCCTTTCCTCAAAACTGCAACGCCACCTGGAAGACGACGTACGAGTCCCGGGTCGTTTCCCCCCGCACGAAGCCCGCGTTCCGCACGCGGCGGTACCGGTACTCGAGGGATACGAGGAGCCCCCCCAACAAGGGGAAGCGGTGGCTCGCGCTCGCGCCCAGCTGGAAATGCTCTTCGTAGACGGACGCGTGCCGCTGGCGCCGCTCCTCCCAGTCCCCCAGGAGGACGACCTCGCTTCCGGGGTAGGGAAACCACCCGATTTCCAGGTAGAGGTCGTCGGCGTCGTTTCCCGCATGGTGTCCTAGGGCGCTGTTGGTGAGGGTGTGCCCGGGGTAGCCGAGGCGATAGGTGTATCCCGTGTTGTAGGTGCCGTGGACGTAGGCCGCCTCGTGCGTGCGGGCCCATTCCACGCGGAGCCAGAGGTTCTTCCGGGGAAGGATGCCGGCGAGGTGGAGACCGTGGAGGAAACTCCACTTGTAGGGGAAACCGCCGGCCTCGTCCTCGCCGACCGCCTCGACGTAGTAGGAGACTCCCCCGATCGGCAACGGAAGACGCACGCGGGCGTCGAATCCCGCCAGCTGGTTCGACAGATCCGGCTCCCCGGGGTCGGGGTTGTCCTCCGTGCCGCGAAAGATGTCCCACACGTTCGGCTCGGGCCGGTCCTTGCCGCCGAAGATGAAGGTCCGCCCCGCCCCGATCTCGAGAAAGGGAAACGGCTTGAGGTTGATCTTGAACCCCGCGAGAAACGGCTCGCGCACCGCCCGGCGCCGGTCCAGACGCGTGAAGAAGGCCTGGGCCCGGACGGGGCCGAGGGATTCGAAGATCCAGGGAAGGAGGACCGGCATGGGGTTGGACATTTTCAGCAGGGGGAAATTCCCCGCGTTGTTGGAAAGCAGAAGCGTGTCGTGCGATCCCTGGCCCCAGCAGAGCGCGTCGAGGCCGCCCTCGAGCTCCACGTTCCAGAACGCCGCCTTGGCGTAGGTTTCCAGGGGCTTCACGGCGTACCGGTCCTTCTCCTCGCCCGTCCAGTTGTGGAAGTGCAACGAAGCTTCCGGCCGGGCGTGGAAGGCGAGCAGATCGAAGAGGGTCCCGTGCGTGGTGAGGCCCGCGAAGACCTGGGAGCCCTGGTTGTAGACGCGCCCGAAGTCCCCCTCCGGCGTCTCCGTCCCCTCGAAGTAGACGTACCGGGCGTAGACCGACTGGGCGGGCTTGAAGTAGTTGCTCCCCTCCCCCGAATCGGTCTCCAGAAGCCGTCCCGCCTCCGCGCGGAATTCCCGGTGGATCAACTCGCACCACGCCCGGATCAGGGAGGACCCGCGCTCCTTGCGCACCGTCATGACATCCTCCGCCTCGACCAGGAGCCGGGCGGTCTCCAGCCGCGTGTAGGGACGGATGCCGGCGATCCGCGAGTCCACCAGTCCCAGCGTGTCGAGGTGCTCCAGAAACCGGTAGCTGGGATGGTCCAGGGAGACGTTGGGCGAGGTCTGGGCCCGCCCCGAGGACGCCGCCAGAAGAAGGAGGACCGCCGCGACGGGAAAGATCGGGACGGGGAAGGGACGCTGTCGCTTCTGGAGACGCGAGATCGCCACGAAACCCTCTTCCTTGGTACGGAGGTGAAGAAAGGAAAACTATACACGGACCGTGCGGCCATGACAACACGGAATCCTGCCCGGCATCGCTCTGTCGAGAGGAAGGCAACCGTTCGTACCCGGCCCGGACAGCGTGGTCAATCCCGCTCCAGCGCTCCCAGCGCGGCCCCGGCCGCCGCCGCGATGCGCACGTCCGGATCCGTGCTGGCCAGCGCCTGCAGAAGCGGCTCCGCCGAAGAATGGGGATGCTGCCGGAAATACGATACCGCCACGAGACGGACGCCGGGATGCGCGTCCAGAAGGCGGGCCTTGAAATCCTCCCGGAGCTCCGCCTTTCCCCAGGCGAGGAGGGCGCGACCTGATTTCTCCCGCAGAACGGCCGGACCCAGGGCGAGATGGCCGCGCAGCGCTTCGCGGGCCTCGGCGGAGGCCACGTACTTGCCCAGGGAGGCCACGGCCGCCACCCGGAGCGGAAGGGGCTCGCCCTTCCGGGAACACTCCACCAGCGTGGCGGGGCCCTCCGGCGCGTCGCACATCCCGAGCGCGCGCACGGCCTCCACCCGGATTCCCGTCTCCAGCGGCCGCTTCAGCGCGGCCGCGCGCAAAGGGCGTCCCGCGCCGGAGCCCCCCAGGGCGCCGAGCAGCCGGAGCAGGCAGACCAGGCCCGGTCCCGCGTCGGCGTCTTCCACGCGGCCGACGACCTCGCGGCCGAGGTCCCGGCACACGACCGGCCCCAGCAGGAGGATGTTCTTCCGCGCCTTCTCGCGTTTCTCGGCGTCCCCGGAATCCAGGGCCTGGATGTCGCTCTTCAGGGCCGTATCGTCGACGGGATCCTCGTTTCGCGGAGAGGGTCCGCCCGCGCAGGCCTGGAAGAGTGTTGTGAGGATCAGGCAGACGAGGGAAAGGGAAGGGGCTCGATCCATCGGATTTCCTCCAAAAAAAGCGGAAGACGGTTCCGGGAGAGCCGGGACGGGAGATTCTCCATGCGGAAGCCCATGATACCGCGAAGACGATTCGCGTCAAGGGCGGGGACGAGGCATTCGCGCTGCAAATAAGTCGTGGTCCTCCCTTCCTTTTCATAGCTCACTTTCATGGATTTAACCCAGGGTGAGGTATTCGCGCTGTAGACGATTTTAGGTTGCCGTCGGGTAGGGATTGTGGATTTCACTTTGTCTGTAACTCGTCACCTGTGACCTGTGTTGGCCGTGCCTTTCCAGAACCACGTTGATGCAACCCACAGCACGGACGGGTTACGGGTTACGGGTGACCGGTCACGAACCATGAAACAGACGAAACAGAGGGCAAATCGCCCATGATCGATGACCGCCTTGGAGGGCGAGGGTCCTCCCGAGCCCAAACACAGCCGGCTCGCCAGCCCGTACTACGCCGATCGGCTCTTGCAAGGGCTACGTAGGGTCCTTCGTAGCTCTCGCAACCACCTGCAAGCGAAGGAGGAGAGGCTCGCCCTCCAAATTTTCATGTTTCCGGGAGAGCCGAAGGCTCATGGCTGGCGGATGTTCGCCGGATGTTCGCGTTCCTGGAGGGGGAGGGTCCCCCTGGGACGGGAAAAGGGGAAGATTTCCGAAAAAAAATGAACCCTCCCTCCCCGGGGCCGTTTATCTCCCCCGGCGACGGAAAGGCGCGGGTTGACCCGCCTTCCCGCGCCCGGTATGATGCGAATGGGAAACGGTCTCGAGTCGGCCTCGAAAGGAGGAAACGATGCCTCGCGATGACGAGTACTATGACGACGAGTACTATCACCAGGCACCTCAGGGCGGGTTTCAGGAGTACCTGAACGAAGGCCTGAGGCAGGCGCCCTGGTGGTTGATCTCGGTCGCCGCGCACGGGTTGCTGGCGGTGGTCCTCACGCTGGCGCACTTCACGGATTACAAGCAGGACGAGCCGGTGGTGGTGGAGACGGAGCTGGAGCAGCAGGAGGATGAGGAGCTGGACGAGAAGCTCGAGCGCGAGGTCTTCGAGCAGGACAAGGAGATCAACACGGACGAGCCTCCGATCGAGGATCCGGTGCTGAAGGACGCGGAGATCTCCGACCACAACGAGACCGACAACAACGAGGACTACGAGTCCAGCAAGGGCGTGGAGGACGCGATCTCCGACAAGCCGTTCCAGGGGAAGTACTGGAACTCGGCGATCGGCATCGGCGGCGGCGCGGGCGGCACCTTCGGGGGCCGGTTCGGCGGCCGGCGGAACCTTCGCGCCTACGGCGGCGGGCGGCACACCGAGTCGGCCGTGCTGATGGGCCTGGTGTGGCTGAAGAACCACCAGAACCCGGACGGCATGTGGGCCTGCAAGAAGTTCATGATGAACTGCAAGCAGGGGACGTGCACGGGGCCGGGGGCCAGCGACGACTACGACATGGGCGTGACGGGCCTTTCCATGCTGGCGTTCCTGGGCGCGGGGCACACGCACAAGCACGGAAAGTTCAAGAACACGGTCAAGCGCGGCCTCAAGGCCATGAAGGACCGCCAGACCCCGGACGGGTGCTTCGGCCCGAAGACGGCCGACGGCCACTGGATCTACAACCACACCATCTCGACGATGGCCATTTCCGAGGCCTACGGGCTGTCCAACAAGAGCCCCCTTCTGCAGTCGCCGGCCCAGAAGGCCGTGGATTTCCTGATCGACTGCCAGAACAAGAGCCCGGATCTCGGGTGGCGGTACGGGCGGCAGACGGGCGAGAACGACTCCTCGGTGACGGGGTGGGCGGTGCTGGCGCTGAAGTCGGCCAAGATCAGCGATCTCCACGTCCCCAAGACGGCGTTCGACGGCGCGCTGAAGTGGTTCGACCTGGTCACGGACGAGGCCTACTACAAGACGGGCTACACGTCCAAGGGCGACACGGGCGCGCGGCTGGCCGAGGCCATGGGCAAGTTCCAGCCCACCGAGGCCATGACGGCCGCCGCCGTGATCAGCCGGATCTTCATCCTCGGCACGAAGGCGACCAACCGTCCCGAGATCCTGGGCGGCGGGAACCTGCTCAAGCAGAACCCGCCGAAGTGGGACGTGAAGGGCGGGACCATCGACATGTACTACTGGTACTACGGGACGCTGGCCATGTTCCAGCTCGGCCGCCAGTACTGGAAGGCGTGGAACGAGCCGATGAAGAACGCGCTGGTCCCCACGCAGAAACGCGAGGGGTGCGAGAACGGCTCCTGGGACCCGGTCGGCGCGTGGGGGACCGCGGGCGGCCGCGTCTACTCCACCGCCATCAACTGCCTGTCCCTCGAGATCTACTACCGCTACGGCCGCGTCCTCAACGTGAAATGACCGCGGCCTGAACCGCAACGAAGACCGGGCGCCGAAAGGCGCCCGGTTTTTTTTGCCTGCGCCGGAGACGGGAAAAGAAAATCCTTTTTTCCCGAACCGCCCTCCGCGCGTCCCGTTTGTCCACGTAGGCATGGGGGAAACGGGACGAGCACCCCGCGAGAAACAAGCCCAGACGATCCGCGAGACCGCGGAGAAAAGGAGGATGCCATGTACCGGGAATCCGTCTATGAAGAGGAATGGTACGGAACGGGAAGTGCCGGCGCGCAGGAAATCCTGAACGAGGCCCTGCGCCAGACCCCCTGGTGGCTCATCTCCATGGCCGCCCACGGCCTCATCGGCATCGTCCTCATGCTCGCCCACTTCACCGAGTACGAGAGCGACAAGCCCGTCGTCGTGGAGACCAGCCTCCAGGAAGACCAGCCCCAGGAGCCCGACCCCGAGCTGAAGCGGGAAATCTGGAAGGAAGACCAGGATTTCGAAACGGACGAGCCGTCCATCGAGGACCAGGTCCTCAAGGACGCGGAACTCGCCGACCATGTCGAGACCGACAACAACGAGGACTACGAATCCAGCAAGGGCATCGAGGACGCCCGGTCCGACAAGCCCTTCCAGGGGAAGTACTGGAACGGGTCCATCGGGATCGGCGGCGGGGCCGGCGGATGCTTCGGCGGGCGCTTCGGCGGCCGTCGCGACCTCACAACGGGAACCGGGGGACGCCACACCCGTGCGGCGGCCGGGCTCGGCCTGATATGGCTCGCGAACCACCAGAACCCCGACGGCATGTGGTCCTGCAGGAAGTTCATGATGAACTGCAAGCGGGGATCGTGCAGCGGGCCCGGCGAGCGGGAGGACTACGACATGGGCGTCACGGGCCTTTCCACGCTGGCCTTTCTGGGCGCGGGCTACACCCACCGGCACGGCAAGCACAAGGACACGGTGAAGAGGGCCCTTCGGGCCATGAAGGAGCGCCAGACCCCCGACGGCTGCTTCGGCCCCAAGTCCGCCGACGGCCACTGGATCTACAACCACGCCATCTGCACCATGGCCATGGCCGAGGCCTTCGGCATGTCGAACAGCAACCTCCTGCGCGCCTCCGCCCAGCGGGCCGTCGATTTCCTGATCGAGTGCCGCAATCCCTACCTCGGGTGGCGCTACGGCCAGAGGCCCGGCGACAACGACTCCTCCGTCACCGGCTGGGCCGTCCTGGCGCTGAAGTCCGCGAAGTTCTCCGGCCTCCACGTCCCCGACGAGGCTTTCGAGGGGGCGCTGAAGTGGTTCGACCAGGTCACCGACGAGGGGTATTACCAGACGGGCTACGTCTCCAAGGGCGACGCGGGGGGGCGGCCCGCGGGCATGGAGGGGAAGTTCCAGTGCCTCCACGCCATGACGGCGGCCGCGGTCATCAGCCGCATCTTCATCCTGGACAAGGCCGCCCGTAACCGCCCCGAGGTCCTCGGGGGCGCCAACCTCCTCCGGCAGCATCCTCCCAAGTGGGACGTGAACGGGGGGACCATCGACATGTACTACTGGTACTACGGCGCGCTGGCCATGTACCAGCTGGGCGGGAAGTACTGGAAGGCCTGGGAGAATGCGCTTCGCGACAGCCTGATTCCCACGCAGCGCAAGGAGGGGTGCGAGAGAGGCTCCTGGGACCCGGTCGGCGTGTGGGGCAAGGCCGGCGGGCGCGTCTACACCACCGCGATCTGCACCCTCACCCTCGAGGTCTACTACCGCTACGCGCGGATCCTGAGCGAGCGGAGGTGAAGGGGCGGAACCGGGATGGGATTTCAGATTGCAGCCTTCAGATTGCAGCCAGCTGCTCCGTAGGGGCGACCCCGTGTGGTCGCCCCTTCCTTTACCGCGCGCTCTACTCCACAACCCACAATTTCAGCCTCGACGGCCTGCTAGTCGGCCAGGATGATCTCGGCGAGCGCTTCCGCGACCGCCTCGTGGACGAAGCGGTTGTAGTGCGCGGCGTCCGCGCGGACCCACCAGGAGGGGTTTTTCTCCAGCCGCGCCGGCCCGAACCGCTCGAGCGCTTCCGCGCGCCACGCCGCGTCGCCCCGGCCGGCGACGAGCGCTTCCCGGGCCTGTTCGGCGTACGCGTCGGCGTCGACCAGCGGCACGTCGAGATCGCGGGCGAGCTCCGTCAGGGTGCGGTGGTACCGGCACAGCAGCGAGAGAAAGACGGGCCGGCCCCCGCATTTGCGGACGTCCTCGACCATCCGTGCAAGGTGCGCCCGGTATTTCTCGCGGGGAACGCGCCGGCCCATGCCCTCGATGTCCGCGCCGCCGGCCCCCCGGGCCGAGAGGATCGCATGCCGTAGAAGGCGGTACGTGCGTGTGAGCATCAGGGCGTGGCGCAGGAAGCCGGGCGCCCCGGCGCGGCGCGCGGCGGCGTCCTCGTCGGCGATCGGGGCCTTGAGCCCGTCGTTGAACCCGAAGGCGAGCACCACGTACGCCGGGGCGAGGTCGCGCCCCCCTTCCTCCCAGAGAACCCTTCCCTGGAAGGAGGAATATCCCGGCTGGCCGGCGTTCGCCACCGCGTACCGGTCCGGTTCCTCCCCGTCGAGCAGGCGCTGAAGGCGGGCGGGGAACGTCTCTTCTTCCTCCAGCCCCCAGCCGAAGGTGTGGCTGTCCCCCAGGCACAGGACCGTCTTCCGTTTCCCGGCGGCGGGGGGAAGCGGGCCGCGGAACCCCTGTTCGTTGGTCTTCACGGCGAAGGTCCGGATCCCTCGAAGGTCGTGCGGGACGAGGAAGTTCCCGATCTCGACATCGAGGTCCCCCTCAAGCCTCCAGAGCCGCGTCCGGTCGTCGACGTAGATGGAGAAGTTCGCCTGGAGAAGGTCCTCGTCGCTCCACATCTCGGAGCGTCCCACGTAGGCCTCGAGCTGGCGCCGGGCGAGGGGCGCCTCGACCTCCCACCCGAACTCCGCGCCGGAGAGGCGAAGGCCCGCTTCGAGCAGGAGAAGCGGCAGGAGGGTGAAGAGGAGGGCGAAGAGGATCTTCTTCTTCCTGGAGAGCGGCGGGGGCTTGCCGTGCCCGGTCTCGCGGGGGGAATCACTCATGGCTTCCCATTATAAACGGTCGGGCCGGCGTTTCGGGCCTCGGGCCTTGCCGGCGGCGACTTCGCTCGATCTCGTCACAAACGGGTTTTTCAGAAGATGGCAACCGTCAAAGTGAAGCATGAAGCCCTGAAGTAGACCGAACCATCGAACCACTTCGTTCCGTGGCTCACTACGAACGTCAGCCCGCGCCCACGAAAGACAGCCACAGCGGGAATGGCTCGACCAGTGAGCAGTGACCCATGACTCCCCTCATCCCCCGGCCTGGGCCGCGAGCAGGACCAGGCCTCCCGCGCCGACGGCGAGGCAGTAGAAGCCGAAGAGCCAGAGCGACTTCTTGCGGAGGACGCCCAGCAGGAGGGCGATGGCGAGAAGGCCGCTGAGGAACGCGGTGACGAAGGCCGCCGAGGCGGGGAGGAGATCGCGGGGGAGGGGCGCGGTGAGCGCTTCGATGACCGTCGCCCCCGCGATGGCGGGGACGGCCAGCAGGAAGGAGAACTCGGCCGCCTTCTCCTCCTTCACCTTCAGAAACAGCCCGGTCCCGATGGTCGCGCCGGACCGCGAGACGCCGGGAAGCAGCGCGATGGCCTGGGCGACGCCCACGAGCAGCGCGCGGAGCGGGGTCCACCGGGCCGTCGAGGTCGACGTCCAGCGCGTGGCCAGAAGGAAGGCCCCGGTGGCGCAGAGCATGGCGAGGACGAGCGCGGGTCGCCGGACGAGATCCTCGAAACGTTCCTCGAGAAGGACCTTGAGGAGGAGTCCGGCGAGGCCGGCGGGAAGGGAGGCGAGGAGGAGGTAGCCGGCGAGGGCGAGGTTTTCGCGGTCCTGGTCGGAGGCGTCGCCGGGGTGGCGGAGGGCGGGGAGGGAGGCGAGGAGGGCGCGGATTGGTTTCCGGAAGTAGGCGAGCACGGCGAGCATGGTGGCGGTGTGGGTCATGACGATGAGGAAGAGGGCGTCGTCGCCGGCGCGGGACCAGACGCCGAGGACGTCCCCGGCCAGCACGAGGTGTCCCGAGCTGGAGATGGGGAGGAACTCGGTGACGCCCTGCACGGCGCCGAGAAGGATGCCTTCGAGAAGGTTCATGAGCGTGGGTTACTCTATCAACGCCTCTGCGGCCCCTCAACGACTCCTTTGTCGCTTCCGTCCTCCCGCTTTCTCGGCCGCACGGCCGGTGCAATGTTCCGCTTCGTCGAGGAGGGCGCCGAGGGGTCTCTTGTCCTTGAGTGTGTAATAGACCTCGTTTCCCTTGCGCTGGTATCGTACGACCTCGAGGTCGCGCAGCGTTCTGAGGATCTTGGAGATCGTGGGTTGCGAGCGTTTGAGGGCGCGGGCCATCTGCTCGACGGTGAGGACGTCCTTCTCGAGCAGGAGCCTCGCGAGGGCGTAGGTTTTGGGGTTGCCCAGGGCTTTGAGCAGGCGGGAGGCGCGGTAGGGGATTTCCTCCATGTCGAACCAGTCGATATCCCGGGGGCTGTGGGCGGGCATGACGACCTCCAGCGGAAAATGGAAATAGCTATATGAGTATATACGAATATGGCCATATTCGTATATACTCATATAGTAATATCCGTTTTTCCACTCACTCCCATGGCGGTTTTCCATGAAAGAGGTTTTTCCCTCCTTGGGTCCAGGACAGGGCGCGGCAGGAGGTTGAAGATGAATCCACAGACAAGAAGCAGTATGGCGTGCGCATTTTTCCTTGCATTGCAGGGCCCTGTGGGGAAAATGATCGGTTTTCAGGTCCCCAGTGGTTCGTTTCCAGGCGTCGGAGAGGGCGCAACCAGCCCCGCGGGGCGAATCGCCCCTTTCCGGCCCGGCATCGCGGCGGGCGCGCACTTTTCATCGCGCGCTCCCGGTCAGGGAGGACGGCATGGCATTCGAGATGTTCGGACGGAAGATCGGGAAGATCGGCGTGGTGGGTTCCGGCCAGATCGGGCCGGACATCGCGCTTCATTTCGCCAAGGAAGGCGCCAAGGCGGGGTGCGAGGTCGTGGTGGTGGACGTCGCCGAGGAGGCGCTGGCGAAGGGCAAGAAGAAGCTGGAGAAGAAGGTGAACAAGGGCATGGAGTCCGGCGCCTTCAAGCCCGCGCAGGGGGAGGCGATCAAGGGCAACGTCACGTTCACGTCGGACAACGCGGCGCTGGCCGGGGCGGGTCTCGTCATCGAGGCCGCCACGGAGGATCTGGACATCAAGCGGAAGATCTTCGCCGGGCTCGAGAGCGTGTGCGGCGACGAGGCGATCCTCGCCTCCAATTCCTCGCACATGGAGCCCGAGGTCATCTTCGCCGAGATGGCGCACAAGGATCGGGCGATGGTGATCCACTACTTCTTCCCGGCGGAGCGCAACGTGCTCGTGGAGATCGTGCCGGGCGCGGACACGTCTGAGAAAGCGACCCGGTTCGCCCTGCGCTTCTACGAGCAGATCGGCAAGGTGCCCATCCGGGTGCGGAAGAGCCGGTTCGGCTTCGCCGTGGATCCGGTGTTCGAGGGGTTGTTCCTGACGGCGGGTCTGCTGGTGGAGGAGGGTCTCTGCACGGTGAAGGAAGCCGACGCGGTGGCCTCGAAGGCGCTGGGGCTCGGTGTGGGTCCCTTCACGGCGATGAACCTGACGGGCGGCACGCCGCTGGCGACGCACGGCATCAAGGGGTACGGGGAAAAGATCATGAGCTGGTTCAAGCCGCCGGCCGTGATCGAGAAGCAGCTGGCCTCGGGGGAGCCGTGGCCCACCGCGGCGCGGGGGGAGACGGTGGAGGTGGATCCCGAGAAGGAGAAGACGCTGTCCGACCTGTTCCAGGGGGCCTTCTTCGGCCTGTGCTGCGAGGTCGTGGACTCGGGGGTGAGCACCGTCGCGGATCTGGACATGGCCGTGGAGATCGGCCTGGTGGTCCGGGCGCCGTTCCGGTTCATGAACAAGGTGGGCCCCTCGAAGGCGCTGAAGCTGGTGGAGGCCTACGCGGCGAAGTACCCCGGCTTCAAGGTGCCGGAGCTCTTGCGCCGGCAGGCCGAGGCGGAAGTGCCCTTCGACATCCCGGTGGTGCTGCGCGAGGACCTCGACGGGGTGGCGGTGGTGACGATCCGCCGGCCCCGGGTTCTCAACGCCCTGAACGCGGAGGTCATGACGCAGCTGAGCGACACGTTCGACGAGATCGCCGAGGACCCGAACGTGGTCGGGGCGGTGATCACGGGCTTCGGCGTGAAGGCCTTCGTGTCCGGAGCGGACATCAAGGAGCTTGCGGCCCTGCCCGACCCGGCCTCGGCGGAGGCCTTCGCGGCCAAGGGGCAGAAGATCGTGAGGAACATCGAGACGCTGGACAAGCCGGTGGTCGCGGCGATGAACGGGCTGGCCTTCGGCGGAGGCAACGAGCTGGCCATGGCCTGCCATGCGAGGCTCGCTGCAGGGGGTCAGAAGGCGTTCGCCGGCCAGCCGGAGCCGAAGCTCGGCATCATTCCGGGCTACGGGGGTAGCCAGCGGCTCGTGCGCTGGATCGGTTTCGAGAAGGCGTGGCCCGTGCTTCGTACCGGGAACCCCATCTCCTCGGCGCAGGCCGCTTCCTTCGGTCTGGTCTCGGCGGAGGTGCCGGGCCCCGAACTGCTGGACCGGGCGGTGGCGCTCGTCCAGGAGGCCGCGTCGGGGAAGACGACCCTCGATCCGATTCCCGAAGGGCCGGTGAGCGTCCCCGACGAGCCCGCGGAGGTGGACATCGGCCACCTGTCCCGCCGGATCGACGCGATCCTCACGGACGCCGTCATCGGCGGCGCGAAGGCCACGCTCGACGAGGGTCTCGCGCTGGAGGCCGCCAAGTTCGGCGAATGCAAGACCACCAAGGACATGGCCATCGGCATGGAGAACTTCATCAAGAACGGGCCGAAGGTGCCCGCGGAATTCGTGCACGAGTAAGAGAGCCGGGGATGGGACCCCTGCGCCTCGAAGGGATGTTTTCGCGAGAACATTTCCGGTGCAGCGGTGTCTTCTCGAGCCTGATTCACATGACCTTTTTCTGATCAACATGATTCTTTCTTGAAAGGGTGGCCCCCCCGTCAAGATCATGTAGATCAGAATGGAAATCATGTCGATCAGGGTCGAAAGACTTGCCGTATTCGGCCGTTTGCCCGCCGTGGCTGTGGCTTGGCTGCTTTGGGAATGAGGACCCAGGACATGGAGAAAAAAGGCGTCATCTTCAGCGGGATCCAGCCCTCGGGCATGATCCACCTCGGCAACTACCTGGGCGCCATCAAGAACTGGGTGAAGCTCCTCGACGCGTACGACGCGATCTTCTGCGTCGTGGACTACCACGCCATCACCCAGCCCTACGAGACGAAGGAGATGCAGGCGCGCATCTTCGACGCCGCCCGCGTGAACATCGCCTCGGGACTCGACCCGGACCGGTGCACGCTCTTCGTCCAGTCCCGCGTCCCCGAACACACCGAACTCGCCTGGATTCTCAACTGCGTCACCGCCGTCGGCGATCTGGAGCGGATGACCCAGTACAAGGAGAAATCCAAGCAACACGCCGGCATGGTCAACGCGGGGCTTCTCAACTATCCCGTCCTCCAGGCGTCCGACATCCTCCTCTACAAGGCCGTCGGCGTCCCCGTCGGCGAGGACCAGGCCCAGCACCTGGAATTCTGCCGCGACCTCGCGCGCAAGTTCAACCGGCGCTTCGGCGACACCTTCCCCGTCCCCGACACCATGTTCGGGCAGACCCTGAAGGTCCTGGGCACCGACGGCAAGCACAAGATGTCCAAGTCCATGGACAACTTCCTCGGCGTCCTCGAGGACGAGGACGTCCTGTGGGAGAAACTCAGAACCTCCGTCACCGACGAGGCCCGCAAGCGGCGCTCGGACCCGGGCGACCCCGGCCGGTGCAACCTCTACACGATGCATCTCGGCATCTCTCCCGAGGAGGTCTGCCGGCAGGTGGATCACGATTGCCGAAACGCCAAGATCGGGTGCGTGGACTGCAAGAAGATCCTGTTCGAGCACCTCATGAAGGATCTCGAGCCCATCCGGGAAAAGGCGGACCAGCTCTCCCGGCAACCGGAGAAGGTGCAACAAGCCCTGGAAGACGGCGCGGCCCGCTGCAAGTCCCTCGCCGAGAAAACCTTGGAAGAAGTGCGGGCGAAGATCGGCCTGCGGTGACTCCTCCCGCCTCTTTCGCTTCCGCCTTCCCTGGAGCTTCCGGGGACCCTTGGTCCACTCGTGAGCGCATTTTTTTCCTCCAAAAATGAACTTTTCCGGAGCCTGGCGCGTCTAATCCTTATAATGATGAACAGCCGGAGCATCTCGTCGAGGAACAAGTTTTCATAGGGGGAATCACCATGGACCGGTGCCGCATCACCCTGGTCGTCGTCTTCGGATGGCTCGCGACCTTCGCCCTGCTCTTCGGGCCCCTCGCGGAAAAGGCCGACGCCGCCGGCGTCGCGCTGTCCCGGAAGTACTACGAGAACAAGCAGCATGGATTCAAGTTCTGCTGCCTTCGGGACTGGCCCGGTTATCCGCCCAAGCCCGGCGACGACACGACCATCGTCCACTTCCGCTCCGACAAGGCCTACAAGGGATACGGTTTCACGCCCAAATGCCGGGTGGCCCATCTGACGCCCGACGGCAACAAGACCTTGAAGGACTACCTCGACGACCGCCTGGCCGTGACGTTCAAGCTGGAACGGGGGAGGTTCCTTCCGTCGCACAAGCTCCCCCCCGGCTCGTCCCAGTACAAGCTCCAGCTCACCGGCCAGGGCGAGACGGCGCTGGGCTATGCCGTGGAGTACAAGCGCGAGGACGACGCCATCGGCATCGTGTACTACTGCGCTTCCCAGGAATTCGACAAGCACTACAGGAAGGTCTTCATCTACTCGCTGGCCTCCTTCAAGTTCACCAAGGAGGCGTCGGGCTCGGACGCGAGCGAAGGGGGCAGCCTCGATTCGCTCGAGAAGGGCAAGGAAACGGCCATCGAGCGCCGCGCCCGGGAGATCCGGGAAAAGGGATTTCCCCCCGGCTGGAACATCTTCCCGATTCCGAACTACATCATCTACTACAACTGCGACCTCAAGGATCTCTACGCCGTCGCGGACCGTCTCAAGCGGATCCGTCCCCAGTACTACAAGTACTTCCCCCCCCTGAACGAGGACACCGTGGAGAACGCGGCCCCGATCGTGCGCCTGTGCGCCACCCACCGCGACTTCGCCTCCTACAGCGGGGTGGGCAACCCCGGTGTGCTGGGCTACTGGAGCCCGGGCGTGGAGGAACTCGTCGTGTACCGGAAGAGCCAGTACTTCGGGACCATGAAGAAGCTCTTCTTCGACGTCCTCCAGCACGAGGGCTTCCACCAGTACATCTATTACGCCTGCGAGCACGTGAGCCCCTGCATCACCTTCAACGAGGGGCCCGCCGAGTTCTTCGCCTCCTTCCAGCCCAAGGGCGGCGCGATGGTGCCCACGCTGGAGAACCAGACGCGGGCGGGCACCATCAAGAGCTGCGTGAACACGGACGGCCACGTGCCCATCTCCGAGATCATCTGGTACGACCAGCCCACCTATTACGCGGACTCGAGCACCTGCTACGCCGAGGGGTGGGCGCTGACCACCTTCCTGCAGCTGGGCGACCGGGTCATGGGCGGCCAGTTCAAGCCCGAGTGGGGCGAGATCATGCCCAAGTACTTCCGCGTCCTCCAGGACGAGGTCCGCAAGGCCTCCGAGGAGACGGAGGTCGAGATCGAGATCGACGAGGAGAACGACCGGATGACCGTCGGCCTGCTCGGTTCCCAGGCCAGGCGCAAGAAGATCCTCAAGAAGGCCATGGAGGAGGCCATCAAGGGAATCGATCTCGACGCGCTCGAGGAAATCTGGAAGATCTTCGTGGTCAAGAAGCTCTGACGGGGCGGAGAGAGTGCTTTCCTCCCCGAAAAAATCCTCAGCGTCCTCAGTGATTCTTCAGCGTTCTCCGGGTCGAGAGAAGTTGGGCTCACCGAGCCCGCAGCACTGAAACAGGTGCCGATCGGAGCCATTCGCGCTGTGGCTGTTGACGGCCCCTCCGGATGCGATATACTAACCTGTCGATGCCCCGCCGCAGGCGGCGGCCTCGTGGGGACGTAGCTCAGCTGGGAGAGCGTCGCGTTCGCAATGCGAAGGTCGTGGGTTCGAATCCCATCGTCTCCACCAACCCCTGGCCTCTCCAGCATTCCCGCTTTCACTTCGCGAAGCCGGCACGCCTTCGATTTCGTCCATGCCGCCTTGGAGGGCGAGGCTCCTCCCGAGCCATTGTTGACGCCCCTTTGGGCCTCCCATAGAATCCCGGGTCGAGAGGAGATGCGAAGGATGCCTTCCAAGATCGTTTCATTCGTTCTGCTCGCCCTCGTTTCGACGGGCTGCATGGAGTTCCTCCGCGATACGCAGAGGGAGAAGTTCCTCCGCCTCCTGAAGGCCTACCAGGACGCCCGCGCGGAACGGGAGCCCCGCCAACCCACCAGCGAGGAAACGGCCAGGCTCGAGGCCCTGAATCAACTGAGGAAAAGCGATCCACGGCGTTTCGAGCTCGCCGCGAGAGCCGTGGAGGATCTCGTTTCCCCCCACGTGCTGGAGAGGACCCGCGCGCTTGTCGCACTCGGCCGTGCCGGGGAATGCGGACGGGCCGTTCTCGAGTTTCGCGCCGCCTTCTTCGATCCCGGCACCCTGTCCGACTTCGACGCCCGTCTTCTCCGGTTCGATGACCCCGCCGTCTTCCGCCTGCGCCGGCAGGCGCTCGTCGGGTCCGAGGAAGAGAAACGCGATGCCGCACATGCGCTCGACGTCTACCTCCCCGTCAAGACGGACGTCTTCCTCCAGGCGCTGCAACGCGCCGGATGGCCCCCGGACGCCTCCGGCCGGCTCGAGATCCTCGCGGCCGGCGATCGAGCCGTCGGGGTCCTCCAGACGTGGTTCTTGAAAACGGATCCCGAGGCCGCCCGTCAGGCACGGCTTCTCCTCGCGGACATCGGAACGCACAAGGCGGCCAGGGTGCTTGCCGACGCCGCCTCCCGGACCCGAGGCTTCCCTCGGGGACCCGAGCCCGCCCTCGAGGCCCTCGCCCGCATGGACCCTACGGCTTCCGTGCCGGCCCTGGCCGGCCTCCTGCTGTCCGGCAAACCCGCCCTTCCCCTCCCGACCGCATGGCTTCTGGCCCGCCGCGCCCTGCACGGCCACCTCCCGTATCTCGAAGCCCTCGCGGCCTCGGACGATCCGGCCCTGCGCCTCGCCGGCCTCGCGGGTTCCTTGCGGATCCAGAAGGAAAACGCCGACGGAATCCGGGACGACATCCGCACCCTGGTCGGAGGGAAACGTCCCTCCATCGATCCTGCCCCGTTTCTCGACTTCCTCGCGGATCATCCCCGGCTCGCCGGGCGCTTCCCGGCCGTTCTCGTCGCGCGTTCCCGCTCCCCCCGCACGGCCGTCCGGGCCGCCTCCGCCTCCCTGCTCGGCTTCGCCTCGGACGACGCGTCCCGGAAAGCCCTCGAGGAAGCCCTGATCGACGCGGAGAAAGAGGTCCGTCTTCGGGCCGTCGAAGGCGCCCGGCACCGTCTCCTCGCTTCCGGAAGCGAGACGCTGGCGGAGGCCCTTCGACGCCGCCTGGAGGAAGACGCCGATCCGGCCGTCCGGGCCGCCGCCGCCACGACGCTGGGCCTGATCCGCGACCGGAGCATCGTGGAACCTCTTCTCGCCATGCTCGCCTCGGAGGAGACGAGCGACGTGCATGCGTCGCTGAAGACGCTGGGCTTGTTCCGGGACCCCGACTTGCTGGCCCGGATCCCCCTCGATCTGTACTGGGGGCCGGACGTGGACGCGCGATGCGCGGTCGTCGAAGCGCTCCTCATGGCCTCCGATCCCGACGCCGAGGAAGCCCTCCGCGCTCTTCTCGCGCTGAAGGACGCCAAGGCGAGACGTTTCGGCCTGTCGCTGACCGACCCCGTCCTTTCGGCGCGCCTTCTTCCGGCCTTGCGCGATATTCTCACGGACCGGCATTCTTCGCTGGTGGCCGACGCCCTGGTCCTTTTGGCGCAGCACGAGCCGCATTCACCCTTGACGGCTCCGGAAACATACGTGTCGTCTCCGATCCCGGACGTCCGCGCGGCGTCCGTCCGGATCCTGGTCTACGGGGAAGATCCGGTGCCGGCGCTGTTGAAGTCCTGCGAGTCCCAGGATCCCGCCACGCGGCGGGCCGCCTTCGAGACGCTGGCTTCCGTGGCGGACGAGCGCGCGGCCCGGCGTCTGGAAGCGGGGATCTTCGAGGCCGATCCAACGATCCGCCGGTTCTGCATGCGCGCTCTCGGCGAGGTGGGGGACGAATCGTCCCTTCCCTATCTGGTCCGGGGGGTGTCGGATCCCCGTCGCGGGGTCCGGAAGGCAGCAACGCGATCGATCGCCTCGATCGGGGGGAAGGCCGCCCGGGAGATCCTGCAGGGCATGCTGGAGGATCCCGCCCTGCACGTGCGCGCGGAAGCGGCGGCCGGCCTTCAGGGTCTCGGGGAAGAAGGACCGGCGTCGGCGCTGAAGCAGGCCCTGACGGAGAAGGCGCTTTCCGTGCGTCCCCTGGACCGCGGCCGGATCCTGTCCCGTCTCGGCGATCCCGTGGAGGCGGAAAAGGCGTTCCAGGAATGGCTCCCTCTCGCCCCGTCGCCCGGGCGCGCGTGGGTGGAGACGGCCCGCGCGTGGGGGGCGGCCGGCGCGCGCGAGCAGGCGATGCAGGCGATGGCCCGCGCGAGGGATTTCGGTTTCGATGATTTTTCCTCGCTGCTTTCGGACCCCGCTTTTCGCGGCCTGGCCGATGCGGAGGGATTCGCCGCACGCGTCCGGGCTCTTTTCAGGCCTCGCCGGGAGGGAAAGGGATTCCTGGATCGTTTCCAGGGAACGGTCAGGCTCCACCTTCGCAACGGCGCCCATCTGGACGGCCGGCTGAAGGGTTTTCGCGGGGAGCGCTTTCTTCTCGAGGTCTCCTCGGGCGTGTCGGAAATTCCGAAAGGGCAGGTGCGCCGCCTGGAGAAGCGGGAGTGATCCCCGCGTGGCCGGGGTTGGACATCGATATTCGCGCCTGGTTCCCCTTGTTGGCGCGCCGACAGCCATGAGCTTGCTTCGGTACCTGAAACCGGGACTGATCCGGATGGCGCTCGAGACGCGTTTCGATCCGGAATCGCTGGCCGATCCGGATACGGGCGTCCGGTACGGGCGCGAGGTGAAGCGCCGCGTCCTCGAAGAGATCTGCGACCTCTTCGAGGCGGAGGGGGCGGTCGCGAACCGGAGCAAGCTGTTCACGGATCTCTGGAACCGGGAGAAGAAGGCCTCGACGGCGCTGGGCAAGGGCATGGCCCTTCCCCACGTGAGGACGAAACAAGCCCGGTCCTTTCAGGTGGGGCTCCTTCGCTCCAAGGAGGGGGTGTGGTTCGACGCGCCGGAGGGCCGACGGGTCCATCTCTTCATTCCGATGATCGCCCCGCCGTACGAGGACCAGCAGTACCTCAAGGTCTACCGGCAGATCGGGAAAGCCATGGAGGCCTATCCCGAGATGGTGGAGGCCGTGCGTGAGTCGGACACGGAGGAGGCGCTTCGCCGCACCCTCAAGTTCTATTTCCCGTCCTGAACCGGACGGGCCACGGCAAGGAAAGGAGAGCGCATGAAACTCGAATGGCTTGGACACGCCTGTTTCCGTCTGACGTCGAAGGACGGCCCTTCGATCCTGACGGACCCCTACAAGTCGGGGTCCTTCGACAACGCCCTCCGGTACGCGCCGGCGGACGTGGAGGCCGACATCGTGACGGTCAGTCACGAGCACGAGGACCACTTCGACCTCTCGGCCGTGCGAGGGAGCCCGTACGTCGTCCAGGAAGCCGGGGTCACGGAGCACCGCGGCGTCCGCATCGAGGGATTCGAGACGTTCCACGATCCCTCCCGGGGAGCGGAGCGGGGCGCCAACCGGGTCTTCAAGATCGGGCTCGAGGGGCTCGAGGTGGTCCATCTCGGCGATCTCGGGCACGTTCTCGCGGAGGACATGGCCCGGGAGATCGGGCGCGCGGACGTGCTGCTTGCGCCGGTGGGCGGCTTTTTCACGATCGACAAGGACCAGGCCCTGGAGGTGGCGGGGCAGCTCGAGGCGCGCATCCTGGTTCCCATGCATTTCAAGACGGCCAAGGTGGACTTCCCCATCGAGGGCGTCGAGGGCTTTCTCGAGAAAGCGCCGGGCGTGAAGCGCCTCGGAGACTCCGTCGCGGAGATTCTCGAGGACGCGCTTCCGGCCCGGCGGGAGACCTGGGTGCTCGAGCCGGCGCGCTAGCCGGCCGCCGCTGTGGGTGGGAGGCGTGTGTTCCGGGCCACGCGGACACCCGGCCCGGGACCACGGCGATTTGCCTTCTGTTTCGTCTGTTTCATGGTTCGTGACCGGTCACCCGGTTCCCGTCCGTGCTGTGGGTTGCAT
>Ga0180432_10000568_pt1 | contig 61687 bp, 51 predicted proteins | sample SS_ome_10_FD_132414 | JGI IMG/M metagenome (GOLD analysis project Ga0180432, IMG submission 132414) | Hypersaline lake sediment archaeal communities from the Salton Sea, California, USA - SS_1_MS_2 metaG | ecosystem: Environmental > Aquatic > Non-marine Saline and Alkaline > Hypersaline >... | reverse complement strand
GGCCTTGGCCACAGATCTCAGGATCCCTCCTGCCGCCGTAACAATCAAAGGACCGAGGAAAATCGCCGCTGCACTGAGACCGATGGTCTTCAGATTAAGGCCCAGACCAAAATTGGACATTTTCATAATCGCCTCCCTGGTGAACAAGTTTTTTATTAAGTCTATGCACTCCTTCTCATGATTTCAAGAAAAAACCACGATGAAATAGGGCTTTTTCATTGAGCGAACCGGCAGACCCATAGCAGGCTTGTGTGAGGGTTACGCCTTTTCTCTTGCGCCCAAGACATCCCTTATTTTGTGGGATACCTCCTTGATATCAAAGGGCTTCTGAATAAACCCGTCACAACCCCGCGCTATGATCTCGGAGGCCTGGCCCTCCAGGCTGTAACCGCTTGAGAGAAGCACCTTAACGCCCGGATTCATCCCCTTCAGCCCATCATAAATTTCCCCGCCGACCACATCAGGCATGATCATATCCAAGATCACCAAATCGATGGCGTCTTTATGGGCCCCAAAGAGCTCCAAGGCCTCCTTCCCTCCTCCGGCTGTGAGTACAGTATAACCCATGACCTCAAACATCTCCCGGCCCACGTCCAGGATGATCTCCTCATCATCTACCAGAAGCAATGTTTCTTTGCCTTCTTCTATCCTCTCCAGGGCTGTCTCCTCTTGCATCACGGCCTCCCGGGTCGTGGGGAAGTAGACATAAAAGGTCGTCCCCCTTCCCTTCCGGGATTCCACATCGATATACCCCCCGTGGGACTTGACTATACCATAGACGGATGCAAGTCCCAGACCGGTTCCCTTGGCAAGCCCCTTGGTGGTGAAAAAGGGTTCAAAAATACGTTCCATGGTGGCCTTGTCCATACCGATACCCGTGTCTTGTGCCGCGACCAACACATATTTCCCCGGCCTAACCTTAAAGTGCTTTCCCACCATATCCCCGTCGGTTACATTCCTGGTCTGCAAATAAAGCCGGCCTCCCGAGGGCATGGCATCAGCAGCATTCACATAAAGGTTCCACATAACCTGTTCAATCTGGCCCTGATCCGCCTTTATAAGTTCAATCTGATCATCGAAATCACGTTGGACCGTGATACTCTTCTTGGTCATGGCGAAAGTCTCAGAGGTCTCTCTCACTATTCTGTTAATCGAAATCGGCCTGATCTCATAACGCCCTTCCCTCGCATAGCCGAGGAGCTGCCGGGTGAGAAGCGATCCACTATCCACGAGTTTCTCTATTTTCTTTAGCTTATCGTAATGGGGGCTCTCAGGCTGGGTCTGTAAGAGCAAAAGGGAACTGTTGCCCATAATCCCCATGAGCAGATTGTTGAAATTGTGGGCGATACCTCCCGCCAAGGTCCCCAATGCCTCCAGCCTCTGGGCATGTTGGAGTTGGACTTCCAGGCGTTTCTTGTCGGTGATATCCTCTGCGATCGTGAAAAGGAGGTCTTTGTTTGCCAGGGTGAGCTTGGTTACGTTGAGCCGTGCCTCATAGCATGTCCCATCTCTGCGCTTGAGGTTCATCTCAAGGCCTCTTACGTAGCCCTCCCTTTTTATCCTCTCCATCAATAACGCCCACTCATCGTGGTTCTGGTAGATATCCCGAGTATTTACCTGATAAAACTCCTCCCTGAAACAGCCCATCATTTGGAGCATGGCCTCGTTGGCTTCCAGGGGGACGCCCTCCATGGTCTCGATTCTGATGCCCACGGGGGCACTCTCAAAAAGGGTGCGATAGCGCAAGGCGGATTCATGGAGGGCTTCTTGGGCCCGAACCTCTTTTATCGCCTGTCTGCGTTGTTCCAGGGCATAGCGTACCACCCGGTTCAGTATTTCACTGTTAAAGGTCTCCTTGGTCAGGTAGTCCGTTGCGCCGCTCTTCATCATTTCCACGGCGGTTTTCTCGTCACCCGTGCCCGTAAGGATGATAACGGGCATACACGGCCACAAGAGCCTCACTTTTCTAAGGACTTCAAGACCCGTAATCCCGCTTCCCAGACGCTGATCAAGAAAGAGGAGGTCGTAGTTCTTCCCTCTCAGACAGCGATCGATGTTCTTGGGGTCCTCTTCGTGATCCACCTTGATGCGATAGTTCGGGAGACGCTGTGCATAGCGTTTAAAAATGGCTGCGTCTTCAGGATCATCCTCTACAAGGAGCACATTTATGGCATGGTTTTCCCGGTGTCTTGTGTCTCTTAATCTCATGGAACCCCTCTCTTATGAGGACTGTCTGACATCAGGGATTCTGGCGATACAGAGCCAATAGGTGCCGATGGTGATTATGGCTTCCATAAAGTTCTTAAAGTCCACCGGTTTTGTGATGTAGGTGTTGGCCCCGCGATCATAGCAACCCAAGATATCAGCATCCTCGTCGGACGTGGTAAGCACCACCACAGGGATGCGATGCAATTCAGGGTCTCTCTTTATAAGGTCCAGAACTTCTCGACCGTCCAACCTCGGCATATTGAGATCCAGCAGAATCAGCCCCGGCTTCGGGGCCGTTTCGGGGTCTAGATAGCGGCCTTTGCGGGTCAGAAACTCGACGGCCTCCTCTCCGTCCCGGACGATATAAAGGGGGTTTGAAATCTTTGCCTTATTGAAGGCCTTTTTGGTAATGGCTATGTCGTCCTCGTCATCCTCGACGAGGAGTATGGGTATAATGAAGCAGTTCTTGTTCTGGTTCATAAAGAATTCTCCTCTGATTCAGAAGGGCTCTGCAAAGTGAAGTAGAAGGTGGTACCACGACCCGGCTCGGACTCCGCCCATATCCTGCCTCCATGTCTTCGAACAATCTTTCTACACAGGGCCAGGCCCACACCCGTCCCTTCGTATTGGTCCCTGCGGTGGAGTCTTTGAAATATCCCGAAAATCTTCTCCAGGTATCTCTCCTCGATCCCGATGCCGTTGTCCGCCACACTAAATATGACCATATCTTCATCGAATTGTGCGCCGATCACTATATTCGGAACCCTGTCTCGGGGGGTGAATTTCAGCGCATTTCCGACGAGGTTTTGAAAAAGTTGTTCAAGCTGCATGCTGTCGGCCATAACCACGGGCAGATTTTCCTGCACATGGATTTTGCCGCCACATTGACTGATCTTCTCGCTCAGGTTGTCGATGGCCTTGTTAATGATCTGGCCCGGATCCACGGGTTCCACTTTCTTTCCATGGGTGCCCACCCTGGACAGAGACAATAGGTGCCGAATGAGATCTCTCATCCGCACGGCCGCCGCCTGCATCCGGTGGAGATAATCAAGGCCCTCTTCAGTGAGCGTATCCCCGCAATCCTCTTCCAGGAAGTGGCCGAAAGTATGGATCTTGCGAAGGGGTTCCTGAAGATCATGGGAAACCGTGTAGGTGAAATCCTGCAAGTCCTGGTTGGAGCGTTCGATCTCAGCGTTGAGCTTCCGAAGCTCCGCCTCAATGCGCATTCGTTCCTGTATTTCCCGTTCGAGCTGATTGTTTATGCGTGCCAGCTCGTTTGCCCGTTCCTGTTGAAGGTAGGCCAGGGTAAGCAGGATCCTTTGAACCGATACGGTTCCCTGAAGCAAGCCTTGGTCGGTGACAATGATATGGTCATAGATCTTTGGCTTTTCCCGCCCCATAGCCAAATGAGCGACGGTTTCCAAAGGGGTCTGCGCCTGAACGATCAGAGGTGAAGGATCCATGATTTTGGATATGGACCTCTTATAGTAGAGGGAGACACCGAATTGATGGCTCAGGACCCTGTCCATGTGAAGGCTCATAACCAGACCCAGGGGCCTTTCATCCTGGACCACCACTATTCCACTGATGGGCTCTCCCCCGCCGATTCTCTTCTTGACCTCCTCTATCTCGGTATCCGGTTCAAAGGTCAGGGCCGGTTCGACCAATGTTGAAATAGGTACCGCCTCTCTCCCCTTTTTGCCCTCCCTTTTTTGTTTAATCCCCACATACCCAGGTTCAGCAAGAAAAGGTATTTGGGTGCTTTTATCCCGTCCCATATCTAAAGTCCCGCCATTCCAAGCTTCTCGAGGTTTTCCCATTTTTGAACGTTTCTGTTCCTCTATTCCTATCGGCTGTGGACCCACAAGATTAGATGAGTTCTTCATCATGATTATATTAGCCTTATGTTAAGATTCCATAAGGCATTGGCCCTTCTCTGTTTCAGGTATCATAGATACAAGGGGGGCATTAATCTGAATCTAACAAAGGTTAATACTATTCTAATACCCGCCTAACAACCGTCTTGAAGTATGCCCGACCTGCTAAAGATTGAAGATGTAGGGATGTCACCCCGGATGCTGAAAAGGTTTAGGGAGGAAGCCCTGGATTGCCCCAGCGGCGTTATTCTGATCACCGGCCCAACAGGTTCCGGAAAGACGACAACGGTTTATAGTTGCATAAACTACCTGAATAATCCCGAAACATGCATCATTACTGCTGAAGAACCTGTGGAGTATGTTGTTGACGGGATTGCTCAGTGTCCATAGACCCCGACATCAACCTGACGTTCCAAGAGACCCTCCGTCACATCGTCCGCCAGGATCCAGACGTGGTGGTCATCGGCATGGGGTGTGATCCTTCTCTCTTGTTGGCGGCCACGGCCGAGGCCTATGCGCTGGGTTTATCCGAAGTTACCCTCGCAGAACTGGAAATCAAGCTGGAAGATTTCATGAAGCGTCTCTGCCCGTAGGGCGCTTTCACCTTCTCTGTGATGGAGAATCGAACCACCCTGTTCATTTCTCAAATGCCACTGAGCAGTATGACGAAGGCGATCCCCAGTATCAGAGAAAAGATGGTCTGGTGGTTGGACCCCACGCAGGCGTTGGGGATGAGTTCGTCCGCGGTGATGTAGATCATCAGGCCGGCGGTTGCGCTGCTCAGGAGGGCGATCGCCACGGGGGATAACTGTTGGAAGACATACCGCGCCGTGATGTATCCTGCCAGAATGGGTGCGGCCGTGGAGGCGGAAAGCAGGAACGCCTGGATTCTTTTGCCTGTGGAATGGTAATAGGGCGCGGAGGTACAAATCCCCTCGGGGATATTGTGGATGGCTATGGCAATGGCTATGGTAAAAGAGACCCTGATATCGGTTACGGACCCGATGGCGATGGCCATGCCTTCCGGGAAATTGTGGAGAAACATCCCCAGAATCAAATACACGGATGTGCGCTCCAGATTGCACCCCTGCTCCTGGGCACATAGCCTGGGATGGATATGGGGAATGACCCTGTCCAGGCCATACATGGCCAGGGATCCCATGGCCACGCCCAGGACCGCTGTCAAGGGAGTAGAAATGGCCAGGCTCTCCGGGATGAGCTCTACAAAGGAGATGGTCAGCATAACCCCCGCTGCAAAGCAAAGCATGTTGCAGATATAGTCGAAAGAAGGCCGCTTCAAGACCCCTATCACCGAACCGATGACAGGCCCTAAAACGGCGATCACCACAATCCAGAAAAAAGGATCCCTCCCGTCACCGCCCATTCTCACCTCCGCTTTTTTCGCCCTTTGTTGTGATTTCAACAACCGCACCGAGGCCCCCGTCCAGGAAATCGGCGCCCCACGCCGCCTCAAAAAGGGTCTGTGCGCGCTCTCCTGTACAGTGGCTGGGAGCCACCCTCTCGACACCGAGGGATTTCATTTCCTCGATAACCCCTTGAATCGTGCTCTCGCTTCGGCCCTGAAGATGAAACCCGCCTATAACACAATAAAGGGGTTCTTCATAAACCTCATTTGCCCGCCTCGCCATATTGACCACCCCCGGGTGGGCACACCCGGTCATGACCACAAGCCCTTTTCGGGTCTTGAGAACCAGGGCCTGTTCCTTGATGGAAAGGCCCATTTCACCCGTGGTGAAAACAGCCGGGGCGATTTGCATCGGCCCTTTCACCTCCACCAATCTGGCCCCGTGTCGTCGAATGCCCTCTTTTAAAGAAGAGGGAAATGATGCGGGGACATACACGGTAATGGAAGGGTTTACTGTCAAAAGGGCTTCAAGTCCACCCACGTGATCGTGATGAATATGAGAAAGGACCACCACATCTATATCTCCCGGCTTCTTCCCCAGTTGCCGAATATTAAAAAGGAGCTGTTGGCCTTCGGCCCCTGTATCAAAGAGTACTGTTTTTCCCAGGCCTTCAATGAGACACGCATACCCCCATCCGGGCTTCAGACCCTCGCAGGAGGCAATATTGTTAAAAACGGAGGTCAGCCTTACCCCACCCCACACAGTCCCCGTAAGAAGGATAAAAGAGAATACCACCGCAAGCGTTATCACCCACAAATGCCTCATTGGTGATGATACAGATTTTTGAGACATCCCAGCGATTACCCGCCTGGGCCCTGAGGAAAGTGGTACTCCTTTATGAAATGAACTCCTCATAGTATTTTTTAATAATCCTGGTTGATCTAAATTTCAAGGCCGGCTCAAAAATGCTTGACGTGGCGAAAGGAAAAATTGATCGCCAGCTAATTACGGGTTTGCTAAATGTACGCTCAGTGATTAATGTTTTTTTCATGAGAGTATACCCAACGAGTGGAAATATTGACTGAAAACACAAAAAACGACAACTGTCCCGCGCCGGAACCCTTCCGCATGCACCTGGGAAGAATTTCCTTCCTCACCCTGCCTTTTTTAAAACTTTTCTGTCCCGATTCATTCTTGCCCCCTACTTCCCCAAATCGAAGGGGACCACAGCACCTGGGCTTCCTTCGTCCTTGACACCCGAAGAGGAATCGCCCTATACTTTAAATCTTAAAAGGTCATAGCACCCTCACAGGATATTTGGCTGAACGACCAAAAACCCTCAAAAGACCATCGGGGACGGCTAAAAGGATCAACTGGTCTAAATGAATCCAACCCATAAGGGAGAGGAAAAGCCGTGGAAATCAAAAAGCTTCTATGGGCTACGGATTTCTCGGAAAACGCCGGGCTGGCGTTGCCCTATGTGAATTCTCTTTCCGAGAAATACGGCAGCGAGGTGCACGTCATTTACGTCCTTGAGGCATGGGGCGATTTCGGTGCCTGGTACGGGGACTACGATCAGGATGAAATTGAAAAAATCCAGGTATGGGCAAGAGAAAAGGCCGAAGCGAGGCTCAGCCGGGTTTGTGAGGAACACCTTAAGGGCTGCCGTCTCTATATTCGCCATATTGCGGTAGGCGACCCGGCCGAGGAAATCCTCAAGACGGCGGGCCAGGAAAAGGTGGATCTTTTGGTCTTGACCACCCACGGTGAAAAGGGCCGATTCCATTTCGGCAGCGTGGCCGACCAGGTGGTCAAGCACTCCTCGGTCCCTGTCATAACCATCCCCATCAAAAAATAGGAGGCCGACATGGCCCGCCAGGGGAAAAGCGAGGGGGGTATCAGGACGATTTCATGGGCAGGGGCCCCTTCAAGAGCCTTTTGATTCACCCGAAGGGACCCTGCCAGGGAACCGGTTCAAACGCCCCATACACTTCCGGGTCGGATTTCCCCTCCCTTTTCCTGCTATGAGCATCTCGGTCCTGAGGTCTTACCCACAAGCGCCTCACCCATGACATGCCCCATTCAAACAGGAAAGAGCGTAAGCGGGCGTAGACCTCTACTCGGCGCTGGGACTTTCACGGTGGGACCACGTGGAATTCCCGGATAAGCTCCGGGGGATTTATTGTTTTTTTCTACATTCCATTGGACATCAAGGAGGGAACGAATGCCTTTTAAAACAGAGCAAGAATATCTGGCTTTCAAACGATCTGTCTCTGATTTTCTCTGGAAAGAGGTGGATCCCCTGGTCCCCCAGATGGAAGAATCCAACCATATCCCCAAAGGGATCCTGTTCCCTAAGTTCCGGGAAAAGGGCCTTTTTGGGCTCATTGTCCCGGAAGAATACGGTGGGATGGGATTGAATACCTCTCAATATTTGCCCATTCTGGCGGAAATATCCAAAGTGAGCGGGGCGGTGAGGGCCTTGATCCATGTCCATCTCACATCGGCCCGGGCCATTGTGGTCTATGGAAGGCCGGAACAGAAAGAGGAACTCCTCCCTAAAATAGCCCGGGGAGACCTGTCCGTGGCCTTTGCCATTACAGAGGCGAACGCCGGCACAGGGTTAGACAATAAGACCACGGCAGTCAGAAAAGGCGACCACTTTGTCCTGAACGGTGAAAAGCATCTCATCACCAATGCCGACTTTACCCAGATGTTCATGGTCTGCTGTTATACCCAAGCGAGGGCGTTGGGACGGGATGCCATGAGCGCCCTTTTGGTGGATCTTGACACCCCGGGATTCACCAACGAACCCATGCCCCACCTCATGGGGTGCAAAGGCCTGGGGCATGGGATTTTGACCTTCAAGGATTGTATCGTCCCCGGAAAAAACATCCTGGGTCAGGAAGGACAAGGGCTTGAAATCTTCCTGGGGGAACTTGAAGCCAGCCGGGTTTTTGTGGCCGCCAGTTCCCTGGGAACAGCGGAGAGGGCCTTAGAGCTCTCCCTGGATTATGCGAAACAGCGGGTCACTTTTGGTAAGCCCATTGCCAAAAGAGAATCCATAAGAATGCTGTTGGCCGACATGGCCATGGACATTTACGGGCTCAGGCTGATGCTGGAGGACGTGGCCCGGAAAATAGACCAAGGCACGGCCTGCCCCTTGGAGGCTTCTTTGACCAAGACCCACGGACTCGAGACTGTGTCCCGGGTGACGGAGAAGGCCATGTTGGTCTTTGGTGGAAGATCTTACCTCCAGAGCTATCCCATCGAGAGGTTGGTCAGAGAAGGCTGGCTCAATGTCCTTGAAGAGGGCACCCCTTCCATTCAAAGGTTGGTCTCCGCGCGCAGTCTTCTCTCGGGAGAACTTCCCTGGGAAGAACCTTGGTAACAGGGAAAAGAAACCCATGAAGGTATGGCACACGGATGCTCGATAAGGAATAGACATGTCCTTTGACCCCATCGTACTCCAATCGGCCGGGTCACTGTCCGTGGCCGTCATGGCCCTGTTCATGTTGATCGTACAGGCCGCCTTCTTTTTAAAAAGGCCTCAGTTTGTTTGGTATGCCTGGGGTGCGGCCATGTCATTTTCTGCCCTGCTTTACGCCATGGGCATCTTCTTTGAATACAATACCCCGCCAGGATCCCTCAACCGATTTGCCGGCCTGCTGGAATGGATGGCCATCATTTTTCTGATCCACTCCCTTTACGGATTCACCTTTTCCTATCTTGGTATTAAAAGCAAGGGCTATCACATCATTGCAGGCGCTTGGCACACGCTGATCCTGATCCTTTTATGGTCCACGGATTATATCGTGGCCCGCACATTCATCTCCCGCCACTTTGTGGGGTTGAGCACGCCCTTTGTGGAGCCGGCGCTGGGACCTCTGGGGCCTTTGTTTGTGCTCTATGCGGTCCTGGCCAGTGTGGGGGGGATCATCCTGTGGTTCAGGCGTAAAGGCCCCGACCCGAGAGAGAGGACCGCCTACCTGGCGGGCATGATCTTCTGGTTCCTGCTGGCCGTCCATGACGCCTTGGCTTCCCTGGGAATGCCGAGCCTTCAATACCTCATGGAGTATGGATTTCTAGGCTTTTCCATCGCCGTCCTGTGGGTGGTCTTCAGCAGTTTCTTAGAAAAAACGGCCCAGGAAAAGTACCGGGTGATCACCCAATTGGCCAACGACTGTATCATGGTGGTTCAAGATGAAAGGATGGTCTTTGCCAACCCGGCCTGTACCGCTCTGATTGATCGGCCCGCCGAAGACTCTGAGGCCGGAGAATTCCTTGCCGCTGTTTTAGAGGAGGACAAAAAGGCGGTCCTTGATCACTACAACAGGCTTCTCAACGGGGACAATGTCCCCCAGCCCCTCACGGTGCGCATGGCGGGGTCAAATGGTGAAGAGAGATCCGTTGAAATAGGGGCAAGTGTTATTCAATTCAGGAACAGGCCCGCCATCCTGGCCATCATTCGGGATGTAACCGAAAAGAAGCGAAGAGAAGAGGCCCTCAGAGAAAATGAAAAGAAACTCGCCAGGTTAAAAAAGATGGAATCTCTGGGTCTTTTGGCAGGCGGTGTGGCCCACGACCTGAATAATGTCCTCTCAGGCATTGTGAGCTATCCGGAGCTCCTCCTGCTGGAACTTCCCGAGGCCAGCACACTGAGAAAACCCATTGAGACCATGCACGAGTCCGGAAAGAGGGCCACCGCTATCGTACAGGACCTCTTGACGGTGGCCAGAGGCGCGGCCATAACCAGGGGGCCTCTCAACCTCAATGAGATCATCAAAGGATATTTGGAATCCCCGGAACATAAGAGGCTGGAGAAGTTTCATCCTACGGTTACCATTCACGCCGCCCTGGCTCCCCGGTTGCTCAACATAAGCGGTTCTCAAGTCCATATCAGAAAAGCCGTGATGAATCTCGTCTCCAATGCCTCGGAGGCGATTGAGACCGCGGGAAATGTGACGGTGCGTACCATGAACCGTTACCTTGACAAACCCCTGAAAGGCTACGATCAAATAAAAGTGGGAGAATACGCGGTCCTGGCGGTATCGGACGAGGGTTCGGGGATATCATCAGAGGACCTCGACCGGATTTTTGAGCCCTTTTATTCAAAAAAAGTCATGGGAAGGAGCGGTACAGGTCTAGGCCTGAGTCTTGTATGGAATGTGGTCCAGGACCACGAAGGATACATTGACGTCTCAAGTGACCAAAAGGGAACCACCTTTGAACTGTACTTCCCAATAACCAGAGAGGCCACATCCGAGAAGGAACTCACCCTCCCCCTTGAGGAATTATATGGAAATGGAGAGTCTATCCTGGTGGTGGATGACGTAGCAAGCCAGAGGGAGATAGCCTGCAAGATGTTGGAAAAGTTGGGTTATAAGCCTGAGGCCGTTTCCAGCGGTGAAGGGGCCCTGGCCTATTTAAAGGAACATCCCGTAAATCTGGTATTGCTTGATATGATCATGGACCCAGGCATGAACGGTCTTGAGACCTACCGGAGCATCGTCGAGATCTATCCCGGCCAAAAAGCCGTCATTGTGAGTGGATATGCTGAAACGGATGACGTCAAGGAGGCCCAAAACCTGGGGGCCGGGGAATACATTAAGAAACCTGTCAGCCTGGAAACACTCGGCCTCGCCCTTAAGAAAGAATTGATCAAATCCTGAGCGAAAAATCGAGCGCCCCCGAGGAAAATCACCGTTGATTTTTGGTGTTTTTTGAGATAAACTTTATTATAAGAATTCAGCGAATAACGCTTCTCAATTCTTTCGGCACATCCAATCATGAACCTCTATCACGGAGGTCAGCCATGAAAAGAAACCTTAAAATGTGCCTGGCAGACCCTAATAGGACGTGATGGTCCTGTTAGGGCGTTCCCATCTCATTTCACTTCCTTCTTCCTGAACGGATTTTCCTCTGGCCTTTATCTGGAAGGCTTTGGTCTGAGAACACGGCGCCACACTTCTTTTTCGTGGGCTCCATCCCAAAACGCTGAAGAAGCAAGTGTCTCCATATACAGTCTACCCCGTTATTGCATAAAAGGCGCTTAAGCATTCTTCATTCGGCCTTTTATGGCTTAAAAGGCCACTTTTAACACTTTAAATTTGGAATGCACCAATAGTGATATCCAAACCCTGGATGTAAAATAGAAGTAACACTTTAGGTGTTTCCAGTGCTTTTGAGGATCATGACCTCCTTTCTGGTGTGACTGACGGGAAGGGTTCCCGGTTTCTTTGCCTTCGCTTCGCTCGGCGCAGGCCCACCCCTTCGGGGCGGATCCCAGTTTCTTTGCCTTCGCTTCGCTCGGCGCAGGCCCACCCCTTCGGGGCGGATCCCAGTTTCATAGAGCTAAAATGATACAAATAGAATAAGTTTCTGTTATTGCTGTGTTTATATGTGTAAGAACTGAATGCGTTTGCAATAACGGGGTCTACCCTCAAATAGAAAAGGAGGTAAGACGATGAACAAAAGGCTGCTTAACTATGAGACCATGCTCAAGGTAACCAAGGCCATCTCCCATTCCAAGGATCCGGAAGAAGTCGTATTAATCACCGTGGAAAGCATAAAAACAGGTTTGGGTGCCAAGGGATGTACCGTGTTTCTCATCAACCGGAAAACCAATGAACTGGAGGTCGCCGCCTCCTACGGCTTGAGCGATGAATATATCAACAAAGGACCCCTCAGTGCCCTCCACTCCATTGCCCAGTCCCTGGAAGAGGGGCCGGTAGCCATTTATGACGTCACGGATGACCCCCGCATTCAGTATCCTTCAGAGGCAGAAAAGGAAGGGATCACCTCCATCCTTTCCGTCCCCATCGTGGCCGGCGGTCATTTGATCGGGGCCCTGCGGGTGTATACCGCTGAACCGTGGGAATTCACCCTGGAAGACGTCAATTTTGTTCAGGCCATGGCCTATATGACCGGCATGGCCATAGATATGGCCAGGCACTACAAGGGCCTTAAGGATAGCATAGAAGTGTTGAAGACACTGAGAGATCCCAAGAGCTTGAAGTCCAAGAGAAGGACCCCCTATGAGGGCGTTCCTCTCAGCGTCCCTCCGAGGGAAAAGGGCAAAAAGGAATAAATGGCTCCCTATCTGTTTGGGGGTTTTCAATACGGTTGACAAGCAAACCGCCAAGGACATAAGCTTCAGCACAAAAAAACCACAACCAAGGAGGGTCTGCTCATGCCCTGGGTAGATGAAAACCGGTGCACGGCCTGTGGCGAGTGTGTTGAAGAGTGCCCCTCGGGTGCAATTTCCATGCAAGAGAACAAGGCGGACATAGACATGGAGGGATGCATCCGCTGCGGCCTCTGCCATGATATATGTCCTGAAGAAGCGGTCAGGCATGATGGGGAATTGGTCCCCGATAATGTGGAGGCAAATATAGAAAAAGTCAAATCCTGCATGGAGGCGTGTGCAAAACACTTCGGTGACGCCCAAGAGGGTGAAAAGTGCCTCAACAGGTTTATGAAGCACTTCACCAATGAAAGGGGCACCGCAGAAAAGACCTTGGAAAGGCTTGAATCATTGAAAAAGGGGCCCTAGGGCCGGGAGGCTTAAAAGGGTTGTACCATGGCTCACATCTGTCCCTGGTGGCTTGCATATACCTTTGACAACCGGCTTCGCCGTCTCATTCACAGGCCCGAAAAGCTCGTAAACCCTTATGTCGCCGCCGGAATGACCGTCCTGGATCTGGGATGCGGCATGGGTGTCTTTTCCGTGGCCATGGCCCGGCTTGTGGGGGATGAGGGCCTGGTTATTTCCGTGGACCTCCAGGATGAAATGCTGGAAAGGGTTCGAAGGCGCGCCCAAAAAGCCGGGGTGGACCGCCGCATCCGTATTCACCGTTGCCAGAGGGACAGGATCGGTGACCACAGGGATGTCAACTTCGCCCTGGCCTTCTGGATGGTACATGAGGTGGATCGGGTTCGTATTTTCTTAGATCAGGTAAAGGCATGCCTGGCCCCCGAGGCCCTCTTTCTCATGGTTGAACCCAAGTTTCATGTCTCAGCCCGTTCTTTTCAAGGCCTTGGGAAAGAGGCCGAAAAGGCCGGCTTCAAGCCCTGCCCCCCACCCCGCATCCTCTTTAGCAGGGCCGCCCTTTTTTGTCATCCCGCCTAACGCCTTCGCGCCGACTAAGCGGCGGACGGAAAAACCAGATTCCATGGACGCCTTACGAATTCCGCCTTTATTTTGCCTCTTCCATAGCATTGCCTACTGCTTTGTTGTACAATAAATGCCTGGCAAGGCCTGAAACAGCCAGGAGCAACCATGGGAATTCTTTTAAAAGAGTTCTCCATCCTGAAGCGGAGAGACCCTATGATCGTCGTGTTTCAAACCATTTTAAGCACAATCCTGAATCTGAAACGCACCTGCCCCAGGTGTAGACGGGTCCAGTTCGTGCCTCCCCCCAAAAGGGATAAGACCGTGGGTTGCAAATACCGCGGGCAGGAGATCCTTCCTGTGCGGTGAATCAGGCCCTTTCCCCGCCTTGGCCCAGAGGCAGCAGGAAACCCTTGGAATGTTCCCAGGGAAAGGGCTGGGAGCGCGCTGCCTTCACCTATTTGTGATATTTGAAAGAAACATTCACACGGGCCCTGAAGCTCTTTACCTTGCCGTTCTCCACGGTCATATCTAACCGGATGATCTCGGCTACCCTCAAATCTCTGAGGCTCTCACCAGCGGTTTCCACGGCCAACTTGGCGGCTTCTTCCCATGATGTATCACTCGTGCCCACCAATTCCACAATGTTGTAAGTGCTCCCTGCTGTCATGGCTTCCTCCCTTCAAATAAAAGTGTTTTTGGCCATAACGCCCTACCCCACCCTGCCTTAGATCAGAATAAGGTAAATCAGTGTATTTTACCAGCCCTTTTGTGAAAAAGGGCTGGGTCTTTATCAGCGGTATGGCTCAGGCCCGAAAATCCACCGTCAAAATTCTCGATAGATAATGATAATAAATCATTTTGGCCGCTCCCTGGGCACCAGCAAGGTGTTAGATGCAAGGCGCCGAGGAGCTCCGAGTGAGGCGTATAAACAATACGCCGCAAGGAGAAGCGACCGAAGGCAACACAGCAGATGACATCTTGCTGGTGGATCAGGGGGCCACTGCAGGGTTGACCACCATAGGGCAAAGACCGTAGTATAAAATTTTTGTGTGATTTACAAACCCTGGAGGTTAAGCATATCTCGAACCAAACCGCAGGGAGGAAGCGATGAAGAGTTACCGGAAGGAGTTGTGGTTTCATGTGCCCACCAGACGCGCCTTTGTCAACATCACCCCCAAGGTGGAAGAATGCCTGAAGGAAAGCGGTATTAAAGAAGGACTGGTCCTTGTTAATGCCATGCATATTACGGCCTCTGTCTTTATCAATGACGATGAATCCGGTCTCCACCATGACTATGAAGTGTGGCTTGAAAAACTGGCCCCCCATGAGCCGGTTTCTCAGTACCGGCATAATGTGGGAGAAGACAATGCGGATGCTCACATGAAAAGGCAGGTCATGGGGCGTGAGGTGGTAGTGGCGGTTACCCGAGGTACGCTCGACTTTGGCACCTGGGAGCGGATCTTTTACGGCGAGTTCGACGGACGGAGAAAAAAACGGGTGCTGGTAAAGATTATAGGGGAATAACCGGATTTCCTGCCGCCCCATTTGGCTTAAATAACATGAAAAGGAATGGAAAATAAGACTCTATGGAAAAGCCATCTCAAGATACCCCCTGGATACGGCTTGTTACCCCCCACATAAGCCAGCCCAGTCTGAAAGACAATACAGCCGATATAGATCGTTTGATACGGGGGCTCAGGAAGAGGCTGGACGTAAACGGGGTGACCGTAGCATTCTCCCAGGTTAACGACCTTGCGCGGAGCTTGAAAGAGCACCACTATGATGTATGCGCCCTCGTCTACGAAGACGGAGGGGCCTGGCAGGTGGCCGATCTTTTCCCCATAGGGGACCATCCTTCCATTTACGGCCTTGCCGTGGACCTGGGGACCTCAACGGTGGTGGTCCGGCTCGTGGAACTCCAAGAGGGAGAGACCAAGGATGAAACCACTTTTCTTAATCCCCAGATTCAACTGGGGCCGGATATCCTTTCCCGGATCCATTTTGCAGCCCAGGACGGAGGCCTCGCCCAGCTCCAAAATCTTCTCCTAAACCGGCTCAATCAGGAAATCGAAGAATTGATCAAAAGGCATGACCTCACATCCCCTTTGATCGCCGGTATGGCCGTGGCCGGAAATACCACCATGACCCACCTGTTTCTCGGCCTTGACCCTTACGGAATCTGTCGAGAGCCATATATCCCGATCATAAACAGGCCAGGACTCCTCAAGGCAGGAGACTTGGGCCTGGGTATCAATAAAGAGGCCCCGGTTCTGGTCTTTCCAAATGTGGGCAGCTATTTTGGAGGAGATCTCATCTCCGGAATCCTGGCCTCTGGCATGACCCATCAAAGAGAAATCGCCTTTCTGGTGGACGTAGGGACCAATGCGGAGGTGATTATCGGGAACCAGGACTGGCTCATGGGCTGTGCGGGGGCCGCCGGACCCGCCCTGGAGGGGGGGGTGGCCAGCATGGGTATGATGGCCGGCCCCGGTGTCATTGATAAGGTCGTCATTGATCCGGAGACGCTTCAATTCCGGGTGAGGACCATTGAGGGCGGCCCGCCCGTGGGCATATGCGGCTCCGGGCTCATCGACCTGGTGGCCCAGCTCTTCCTGGCCGGCATGATCGATCTCAGGGGCAAATTTGTGAGGGCTAAATGTGGCGAGCGCCTTATTGAGGAGGAAGGCATCCCCCACCTGGTGGTGGTCTCCGCCGAAGAGTCCGGTACGGGAAAGGCCCTGACCCTCAGCCAACCGGACATCGACGCCCTCATACGCTCCAAGGCGGCCATGTATACCATCCTGACCACCATTGCCAATACCGTAGGGATTCCCTTGAACAGTATCGAACGCTTTTATGTGGCCGGGACCTTTGGTTCCTATATTGATCCTGCATCGGCCATCACCATCGGCATGATCCCGGATCTTCCCCTCGAGGCTTACATGCCCCTGGGGAATACATCCCTCAAAGGGGCGGTCATGGGACTCGTCTCGGCCAGGGCCAGAGAAGAGGCCTTCCGAATCCGCGATCAGGTCACTTACCTGGAACTCAATGTAAACCAGGAGTTTATGAACCTTTTCAGTGCAGCCAAGTTTCTCCCCCACACGGACAGGACCTTATTTCCCTCTGTAAAGTAAATTAGCCTTGCCCAATTCTGAATGGAATGGCATTATATTTATTTCTGTAGCATTTTGAATTTCTCATAGGGCTTCGGGTCTAAGGCCCGGCCTTCGAAACCCGCGATTTCAACACGACTAAATGAGGGCATGGTTTCTGAATTTCAGCACTATTTCTCAATCAATGGGTGACCCCCGTTATTGCAAACGCATTCAGTTCCTAGACATATAACTGCATTAAAAACAGAAACTTATGTCATTTTATATCCAGGGTCTGGATACCACTATCGGTGAATTCCAGATTTAAAGCGTTAAAAACGGCCTTTGAAGTCATAGAAGGCAGAATGCTTAAGCGCCTTTTATGCAATAATGGGGTGAACCATCCTGATTTCAGAAAGCGCATAGGCGGTGAAAGATCATGGAAAAAATCGAGGAAGAAACAAAAGGGGGTAAAGGGAAGCTCATTCTGGTGGTGATCGTGCTCTTTGCGGCCTTCGTCATCATCATTATGGCCATAAATTCAAGGAAACCCGAGCGAATCACCCTGACCGACGTGGACACCAAGGTGAGGGGCGCGGCCTTTATCAGGACCAACCAGCTAATGATCGAACAGATGTACGATAACTGGCTGCCTAACGATATCTTCTGGCCGACCGTTCTTTTGGACAACATACCCAGCTTTCAGATCGGCGAACTGGAAGTGGTCCGGTACAATGTACGGGTCCTGAGGGACAATCTCTCCAGGATGAGAACGACAGATAAGCTGGATCCCCGGGCCGAAGAGGCCTTTACCGCCCTGTCAAACGATCCCTACAAGTGGTGGTTTCCCTCCGCCGAGAGTAAATGGAAGAAGAGTTTCAAGGCCTTGGAGGCATTCTATGAGAACCTCCTGGCCGGAAAATCCCACTTTTACCCCAGGGCCGACAACCTGGTTGAACTGCTCAACCAGTACGCCTCCCTCATGGGCGGGGTCAACACCCGGCTGATCAATGCCCCCAGGGACAGGGAACTGGTCGTCGCCATGGAGGAAGAAGGGGAAAAGGGGGATCAAGGACCCAAGATGGTGGAGATAGATATCCCCTGGAGTCAAATCGATGACAATTTCTATTACGCCCAGGGTGTAGCCTATGCCCTGTATGAATCCTTTGAGGCCATACGCATCGACTTCCTGGAGGTCCTCAAAGACAAAAACTCGGTTAGGCTGGTGGATCAAATTCTCGAGAAACTGGGGAGATGTTACTTTGAACCCCTTGTTGTCTTTAATGGAGACCCCGGGAGTATTTTTGCCAACCATTCCCTGAATCTCTCCGGCGTCTTTAACGACGCCCGGCAAAAGGTCTACTCCCTTATTGTAGCCCTCAAGCAGGGCTAGACCCGAGAAGATCCCCGTTATGCATGAGATGTCCATAGCCCAGAGCCTGGTAGATATCATCAGGGAGGAAATGGTCAAGCATGAGGTGAACAAACTAAAGTCGATCAGGCTTCACATCGGACAGCTGTCGGCCATTGTCCCCCAATCCCTTTCTTTTTGTTTTGATGTGATCACGGCGCAAACTGAGCTGGAGGGGGCGAAACTGATCATGGAGGTGATTCCCCTCAAAGGGACCTGCCGGGCCTGTGGGAAGGAGTTTGAAATTGAAAACTACGCCTTTGAGTGCCCCCACTGTAAGAGCCCGGAAATCGATACCATTCAGGGTCAGGAACTTTCCATCGTTGAAATGGAAGTAGAATAATTGAACAAAAAATCTAAGGGAGCTGGAGCATGAAGATATCCGTTGTTAAAGACATTCTTGAAGCCAACGATAGGATAGCCCGGGAAAACCGGGCCATTTTTGATCAGAACCGTCTCATGGTGATCAACCTTATGAGCTCCCCCGGGGCGGGGAAGACCACTCTTCTGGAAAAAACAATCGAGGCCCTCGAAGAGGACTTCCGGATCGGGGTCATCGAGGGGGATATCCAGTCGTCCCAGGACGCGGAGCGCATCGCAGCCAAGGGCATCCCCGTGGTGCAGATCAACACCGGGGGTGCATGCCATTTGGATGGGAACATGATCAGGGACACCTTTAAGGAATTCAACTTTGAAAAACTTGAACTCCTGATGGTGGAAAACGTGGGGAACCTGGTGTGCCCGGCGGAATTCAAGGTGGGGGAGGATTTCAAGGCCATGATCCTCAGTGTCCCGGAAGGGGATGATAAGCCCTCCAAATACCCGCTCATGTTTCACGAATCCAAGGTGTTGCTGATCAACAAGATCGATCTTATCCCCTATCTGGATTGTGATATCGAGAATATCCGGGCCGAGGCCCTCAAGGTAAACCCCCACCTGGTTATTTTTGAGGTCTCCTGCAAGACAGGGGAAGGCCTCGAGGCCTGGTTTGACTGGCTCAGGGAAGAGATAAGGACCAGGAAACGGGCAGAGTCATAAAAGGGCTTGTCCCGCTGGTGTGCGGTAAACCATGACAACACGGGCCAAAGGCTCCATAAGAGGAATCGTGCAAGGGGTGGGATTCCGCCCCTTTATTTATCAACTTGCCCACCGCCACAGCCTCTCCGGTTATGTGAGTAACACCCCCCAGGGGGTGGAGCTCGAAATCCAGGGCAGGGAAGGGGACGTTCACTCTTTTTTTGACGCGGTGAAATCCGATCACCCTCCCCTCGCCCACATCGTCTCTGTAGAATGGCGTGAAATCCCCCTTAAGCCTGACGGCGGAGGGTTTGAAATCAGGACCAGTCAAAGGGGCCAGGAGCGTTTCACCCTTATTTCCCCTGATGTGAGCATCTGTTCAGACTGCCAGGCGGAATTGAAGAATCCCCATGACCGGCGATACAGATACCCCTTTATAAACTGTACCAATTGTGGACCCCGCTATACCATCATCATGAACATCCCCTATGACCGGGCCACGACCACCATGAACCGGTTTGTTATGTGCCCGGAATGTCAGAGGGAATATGATGATCCCATCAACCGCCGTTTTCATGCCCAGCCCAATGCCTGCCCCAGGTGCGGTCCGAAGGTATGGATAACCGATGCCCAAGGGAACACCCACGCCTGCCAGGACCCCGTCCAAGAGGCGGTTTCCCTGCTGACCGCAGGCAATATCCTGGCAATAAAGGGACTGGGTGGATTCCATCTGGCCGTTGATGCGGCTAATCACGGGGCGGTTACCAGGCTCAGGAAAAGGAAACACCGGGAGGAAAAACCCTTGGCCCTCATGGTCAGGGATCTGGCCATGGCCCGGGAAATCGCCCATGTGAACGAGGTGGAGGCGAAAACCCTGTGTTCCCATCAGCGCCCCATCGTTATTGTTCGAAAACGGCGCACTCACGCCCTTTCCCCCCAGGTGGCCCCCAGAAACAAGAACTTCGGGATTATGCTGCCCTATACCCCCCTGCATATCCTTTTGATGGGAGGGCCCTTCAGGGCCCTGGTCATGACCAGCGGCAACATGACAGAGGAACCTATCAATATTGATAACGAGGAGGCGCTGAAGAACCTCGGTGACATTGCCGACTATTTCCTGGTTCATGATCGGGATATCTATTTACGCAGTGACGATTCCATTGTAAGGGTCATCGACCAGGTACCCAGACAGATAAGACGCTCCCGGGGATATGTGCCGGTGCCCGTGTTTTTATCCCAAGCCTTGAAAGATCTTCCTCCCGTGATGGCCGTGGGAGGAGAGATCAAAAACACGGTGTGCCTGACCAAGGAAAACCTCGCCTTCTTGAGCCAACATGTGGGGGACATGGAAAACCTGGAAACCCTCCAGTTCTTTCATCTCACCCTGTCGCACCTGAAGACCATACTGGAAATCCGTCCGCAGGTCCTGGCCCATGATCTCCATCCGGATTACCTGAGTTCCAAGTACGCCTGGGAGCAGCAAGAGTTGCCCACCGTCGGGGTCCAGCACCACCATGCCCACATTGTGAGCTGCCTTGCAGAACACGGGCTCAGGGGGCCGGTTATCGGGGTGGCCATGGACGGAACCGGCCTGGGTACGGACGGCCAGATCTGGGGGGGCGAAATCCTCCTGGCTGATCTTGTCTCCTTCAAAAGGGCGGCCCATCTTAAATACGTCCCCCTCCCCGGAGGGGATGCAGCGGCCCGGTTTCCCTGGCGCATGGCCCTGATGTATCTCCACAGGGCTTACCAGGAGTCCCTTTTTGACCTCCCCATTCCCTTTGTGAGAAGTCTGGAGCCCCACCAGGCACGACTGGTCCTCCAAATGGCCGAAAAAGGGGTCAACTCTCCCCTCACCTCGAGCTGCGGGAGGTTCTTTGATGCCGTCTCTTCCTTGCTCGGGCTAAGGCACACCATCGCCTACGAGGGCCAGGCGGCGGTTGAACTGGAGATGTGTCAGCACCGCACCGAAAAGGGGGGCTACGGGTGGCGGCGAAGGAGTGGAGACGACTGCTGGGTGGTGGAAACAGAGGAAATCGTGAGAGGGATCGTAAAGGACATCATAAAGGGGGAGAGCAAAGGTGTGATCAGCCGCCGGTTTCATAATACCTTGATCCGCATGTTCACCGACCTGTGCGCGCTTGTGAAAGATGAAAGCGGTGTCGATGACATCGCCTTCTCCGGAGGGGCCTTTCAAAATAAGACCCTGCTCACCGGACTCAGCCGGAGCCTCATTGCCCGGGGTTTTCGCGTCTACAGCCACGCCCAGGTACCCACCAACGACGGCTCCCTGGCCCTGGGCCAGGCGGTGTGTGCCGGATTAAGATACAAAGGGGCAAAGGGGGCCTACCCATGAAGTACCGGGACGAGTACAGGGATAAAGCCGTGGCCCAGGCCCTTTCCCGCAGGATCAAGGGGCTTTCAAGCCGCCCCGTGCGATTCATGGAGATCTGCGGCACCCACACCATGGCCATTTTCAAACACGGTATCCGGAGTCTCCTGCCCCGGACCATCGAGCTCGTGTCCGGTCCCGGCTGTCCCGTCTGTGTTACGGCCACCGAAGAAATGGATAAATCCGTCAAGCTTGCCGGCTCACCGGGGGTCATGGTGACCACCTTTGGTGACATGCTCCGCGTTCCCGGATCCTTCTCCTCCCTGGAGGTGGAGAAGGCCAAGGGTTCGGATGTGAGGATGGTCTACTCCACCTTTGACGCGGTTCGGTTCGCTCAGGACAACCCAGACCGGGAAGTCGTCTTCCTGGGCATTGGATTTGAGACCACGGCCCCCACGGTCGCCGCCGCCATAAAGACGGCCCAGGAAAAGGGCCTTTCCAATTTTTCCGTCCTCTCCGCCCATAAATTGCTGCCTCCCGCCATGCACGCCCTCCTGGCCGGAGGAGATCTCGCCATTGACGGCTTCATCTGTCCCGGCCATGTGACGACCATCATTGGGACCCCGGCCTATGAAAAAGTCGCCGACCAATACGGTATCCCTTGCGTGGTAGTAGGGTTTGAGCCTGTGGATATCCTTGAGGGCATCCTCATGCTGGTTGAACAGGCGGAGTCGGGGAGAGCCGAGGTGCAGATCCAATACACCAGGGGCGCCTCCAGACAGGGGAATCCCGGGGCCTTGAAGATCATGGACGAGGTCTTTGAGCCCTGTGATGCCCCCTGGCGCGGCCTGGGCCTGATTCCCGGGAGCGGCTTGGGAATCAGGGAGGCCTATTCGAGCCATGACGCCCACACACGCTTCGATCTCCACGTCCCCCCCGCCAAGGAGCCCGCGGGATGCCGCTGTGCCGATGTTCTCAGGGGGATGGCCAAACCCGTGGACTGCAAGCTCTTCAGGAAGGTCTGTACCCCCCGAAACCCTGTGGGCCCCTGTATGGTGAGCAGCGAGGGGACCTGTGCAGCCTACTTCAAGTACGATGAGTCCTAAATGAAACCCCTGTTTGGATCCATCAGGCTCTCTGATCGATCACGAGGTGACTATCTCGTCTTGAGAAAGGCCTCCAACACGAGACCTGTCATCTGGCTTGTTGAAGAAGACGGGGTTCAGGCTGTGGTCAAAGATTATAGTCCCCTGGGTTTTTTCTTCAGAAACATCATCGGCCGCTTCCTGGTGTGGCGGGAGAGCAAGGCATTAAGAAGGCTGAGACAAACGGAAGGGGTGCCCCGTCTCTTCCGGGTAATCGACGGCCTTGCCCTGGTCCTTGAAAAGAGCCCGGGGAGGAGTGTTGAAGGCCTGGAGCAGACCACCCGCCTTCCAAGGCGCTTTTTTGACGACTTACAAGCCTTGGTAGACCGATGCCACGAGAGGGGCGTAGCCCACTGTGATCTCAAGCGGGCCGCCAATATCCTCGTAGATCCAAACTGGGCCCCCCACATTATCGACTGGGGGGCGTCCATCTGCAGGGAGGAATTCAGGTTTTTCCCCTTCAGCCGGATCTACCAAAGGTTCCTCCTGGACGACTATACGGCCGTAACCAAGCTCAAACTCCGCCATATTCCCGAGGCCGTAAGCGACCGGGAAAAGGACCTATACAGCTATCGTGGCAAGGCGGAAAACACCGTGAGGGCGGTCAGGGACAGGTTGCGGGAGTTGCTCCAAAAGGTCTCCTGAAAGCCTTTTGGAGCCTTAGGAAACAGTGCCGTTGTCTGATCTCAAAAAGCCCACAAACCCGTCTATGGCGTTTTCAAGAAAAAACTGCTCCCTCTCCTGATCGCGGGGGTCCATGTGGTGAAAGGCCTCCAGGTTGGGGTCCTCTTGGATCAGGATCTCCATACAGCGCTTTTTAAGGTCGGCATCCCCCTTGTCCATCTCTCTGTGAATAATGTCCTTCCACAAAAGAAGCTGGCCCCGATAGACCTTCAAGAGCCGGTGGGAACTCTCGGCCGCGCCAAAATGGGCGAAGCGGATGGGCAGATCGGGCAACTCAAGTAACCGGTCGATGCTTTCCAGGCACGGAGCGAGGAAGAACCTGGGGGGTGTCGCCGGTCTCAGGTATTCCTTTCTCTTAATCACTTGATATACGCCACAGGCCTCACCCGCATAAAGCCTGTTTTTGTAAACAAAGCTCAAATGATGGGCGGCATGACCCGGTGTTTCCATCACCTTGAGACCTTTTACATCCGCCCGGGCATGAGGGATCAGTTGTGCGGGGTCCACCGGGCCGGGCTCACCGTATGCCTCGGCGATGTCTCCCAGTACCTTCAAGCTGCCGGCCCACAGTGTGGAAGGCTCCACCAGGTAGGGAAGGGCCTTTTCATGGCAAATAACCCTGGCCTTGGTATAGTGGTCGAGCACGGGGGCCAGCCCCCCTCCATGATCAATGTGGATGTGGGTGAGCAGGATATAGTCCACTTTACTGGTCCCCATATCCTCCAGCGATTCAATCAGCCGGTGAGCCGTGCTGGCGGGTCCCACGTCCACCAGGAGGGTGTTTCCGTCTTCACACACCCAGGTGCCGAAAAAGTTGCTGTACCCGGGCAGGTCTTGTTTGATTTCAACGAGGTTCTCTTTCATGCGCTTTATGGCTCCTTATCAGATCGACTTTTTTGAGTGATCTCCTTGGGCCTTGGTTGCCGTCCGGCCCCGCACCCCTCCGGGAATCGGTATACATAGATAGGATCCCGGGAAGACCCCGGGCGCAGCACCTCATGGGGCTGCCAGCCCGGGAGGGAAAAATTGCATGAGACCACCCGGGTGCCCGGCCGGAGTTCACCCTCCAGTTTCCGTACCAATCTTTTCAAAACATCCGGGAAAAGGTAGCAAAACACCACGTCCGCCTCCCCCAGATTTATGGACCAAAAACTCCCCCACTTCACATGTACCCCTTTTGAAGCCGCGGCCAGGACCCTGGCCATGCCGAAGGCAAGAGGATTTATCTCAATGCCCAGCGCCCTTACCCCGTAACGCCTGTGCGCCGCCCGGAGAACCCGCCCGTCCCCACACCCAAGGTCCACAAGCAGTTCCTCCGGCCTCATGGCCACTGTATCCAGAAAGGCCCTTAAGCGCACCGAAGAGGTAGACACAAAAAGGGCCCCCTTGGTCACAGGGAGGGTCCCTCCCGCTGCAAGCACATAGAGGAGTTTGAAGACAAAAAAGGATCCAGCCCCAATGAGAAAGACAATGACCCAGGTTGCCATGTTATCCTCCTGTCGGTGTTAGAGACCCTTCACTTCGGCCCGGCCACACCGGGACCTCTCATAAAAATCCCGGCGACCCCCCAAGGCGGGACTGGCCGGGGTTTTTTAGATTTTCCCATTGCCATGGGGCTTTTCAAGACCCTTTGAGCTTTTTCCTCACATACTCATAAACCTTCGGATGGGTACACACCTCATAGTATTTCCGCGACGTGTGCTGTATAAGCCTCAAATCGTCGGCCCTCACGTATTCGATACGCGCCTCCCGGATGATCAGGCGCTGGTATTTACCGGTCACCGTGGGAAATTTACCTGTATGGAGCTTTAAAAGGCCCTTGTGTAGCTCAGGGATGGAACACTGAAGTGTCTTTAGTCTGATCTCCCTGGTGAGTTTTTTAAAGGCCGAAGCGTTGAGTTCAATGCCATTGAGATTATAGCGATAGTAAATATCATCAGGGGTGGCCTCAATCTGCTCGTCTGGAACGGTTTGATACACGTAAACATTAAAAGGCGGAGGATTTTCGGAAAAAAGCCTGCGCAAGGGCTTGGCACATCCAGACAAACGGTCTGAGAGGTTAATCGCCGAAGAGATCATGATTCGGTTGTCTCCGTCAAACAGAAAGGTGGGTGGGCTGTTATTAAAGGCGATGCCGGTGCCGATTTCAAGAGTGGGGAGGCCGTGTTTCCTGCTCTTTTCGTTATACCGCCTGACAATAAGAAGAATATTGATGGCCAGCCCGCACGCCCGGGCAACGGCATACCAGCCTTGGGGGGTCTGCTCCTGTTCGAAAATGGAAAGGATCATGGCGTCCCCTTCAATGAACACCTTTACAGCCCCGTACTCCTTCAACACCTCAGTGACGGGATCAAAAAAGTTCAGGCTGAAATAGGAGGCAGGGTTCAGTCCCCTCTGCTTCATCCGGTGGGTAATCCCCGTAGATCCCCTTACATCCGCCTTGAGCACCACATGGTTGATAATGGGCTTCTCTTCCAAAGCGTATTCGTTGGGAAGTAAAAATTCATAAAGGGTGTTGTTTGTCCGGGAAAGCTTGACAACACTTTCGTCCCGGGCCAGGTTGATAAATTCCATGGCCTCTCTCACCGTATTATAGTTCTGAATATCCCGATGATAGCGAGCAAAGGCCCGAAGAAAGCGAAGGAAATACTCCTTTCGCTCTTGTGGCCCGGTCTTGTCAATATACTTGACGGTCTTTCGAAGGGCAGCCAGTGAAAAGGTCTTCCCGTCAGGTCTCTTGAGGCGTCTCAATTTATTGGCAATATCTTTTCTCACCTTCGGTTCAATGAGATATTGCAGGGCCTGTTGCGGCGGCAGGGGGGGACAATATTCCCGGTAAACAGGCCGCATGGCATAGGAGGCCATCATCCTTTTTGTGACCCCGATTCTATCCAGCTCTTTGTAAAAAAAATCGAGGTGCTTCTTCTGCCTCCTGGCCTGCTCCCTGAGCCCTTGGAGGACCTCTTTGGCTGCTTTTTGACCTCTCAGGCTTTTGTAATCCTCTTCTGATTGGAACCAATTGAACAGGGCATCGATATTGTCCACTTCCTTGAGTATTCCGTCCATTTGCGCGTCATAGGCCTCTTCCGAGCCCAAACCCGACGCTCCCCCGGCCCCCTCCTGGAATGGGGCCGAAAAGGAAACATCCAACCGGCCCAAAAGGGTCTTAATCAGGGGCAAAAGAATATCGTAGCGGTCGGGATCTTCAAAACGATGCCCCAGCAAGACGTATTCTTCCACCATGAGAAAATCGTCGGAGGGATTCTCCGTATAAAGGAGAGGATTTGAGAACAGGGCTGCAGAAGCCACCGCATTCATCCCGAAGTTTGCCTCCCGCATCTCCTTGAGATCGGATTCCTGCACCTCGGCCAGATACCGGCACAGCTCGGAGCCCACGCTTCTTGAAATGGACGCCCTGTTCTGGCGGATATCCGATAGCCTTGCCCGGAGCCTGGTGAGCGCGGCGAGGTCGTCCTTGCTCCCTGAATCCCGTCCCCAAAGGGTGTCTTTTTGTTCCCCCTGTCTGTAGGCCACTTCATAGTCGCGAACCATGTTCCGGAATTGCTGGAGAAAGGCATCATACTGGGTCCGGAGTTCTTCAACGATCATTTTGACCACGGCCGTCTGGGCAAGGTAGTCGATCTGGATCTCTCGAGCCAGCTTTGCCTTATTCAGGGCGGCCTCCAATACCTCCCTGCAAAGCCGTTTAAACTCATCCCTTTCTCTGACCCAGGTGGAGGATCCGTCCCTGGGCAGAATCTCTTCCGCCTTTGCATACCTGCCGATGACCCTTAGGGCGATCTTTTGGGTGGCCTTCAAAAGCCCTGCACTAAGCAGGACATCGTGGCGGATGTTGTCCACACCCCGGGTTAACCTGTCGAGGGAATAGCTGACGGAGTACACCTTAAGGCGCTGGTCCGGCGCACTTAAAGCGCTGGCTGCATATGCAGTGGAGTTATCCATTCTCAGATCTCATGAAGGGTCTGAACTTTTTTAGGCCTTATCTGCCCGCCTTTGAAGGCTCCCGCCCTTGCGGAAGTTAAGGCCAACCCGTGGATTAATAACATGATTTTTGCTTTCTAGCCAACAAATAATGGACCTAACCCCCAGAATTCCCCTGCCCTCTCTTTACAACCCAGAGGCCCTGTTGCTAATCTGGCCTCGGGGCTGCAGCCCCCCAAGATCTATTTGCGGGACCCTCCTCGAGGTTCTTCCCTTCCCGGAGGGGAGCCGAAGGCCATCGTCTTTTTGAAGAAGACACCCCATGGGAAATGCTTTAAAGAGAAAGGGAATCAGACATAAACAGGCCTCAGGGAGTCGGTCTTTCTTGCTCCTCTCCCTTATTGCCCTGCTTATTGGAGGAGTCCTGCTCTTCCTTTTCTCCAAGCCCCTCCTCACTGGGATCGGCAAATATCTGGTCCGCAGTGATCCCGCTGCGCGCGCGGAGGCCGTGGTGGTGCTCTGGACAGGCGTTGACTACTATCCCCGCCTTATCGAGGCCGCCAGGCTCTATCGAGAGGGGCTGGCTGGGAAGGTGGTGATCAATGGAAATCGAAAAACAGAGGTCCTTAGGAATCTTGAGAAAAAAGGCTTTAAACCCGCTGTCCCCTGGCACACGGATTTTGTGCGCATCCTTCAACTCCTGGGTGTTCCATCCGGAGACATCATTCCCCTGAGCGCCGAAGACGTTTACGATACTGTCAGCGAAGCCCAGGTGGTAGGTACGGCACTCATACATCGGGGATTCTCAAAGATTCTCATCACCACGAGCAAGTTCCACACCCGTAGGGCGGGCCATATCTGGGAAAGGGCCTTCCCCGACAGGCTCGAAATCTCCATGGTTGCCGCCCGGGAGGACCCTTACCAACCCCAGGGATGGTGGAAGAAGGGACGGCAGATAAAGTGGGTGCTTTCGGAATACGGGGCATGGCTCTATGCCCTTTTATGCCCCGGAAAGGGGCTGCCTCTCCCCTCGCCGGATGAGCCTGCGAGGTAGGGCTTGATAAGTCAGGGGGCATGGAGTATACTCCCCTTCAGTTTTCTCATGAGAATTTTTTGCAAGGAGATACTGCATGGATCGAGAGCCGGATATGGACAGGGACACCCTTATGGAAGATGCAGCTGAAGACCTGGATTACGTGAAAAAGGGTTATAACAGGCGGGTTCAGGGCCCGGACGGTGGTAACAAGAAGGTCATCATCCTCTGCAGCGCAATCCTGCTGGTGGCCATTGTCATTCTTTTCTTCTTTTTCGGAAAAGACGGCCAGGTTTCCCCCGGGGAAATAGCCTCCATACAGAGCCGGCTCGGCCGGTTGGAGACAGGGGCTTTACGGACTACGGACGTAAAGGAAAAAATAGCCCGACTCGGAACAGCGCAAAAGCAGATCCGGGAATCTATTGACAAATTAGAGCGCTCCATAAAGGCTTCTAAGCAGCAGATGAATGCCTTGAGACAGGGCCTTGAAGAGATGGAAAAGAAGACGGCCGCCCTGTCGGAGAAAACCGTGGCCCCGGCCCCTGCTCAAAAGGAAACCGCCTCTTCGGCCGAGGTCCGGTATTATGAAGTACAGCCCAAGGATACCCTTTACCGCATTGCTCTAAAGCACGGGCTTTCCGTTCAAGAGCTGTGCCGTCTTAACAATATAAACCCAAACCAGGCCATACACCCGGGCCAAAAGCTGCGGATTCCCCGGGCTACCCGGTAGGTAAACCCCATGCCATGGGTCTGCATAAGAGGCAAGACCGGGATCGACGTCCCTCAGGATGAAAGGTCCCACATGAGGCTGCGGGCATGAAAATCACGGAAGAGATCTACCAGGTAGGCGGGCCGCCCTTGACCTCTCCCCAGGACGCAGCTATTTACCTCATTAATTTTGAAGGTCATGCCGCCCTTGTGGATGCCGGTTGCGGCAACGCCCAAGACAGGGTCATGGAGAATATCCAGGCATGTGGCGTAGCGCCTGAACAGATCCAATACCTTCTGATCACCCATTGTCATTATGATCACACAGGTGGAGCCGGAGGGCTTATCCAGGCAATCCGCTGCCAGGCCATAGCCCACGAACTGGACGCCCAGTTCATGGAAAAGGGCAATGACAAAGTAACGGCCGCCAAGTGGTATGCGTCCAAGTTCAACCCCTTCCCCATCCACAGAAAACTGATTCTTCCCAAGGAAGTGATTGATCTCGGAGGCAGACAGATCGAGGCCATTCATACCCCGGGACACTCTCCAGGTTCTGTGGTGTATCTTGCTGAATCAGAGGGCCTCCGTGTCCTCTTTGGACAAGATATCCACGGTCCCCTCGACAAGACCCTCCTATCGAACAAGGAAGACTATCTTCGCTCTCTCCAACTCCTCTTATCCCTTGAAGCCGATATCCTCTGTGAGGGCCACTACGGAATATTCAAGGGTAAAGAAGGCATCAAGGATTTTATCCGGTCTTTCATGCATTAACACCCTTCCCTTTACAGGCTGTAAAAAATCGTAACAACGTCTACATCAAGGCCCTTGAGTGCGATCGCTCAAGGCTGGAGCGACTCAAAGAAGCGTTGAAAGGAAGAGAAAACATGCTCTACATGGTCGATTACCGGGAGAAGAAAAAAGAGGTTTACCAGGAATATCGACGTCCCCTTGCAAGCTGGATTGTGGGATAGGATGCACGAAATCGGGCCAGGATAGGGATTTGGTAGAAGGACTATGTTTTAAGGTTTTGATTTTCCATCCAGATCCTGTATATTCTCTCTGAGACCTCGCAGAGAGGTCCTCGTCTTATGAACAGAAATCCAAGCGGGTTCCCATACGACCTGCGAGGCCCTAGAGGGAGTTGTGCGCACCTTCGCCCCGGAAATCATTGATTTTCTGAAGACGGACGTCTGGCGGATCCGTTCAGAGACCCTTCCCGGACCCAAATCCTTTGTACTCAAGCTTCTCCGAATTATCCTCCTGGCCTTCCGGGGGTTTAAGGAAGACCGGGTGTACCTCCGGGCCTCAGCCCTGACCTTCTATTCTCTCCTCTCCCTTGTCCCGGTGGCGGCCCTGGCCTTTGGTGTGGCCAAGGGCTTTGGTTTTGAAAAGCTCCTCGAAAAACAGCTTTACGCCCGGTTTACTGGCCAGGAGGCCATTGTCTCAAAGGTCATTGTCTTTGCCCACTCCTACCTGGAAAGCACCAAGGGGGGGATCATAGCAGGCATCGGCCTGGCCGCCCTTTTCTGGGCCGTTATCAAGGTGCTGTCAAACATAGAGTACGCCTTCAATGACATCTGGGGGGTGAAAGAGGCCCGCAGCTTTGGGAGAAAATTCAGTGATTATCTCTCTATTATGATCATTTCCCCGCTTTTGCTCATCGTATCCAGCAGTGCCACAGTCTTTTTGAGAACCCAGGTGACCCTGATCACCGAACGGATAGCCCTCCTGGAACATTTGGGTTTCATCATTTTCTTCCTCCTCAAGCTGCTGCCCTACCTCTCCATATGGGTGCTCTTTATCTTCACCTACATCATGATACCCAATACCAAGGTGAGCCTCCGATCCGGTATTGTGGGCGGCATTGTGGGCGGCACCATCTACCAGATTGCCCAGTGGGTCTATATTACGTTCCAAATCGGTGTGGCCAAATACAATGCCATTTATGGGAGTTTCGCCGCCCTCCCTCTTTTTCTCATATGGCTGCAAGTGAGTTGGCTCGTTGTTTTGTTGGGTGCGGAAATCTGCTTTGCCCATCAGAATGTGGACACCTACGAATTCGAGCCCGATTCCTTTCAAATAAGTGCCTATTTCAAGAGCCTCCTTTCCCTGGGAGTCGCCCATCTCGTCATAAAGCGCTTTACTCGCGGTGAAAAGCCCCTTACTGCAGCCCAGATCTCCCATGCCCTGGAAATCCCTGTGCGCCTGGTGCGCCAAATCCTCTATGAACTGGTTGGCAGCGGCGTTCTTTCGGCAACAACCACCGGGGCCTACAAAGAAATGGCCTACCAGCCCGCACGGGATGTGAACGGGTTGACGGTAGGCCGCGTTATCGAGGCCTTGTCTAAAAGAGGGGCCGACACCCTGCCTGTTCCTCACACTCAAGAAATCAAGGCCCTTTCAGAGTCCCTGGAGGCCCTGAGAGAAGATCTAAGGAAGTCCCCGGCAAACAAACGGTTGAAAGACATCTAAGCCCCATCAATTCCTGACGACTTGACGGGGCATCAGGGACATCCTGTTTTGAAGTGAACGAGGTCTGATCCTGCCATGGCAACCAATTCCCTGCGAACCCGGTTTCAGGTCTTTCTGGTCTGCCTTTTTGCCGTGATGGTTCTGGGAACGGCCGGTTTCATGCTCACCGAAGGCCTTTCTCTGACGGACGCCGTCTATTTCAGTATCGTCACCATCGCCACGGTCGGGTATGGAGATATTCACCCTGCGACCCAGGCCGGTAAAGTGGTGGCCATTTTCCTGATCATCACGGGGGTGGGGACTTTTCTGGGCGTGGTGGCCAATGCCACAGAGATGATGCTCAACCGCCGGGAGAGGGAGGTTCGGCACCAGAAACTCAATATGATCATCGGGGTCTTCTTCAGTGAAGTGGGCATGGAATTGCTGGCCCTGTTCTCCAGAGCCGATCCTCATGTAGACAAGATCAAGGAAATGCTCGTGCTCACCCAGAACGCCTCCAAGCGGGAATTTGAGGCCCTGGCCCGGCACCTAAAAAAATACCGCTACACCATAGATCCCCAAAAGGTTGAGCTTCAGGAATTGCGCGACCTCCTTTCCCGGAAAACCGGGGTTCTCTTGCGTTTGCTGGAGAACCCTAACATCCTGGAGCATGAATCCTTTTCAGACCTGCTCAGGGCCGTATTCCATCTCAATGAAGAACTCAGGAGCCGAAGGGACCTTACCAGACTCCCGGATACGGACAAGGCCCACCTTGCAGGCGACGCGGCCCGGGCTTACAGGCGCCTGGTTCATCAATGGCTGGATTACATGAAACACCTCAAGGAGCACTATCCCTATTTGTATTCCCTGGCCATGCGAACAAACCCCTTTGATAAACAGGCGTCGCCTATTGTCACATAAGGGGGAGACAACACAAAAGATGTCACCCTCACCCGCATAAACAGGCACCGGGAGGGGTTGATCAGTCCAAACCAAGGAGGCCCCATGATAGATATCTCCCAGATCGACTATTCGGTCCTGGATCGGCCCGAAATTCTCGTGTCTCTCTTCCATCCCAGACCGGAGTGGGGTGAACCCGGTTCCGGGGCTCCGTCCACCGAGCTTTTGATCCCGGTGGAAGGGGATATTGTGGTGGGGGGCAGGTTCCACGGGGCCGGTGCCTCAGCACCCACCATCCTCTTCTTTCACGGAAACGGGGAGATAGTGGCCGATTACGATCAATTGGGTCCCGTGTACACCCGCCTGGGACTTAATTTTCTGCCTGTCGATTACCGGGGTTACGGCCGCTCAACAGGGGAGCCCACCATCACGGCCATGATGCGCGACTGTCATGTCATCTACGATTTTGTGAAGACCTGGCTCAAAGAAAACCGCTATACCGGACCGTTCATGGTCATGGGCCGGTCCCTGGGCAGCGCCTCGGCCCTGGAACTGGCGGCCCATTACAAACCGGAAATCCACGGGCTCATCGTGGAAAGCGGTTTCGCCCTGGCAGGCTCCCTGCTCCAACTGCTGGGCATCCCTGTGGAGGCCCTCGGGTTCAGAGAAGAGCAGGGATTTCGAAATGTGGACAAGATCAAGACCTTTGACAAGCCCACCCTGATTATCCATGCAGAACAGGACCAGATCATCCCCTTCTCGGACGGGCAGGCCCTCTATGAGGCCTGCGGCGCCTCGGACAAGACCCTGCTCAAGATCCCCGGGGCCAATCACAATGATATCTTTCTCCGGGGCCTCTCCGAATACCTGCAGGCCGTGAGGACCTTGGCAGCCAAAATTATATGAAAAATCAAAAGATTAGGTTGGCAACCCGGAAACTCTCCTGTTTACACCGTAACTTACTTTTTCACATCGAAAAAACAAAGACTTAGCTTGTCAAAAAAGAAATCTTCCTATATAGTTGTTCTGCTATGCATATTTCTTCCCGCCAGGACCGGCTTCATGCCTTTATGGAGGCGTGCCGCAGGCAGAATCTCAAGATTACGCCCCAGAGAATCGCCGTTTACAAGGCCCTCATGGACAACACAAGGCATCCCTCGGCGGACGACGTTTTTCAAAGGGTGAGGAAAGACTTTCCGCGTATATCCTTTGACACGGTCAACCGGACCCTCCTGACCTTTACTGAAGCAGGCCTCATCCATATCCTGGAAACCCCTGGAGGTCCCAGGCGGTTCGACCCGGACACCAGTTCCCATCATCACTTTCACTGTATCCGTTGCGGCAGGATCATCGATTTTTGCCATGACCTTTACGATAAACTTGAGCTCCCGGAGGAGATGGAAAAAGAGTTCAGGATTTTAAAAAAGACGGTTGTGATCACCGGGTATTGCGATCGATGCCGGGGATCAGAGTCAGCGTCGTAAACCAAAACGGCCTGACCGTTCCCCTTATGCATTAAATCCGCAAAACGCCTTTCACGCATACATGAACACCCTCTTATGAGCCACCCGGGGCCGCTGCCTTGCAGGCGCCCGGCATCCTTTGTTACCCCTTGTCTGTTGAGGTCTCCATGACCAGGCACCGCACCCTCTTCCTTTTTACCCTTGCCTTGCTGATCTGCCTGGCCGCACCCGGGTTTGTCCGGGCCTGGCCCGGCACCGGCGAATGGATCCCGGTCTACAAGGGGGGTGTATTCCTTCAGGACCCCAGCGGAGACGCCTCAGGCTCCAGAAATATCGTGGCCGATCCCACCCACGATGCGGCCTTTATCTTCAATGACGGCCAGTACATCTATTTTCGATTGCGATTGGATGAAAGCCCTGAAGGCAAGGGAGGACAAGGTCTCCTCCAGTCCTTTGGCTGGGGCGTGGAGATCGATACCAACCTGACCGCCGCCGACTATGAGTGGCTCCTCATAGTGGACGGAATCGCCAAGACCGAGCTCGTCGAACTCCGCCAGAATGTGGTGCAGGGCACCCTGGGCGACCCGGGAGACAATACCGAGACCATTTGTGCCACCGTTCCCCTGGCAGGGAACCACCAGATCAGTCCCGCGGACACGGCCATAAACGGCGACCAGGACTACTTTCTGGACTGGCGTTTCCCCTATGACACCTTCAAGCAGTGCACGGGGTTGACGGACTCTTCCCCCCTGCGGCTCTTTTTCGGGAGTTCCCCCAGCGCCAACAGCCTCCGGGAACAGGGGGGCGACCTGGTGGGCGGCTCGGACCTCTACACGGGATTTTCCGACTATGTCACCCCCTTTGGGACCCGGCCCACCACCGGGGCCGTGAGGTTCGTGCAAGACCTGGCCGGAAACGGCGACGTCACCGTCATTGATGCGGGCAACCCCGTCTATGTCCGGGTGGACGACGGCGATCAAAATCACAGTTCCGCCACCCTCCAGACCGTTACGGTCACGCTGACCACCCCATCCGGGGACAGTGAGACCCTGGTCCTGACCGAAACCGGGGTTGATACGGGCGTCTTTACGGGCTCTTTGCCCTCCCTCACCGCCGCGCCCATACAAGAAGACGGAACCATGCAGGTTGCGGCCCCGCAAGAGACCGTCACGGTGACCTATGTTGACGGTATTGACGCCGACCTCGACCTGGACCAGCCTCGAACCGACACGTTATCCGTCCTCTCCCCCCTCATGTCCGCGGCCAAGACGGTTTCACCCACGAGCAGCGCCGCAGGCGGCACCCTGACCTACACGGTGACCATCACCAACAGTGGGGATGCGGACGGGGATCTCACCAAAATCACCGACCTCCTCCCCACGGGATTTCAGTATGTGCCCGGATCGAGTGCGGGTGTTACCTCCGCCGACCCGACCATCAACGGTCAGATCCTTACCTGGGAGGGCTCCTGGACTGTACCCAAGAAGACGGGAGAGGTGAACGGAACCGTCATCCTCTCTTTCCAGGCCCAGGCAGGCACGGCATCCGGCACCTATTATAACAACCTGAGCGTCCTCGGAAGCAACTTCATCCTGGTCCTGACCGGGGATACCGCCCCTGTACAGGTGGGGGGGCCCCTTATGACCCTGACCAAAGCGGTGGATCAGGCCCAGGGCAACCCTGGCGAAGAACTCATCTATTCGGTTCAGTACCACAATGTGGGTTCCGGCCCTGCCCATAACCTCATCATCATGGACACGGTTCCCCCTGAGACCACCTATATACCGGGAAGTCTCAGGCTGGGGGATGCTTCCTCCTCCTATGCCACGGCCACCCCCAAGACGGACGCGGCCGGGGATGATGAAGGGGAAGTGAGTGGAAGCAATATCATTTTTACGGTGACCGTCATTGCCCCGGATGACGGCGTACCGGGCTCCGGCCCTGACCAGGGCAAGGCCTATTTCAAAGTCAAGATTGAATGAACGGACAGCCGCCGGCTGTCCATGAACCCCTGTCCGCCCCGGCGGACCCAACATCAAGGAGGAGAATGGTTGTGAAGAGAGAGAAAAGAATTTTTTTCTTATGCCTTGCGGCGCTTCTATTCCTGTGGAGCGGACCGGAGGCAAGGGCCCAGAATCAAGGACCCCAAATCAAGATCGAGATCGACGTGAAAAAGGAGGTGGAGGTCTTGAAAGGGGGCACATGGACCGTCAACCACGTGCCCGTGGATACGGTCAAAAAGGGGGATGTCCTTCTATACACCCTCCAATACACAAATGAAGGAGAAAGGCCCGCACAAAACGCCACCCTCGTGGACCCCATCCCCCAGGGAACGGCCTATAAGGCGGAAAGTGCCTGGGGAAAAGGGGCGGAGATCACCTTCAGCATTGACTGGGGAAAGACCTATCAGCGCCCGCCCGTGACCTACAGGGTTGAAAAAAAGGACGGCACCGTGGAGGAGGTGACGGCACCTCCAGACACATACACCCACATCAAATGGCTTATCAATGGGCCCATTCCGCCCAATGGTTCGGGCGATGTGGGCTTCAAGGCCAGGGTCAGGTAAGGCGGTCTCCTGACCTGGTCCGAAAATAGTTTCGGTTTCAAAGGCAATCTCTTAACCAAACATGATTTAAAAAAAGGGGGGATAGAAATGAGACGAAAAGCGTATTTCTTATTTGGGTTACTGATCCTGGCCCTGTTCTTGCCGGGCCAGGCCATGGCCGCAGGGACTCCTGCGGGCACGGTCATTACCAACCAGGCCTATGCGGACTACCAGGACGCCAACGGAAACGCCCTGCCGCGGGTCTTTTCAAACGAGGTCACCACCGAGGTAAGCCAGGTGGGCGGGGTAAGCCTGGATCCCGCCACGGCCGTCAAGACGGCCAAACAGGGCACCTCCGCCGGGTATGGGGTGACCGTCACCAATTCGGGCAACGGAACCGATACCATAGACCTGGCCGTGGACATCTCGGCCTGCCCGGGGTGGACCGCCACCATCTACTGGGATGAGAACGGAAACGGTGTCAGGGACACCGGTGAAGACACGGTCGTCTCGGACACGGGGAGCCTGGCCGCGGACGGCATCTATCATGTGGTCATTGTGGTGGACGTCCCTGGAGGCACGGCCAATGACACCCAATGTGACGCCGTGTTGACGGCCACCTCCCAGTTTGACGGTGGCGTCACCGCCACGGGCACGTATACCACCCGGGTGGAAGACGCCGTGCTGGAGGTGACCAAGTCGGCGGACCCTGCCACCGGGGTCAAGCCGGGAGATACCATCACCTATGCCCTTGAGGGACACAATACGGGATCGGCCACGGCCGAGTCGGTGGTGGTCACGGATCCTATTCCGGCCAACACCACCTATGTGACCGGCAGTATCCGCATCGGCCCTGTGGGCGGGACCTATGCCACGGCCAATCCCCAGACCGACGCCAAAGACGGGGATATGGCCGATTACAACGTGACCACACCGGGGGCGGTCACCATCGCCTGGGGCGATTCCGCACCCGAGCCCGATCCCACGGGAAGCGGCGTGATCTATTTCCAGGTCCAAGTGAACGCCAGTGTGCCTTCGGGCACAGCCGTCAGCAATACGGCGGATGTGGATTACGCCATCGCGGGCAACCCGCAGCCCACTTATAGTTCAACCACGGCCCAGTTTACCATACAAACCCTGCCGGCCCTGCTCCTGGATCCGGATAACGCCAAATCCGGGAATCCCGGGGACCAGATGGTTTACCCCTTCACGGTCACCAACCAGGGCAATGCCACGGACACGGTGGATATCACTTATACCTCCAGTTCCGGGTGGACCTGGGCTATCTGGGAAGATCTGGACGGAAACGGTATCCCTGGGACGGACGGTGATGCAAAACTGAGCGATACGGACGGGGACGGCATTATCGATACAGGGGCACTGACGCAGGGACAGAGCAGGAGCCTCCTTGCCGTGGTGACCATCCCGGCGGGCACATCGGACGGCACCGTGGATACCACCGTGATTACAGGCACTTCCAGTCAGGACACGGGGGTGAAGGACACGGTGACCCTGACCACCACGGTCACGGCCCCCAGTCTCAGTATCGTCAAGGCGGTAAGCCCTACGGGTGCCCAGCCGCCCGGCACCGAGCTGACCTACACGGTAACGGTGACCAACAACGGGACCGGGAATGCCACCAGTGTGGTCATCACGGACCTTATCCCTGATTTCACCACCTATAAGGCCGGATCCATGAGGACAGGGGCCTCTACGGGCACCCTGACAAGCAGGACGGACGCCTCTGATGGAGACGGGGCGGCATATAACAGCGGCATAAACGCCGTGGTGGTGGGTAACAGCGGGTCTCTCAGTATAGGACCGGGCGGTCAATGGATCGTGGAGTTTAAGGTCACCATCGACTAGGCCCATGTGGCAAACCCTATAGACTGAGAGTGCGCTCGTGACAGGGGTAGTGCGTTATATCCTACCGAGGATCCCTTTCCTGGCAGCGGTTATTACCGCCTGCCTGTGGCTCATCCTGTGTGGGCCAGGGGAGACGTCCGCCCTGAGCCCCCCTCCGGGCACCCCTGTCGTGAACCGGGCCGTGGCCCAGTATGCGGATGCCAACGGCAACCCCCTGCCTGAGGTCAGTGCGGAGGTGGAGACCCCTCTTTCGGGAGGCCCGGTCCTGGGCATCCAGAAGCTGGAAAGCTCCGACCCGGTGGCCATGGGAGCCCTCCTTACCTATACCATCCTTTATGAGAACATGGGCAACGCCCCGGCCACCGCGGCCACGGTCACGGACACCCTGTCCGGGTACGTGGTATTCCAGAGCGCTTCGGCCGGGGGCGTGTACACGCCCGGTCCTCCGGGAGGGGGCACGGTCACCTGGGATCTGGGGACCCTTGCCGCGGATGAAACCGGGGAACTCACCGTGGAGGTGAGGGTCAAAACCCCGGCGGATTTTCCCCCGGGTGATCCTGATGTCATAGAGGACGGGACCCTGATCCGGAACACGGCCACCATCAATTCCAACGAAGGCCCTGCCACGAAAACCATTGTCACCACCGTGGGAGAGGCCCCCAACCTGGAGATCACCAAGTCCGGGTCCCCGGAAATCATAGCACCCGGGGGCATCATCACCTATACCCTGGCTTACCAGAATATCGGGAATCAGCCCGCCACGGCCGTGACCATCAGAGATGATCTCCCTGCAGGGACCGCTTATGTACCGGGGTCCCTTACCGGGCCCGGCACCATCAATGGAAGGAGCCTGACCTGGGAACTGGGGACCATTGCACCCGGTGCAAGGGGAGAGGTCAGTTTTCAGGTTCAAACCACCTCCCTTGCGGAGGAGGGAGATGTCTTCCGAAACGTTTACACCATCCTCAGCCGCGAGCAGGGGGTCATCCCCTCCAACGAGGCGATCACCTATGTCACCAACCGGGCCTCCCTCTCCCTCACCAAAGAGGATGACCCGGACCCGGTTCGGGCAGGCCTTGACATTACCTATACCCTCCGAATCACCAATGACGGCCCCGTCCCGGTGAGAGGCATTCTCATCCAGGATGCCATACCGGATCATACGACCTTTGTCAGCGCCGACCAGGGTGGAACCTTCACAGGCAGCGAGGTCCTCTGGGACCTGGGGACCCTGGATTCCGGGGCCAAGGCCGTCCTCCACCTGGTGGTGGCGGTGGATCCGGAAACACCGGACGGAGAGGTCATCCAAAACAGGGCGACCGTGACCTCCAATGACGTCCCCCCTCTTGAGGCCACGGCCGCCACAACCGTTACCGCCAGGACCCCCGGGGTCGTCCAGTTCCTTGACGCTTCCGGAAATTCCACCAATATATACAATATCGGGGATCCCATCTGCATCCAGGTGACAGATCCCGATCAAAACCAAAATCCTGCACTGAGGGAGACCGTCACCGTACTCCTGGAACATTCCGAGAGCGGTGACCAGGAGACGGTTACCCTTACAGAGACCGGGCCTGACACGGGCGTATTTCAGGGCTGCATTCCCACCGCCGGGGATCCCTCGTCCCCCCAGGACGGGGTCCTCACCGTAACACCCGACACACCCATTACCGTCACCTATAGGGATCCCCTTGATCCCCGACCCGTGTCCCAGGCCGTGGCCCTCATCGACCCTTACGGCGTGGTCTTTGATGCGGTCACCGGTGATCTTGTGGCCGGGGCCGTGGTGACCCTATACCTCGAATCCGGGGCCCGGGCCAGTACCCACCCCCTGTGGCCCCCGGGAGAACCCGACACGGTCACCACCGGGGCGGACGGGGCCTTTGCCTTCCCCCGGGTCCCCGCCGGAAGATTCTATTTTACCGTTGCCCCGGGCGGTGACTACACCTTTCCCTCCGTGGTCCCTGATGCCGAGCTGCCCCCCGGCTTTGTCATCGCCACGGGATCCAGGGGAGAGGTCTTTGAGCTGACCGTGGGCATGGCCCCCTTGAATCTGGACGTGCCTGTGGACCCGCCGGGAGGCACCCTTACGGTCAACAAGACCGCCAACAAGCCCATCGCCGCGGTGGGAGACATGGTCACCTATGGCATCACCGTCACCAATGAGGCCGCCTCCCCGGTCACCGCCGTCAAGATTTTCGATACCATGCCCCACGGCATTGAATATCTCCAGGGGTCCACCAAAATCAACGGCACCCCAGGCCCGGACCCTGAGCCGGCCGGGAAGAGGACCCTGATCTGGACCTTGGGCACGCTTGCCGGCGGGGATAGCCTGGAGCTTACCTACCGCGCCGTGGTGGGGCCGGACAGCCCCAAAGGGGACGGGAAAAACAGTGTCTACGCCCAGGGAACCACCGTTGGGAAGACCACCACCTCCAACACGGCCCGGTTCAAGATCAAGATCACGGGCGGGGTATTTACCACCAAGGGCACCATCCTGGGCAAGGTCTTCCTGGACAGGGACGGGAACCGGGTCCAGGAGGACAAGAAAGGGGCCAGGGAACCCGGCATTCCGGGTGTGGTGCTGTATCTCGAGGACGGGACCCGGGTGGAAACGGATGAGCACGGAAAGTACTCGGTTTACGGCATCCGGGCCGGGACCCATGTCTTAAGACTTGATGAGACCACCCTTCCCGAGGGCCTTGAACCGGCCCCGGTCTCAAACCGATTCATGGGCACGGGTTCCTCCCAGTTTGTGGATATGCCCCAGGGGGGTCTCTTCAAGGCCAACTTTGCCGTGAGGCCCAACACCGCACCCCGGACAATCCAAACCATTCAGGTCTCCTCCCACGAAAAGGACCATCTTGATTACGCCGAACAAACCGCCCACATCCTGGAAAGCCATGGCCATGATCAGGTCAGGGTGGAGGAACTGGAAAAATACTATGTGGTGAAGGTGGGGAAATTTGAAAACAAGCAAGAGGCCGAAGCGGCCCTCAAGGCCATCAAGAAACTCTATCCCTCCAGCTTTATCCGCGAGACCCGGGACGGATCCGCCCTGGAGCGCCGGACCGTGTATTCCTCTAAGGATAAAAAAGGCCGCGAGGGCTCCCAGAGGAGGCAGGCTCCGGTAACCCGGCAAGGGAAAGCCTCCACCCGGGTCAAGGTGGAAGCCCCACCCCTGGAAGAGCAGATCCTCAAGATGAACCGGGACCTGGCCTTTTTGAATCCCCGTGAGGGCCATATTACCTCCGAGAGCCATATCAATGTCCTTTTAAAGGCCCCCCTCGACGCAGAGCCCACCCTCTGGGTCAACGAGCGCCCGGTCAATGGGGACCGAATCGGCAGAAAGGTGATCAACCGCAAGGGCCGGGTGGTGATTTATGAATTCGTCAGCGTGGGGCTCCTCCCGGGAGAGATCAATATTCTCCGGGCCCAGGTCAAGGACCCCTTTGGCAATGTGCGGGGCACCAAGGAGATCAAGGTCTTGACCGTGGGGGCCCCGGCAGAGATCGTGTTCACCCCGGAAAGGATCAAGATACCGGCCGACGGGAAGTCCACAGCCCTTCTTTCCCTTTCCATTCGCGACAAACAAGGCAGGCCCGTCTCCTCCCTGGACGAGGTGACTGTGACGGTCACCCGCGGGGAAATCTTCAACCCCGATAATGACCCCGCCACGGCCGGCCTTCAGATTCCCTGCACTCAAGGGGTGGCCGAGTGCCGGGTCAAGGCCCCCTATGAGACCGGTGAGGCGGAGCTGACGGTCATGGCCGACGGTATAGAAGCTTCGGCCCCCATTTTCTTTGCCCCCCACCTTCGGGATATGCTGGTGGTGGGCTACGGAGAAATCACCCTCGGCCACGGAAAGGCCAAGGGGGAGTATGATTACCTCAAAAAGGACAAGTCCTTTGATGACGGGTTTTATGCGGACGGAAAGGGGGCCGCATTTGTCAAGGGCCGGGTGTACAAGGATATCCTGCTCACTGCGGCCTTTGATTCGGAAAAGGAGGAAGAGGAGGATTTCTTCAGGACCCGGGACACGGATCCGGAGGCGGAAGAGCGCTATCCCATTTACGGGGACGAGAGCCGGGTGGGATATGACGCCCTCTCCCGGGAAAAGCTCTATGTCCGTTTGGACAAGAACAAGTCCTTTCTCATGTACGGCGACTACGACACGGACCTGGACGACACCACCCTGTCCGCATACATGCGGACCTTCACCGGCCTCAAATGGGATGTAAACACAGACAGGCTCAAATTGAAGTCCTTTGCCAGCCGCACGGATCAGACCCAGGTGGTGGATGCCCTTCGCGGCAAGGGCACCTCCGGGTACTATTACCTCAGCCAGAGACCCATGGTGGAAGGGAGCGAAACCGTGGTCCTGGAGACCCGGGACCGTTACCGGCCCGAGCACGTCCTCAAGAGGGAACAGATGACCCGGTGGAGCGATTATTTCATTGATTACGACATGGCAGGCATCCTGTTCAAGGCCCCGGTCCCCAGCCACGACATGGGCTTCAATCCCGTGTACGTCATCGTGAGCTATGAGACGGAGGGAACCGGGGAGAAATATTACAACTACGGCGGCCGGGGCGCGGTGAAGCTCACCGACTGGCTGGAAATCGGCGCCACGGGGATCACCGAGGAAAAGGAGGCGGACAATTATCACCTCTGGGGAACGGACATCACCTTTTCCCTGCCCTACAAGACCACCCTCAGGGGGGAATGGGCCAGGACGGAATCCCTCTTTGACATCAACGGGATCTACACGCCCAAGGAAGGACACGGGTGGTCCCTGGAGCTGGAAGGCCGACCCCTGGACCGGCTCTCCTTCTCGGCCTACTATCGCTCCACCAGTGATTATTTCAGCAACCTCTCGGCCTTTGATGCCATGCGCGGCGCAGAGCGATACGGGCTGGACGCCCGGTGTGAGCTTACCCCTACCACCGCCCTTCGGGCCGAGTACTTTGATGAAGAAGACGAGCTCAACGACGGTCATTACCGCCGGGCCCTCCTGGGCGTGGAAAAACAATTTAGACCCTTTAAGGGCATTTTTGAGCTCTCCCACGAATCGTCCAATGACCGCTACATCCCCCCCAATATCTCCACCACCAGAGAGCCCTTTGACATCAGTGAAAAGACCCCGCCCGACGACCTCCTGGCGGCCAGGGTGGGTGTTGAGACCCAGATTACGCCGGAAATATCCATCCTGGTGGCCCACAAGCAGGACATCCGCCACAACCGCCACAACCTGAGCGAGGCGGGTTTTTATTACCAGTTTGATGAGGTGAGTCGTCTCTATGTGCGGGACGAGTACGCCAATTACGAAGATCGCAAAGAAAACCGCATCGTCATGGGTACCGAATCCGAGGTGGCCAAAAACACGGTGGCCTTCAATGAATACAGACTGGGAGGGGGTATCGGCGGGGACGAAAACCAGATGGCCATGGGCGTCCGCAACAGGTTCATGGTGGCCGAGGGCATTACCGGCGATATTACCATTGAAAACCTAAGGACCCTTGAAGGGCGGCAGAGGCGGGATCAACGGGACAGCTTTGCCGTATCCACGGGCCTGGAGTACCTTCCCAGTGAGACCATGAAATGGACCAGCCGCCTGGAATACAGAAAAGAGGAGACGGACCCCACCATCCATTCCTACCTGGCGGAAATCGGCCTGGCCTATCAATTGAATACCAATCACGCCCTCATGCTCAAGGAGCGCTACTACCGCGATGACCAGGGGGGGAGTCCAGGGGGCAAGTACGTGACATCCAGAACCATGCTGGGGCTGGCCTACCGCCCGGTCAAATATGACCGGTTCAACGGCCTGGCCAAGTTCGAATTCAAAAACGAAGAAGATACCCTTCAGACGCCCAATTATGATACACAGTCCTACATCGGGTCCCTTGAAGGGGTCTACCAGGCCACGAGCCGGACCCAGCTCATCGGCAAGTATGCCGGTAAGTTCGAAAAGGACGGGGGTCTTCACGCTTACACGGATCTCGTGTCCGCACGAATCCTGCACGACCTGACGGATAGGTTTGACGTGGGCGCCGAATACCGTATCCTGAAGAGTCACCGGGTCGGCAGCCTCCTGCACGGAGGCTCGGTGGAGATGGGGACCCGGCTGGTCAAGAACCTGTGGCTCTCCGTGGGATATTGTTTTGACGAATTTGACTCAGACCTCACCGGTGACGACTACCAGGGAAGAGGGCCTTTTGTAAGGCTTCGCTTCAAGTTTGACGAGAACACTTTGGGGCGGATATTCGGGAGAGATTAGATTTCCGAAGGATGAGAATACACCATGAGAGGTTTTGATGGGTGAAAACTGCCGGTACAAGAAGGGGTTTCTTTTCATGGTGGCGGGGTTCGTGATTACGGCCCTGGTGAGATTACTCATCGGCGAGGCGCATCGGTTGTAGTAGGAGGGTCTTGGCGGGGCATGCCCGGCCGGGCATGCCCCTTTTTCGGGGAGACAAGAAGGCTGAACCATCAATGGGGATGGTCGTGCACCTCTTGATCATGACCGGGGTGGTCGTGATCGTGAGGCCCGTGTGCCTCCCTGTGCTCATGATCATGGGTGTGGATCTCAGATCCGTGATCATGCTCATGCTTGTGCTGGTGCAGGTGGTCGTGGGTGTGCACGTGGGAATGTCCATGGGTATGCACCGTGTCCCCGTGAACATGCTCGTGGGTATGGGTGTGGGTGTGCTCGTGGGCGTGCACATGTTCGTGTTCGTGATTTCCTTCCATAATAAAGCCTCCTTTCATAGGATTTAATGAGCCCTTCGTGGACCCGATAAATATTATTATGGTCCCTTCACCCTATCCTGTCAAGTCCTCCACATTGCCAAATTTTTCTTGTGCCTACACCCTGCAATTATGAGAGAATGTTTTTTATGAAATGTCCTCACTGCCGATTTGAAAACCCTAAGGGCATGAATTTCTGTGGAAATTGCGGTCGCCTCCTGCCCGTTACCTGCCCTGCATGCGGCCATGGGAATCCGCGCGGTCTGGGTTTTTGTCGGGCCTGCGGCAAGGCCCTTGATCCCGAAGGGGCCCTTCCCGACTATGCCCAACGCACCCCCCGGGACTACACACCCCCCTTTCTGGTCGAAAAAGTGCTCAAACTCAGGAGCACCCTTTTGGGTGAAAGAAAAATTGTGACCGTCCTGTTTGCGGACGTGGCCGGATTTACCGGTATCGCAGAGAAGTTTGACCCTGAGGACATCCATGGCATCATGGACGGTTGTTTTGAGATTCTGGGCCAGGAGATCCACGGTGCGGGGGGAACCATAAACCAGTATACCGGAGATGGGGTTATGGCCCTCTTCGGCGCCCCCATGGCCTATGAGGATCATGTATGGAGGAGTTGCCACGCCGCCCTGCAGGTGCAAAAACGCCTCAAGGATTATGCAAAAACCCTGTCAGAGCGGTATGGGATCTCCTTCAAAATGCGCATCGGTCTCAACAAGGGGCCGGTGGTTGTAGGGGCCATCGGGGATAACCTCCGGTTGGATTATACGGCGGTAGGGGATACCACCAATCTGGCTGCCAGGCTTCAGGCGGCGGCACCCCCCGGAGGCGTTCTGGTTTCAGAGGCGGTCAAGGCGGAGGCCAGGGGCGGGTTCCGTTTTCAAGAGGTGGGGCTTTTGCCTTTAAAGGGAAAAAAGGAAAGGGTCCGGGCCTTTCTGCTTGTGGGAGAAACAGGAACCACCTCCTCTTACGAAAAAGGAAAGAGCAAAAGACTGCCCTTCGTGAACCGGGAAGGGGAACTCACCTTCTTAAAAAACGCCCTCCAAAAGGCCCTGGAGAACGGCCCCACCCGGGTGGTGGTCGTGGGCGAGGCCGGTATAGGGAAGACAAGGCTGGCCCAGGCCTTCCATCACTCCCTGCAGAGGGGGGCTGTGACCTGGCTCCAGGGACAATGCCGCCCTTTCGGCCGGGCCACGGCGCTTCACCCCCTGGTGTCCATGTTCAGGGTCTACTTCAATTTGAGCGATCAAGACAGGCTGGAGGAGGCCGGCCCCAAAATTCGTGAACGCCTTAAGGAAGAATCCCTTTACGCCCCCTTGGAACATATCCTCGATCTCTTTCACGAGATGAGGGAATCGGACAAAGGATCGGAGCTCCTTTTGGAGGGTAAAAAAAGGGATCTCTTCCGGGCCATCCGCAAACTCCTGGTCCTTTCATCACAGCGCCGCCCCCTCATATTCACCCTCGACGATATGCAATGGGCGGATGCCTCTACAAGGGAACTGGTAAACTTCCTGATCCACACCGATGACCGGGCTTCTATGCTTCTTCTCTGTCTCGGACGGACCCAAGAGGATGCCTGGTGTCCGGTTGAATCCTCCCATGTCCTTCCCCTGAAGCCCCTTTCCGAAAAACATGGACACGCCCTTTTCTCTTCGGCCCTGGGCACGGAGCGTTTGGATCCGCCCATTACCCGGCGGACCCTGGCCAAGGGCGGCGGCAACCCCCTCTTTTTGATTGAGATCGGCGAGATGCTGAAACACCAGGAGATGGTCGAGTGCGACGCCCTCAAGTGCACCCTCCGTTTTCCCGTGGAAGAGCTTGAAGTTCCCGATACCATTCACGGTGTGCTGGCGGCCCGGCTGGACGCCCTGCCCGAGCCCCAAAAACGGCTTGTTCAATTGGCCGCCATCATTGGCAGGCAATTCTCCCTGGATTTCCTGATCCCCCTGGCCGACCCTGAGAAAGGTCTTGACCAGGCCCTTGTGGCCCTTGAAGAGGAAGGGATCCTCCAAAAAGTCTCCCATGGCCAAGGGAGAAGATATTTTTTCCGCCACCAGTTGATGAGAGAGGTGGCCTATCGCAGCCTCCTTCGCCGGGACAGGAGGCGCTATCACCGTGTGGTGGGCGAGACAATGGAAGGGCTTTACCAAAAGGATCTGGTCTCTCAGGCCCCGTTTCTCGCCTATCACTTCTATCACGCCCAGGACTGGGAAAAGGCCATGACCTATACCCTTGAAGGGGCACACCAAGCCAGGCAGGCCTATGCCTGCCACGAGGCATTGACCTTTGTTGACCGGGCCCTGGACATCATTGCCAAAGACGGATCAAGACGGTTTCAGGGCAAGACCCTGGAACTCTACAAATGGAAAGGGGGCATGCACTTCTGTCTGGGTCAGTTGGATATGGGCCGCAAGGCCTTCCAGAAAATGCACGCCGAGGCCAAGAGGCGGGGGGTCCATAAGGCCCGGGCGGAAGCCCTTTTCAGGCTGGGGTGGGTCTCCTTTTACAGACATCGACCCGGCACCGCCTTAAAATACCTTAACAAATCCCTGGACATGAGTCAGGAGGGGACCATTGATGAAATCCATCTGAAGGCAACCAGTTTCAAGGGCTTTGTCTACGCGGTGCTGGGTGACCTCAAAAGGGCCAAGCCCCTTTTGACCCGGGCCCTGGATTTGAGCAAGGCCGCCGCCACCCTTGAAGGAAGGGCCTGGAGCCTGGCTTACATCATTCAGTATTACAACTGGAGCGGTGATTTTGATCAGGCCCTGGCCCTGAGTCAGGAATTGGAGGCGGTGAATGAAAGCCTTAGGAGCCCCCACTTTCACCTGGTCCTCCATTTTCGCCAGGGACTCATTTATGGGGCCCTTGGCCGGATGGAAGAGGCCAAAGAAACGCTCAAATCCGCCTTGGAACACCTGGAGGTGGGAGACGACAGGTTCTGGAGGCCCAGGCTCTTGAACACCCTTGGATGGGTCCATGCCGAAGCAGGCGATATCCATCAGGCCTTGTCCCTCAATCGGCAGTCTTTGGAGGAGGCATTGCGCATCGGAGATCCCGAGACCATCCATAACGCGCAGGTGAATGTCGGGGAGAACTATTTGGACCTGGACCGGCTCACCAAGGCCGAAGAGGTCCTGCTCAAGACCTGGGAAGAGGTCAAACAGGTGGGGATCTCTTATACCCGGTGGCGTTATAAAACAAGGCTTCTTATCGCCCTGGGCAGGCTGTACCAGGGTCTGGCACAGAGGGACAAGGCCCTTTATTTTGCCCGGAAGGCCCTGGGTCTTGCCACCAAAAGCCATGCCAAAAAACATCAAGCCCTCGCCCTCCTCTTGCGGGCTCGCCTGATCGCCCGCACCCGTCCCCGTGCCTCCAGGGAACACCTGGACCGTGCCTTGTCCCTGGCAGAGGAAATGGGCACCCCCGTGGTTCGGAAAAGGATCCTCCATGCCCTGGCGGATCTGTTTCCCCATTCCCCCTGAGGGCCGGTGGTGTATAAGAAAGGGTCCAGACGCCATGGAAAGGTATCACAGTTACCAAGATCTCAAGGTCCATGAAAAAGAAGGGTGGGATTACGAGATACATGCCAGGCCTGGGCAATCAGGCATTCTTGTCATGGCCCCCCACGGTGGAGGCATCGAACCCGGCACCACGGAGATAGCAGACGCTGTGGCGGGCAAAGACCATGCCTATTACAGCTTTGACGGCAGAAAGAAAAAGGGCAATACTTCCCTTCATATAACGAGCCGCCATTTTGACGAACCCATCGGCACCAGCTTGGCGGAAAAATCAGAGATGGTTATTGCCATCCATGGGTGTCAAGGAAAAGAAGAGGTCGTTTATGTGGGCGGCCTGGACTACGTCACCCGGGAGGAGATAAGACAAGCCCTCACGAGCGCAGGCTTCAGTGTCAGGGAAACCCCTCGTTTCCCCGGCAAAAACGCCCGCAACATCTGCAACCGCTGCCACACTCGAAAAGGGGTCCAGCTTGAGGTATCCTACGGCCTGCGGTGCAGGATGTTTGACGACCTCTCCAGGATATTGCGGGAAGGAACCACCCTGGTCTTCAATCACTTTGTCTCGGCCCTGAGGCAGGCCCTTTCCCGGTCCTCATAGCGCTTCAAACCGGCCCGCACGAAGATACGGGTGGCACATTTGAAGAACAAAGGGTATACTGTATTTTTTAGTCAACCGCAATTTATGGGTTCACACCTAAGCCCAGCGCAGGACCCATTAAGAAAGGAGGACCACCATGAAACCGGTCGAAATAGCCAAGAACATCTACTGTCTTCCTGCCATTGACTGGAATATCAGGGACTTCCACGGATATTCCACCTATCAGGGCAGCACTTACAACGCCTACCTTATTCTGGATGAGAAGATCACCCTCATCGACGCCGTAAAAAAGGAATTCGCCGACGGCCTCATCTCCGGCATCAGCCAAGTGGTTGACCCCAAGAAGATAGATCTTGTCATTAGCAACCACACGGAGATGGACCATACAGGGGGGCTTGCCCGGGTCATGCACAGGATCGGCGAAGACAAACCCTTATATTGTTCCCAGATGGGCTTTAAAGACCTTTCCAGGCATTTTCCCCAGAAATGGAACTATCAGCCCGTAAAGAACGGGGAGGAATTGAGTCTGGGGAAAAGGACCCTCACCTTTATGGAAACAAGAATGCTTCACTGGCCGGACAGCATGTTTACCTATGTCAAGGAAGACAGGATCCTCTTCTCAAGCGATGCCTTTGGCCAGCACTACGCGGGCCTGGAGAGATTTGACGACCAGGTGGGGGAGGCGATCATGCCCCACGCCAAAAAGTACTTTGCCAATATCCTCCTTCTTTACTCCCCATTGATCCTGAAACTGGTAAACAGGGTTCAAGAGGCCGGCTTGGTCCTGGATATGCTCTGTCCGGACCACGGCATTATCTGGAGAAGGGACCCCTCCAAAATCATTAACGCTTACGTAGAGTGGAGCCAACAGGAGCCCAAGAGAAAGGCCCTGGTCATTTATGACACCATGTGGCACAGCACCGAGACCATGGCCGAAACCATTGTGGAGGCCCTGGGACAGGAAGGGGTGGACGTGAAGTGCATGGATCTCAGGAGCTGGCACCGGAGTGACATCATTACAGAAGTGCTGGATGCCGGGGCAATTGTGGTGGGCTCCCCGACCATTAATAACGGCCTCTTTCCCACCTTGAGCGATTTTTTGACCTATATGAAGGGATTAAAGCCGAAAAACAAGGTGGCCGCAGCCTTTGGGTCTTACGGCTGGAGCGGCGAGGCCGTCAAGCTGATCAACCGGGAGCTGGAGGAGATGAAGTTCAACCTGGTTGACCCCGGGCTCAGGATTCAGTTTGTGCCGGACTCGGAAGGGCTTGAGGCCTGCCGAAACCTTGCCAGGAAAATCGCCCAGGCCCTGCCCGCCGAGGGGAAATGAGTTCTGAATGTATTTATATTTCTGGGTATGGATAAGGCCCTTGTAGGATCCAAAAAAGAGCACCTTTTCGCTTATCTCAAGTCCCTGGACACTCTGCTCGTGGCCTTTTCAGGGGGGGTGGACAGTGCCTTTCTCCTGGCCGCGGCTCAGGAGGCCTTAGGGGGGCGAGCCATGGCCGCCACGGCTTTCTCCCCTATCCATCCGCAAAGAGAAACCCAGGAGGCCGCGGCCTTTGCCAGGGCCATGGGGGTGGAGCATGTGGTGTTTCCATCCCATGAGCTGCAGTTGGACGCCTTTGTCTCCAACGGTCCTGACCGGTGTTATCACTGCAAGCGGGAACTTTTCCGCAGCCTTTCTGAGATGGCATCCAAAAAGGGAATACGCCATATCGCCCATGGGGCCAACACAGATGATCTGTCAGACTATCGCCCTGGATTGAAGGCCGCTCAAGAGGCCGGCATACTCGCCCCTTTGATACATGCCCGGTTGAATAAGGCCGAAATCCGCCTGCTCTCAAAAGAAATGGAGCTCCTTACCTGGGACCGCCGGGCCTCACCGTGTCTGGCCACCCGGATCCCTTATGGAAGCCCTATCACCGGGAAAAAGCTCACTATGATTGAAGAGGCGGAAGCCTTTCTTGAGAAACAGGGAATCCGGGAGGTGAGGGTGAGGCATTACGGCGACCTGGCAAAGATTGAAATGGACTGGAAGGCGCACACAAAACTCATGGATAAAAGCGAGCAAAAGGGCCTTCTGGACGCGTTTCGACGTATTGGTTTCGAGCACGTGGCCCTGGATTTAGAAGGATACATGTCAGGAAAAATGAATCGAAGTCTTGTGGAGGAAGAAAACACCCCATGACTCATCGCATTGTCTTAAAGGATGCTTACAAGGGCTATACTCTGGACCTGGATAAATTCATTCCTCCCCAGGAGACGGTCCGCCGTTTCAAAGATAAGCTCAAGGGGATCCGCCTCGATATCCTCGAGGATACGGTAAGGATCGACAATGGACGCCTTGATATACCCGTCTTTTTCAGTCTCTGCGGCCGGGATGCAGAGGCGGTCATCGGAGCGAAAAAACAGATGGGAAAGGGGGGGACACCCGCCCAGGCCGAGGCCAGTGCCATTATGGAATTGGCCGAAAGGTTCAGTCTCTTCAGCTTTCAGCAAAATCCCCGGAATTTCCTCGTTGAAAAATATGCTCAGGTCAAAGACCGGGCACTGTCCCTGGACATGATAAGCCGGTCCGTCCATGACCGCTCAGAGGATCTGCAGGAGGCCTGTGAGGTTTTTTCAGAAATTCCCCTTCACTGGACCCCGGCCTACAATCTTACCCGCCGTCAAGAGCTCTTGGTGCCCTTTGACTGGTTTTTCGCCATCAATGAATTCAACGGCTCCTCAGCAGGGAATTGCCTGGAAGAGGCGGCCCTTCAGGGACTCTGCGAAGTGGTGGAACGGCATGTGTCCTCCATTATCAGCCAAAATCGGTTGAAAACCCCTGCCATAAACCTGATTTCAGCCACCGACCCCCTGGCCCTGGAATTGATCCGGAAATATAAGAGGGCGGGGATCCGGCTTTATGTCACGGATTTTTCCATGGACACCGGTATCCCCACCGTGGGTGTGCTCGCCTATGATCCCACCACTTTCCCGGAAAAAAGTGAGATCGTGTGGACGGCCGGCACCACCCCTCATCCCCAGAAGTCCCTCATTCGGGCCCTGACTGAGGTGGCCCAGTTGGCCGGGGATTTTAATACGAATTCCGACTACGTGGCCAGCGGCCTTCCCAAGTTGAAGGACCTTAAGGAGGCCCACTTTGTGACACACCCCGATGGAGAGGTCAACCTGGGGGACCTGCCCGACCTGTCCCATGGAAATATCAGGGTGGAAGTGGAAAACGCTATTGACGCCCTGTCCAGAATCGGCATGGAAGTGATTGTGGTGGATGTCACCCACCCCGTACTCGGGATCCCAGCCGTGTACGTCCTTATCCCCGGTGCCCATTTCAGGGAGCGGGCCGCAAACACAAGTATGGCCATGTTCTCCGCAAAACTGATCAGCCAGAGCAAAGACCCGATCCGGGCCGTCGGGGCCTTGAACCGCATGGACGACCGGCTCCCTGGAAGGTATTTCATTAAATTCTTTCTGGGGCAGGTGTACCTTTCGTTGCAGGAGCCTTCTCAGGCCCTGGGTTATCTTGAAACCGCTCTGGACCTGGACCCCCACCCCCAGGATATTCCCAGCATTTACTCTTACATGGGCCTCTGCCTCAAAGAGCTTGAGCGCTATGATGAGGCCATTTACAAACTCAAGCAGGCGGAGGAGTTCGACCGGGAAAGGACCGATATCTATAACCTGATGGGCTTTTGTTTCTTTAAACTTAGGGAGCATGAAAAGGCCATTTCGTGCTTTCAAAGGGTCCTTGAGTTGAACCCGGGCTCCGCTATTGACTACGCGAACATCGCCTCTAATTACCGCGATATGGGGGACAAGGAAAAGGCCATTGAATATTACAGATTCGCCCTCGAGATGGATCCCGGTATCGACTTTGCCAGGGAAAATCTGCACAAGCTCCAGTGAGAAAAAGCCCGTTCATTTGGTCACGGGTAAAGCCTGGATACCCATTGACAGGAGCAGCATTCAAAGGTAGACCCCGTTTTTGCATAAAAGGGGCTTAGGAATTGGCTATTTTGCCTTCTATGCCTTGAAATGGCGCCTTTAGCTTTTTAAATCTCCAATTCACCAATGGTGAGCTCCAGAATCAGCGTCAAAAACGGTATAAGTATCTGTTTTAATTTTATTTATATCTCAAGAAATTAGATGCCTTTGCAACAACGGGGTAGAGGGAAAAACCATGGACATGTAAGGAGCCGTGGAGATGTACAAGATTCTGGCCGTAGACAACGACCGGTTCATGCTGGAGTTTCTCAAAGATGTCCTCTCCAAAGAGGGTTATGTGGTGAGAACGGCTGAAGACGGGCTTGTGGCCCTGGACATACTCAAGTCCTACACACCTGATATCATCTTTGTCGATCTCATCATGCCCAAGATTGACGGGAAAAAACTCTGCAAAATCATCCGGGGCATGGATAGCTTAAAGAACAGCCATCTCATCATCCTTTCAGCAACCGTTGCGGAGGAAAAGGCGAAAATCGCGGAGCTGGATGTAGACGGTTGTATCGCCAAGGGCCCCCTTAATGAAATGGCGGAAGGGATCCTGGCCTTTCTCCGTGACCTGGACCTTGAATCGCCCAGGCGGCCGGCCGACCAACCCATCGGGACATGGAAGATTTACTCCCGGGGAATTACAAAGGAACTCCTCTCCCTCAAGGGCCACTTTGAACTCATTCTGGAAAAAATGGCAGAGGGTATCCTGGAGATCACCTCGGAAGGCCGTATCGTCTATGCCAACCAGGCGGCCCTTTCCCTCTTGGAGATGCCCGAAGGAGCGGTCCTGGCCTCCCATTTTGGCGATTTATTCGCCCAGGAGGATCGCCGTAGAATCGAGGCCCTTTTAAACAGCCTTACTGAGAGCCCCGAATCAATAGATGATGTAGGGTCTCTGGCCCTTAAAGACCATGAAGTGACCATGAAGGTGCTGCCTATTGGAGGGGACGAACCCACGGCCATTGTTATCCTGGACGATATCACGGGACGGAAACGGATGGAACGGGAATTAAAAACAGCCAACGAGCAGCTCAAACAAGCCAACAAAAGACTGGGCCTGGCTTACGCCCAGATGCGGGATTCAAAAGACCGGTTGAGCCTGCAAATGTATGGGGAAGAAATGGGATTTCTTCTGGATGCGGACGGTCAGATATTGGGGGCCACCGAGAAGGCCGTAGAGGACACCGGCCGGACCCGGGCCACCCTCCTGGGCCGAAATATCCTGGATTTTGTAGAGTCTGGGGACAGGAAACGACTCAAGCAGGATATCTGGAAGTCCTGGTCCGGGATGTTCACGCAGACCAGGATCCACCTTTCCGTGGAAGGATCAGGTATTCAGCCAGTTGAGGCAAAATTGATGGACATCAACATGCAAGAGGGCAGGATGCTCCTCATGCTCATGAGGCAGTCCGACGGGACGCAAGCTCCTCAGGAAGCCTAAGGCCATGCTGGTTCAGATCTATGAAATCCAGAGGCCCCGGGAGGCGGAAAGGTGCATACAATTAGGGGTGGATCATGTGGGCTCGGTCCTGCTTTCCAGGGAGGAATGGCGCCAACCGGAGCTCCGGGAGGTCATCAGTATGTCCCGGGGAACCCGGGTCAGAAACAGCCTCATTCCCCTGTTTCAAGAAAAGGAGCCCCTCTTCAGGGCCCTGGATTACTACCGTCCCCATTATGTCCACTTGTGCGACACCCTCACCAATCCTGGCGGCCGGCCCGTGGACCTGGAGCCATTCGTCCGGCTTCAAGAGGCGTTGAAGGAGGCCTTCCCCCAAATAGGCATTATCCGATCCCTGCCCGTACCTCCAAAGGCTGTGTCCCATGCCTTTCCCCTCCATGACCTGGCGCAGGTCTTTGAACCGGTAAGCGATCTGTTCTTGACCGATACCTGGCTCGGCAAAGAACCGGTAGAGGGCTACATCGGCATTACCGGAATGCGGTGTGACACCGATCTGGCCACGCAACTCGTTTTTACGGCCCGGATACCGGTCATTCTCGCCGGGGGGCTCTCACCGGAAAACGTATACAGCGCCCTTATGGAGGTCCTTCCTGCGGGGGCCGACAGCTGTACACAAACCAACAGGGTTGATGAAGAAAAAAGGCCCTTGCGTTTTGAAAAGGACTTTCACAGGGTAGGGCTTTTTGTCAAAGAAGTACGGAGGGCCGAAGCAGATATGCGCTCAAGGAGAGCGACTTTAGAGATGAAATTAGAGAATCTCCAGGCAGAGCTTAAGGAAAGGGAAGCCGCCCTTCCGCCCCATTCCGTCAGGCCCCAGCAAATCCTCGCCATCGAGGCCCTTGAAGACGAGCTGGAAGTCCTCGAAACCGAGCTCCGTGTCCTGGAAAAGGCCCTTGAGGGCCCCTAGGGCCGGCATTACTGGTAGCCCAGAGGTATTCCCGCCTCAATTCTTCAACAATATCACGGGTGAGCCTTTCCCGTTTACGGAGTTCGGAAAATCGCCAATCTGGAAAACTTCATGTTCCGCGGTCTTCATTCCGGGATCTTTATGGGCACGGCGAGTGACAGGTATGCAGGCTGGATAGGGCAGATTTACTCTGAGAAGCGTTTCGGCCGGCGCATAAGCAGGCGCACCAAGACCGTCGGGGGCAAGGCCTTTATAGAAGAGGTCCTGCCTGTGGAAAGCGTGGAGGAATACTTTCGGCACTTCCCGATACTGGAGCTTGACTTCACCTTTTACCGCCCCCTCATAGACGGGCACGGAGAGCCCACCACCAACCTCCATGTGCTTCGGACTTACGCCCAACACCTTGGAAAGGAGGATCGCCTGATCCTCAAGGTCCCCCAGAGGGTGTTTTCAAAAAAGATCCGCAAAGGCAAGGCCCATGTCATAAATGAAGACTACCTGAATCCGGACATCTTTATCCATCAGTTCTATGAGCCGGCGACCCGTATTGTAGGGCCATGGCTCGAAGCCTTTGTCTTTGAACAGGAATACCAACGCAAGGAAGAGCGCCCCTCCACTCAAGCCTTTGCCGGAGACCTGGACACCTTCTTTGGAGCCATCCCCAAAGACACTCGATACCATGTCGAGATCCGAACCGAATCCCTCCTCACGGACGCCCTTTTCCAGGTCCTTGAAACCCATGGCGTGGGACAGGTGCTCAGCCACTGGACCTGGCTCCCCTCCCTCGCCCGCCAGCACGCCCTCTCGGGCCAAAGGTTCTTCAACGGGTCTCAACGATTGGTCATCCGGTTGATGACACCCCGGCGCGTGAAGTACGAGGATGCCTATGCCAGGGCCCATCCCTTCAACACCTTGGTGGAGGGCATGCTGGACCGCCAAATGCTCAAGGACACGGTGGTTCTCACGCAAAAGGCCATTGAAGAAAAGGTCCGCACCGACCTCATCATCAACAACCGTGCCGGGGGCAATGCTCCCCTTATTGCCCGGGAAGTTGCCAAGCAATTTATGGGGGACCATGGCACCCCTGCCCCTTGAAGGTCCCCCTTTCCCGAGCCCCGGCCCTTGGCCCTTGACAAAGGCGGTTCTTTCCCGTTAAACACCAGAGGGATTTTTTTGGATTCTTGAAAGGGTCCCCAAAGGACCTGAGACCGGGAGGACGGAAATGAAGGAAGAGGAAGATATCAAGAAAAGGACCCAGGAGACGGCCAAGAAACTTTTTGCAGGAGGCATCAAAACAGATCCTCCCTATATGCTGTGGAGAGAATTTGACAAGGACCTGGCCAACGATTTCTCCAAGTTCATTACCGGCAACCTTTACTCAAGGACGGTCTTGACCCTACCGGAAAGACAGATGGTGGCCTGTGCCATGCTGGCCGCCATCCGTGCCCGGGACGAGCTGAGGCTCCATGTGAACGCCGCCCTAAACGTGGGCTGCGATCCCAGGAAGTTGGCCGAGGTCTTTTTCCAGGTGGCCACCTATGCGGGCATGCCTGCGGTCAATGAAGCCCTGGCGGTCTATCGGGAAGTTCTTAAAGAAAGAGGTGAGTGGCCTTTGATCTAGGCACGGGATAAGCCGGCTCGGGACCCGGGTTCAAGTGAGCCAACGTTTCCTTCTCTTATAGTGCTTCACATCGCGGTAGCTCTTTTTCTTGCCCACTTCGGTGAGCCCGAGATAAAACTCCTTCACGTCCGCATTTTCTTTGAGTTTTTCCACGGTGTCGTCCAATACAATGCGGCCGTTTTCCATAACATAGCCATGACTGGCGATGTTGAGGGCCAGGCGGGCATTCTGTTCCACCAAAAGGATGCTGACTCCTTCCTCCGTGTTTATGCGCTGGACGATCCCAAATATCTCACCCACAAGGAGGGGGGCGAGTCCCATAGAGGGCTCATCCAAAAGCATTAAAGTCGGTGTAGACATGAGTCCCCTTCCAATAACCAGCATCTGTTGTTCACCACCGCTGATATATCCGGCCAGCACATTTTTTCGCACCTTGAGCCTGGGAAAATACTCGTAGACCATTTGCATGTCTTTCTTCATCCGGCTTCGGCTCCTGTTGGTATGGCCACCGGCAATGAGATTCTCCTCTACGGTAAGGTCTTCAAATACCCTTCGGCCTTCCATGACCTGGAAAATCCCCATACGGACGATCTCTTCCGGGTATTTTCTATCGATCCTTTTGCCCTTGAAGAGGATCTGCCCGTCTGTCACCTCCCCGTCCTCGGATTTCAGCAAGCCCGAAATGGCCTTGAGGGTGGTCGTCTTCCCGGCCCCGTTATTTCCCAGGACGGTGACGATCTGCCCCTCCTTCACCTCAAGGGACATCCCCTTCAAGACAAGGATTACATTATGATAAATGACTTCAATATTGTTCACCGTGAGTATGGATTCCATTGAGCTCTTTCTCCCCGGCGGTCTTTCATCACGCTTCAAGCCTGGAATAGGTCATATCTTCCTCACCCAGATAGGCCTTGATGACCTGCTCGTTGTGCCTGATTTCTTTGGGCTCTCCCTCGGCGATCTTGACCCCGAAGTCCAGCACACAGACCCTGTCGGAGATATCCATGACCACCCCCATATCATGCTCGATCAATATGATGGTGACCCCCCACTCTTCATTAATATCCAGGATGAAGCGGGCAATGTCCTCGGTCTCCTCAAGGTTCATCCCTGTGGCCGGTTCATCCAGGAGGAGGATCTTGGGATTCATGGCCAGGGCCCGGGCGAGTTCAACACGCTTTTGCAGGCCATAGGGCAAAGAGTGTACAACGTGCTTCCTGATTGCCTCTATTTCCAGAAGATCTATAATCTCTTCCTCGATGTGCTTGCGAAGCCCTATTTCCTCAGCCCGGGACTTGCCGAAATAAATACCTCCCGAAAGAGATCCTGACTTGAGGTGAACATGGGCACCCAACTTGATATTGTCCAGTACGGTCATGTGCGCAAAGAGCTCCACGTTCTGAAAGGTGCGGGCCACCCCCAGTCCGGCGATTTTGTGGGGTTTCATCCGGGTAATATCCCGGCCTTCGAAAATAATCGTCCCTTTTTCCGGGCGATAGAAGTGATTGATACAGTTTAGAAGACAGGTCTTGCCTGCCCCATTCGGGCCGATGATGGAAAAGATCTCTCCCTTCTTGACGGCCGTGGACACGCCGTTTAGGGCCGTCAGGCCGCCAAACCTCAGCCGGATGTCCTGGACCTGAAGCTGAAACTCTTCCCTACCCTGCATCCGTTACTCCAAGGGTTCTACCTGTTTAACGCGCACGGTCGTCTTCATACGGAAACCGCTTCCATCCCGGTACCGGATGTCCGCCTCCACTTGTAATTCTTCCTGGTCACCATACAAGGCCTCAATAAGCTCCTTGTATCTCTCGGCGACGAATTTCCGTCTCACCTTTCTGGTCCGGGTCAGCTCGTCATCGTCTGCATCAAGCTCCTTGTAGAGGAGGACAAATCTCTTGATCTTGGCCACCTTTGGCAAGGATTCATTAGTCTTGGCCACCTCCCCGGCAATGAGGTCATAGACCTCTTCTTTCTGTGAGAGGTCGGTAAAGGTGGTGTAAGGGAGCTGGTTGTTTTCGGCCCACTTGCCCACATTGCTCATATCAATGGAAACCAGGGCGGTGATAAAGGGCCTTTCCTGGCCGATGACCACGGCATCAATAATATAGGGGCTGAATCTCAACTTATTTTCGATGAGTTGTGGAGAAAACCTCCCCCCGTCCGCCAGTTTCATCACATCGGACATGCGGTCTATAATGATAATATGGCCGTCTTCCTCAATAAGGGCGGCGTCCCCGGAATGGAACCATCCGTCCCTGAGGGCCTCTTTGGTCGCGTCCGGGTCCTTGTAATACCCCTTGAATATGGTATCTCCCCTTGAAAGAAGCTCACCTGAGTCCGATACCCTGAATTCAAGACCGGGCAGGGGCTGTCCTACCGTATCAAGACGGATATCATCGGTGCGGTGTATCACGGATGCGGCCGTCTGTTCCGTCATCCCGTAGGCCTGTTTGATATTCACACCAAGGGCCTGGAACAGATTGAATATCTCCGGCCCTAAAGGGGCTCCGCCCGTGTACACGTGACGCAGACGGGCAAGACCCAGGTAGTTCTTGAGGGATCTAAACAAAAAAACAAAGGCCACCAAGTTCAAAAACTTCCACCCAAGGGGCGGTTCCTTTTTCATGAGTTTAAACGCCGCCAGTTTATATCCTACGGGGAGAAAGAGCTTGTAAGCCATCCTCTTGATCCAGGCCGCATCCTGGATTTTCACCTGGATATCCGAGCACATCCTTTCCCAGATCCGGGGAGGAGCCAGCATGATATGGGGACCGATTTCCCGGATATTTTCCTGGACCGTCTCCACCTTTTCAGGGAAATTCACCGTAAATCCCTTGTACAGCGGCCAGTATACGCCGAATTCCTGCTCCCCGATCCAGGGCAAAGGAAGAAAAGAGACGTATTCAAAATTCTCATCTGCAGTGTCCACGGTGTCTTGGGCCCTGGCCACGGTGAACATGTTCTTTTGGGTGATCATGCTCCCCTTGGGCAGGCCTGTGGTCCCAGAGGTATAATTGATCATACCCACGTCGTCCGGGGTGACCTGCTCGATCATCTTCTCAAAAAGGTGGGGTTCCCTTTCATGCAAGGCACGGCCCAACTTCTGAACATCCTTGAAATAGGTCAGAAGGGGATCGTCATAATGTCTCATGCCCTTGGGATCATCAACGATCACCCTGCCCAATTGGGGACATTTCTCCTTGATGTCCAGGATCTTATCAGCCTGCTCCTGGTCACCGGCCACCACGAAGGAGGAGTCAGAGTGATTGATAATGTACTCCACCTGGTCGAGGTGGCTGTCCGGGTAAATCCCTACAATAGCCCCGCCCAGAGATTGGACAGCCAGTTCAGCGTACAGACCCTCCGGACGGTTGTCACCGGCATAGGAAAGCTTGTCACCCCTTTTGAAGCCCAACTCATGAAGACCGAGGGCGAAATCGCGGGTGTTTTCATAGTAGCCCTTCCAGGTGACCGACTGCCAGATGCCGAATTCTTTCTCCCGGATGGCCACCTTCTTGTCCCCGAACCTGAGGGCGTGCTTCTTTAAAAGGGCTGGAAGTGTCAGGATCTCCATAGCAAGCATTCTTCCCGGGGCCCCTATCCCGCCCCTCAGGTGCGGGGAGACAGGATAGAGGCCTGATATGCAATAAGGTTAGTCCAGTGAAATCCAGTCGGAAATGGGATCAAACTTGAGGGTCTTAGAGTTGCCCTGAACAACCCTGCCCACTGGGATGCTGTTGTTTCTCATGGTGACCGGCGGCATGAGTCCGCCCACGTCAAAATCCTTTATGGATTCAAGGGCCTTGGCCAGGCTGTCCCCGTTGATGGCCCCCGCCTTATCCGCCCGGCGAAGGGCTTCAAGAAACAGGGTGGTTCCCATAAAGACCTGCATGTAGGCCTGGGAGCGATAATCCGCCATCTTTGGATGATGTTTCTTGGTCCATGCACGGATCTTTTTGATCATGGGGTATTCATCTTGATAGTAAAAAGAATAGGCCGTCACCCCGATATACTCGTCGGCAAATCTGCCCAACTGGTCCAGAAGGTGTTTCTCTGTGGACCAGAATGTCCCCATAAATTGGCACTTGAGTCCGTAATCTTTGGCCTGTTTCATAACCGCAGGAATGGGCGTGGTCACAAACCCTTGAAAAATGCAGTAGTCCACTTTCTTCCGCTTCATATCCAGTATCTGAGTGGAGATGTCCACACCACCCACCTTGGAGATCTCCTCGGCCACCAGATTCAGGCCCAGCTCTTTGCACATCTTTCGACCCGCCGGGATGGGTTCACGGCCGAATTCAGTGTCGCTGTAAAAGAAGGCGATATTGGCGCCCGGCTTCTGTTTGGCGATGTATTTTAGAAGGACCCCAAAGGTTTCTGCATAGCTCGGTCCGGGAATAAACATGTAGGGGTTTTCTTTCGGGTTGGCCGCAATTTCCGCGAAGGTATAGGCGGAGTAAAGCACCTTGTAGCGGGTCTTAATCTCCGGGGCCAGGGCCTTGGTCATTCCTGTGCTCTGTCCCCACATGCAATGGGGCTTATGCTGGGCGTAGAGTCTTTTAAACGCGGCGATACCCACATCATTTTTATATTCTCCATCCGCCCAGTAATACTCCACCTTCTTACCGTTGATGCCCCCTTCTTCATTGCACATGGCGAT
>Ga0180432_10000567_pt1 | contig 61711 bp, 69 predicted proteins | sample SS_ome_10_FD_132414 | JGI IMG/M metagenome (GOLD analysis project Ga0180432, IMG submission 132414) | Hypersaline lake sediment archaeal communities from the Salton Sea, California, USA - SS_1_MS_2 metaG | ecosystem: Environmental > Aquatic > Non-marine Saline and Alkaline > Hypersaline >... | reverse complement strand
TGACTTTGAGCTTTTCATAGGCGGACGGTCCTTAGCTCGCTATGGCGTCTGCACAATCAGTTACCTTGTCCTGTATCAACTCGCGTAGTTGCTCATCACTCAGTACGCGCGACACCAGCACTTCGCCTTCAATCTTTAGTTTCTGCTTGGCCTTGCCCTCTTCCCGATCAAATACATGCCGGGCTAAGCGCTCAGAACCAGAGTATTTCCCGGCTTTGGCATTTTCCACAAGCCTCAGTGCCGTCTGCTGGGCTTGAGTCAACTTGCTCCGATCCAGCTTCACAAGCTCGGCGTCCGTCATCGTCATGTACTTGCAGAAATACACCCACAACTGAGTACGACGAATAGGAGGTCCGGCAGGGTTACCAGACTCACCGAGTTTGAATTGATATTCCTCCGGCGGCTTTTTATAGCCGACTTTTGATTTTCCCTGTTTGGCAGGGATTTTTCGTTTCTTTGTCGTTTTCTCCTTAGCCATTTACTTCTTCCCTCGGATATGCGTTTCGATTAGTGCCTTGATTGCTGCTCTGATATACCCCGGCAAATCCGGCCAGACAGATACGATTTCTATCAAGTCTGGGGATAGCTCTGACGTGTCAATTTCGCTTTCAAAAAACAAGCCAGAAACAAGATTCTGTTTTTCGAGGGCGCTGGCTGATTTGGTTGTTTCTGTAAGTGATTGATACTTGGTGGGTTGCGACTGGCCAATAGGCGAAGTCTGTTTTTTGAGCAACGGATCAAATCTCCGTTACTGCGCAAGTTGATTTGTGGGGCATAGTCCTTGTTGTCCGATTACCACCTGTAAAAGTGCCTTTTTGGCGCTTGACAGGTGTTTCTATCAGGGATGGTTCGCTGAAAAGAGGATATGTAGTGATATTATGGCGCCACAGATCGGCTTTGAAGTTGACATGTATCCATCCCTTACTTGCCCCTGCCGTCGAGCGGTTGCCGATCAGACGTTGGCTCGTCTGAGGGGTCGGCGTAATCGATTTTTAATATCCAGCCGACGGGGATTTCGGAAGCCGGCATGACCGAGCCGCTCTCGAAACGTATGAAACGCCGGCCGTCCTTCTTGAACGTCTGGATCTTGATACTCAGCAAGCTCATGATCCTTCCTTCTGTGCGGCGTCAATGACTTTCAGGTTTTCCATGATTTGGTTCTTCGCATCCTTTGCCGGCCCATCGTCTGCATCGAAAAAGTGCTCCGAGATTCGGGCCAGCAGATTCGTCGATTCCATGAGGCGCTCGAGCATGGCTTTACTATGCGTCAATGCCATCTTCGTTTCGTTCGGCGGCGTTTCCGCCACCAGATCGAATTGAGCCTGGGCCTCCTGGAGCGTATCATATTCGGCAATCCAGTCCGGATCTCCGATGTTCTCGTAATGGTTTTCTGCCCCGTCAATCTCTTCGATTTGCAACCATAGCTTGTAGTTCATCGCCATCCTCTCTTTCTCTTGAGCCTCATGTCGGCCATTGTCTTGATATGCCGCCAGCACTCCAGGCACGTCACTCTGTGCAAGCTGGTGGTCGTTTTCGGCCACAATTTCATATCGGCCTGCGTGCAATCGTCCTTAAAGGACGCTCGCCATCGATTCATTTCCTCTTGACAGCAAGGAAACCTAAAGCGTTTGCCGTGGTTTGCGTAATGCACAACACGCTTCATAGCATTTCTCCCGCTTCGATTTTCATCAGCATTTCTCGGCAGTTGCCTTTACACCGCATCGACAGCTTGACGTATTCGCCGAACGGCCTGCCGTTCAAGTTCTCTTTTGTAGCAATCTGCCGGCAATGCTTGGCAAACACTTCATGGAGACCCAGGTAATTCAATTCAATATTGGCACACCGGCTCAACAGTGGATGCGCGTCAATCTGATCGTCAAACAGTTTCTTCTGGCCCATCCGCGTGGTCGTGAAGATGAACACGACATGGCTCGGAATGCGCTCGAGGATACCGAGCAGCTTCCGGATCGCCGACCGCGGCAAGCCGTGCGCCTCGTTAATCACGAACGCCCGGCCCCGCTTGCCCGTCGCACCAAGACCCATCGTCCTTTCAATGCGCTCGAGATCCCCCGTCTTAATCGCGTCTCCGCTATCGTATTCCTCGATAAAGAAATCATCGGCGCCCATCCGGGCAATGATCCGGGCCAGGGTTGTTTTTCCGGTGCCGCTGGACCCGGCAAACCACCATGCCCGGCCGCCCCACCCGCGCTCGAGCAATCGTCTAACCCGCTCGACCGCCTCATCCTGCCCAACGACCTCATCGAGCGTTTGGGGTCTGTATTTTTCAAACAGTGCTGTCATCGTCTATCCTCACTTTCCGTGTTCGAGTAAATGGATCGCCTCCTGAGAGACACGGTGCTCAGCGAACATCAAATACAGTTCGCGGATATAGAAATCCTCAGAGGCGGTCATTCCGCTTGTTTCGATGATGTCCACATCAAATTGTCGCATCATGTTCGTACCAACCTCTTTCAGTCGCTTCGATTTGGACGTCAGAAGGGCGTGAAAAAAGCAGCAACCGAGTTTGGCCGTCCAGTCAAGGCCGGCAAGCCAATCTTCCAAGATAACGCTGTTGCGCTCAGGCTCATCGAGCGTTTGGGATCTGTGTTCTTCATAGAGTTCTGTCATCGTCTGTCCTCACTTTCCGTGTTGTTTTGACTCATGGTCTCGCCTACCATTCGGATTCACAGCAATCGTTCCCTTGCGGGTCTTGGCTGATACGGGGGTCGTCTTTGTCGGTTCCTTCCACATCATAATCCCGGACAATCACCCTGATCTGCGGATCGGTTTTCTGAACCCCTTGCACCAAGCCCCCTTCGACCGTGATAAGCACCTGGGGCTTGCCGTCCGAGATATCCATACCGAGCCTTTTGCAGGCTTCGAGAGCCGCCTGTCGGGTACTCGCGGGCCCGAGTGTTCCGTCGCTTGGCTCGACGTTCCGGGTCTCGTCGTTTTCATCCTGCACCGTATAGCCCTCAAAGATCACTCGCTCCCATTGCCGGCCTTCCCAAAGACACTTCGGGCACGCCACGTCATACCAGCGATAGTCGTCCTGCGTGCCGCTGTCACCGTAATTCAGCATGTCCCCGCACATCGGGCACCCGCCCTCTTGAATTTCTTGCTTCGCTATGTGGTTATCCATCATCGGCCTCACTTTCAGCAAAAGATTAAATCCCAACCCTTCTCCGCACACTTTTCCATCGTGTCGGCCAGATATAACGCCTCCACCCTGTCACGGTCATGGTTGGCGTCCCACGGCAGCACTAATTCCCGCAAACGAGGGGCCACTGTTTTGCACTCCTCTGGCGTCAAGTCGCCGTCACAATCCGAGTGATTGAGCAACGGGATAATGTCATCATCGAAATCGTCCCACTCAAACTCCGGTTCTTTTGCGAACCCCGGCATCAAATCCAGGTCAATACCGACCGCCAACGCCAGCCGCTTCCTAAAGTTATTGAATCCAGGATAACCCCAAGACGCTGCACACTCATCGTAGTCAATTTTTTTCACACCAAAACCTAAACCCATAAACCAATCTCCTTTCACGCAATCTGCGCAAACGTTTTCCCATAACACTCTGTCACCGCCTCTTATCGTCGTGATCGACTATATCCACGCGCGGATCATCGCAATAAGCCACACCATTGACAATCTCGACGGCAATCTCGACACAACTTTGAGCCAAATCCCAAACCGAAGCGCACTGGCTACAGAGTTTATAAACAAGACCGCTACCTTCATCTGTGCGTTCTGTCACCGCCTCTGTCTGACAAGTGCTGATTTGGCAATACTGAGTTTCTTTTTCGCTCATGTTTACCTCATGCAATCTGCGTAAATGTCTTTCCTTTGCTCGGGTGGCGCCTCAGCGAACCGTCGATCCACAACCGGACCCGTTCGTTCAAATCATCGTACACCTGCGCCGAGACGTTCTTGAACGCCCATCCCGGCCGGATCTCTTTCTGACGGCTGAGAATGTACGCCCGGACGTGGGCCTTATTCAGTAACATCTTTCCGTTGCTCATAACCGCCTGCCTTTTTCTCTGACCCACACATCAACAATCGTCTTTTCGTGGCAACGCAACGCCGCCGCCAGATCGTGCGCCGATCGCTCATCCGCCATGACGAACTCAATATCGTGATCGTCTCCGTCGAGGCTCAGGCATGTCGAGTAGGCCATGCTTTGGTCGGTCAACTTGTCGCTTCTCACCCATACCATACGGTCCATGATGATGTCCTTTTTAAAGGGCGGAGGCCCATACCGGCGCCCCCGCCTCAACAGGGTAGCCAACATTCAGACGGTCAGCAGGTCGAGCGCCCGCTTCTTGATGTTCGATCCCGGCCCCCAAATCACTTGATTCATTCGCGTGTCGGCCACGCCGCCATACTGGCTTTCGTAATACACCTTTTCGTGGTCGATGAATTCAGTCACCGCATTGTAAGCCGCCCATCGCGTCCCCTTGACGTCCGTATGATCGTTGCCCCGACCGTGGTGAAACAATCCTCTCAACGGATCACGTAACCAACTGCGGTCAATCGTATTGCCCTTTTCGTTCACGCCGTCCGGAAAGAGCTTGTTGGCGAACCTTGTGAAGTCGCTTTCTCTGAACTTCGATTTGATGAGCTTCTGAAAACATTCTTCCAGTCGATCATAATACAGGTTCGTCAGATTTAAAATCTCTCGCGCCTCTTTGGCGTGGTTCTTCCAGTGTATCGTATGGCGGATGGACACGCTGTCTGTCGCCTCAACCTTGCCCCCCCTAATTTGAAACGCGGCGCTCGCCGTATTCCAACAGACGACCCGTATCGGCGTCCATTTGATATGAAACGCCATCCCGCCGTCATGCCCCCAAATCGCCACCAGATACTTATCCACTTGATCGGGGCCGACCTGGATGCTCTCCGGCAGCTTGCAGCAGCAGAATACCCGCCGTCCGCCGAACAGCGACCCCGCCGTATTGTACATCGCCAACCCTTCACCGACCAGCGAATCCAAAAAGGCAACCGCTTCTTCGTTCTGAATCAACTCGTACCATTGCCCGACCATACCCAGGACTTTCCGGTCTTCGGTTCGCACCACGACGCGGTGCGTGTCAAACGGTTCGTATCGCTCGGCCTCGCCGTCATCAGAATATTTTTTGACATAGAGCGGCTGTTTCTCCACCTTCCAATCCAGACCGGCCAGCTTCATAGCCGCCGTGCTCGTGACTTCCTTTTCGACCTTCGTTCCCAATCCGTGCCAGGGCGCTTTACCCGCATAGAACATCCGGGCGTCGCCGTTTTCTTGGACTTCCAACTCGTGTGCCATTTGACGTCTCCTCACTTTCTGTTACCATTGCTTTCGCTACCCTTAAACGATCCCCGCCTGTTCATTCTTTAGCTCGGGGACCGTTGATCGTCACCGTGATTTCCTTTGGATTGTGCATGGCCTCATACGCCGGCCTCAGCACATACACTGAACTGAGCACCTTAGAATTCTTGTCCGGGTTGTCGAATCGGACACTGTGCTTGCATTGCTTCGTCTCTTTGAGTGTGACTTGTTGTTCTGACATAACCGTCTCTCCTGTACAACAGGTTTCTATAGGGCCCCACCTGCGGGGGCTAAGGCGGTGGGCGACATTGCAGCCGCCCAGGTCGGCGGGACTCAACCGATCTGACTTACACCGCCGCACAGCTTACAATGAACATGGTGCTTGAAGATGCCGCACGAGCACTCGCCGTCTCCAGGATAGCAGAGAAACTCGGAGTGTTCGCACGTGCACCCGCTCGACACCAAAAAGCTGCCGTACTGTTTAAGCTCTGTCTTTGTCGCTGTCTTGCGTACTCTTAGGGTCACCTTCTCGCCGTTCACGGAGTCGGCCACATACTTTGTCGGGTCTTTTCCGGCCTGGCGCCGGCCGACCCACCATTCTTCGATTTCTCCGTCGCGGATCATCACACTCTCTTTGGCTGGAGCAATGAATTGCCACTTGAACGCCTGATAATGCGCACTGGCTTCCTCTTTGGCGGCGTCCAGTGTGAGCTTGTAACTCAGGAAGTAATGCACCAGGATCGAGTACGCCAAGTCAGCCGGCCCGGATCCGCCGTACCCCATTTCAAACCCCGTCGGACTGTGACGGACAAAATGACGCAACGGATAGCTCCGCGTCGTTTCGTCGTCTCTGATTTCGACTAAGGCAATAACGCCGTCACTGTCTCGCTTCGCTTTGTAGGTCCACACGACCATGTTTACGCCTCCTTTCCGCACTCATCGCAATCACATTTTTCGATTCCATAGTCCATGCGTTCCCAAAGGTCCCGCCACAAATGGCCAATCGGCTCATCATCCCATTGGGACGCGACCAGCACATGGAGGCCCCAACCGCCCTCACAAGACCAGCAATAACCGTCCGGAGCTTCCACTTCGATATCGGTTCGGCTGTTTTCACATATCTTAGCGCCGAGCGTGGCGGCCAGCGCACGGACTCTTGACTTGATTTCGGTTATGGATTTCATTTACGCCCCCTCTCCTGTTCTGTTGGCAACGTACCGGCGGAGACACTTAGCGACATTGGATACCGCTTCTCGCTTGGTGACTTGAAAGACCTTTTGGAATTCGGTATCCGAATACCTGTCAAGGCTCTCCAGTGCCGTTGCATAGGCTATGAGCGTGGTTGCGTCCGCTATCGTTAATCTGCTACTTGCCATTGTGCTAACCTTTCAGACAAGCCGATAGGAATCGGCGGTTTTTATGGACTTCTTCAGCCATTCGACCTGACGGCTCACGCGCGGCCTTTGATGATAAAGCTGGTATGCGTACAGACTTATCGCTGCAATGAGAATTGGAATGGTCATGGTGCTACCCTTAAATGATTTGGTTTTTATTATGAATATATCTTACCGTATATCTTATGGGATGTCAATAAGATTTTATGTACTCGCCATAAATTTATCTTAATCGGCCTCTAAACTTTTGTTGTGTGATAGGTTACGACCCCTAAAAATAGTGCTTATCGCGAAAATATTTTTACGAAGTGACGACGTGGTGACTGTTTTACGATCAGTTAATACGTTCCGAATTTCAGTTCTCGAAATCAAACCTTCCTTCGGTTCATCAGGTGGGCAACGGGCGCACAAAAAACCGGCGTTCTTAGCCGCCCCTACGCAGGGTTTCAGTGCGCCGGTTTCTCCATAATAGGAAAGACACATAAATTTGTAGCTATGGCGTGTCCGGCCCCTCTGCGTCCAGACCGGCATCGCTGGCGCGGTACAAGGCGATCAACTTTCGGCCGGCAACGTCGAGCTGACGCTCCAAATCGCTGACGTCCCCTTTCAAGACCAATTGAGCTTTCACCAGGTCCCGGTAACGATCCCACAACCGACAGACCTGTGCGTGGAGTGCCTTCTGTTCTTCTAAGCGAGTCGCCATGGCGATGGATCCTTCCTTACGCTTTGAGTCGAGAGGAAGGGGTTTCCTTCTCCAACGCGGCCAGCCGCGCTTGCAGTTCGTCCCAGTCCTTTTTCTTAATGACGACCGGTGCGTCCTCCTCGGGCACCGGCGGCCTGCGCCATTGTGCCTTTTCAGCCGCCGACTGAGCGACCAGGCGCGGGGACACCGGCTGACCGGTGACGTCGAAGCCGTCGAACGCGACGTTCTGCAGGGCATCATCGGCATCACTGGCCATGACGTATTCGCCCGCGTTCGCTTGCAAGTCCATATCCTCACCCGCGCAGGTTCCATGCCGTAAAATCTTACCGTCGCCATCATACACCGTATAATTCATTTCTTGACCTCCATCCCCGACAGATAACGGCGGTCGGCATAGGTACTATTGGCAACGCTGGCCTGCAAGCGAAGATAATAGGTGTGCGCCCCGGCCGGCGGCGTATGTGTCGTGCTGAACGAACAATGCCGCCGGGCCTGGTAGGGAAAATTGATCGTCCCGGAATTCCAGATCTTATTCGCCTCGGCGGTGCCGTCCATAAAGAGCGAGTACAAATATTCCGGCGTTCCATAGGAACTGACGCGCGAGCCGAAATGCAGCTTCACCGCCCGGCCCGTTGACGTGAATGAGACCTGCTGGATCGTCACGTCGGTATCCGCTGGCGTGATTTCGACGCCGTTTCCGGTATAGGCGCTGAACGGATAGGCCGTCGCATAGTCCTGAATTTCTCCCGTTCCGACCGCCAACGCGCCGATAATGGCCAGTTTCGCCGTCAAGGTGCCCGTCTGCACGCAGCCCGCCCAAATCAATCGGAACGGTTGTGCCACAAACGGCACGCCGTCTCGGTTCTCACACACAAACCACGCGCCGTTCTGCAGGGCCGCCTGCGCCACGTCCTCGTCGTCCGTGGTCGAAAAGAGCGTCGGGGCCTCGGGAATCCACACAATAAATCGATCCGTCGTTGATCCGGCCGCAATCGCATAGGTGGTTCCCTTGTAGCGCAATTGCAGGGACTCGTCACTGTCGGTGGCCGACCAGGTCACCGTATCAACCTCGTTGCCCGCCCACGCGATATTGCTCAGCGCCGGTGTATCCGTATCGAGGGCCGGCGTTTGGTACGCCGCAATCAAATCCAGCACGTCCCGCTTCGTCGGGTATTGATGCAGTTTCTTGGGCGCCGGCGCCCACACGTATCCGGGGTTCGGATTGTACGGCTCGATAGCGTCGCTGCCGAACAGGTCTGTATCGTAGGTCTCCACGTCCAGCGTGACGAAGTGCTCACTCTCACCCTCCAGCTTAATGATCCGTCTGAGCACCGTCCCCCCGGTCGCCGCCACCCATCCGGCCAGCGGCGTGACGATAAACGTCTCCTCGATAGTCACCTCGGCGCCGACGACGGCGGCAATCGTATAGGCTTCGACCTGGATCGTTTTCGTGCTCGCATTGTACGTCCGCAGGTACAGGGCCTCGCCGACCGACGCGGTGACCGAACGGTCCAATCTCACCGTCTGAGCGTCCACCGCCGCCACCACCCGATAGGCGTCGCCCCACTCGGCCGCCGTGCTTTGGACGCGCACCACCTGCCCCAGCCGGTACCGGAACGCATCCTTGTATTGGCGAAACTGGTTGGCGTTGCGAATGAGCTGATTGCGCTTGAGGGCATGATTTTTAACGCGCTCGGCCAGCGTCCGGCTCGTCACCCCGTCCCCTTCAATCTCCACCGTCCGCTTGATGTTGCCGGCCAGGTGATTGTGTCCGGGCACCTTCTTGCGCTCGTACCCTTGCACCGCGTCCCGGTACCAGACGTTCATCCGGCCCGCCAGCTCCTCGGCCGTCGCCCAGCTATTCTTCCACTCGTCGGCGTCCACCATATTCTCGAAGGTGACCAGATCCGTGACAGAGGACACCGCCGCGTCCAGCCAGCCCGTCAACGTGGTCCCCGACCAATACAAATTCATGCGTCCGATGTGCGCCAGGCGATTCGCCAGGGTCCACACATCCATGTCGGAATCGGCGATATAATCACAGGGCATTCGTGCTTCGGTCCCGTCCGCGCCGTCGGGAACCTGCTGGTCGCACCATTGCGCCCATTCATAGAACAAGGCCGTATCCACGTTGGCCGGATTCACCCCCTCATACCGAACGATACGGTACGGCACGTCGTCGCCGTTGCCGGCAATGACCGGTTGGGTCAGGGCATCGAACACGACCCAGGCCCGGTTGCGGCTGTATTGCAGAGACCAGCTCGCTCCATCATAGACGCTGACGATCCGGCCGTCCCAAACGTCTTTGATGTTGATATCGCCGGAAAGCTGCTCGGTCCCCACGGCGATAATACTGCGGAGCACCTTGCCCGGCCGTGTAAACGCCACGTCCACCACTTCTCGAACCGACCGCAAGGCGAAATCATTGACCGTGCGCTCACTGGCACTATCCCCCGAATATTTTCTGAACCGCAGCGTGTATTGCGTGCCCCGCTCCACGGTAAAGCCCGCTTCGTTCTCCTCGACCGAGTACGCCCGGTACATCGGAGACAGTTGGGTCCCGACGATCGTGGGGTTAAAAATCGTGACCCAGTCCGTCGATCCCTTTTCCGCAATTTGCACAACGAACTCCATCGAGAGCATTCCCGCCGCGCCCGATTTGCTCCAATGACGCAGGCCCTTGGGCCACTCGACGGTGAATTCGATATTATCGAAAAAATTGTTCCGCGTCGTAAAGTACACCCACCCGCCGGCGTTGGTGATTTCGACCTGCTGTTGGTACTCCAGCTTATGCCGATCGAAGCCGGCAATCACCTCCTGATCGAGCGTCCCGCGCCGAGTGTCGGTCGTCACGCCGCTTAGCTGGCTGGACAACTGATCGTTGAGAGTCAACTGACCGTCCACCGGCCCGGCATAGGGGCCTTCCCCATAGCAGACGAGCAGATACAACACTTCGTCGCCGTTGTCGTTAACGTCCGTCCACCGGGCTACGATATTGCCGGCGTGTGGACAGCGGCCCCAGGCGCGAGGCACCGGCACCCCCTCTCGTTGCAGGGTCCGCGGCGTCCAGGCATGATGGACGGACGCATCCAGGCTGTTATCCGCCGGTTCATAGTCGCCTGAAATAAGTCGGCCCACGCCATAACTGATCGCCATCGGCAGGCCGATATGCACGAAGGCCCACCACGCCGCTTGGAGAATGAGATTGAGGAACCCCGGCTTCGGAAGGATATCCACCCGCTGGCCCGGCCTGATCCGCAAGCGACGCCACTGTGTCTGCTCGACAGCCTGCCTATCCACATAGACCGAGACCTCCTCGGCCGTCTTATACTTGGCCACCAGGACGCCCAACCGCTGCCGGCGATACGGGACCTGGTGCGCCGTCACCGGACAGCGTTCGACGGCATGGTGAAACACATGGACGTCAATCGGCTTTTTTTTACGCCACCCCATAATACCCCTTCAGGACAAGCGACCACGGTTCCAGGGTCAGACGGTCCTGCCGGACGTACCGGGCCAAGCCCTTTTCGTCCGTCGGCGCTGCATGGATAAAGTGCAATCCGTCCGGCCAGACCACGCCGGCGTGCCAGTCCCCCGCTATGGCGAACAGGACCACACAGGGCACGTGGGGCTGCTCGATTTTCCGTAATCCCCCCTGCGGATCGTCCGGCAACACCTGGTCATACAGACGCAGGATCTCCTGACAGAAGGCCCAACAGGGCCGAACCTCACCGCCCCCGATATAACGTTGATTGACCATCGCTTCAATCCGTTCGCGTCGTTGCTGCGCCTGTTCGTGGTCCATACCATCTCCTTTCTGTCAAACCTGTGTCACGGAGGGGTCCAGGCCCAACTCGCCGTTAAAGCGGGCTCCATTACGCCGCCGGCACGCCTCAATGGACCCGTCGCAGTCGGCAAAGGCAATCGTCCCGCCCCCGCCGTAGGACCCGCTGTAGCTGCCGACGTCGGACCCATCGAGCGAAAAATAGTTGCCGGCAAGGACCGTAATCGTCCAGGTCCCGTTCAAGCTCGGTGTAATGCCGGTGATGCCGGCCAGTTCGATCCTGTCCCCCGTCTCTAACTGATGGTTTATTCCAATCGTCCAGACATAGATAGGCACCGCCGGCCCGGTGACCGTAACGCCCGTCACCGTCAAGTGGGGACTGTACCCGCACTCCGGCCCCCGGTAGAGGGACGGCGTCGCGTAGGGACACATACTGCACGAATAGTGCCTCAACAGCGCCGGCTGCGTGAAGGGGTTGGGAATACCTAATTGAAACGTGGCCCATTGCCGGTCGCTTTGCGAGGCCAACACCTGATAATCGTATTCCAGGGCGGTAATCGGGTTGGTCAAGAACCGGCTGTTCACGCGAATCAGCTTTACCTGCCCGCCCAGCGCCCCCTGAGTGGCATTGATGATCCGCTCCATCTGCTGATTGACATTGCTCACCTGCAACATGACGCGGGGAATCGAGCCGTCTCCGCAAAACGGCTGACGGCCCACCTTGAAATTGGACGCATTGTATGACTGTCCGGCGTACACCACGGGTTCTGTATTGCGCGCTAAATAGCGCGATGTTTGCGTCGGGACCACGAACTGGCACAACCACATCCAGGTCCCGGACGTGTTCGGCTGAATCATGTCTGCCAGCATAGCGGGCGGAATACTCGTTTCGATGGCCGGGGCAGTGAGCGTTCCGGCCAGCGTACTGACCCCCGCCATCGTCCCCGCCAGCTCAATCGGACCCCCACGGGTCAGATGGGCCGTCAGCGTGGCCGTCCCCGCCAGCCTGCCCGATGGATAAAGCTGATCCCCCCCGGTGAGCGCTGCGGACAGTCCGGACTGCCCCGCCAACGTCCCCGCCACATTCCGCGCTACCGATGCCGTCCCGGACAGAGTAGCGCTACCCGCCAGCGTCCCGTCCAGCTCCATCGTATCGGCCGGCCCGTCGTCGGCCCCGATGGACCACCCGGATCGTGTCTCGTTGTCGATGTCCACCGTGAACGTGGCCGACAAATCGTTACCGTACCCCAACGCGCCCGTGTCCGTGCTATCCAGGTGATACACAGTGTCGCTGAAGGTGAAGGTCTGTGAAATACGGTTGCCCGTCCCACCGGCGATATCATCCGCCGTGTCATCCTCCGTTGCGCAGTAATTGATCTGTCCGTTGTTCTGCGAATTCGTGTTGTCGATACAGAACGTGCTGCTCGTACAATCGTCGCCCAGGACATTCGTTAAGGTCGCTTCGACCCCCGCCGCGCTGAGCCAGATCCCCCGCCAGCAGTTCGCGATAGTGCAGTTCTGCATCGTCACATCGCACGCCGCCCCGGAATTCACCCCGGCTGAAAACGCCGCCTGCCCTCCCTCATAGAGCAGGCAGTTGCGGAGCGTCAGATCGACAGTGGCCGAGACCACATACACCAGCCGGGTCTTGTAGCTGTCGTTATCCGGCCCCCGGACAATGCAACGATCCATCACAACGGCGTTCGAGGCGTTCACGTTGCTCACGTACACCACATCGGTATTGGCGGTGGTGGTGGGCGTGTACAGATACAAGCCCCGTAACGTGACATAATCTTCATTGATATTCAGGCACTCGTCGCCGGTGACGTGTAAATGATACGCCTTCGCATCAAGCGGGGACCCATCGTACTCCATCACAATATCGTAATCGGCGCTGGTGGTCCAGCCATTGACAGCCAGCGTGGTACTGCCTCCGTCGTTGGTGCTTTCGTCCCCCCGCCGGCAATGAAAGACAATATGGTCCGCGGCCGTCACCAAATCCTGCTCGTTGTCATCGAGCGCCGTATCGAGGGACGTATAGGCGTCCGTCCAGCTTGTTCCGTCCCCGTTTCCGCTCGCCGAAGGATCGACATAGACGTCTATTTGTGCCATTAGAACGCCACCTCCGCCACTTGCCTTAGCTGAAATCCCATGACCCAACGGTCCGCCCGACCGTCCAGTTCACACGTCGGTTCCCGATCAAATATGACTTTGTAGGCGTGGCTGTCCTGGGGATTTCTAAAGAAGAAGGGTTCGCTCTTTTTCTCTTGATAAAACGAAAAGTAGTTCGTCCTCTCGGTCCCTGAAACGTCTGGCAGGGTAAAGCTCAAAACATGAGGGGCCAGGGTGAATCGGCCCACCACCAACGGCCGTCCGCTCGCATACTGATACACCCCGGTCGCGTGCTCGTCGATTTCCTCCTTGAAATGGTCAATCACCGGCCGGGCGGTGTACCAGGGAAACCAGTTGACAAAGTTCATGATGGCACTCAAGGACGCCTGACCCGCCAGAACGCCGGCGATACAGCATTGCCCTTGAAAGAAAATTCTTCCAGACAGCCCGGACTGGCCCGCCAGCGTGCCCGACAACGGATAGCGGATATTACAAAAGGCCGAGAGCATGGACTGACCGGCCAGTGTGCCCGAGACATACACCGGACCGGTCAAGGTCGCCGTTGCACTGAAAGACGACGTTCCCGCAATCGTCCCCGCCGGAGCCATTGTGATATGCACGGCGCCGGTGAGGCCGCTCGTACCGGCCATCGTTCCCGCCAGATTGAACGGCGTGGTCACTTTGGCCGTCGCACTGAGCGTCGCCTGACCCGCAAGTGTCCCCGACACCTTGAACGCCTCCGGAGGCCCATCGTCGGCGCCGATCGACCAGCGAAGCCGTGTCCGATTGTCGATGTCCACCGTGAAGCTTGCTGAAAGGTCCGTGCCGACATCCAGCGCGCCCGCATCGGCCTCATCCAAGTGGTAGGTCGCCCCCTCGAAGGTGAACGTCTGGTTGGTGCGGTTGCCCGTCCCTGACGCCACATCGTCGGCGGTATCATCCTCGCTGGCGCAATAGTTGATGTGCCCCCAGCACTGTATCGCGTTGTAGAAAGTATAATCGTTGCTGTCCGAGCCGGTCACCAGGATATTCGTAAGCGTGGTGTCCGTCCCGTCGCTACTCAGCCAGATCCCCCGCCAACAGTTGGCCACGGTACAATTCTGCATCGTCACCGTCGGGGCCGCCGGGGCCGTCACGCCCGCCGAAAACGCCACCTGGCCGGCGTCAACAATCAGGCAGTTTCGTAGCTCGATAACCGTATCGTCATCCGCCAGTTGCACACAGCGGGATTTGTATGTCGCGTCATTCGGCCCCCGGATCACACAACGGTCCACCCCAATGGCATTGGCCGCGTTCTGTCCGTTGATATAGAGCACATTGTTGGCCGCCGTGAGACTCGTCAGGTACACATACACCCCCCGAAAGGTGACATAATCCTCCTGGCAGTTCACCGTCGCCGCCGAACCGGATGAATGTAAATGGAAGGCGTTCACATCGTGCGGGGACCCGTCGTATTCAATCAGCAGGTTGTACGCGGCGCTGGTGGTCCAGCCGTGAATGACCGTCGAGCCGGTTTGGACGTCGTTGGTCACACCGTCCCCCCGCCGACAGTGAAAGACGATATTGATCTGGGCCGAGACGAGATCCTGCTCGTTATCGTTGACCGCGATCTCCAATGACGTGTACGCATGGGTCCAACTTGTTCCGTCCCCCAGCCCGGTCGCCGAGGGATCCACATAGAGGTCCACTTGTGCCATATCAAAACGTGCCGCTGGTTTCTCGGATGAGATGAAATTCCATGAGCCAAAGACCGTCCCGGCCGTGTATTCGGCAGGTCGGCGGTTCGGCAAAGACGACCTTGTACCCTGTGGCGTCCTGGGGATTTCTGAAATAAAAGCTACGATCCCGATAGTTCCTATAGAACGAAAAATAGCTCTCCTTAACAGCCTGGGACACATAGGGCAATGCGAAAAAGAATGGCTGCGCGTCAAAGACACAGCCTTCACCGACCAGGGGCGTGCCGCTGGACACCGGGGCGATCATCGCCGTCTCGGGGCCGGGTTGATGAACAAAATCCGTCGCCCTGGGCCGTCGTGTGTACCAGGGAAACCAGTCCACAAAATTCATAATGGCACCCAGGGACGCACGGCCCGAGATCGTGCCTTTCAACAACACCCAATCAAGAAACGACGCCTCCCCGCTCAATGTCGCACGCCCGGCCAGCGTTCCGCCCATGGGCCGTTGCACGCTCAAGCGCCCCGACAGCCCCGCCGCCCCCTGGAGACGCCCGGCCACGTCCACGTCGGACAGTTCGAGGGTCACCGTTCCGGCCCACGACGAGTGACCGGCCAACGTACCGCCCACCCTATGTGTGATCGAGATCCCCCCGGACAGGCCCGATGTTCCAACGACCGCACCGGATAACTGGATGACACCGGCCGGCCCATCGTCCGCCCCAATCGACCAGACGGCCCGCGTGTCCCCGTCCAGGTCAATCGTAAAGACCGTCGCTAAGTTCTGCCCCAACCCAAAGGCCCCCGTGTCCGTCGCCGCCAAGTGATACGTCGTATCGGCAAACGTAAACGTCTGGGATGGCCGGCAATGGGAGCCGAAATGATAATTCGACGGGTCGCACGTCGCATCCTCACCCGCGCAGTAATCACAGGTGTTGTAGTTGGCCACGACCTCATTGTTCAGCACATAATCCTGATCGGCGGACGCCTTCACCAGCACATTCGTCATGGTGATATCCGTTCCGGCCTCCGTCAACCACACGCCGCGCCATGTATCCACGATCGTCACATTCTGGACCGTGACTTCGTTGTATTTCCCATTGATGCCCGCGCCGAACAGGGTCGATCCCATGTCGTAGATCAAGGTATTGCGTATCGTCAAATTCGGCAGGTTGATGCTCGCGTTGCCATAATAGCCCCGTGTGTTGTACGTGGGGTTGGACGTTCCGCGAATGACGCAGTTTTCAATCGTGCAATGATTGGCCGCCGCCACCCCCTGGTGCCCGATCCCGACCAAATTGGCCGTCTGATGTGTGCAATAGACGTAAAAGCCCCGACAGACGATAAAATCTTCGGTGAAGCCCAGGCACGACCCCCCGGACGGCTGCGTCCCTTCAATGTGAAACGCATGTTGATCGAACGGGCTGCCGTCATACTCAAAAATGGCATAATAGTCGGCGCTGGTCACATGCCCGGTAATGGACACACTGGTCGGATTGTTGCTCGCCCCGTCCCCCCGTCGGCAGTTGAACCGAAGGCACTCCTGCGCGGTGACCAAGTCGGTTTGATATTCGTAGTTCGCCGTTTCTAAATCGGTATAGGCGTCCGCCCAGCTACTTCCGTCGCCGGCGCCGGTCGCCGAGGGATCGACATACACTTCGATCATCACACCCCCTTGATAAAGATGAGCGATTTGAATTGGGCCCACGTCATACGAACCGGCTCTCGGGCGTCAAGCTTTTGAACGATCTTGTCATCGAGCAGGCTCACGTCGATATAGCGTGACTTCTGGCGGACCATGACCCGCCGCCCCGCCTGGTCTTGCCGGATCCCTTCACGCAACGCCGTCACTTCGTCCGATCCCATCAAAGGGCGTTGCCTCCGACGTCGCTGGCTGTTTTCGGCTGCAATCAGCCGCTCTTCTTCGTCGGTGTCCCCGGCCCGTTCGTCCGACGTGCGAGGCCGTTCCAGCGGACAGGTTAATGCCGCCGCCTCTTTGCTCGGAAAATCAGACACCTGGATGCACCGCAGTTTCTTGAGCTTCGCATGGACATACTGCCCGTCCCGCCCGACCGTGCAGATGTCGCCCCGCTGCAACCGCGACTCGACTTTTTCGCGATACTGTTTGCCTAAGTGGGCTTCGCTGAGTTGATGGACGGTGGCCGACTCCATCCAATGCGGCCCCCAGAAAACAAGAATATCCGCCATGGCGCACTCCTAAGCATCGTCACTGAGACGGTTCGATTTTAGTCCAGCGTCACATCCAGATCGCCCGCCTGGAAAGACACGGTGTTACCACTGGCCACCGCCTGCGATGCGTTCAGCGCGCCGCTGCCCAACATATTGCCGCCCGACAGCGCATCGAACACGGCAAAGTGCGTAAGGGTCCCCCACGACCCCGTCGCTTCGGGGAAGCTGATTTCGTTCGCATTGGACAGCGCCCCGGCCGAGGCCGTGGTCCAATCAGACGCCGCCGTGGACACCCGCGCATACGCCCCGCCCGACGGCTCCGCCAGTCCCGACGCATCCTCCCCCGGATCCGCCGTGGACAGGCCCACGTAAATCGTCGGCGGGGTATAGGCCCCCTTGCCAAACAGATGATCCAGCAATTCATTTTCCATATAGTTTGAGAAACTCATAACCATGCTCCTTGCGTAATGACTGTCGTTTTATGTTCTACCGCCTGACCGCTTGCTTGACCGCCCGGCGGAGCCTGCTGTCGGTTTCCAACGCCTGTAACGTGATGTCGATGTGCCGTTGGTCGCTGAACATATATTCCTGCTGTTTCGTGATCTCCTGGCGCACCCCGCTTTGATTGTTCATGTGGATATGGACCTCGCCGTTCGACGGGCCGCTTGCCGCCGCCTTGACGAGCGTATTCATCTGATTCGGGGTCAGTACGTGTTCGTCCCGACGCAAAATCGCCGCCATTTCATCGGAGCCCAATCCGGAATGAAAACGCGGGGCGTGCGTGAACAGCCCCGGTGACACGACGCGCTGATGGAAGTTCGTTTTTCCCATGATCCCGCCCCCGTGCGGTACATGCACCCCCGAGACGCCCGGCTGCCCCAAGCCCGGCGACGGCGCGCCGGTCGGAATCGCCGAGGACGCCCATGCGCTGACCGCCGCGCCGATCCAGTTGAACGCCGGCTGCATCGCCTGTGTCATCAACGCCTCAGCCACCATCTGATTGAGCATCCGCAGCCACGCCTGGCCGACGTCCTTAAAGAATCCCGTCATCGCATCCCGCCAGCTCGCCCCTTCCATCGTCAGCGTATCGAACGCCCCGGCCAACTCATCCCGTATCGTGAACGCGGTCTGGTACCCGATCTCGCCGAGCGTCGTCATTTCCCGCTCCACGTCCTGAAGGCCCGCTGCGAAGCCGTCCAATACAGCGTCTGAGGATCGAGCCTGCTCAATCGCCAGCTCCTCCAGCTTTCTTGCCCTGTATTCAGCCAGCACCGTGGTATCTTTAACGACTTTCTGGTATTCTTTGATTTCCTCATCCAGCACCCGTCGCCGGGCCTCGAAGCTCGCCGCGCTGCGCGCGTCCATCTCGTCATACATCCGGGCGTATGCCTGGGCGATATCCAGTGTGGTCAAGGCAGTCTGGGCCGCAAGGTTCTCTGTTTCGGCACCGACCGCGCGCGCCCCATCGGCGCCGGCCGTCTGGATCTCCGCACCAAGTGTTTGTCGCCATTGCGTGATCATCTTTTCGCCTTCATCGAGGCGGGCTTGCAGGTTGCCCTTGAAATCCTCCGTCAAATCAATCACGTCGGTCCCCGACGCCTTCGCCAGATTGTTCTCGAACGCTTGGAGTTCGGCCACCATGTCGGCCCCCAACGACTTGACGGACGCGGCCATCTTGGTCCGCGACGCCTCGATGCTATCAGCAATGGCCCGGCCGGGATCGAACTGAGCAAAAGCCAGTTGCTCCTCGATGGAGAGCTTTTGAATCTCTTTCGCCAGATCCGCAGCCAGCGCCTCGGCGCTCTTCGGTTTAACGCCGACCTGTTGATAGCCTCCCCCTTTGATCGTTCGATAGTCCGGGGTAGTGAAATCAATATCGTACCCGCGGGCGATCGACATTTTCCTCAGTTCGGACGCCGACATGCCGCTCAGATTCTTCTGAATGGCTTTGCCTCTTGCATAATCAGCGCCGGGGATCCCGGATTGCATCACGGCATCCAGCACGCCCTGCCCCAAGATCGTGCCAATCGTTTTCCACAACGGCAGGGAGACCTCGAAGGCCGTCACTATCCCCTTGCCCAGTACCGTGGTCCCGAGCCTGAAGGCTTCGAGCAGCACCTCGCCGATCCCGCTATCCTGTTTCAAGACTTCTTTGATCTGTTCGGCCATTTTCATGGCGGTATCGAAACCCGCCAGCACGTAGGCCCGGGCCCTCATCATTTCATCGCCGAACTCCCGGCCCGCCTCGCCGGCGTATTGCTTCAAGCCTTTCGAGGCCTCGATCAGATCGTTGACGATCAGCTTGCTCTCATCGAGGAAGCCTTCACCGAATTCCGCCCGCACATCCTTCACAGCGCCTTTGAGGGTCGAGACCAGGCCCTGCCACGTCAGGGCCATGCGTTCGATCCCGCCGCCGAACCGTTCCTCGAAGATCTCCATCAAGGTTCCTTGCGCGTCCCGGAACGCCTCGGTGCTCTGGCGAAAATCCTTCGCAACGCCCCGCTTATACAGCTCATCCATCATAATGCCGAGATTGCGGATGGGTTCGACTTCCATCGACTTGACGGCCCGAGCCACGTCCACGACGTTTCGGTTCATCGCCGCCGCCGCCTCCGCCACCCGCTCGACCGCTTCACCGCCCCGCACGCCAACGCTTTCCAACGCCAGCCGCGTCTCGACAATCTCATCCGGCGTGAACGGCGTCTTGACCGAAAACTCAATACTCTCGGCAAAGGCCCGGTCCGCGTCCTTTTTCGAGCGAATGACGGTCAGAAGCTGCTGCCGGAACATTTCATAGTCGCCCGCCGCGCCGATCGACGCCGCCCCGAGCGCCACCATCGACGCTTTCAGAGACGCCGTGACGCCGATCATCAATTTCAGCGGACCCAGGGCGATATTCGCCGCGCTCTTGACCGTGCTAAACGTCCGGCTCGCCGTGCTCCGAATCCCCGACAGGCCGCGCTCGACCTGTTTGGCCTTCGCCAGAAGATGGCGTGCATCAATGGCTAATTGAAGGGTTGCCATTTAAGATTTCACCTGTTCGTTGGCCCATGCGAGCCAGTCAACATCCATTGCCTTAATCAACTCGAAGGTGTCCAATCGCTCGACCTTCGAGATATCGCATATGTCAAACAATGCGACAATATCCGTCACACTCAGAGGGGACGGCCCCATGCCGTTTTGCCGGCAACGGTGGAGCTGCCAGAACAACTCCCACACGTCCTCCAGGTCCTGGAACACGTCCGGCTTATTCTCCAGGGCCGGTGTCGGCTTGCCGGCGTCGAACCGCTTTTGAAGAAACGCCACCTCTTTGCCCCACGTCAACTGCCACCGGAGGCAGTCTCTAAGTTTTTTACCGAGTCCTCGAACTGCTCTTGCCGGAACCACTCCGCTTCGCCCGCCGTTTCGACCACGAAGATATACAGCTCTCTCAGGGCCGGATTCTCGAAGAACTCCAGCGCCTTTTCGGGGCTGTAGTCAATCGTACACCCGGCTTCGTCCTGTAGATTCTCCCAGCCCACCAAAATGTGCCTGGCCACGGCCGGCTTGAGCAGATCCAACACGTCATCGGGTTCCAGCTTTCTTGCCCGTGTGCTTCTAAGGTGCTTGCCGAGTATCGCTTTTCTCGCCTGGCGGTATTTGGCATTGTTGATATTGGCGATACACAGCCGGATGCCCGCGGCAAACGGGACCCATTGCCCCTTTTCGACCTTCTCCATGTCGGCCATGATCTCTGTGATTCGGCCCATAGCGTCTGTCTCCTTTCTGGATGCGTGATGTGGGATAACGCAATTACGCGGCGAACTTGGCGATGCGGATCGTCACATCCTCGCTCGAATCCCGGAACGCCTGGAACGTGCAGGGCGTCTTGAAATCATTGCCGCCGCCCTCGCCGGCGTGCCGTCCGCTGTCCGTGACTTTGACCTCGGGCAGGTCGATGACGTAAGCGTTGCCGTCCTCATCCTCGACCACCTTGGCCAGGGACGTCGTGGTGAAGGTCAGATACTTATCGTAGAGGGTCTTGCTCTCGTAGTAGGCGTTGAAGCTCCCACTGACGTCCACCGCCCCGGCTGAAATATCGATGGTTCCGAGGTGGCCGACCTTCATCAACTCGCGAAGGTTGTTGCTGAGCGTCAAGCTAAAATCAATCACGTCGATACTCGTCTGGTTTTCGTAAATCCCGACGACGTGATCGATGGAATTCATCAGGGGATTCGTATTGACCGCATCGTACCCGCTGCCCCCGCTTTCCGTCTCGGACGTCTCGGCTTTGCCCAGGAAATCGAAGTTGCCGGTGAGAATCCCGTTGGTGGCCACATTCAAGCTGCACTGACTGACCGTGCAGCCGGTGAACAGGGCCAGCTCGTTACTCAGGTCGCTGTATGTCCGCTCGATATTGAACGATGTGTCTGTGGTCCCGTTGACAATTTGCGGCCCCATCCTGATCGTCACCGATTGCCCGGCGTTCTCATTGGTGAGCGTTCCGCCCGAGACCACGATCTTGGCGGCCGTCGCCGAGACAATTTTGAAATAGCCGTTATTGGCCGCGTTCGTGAAGCCGGATGTCTTGATCCATTGATTCGCCACCAGCGACCCAAAGCCGCTCCCGGAATCACTCAAGGAATTATCCGCACTGGCGGCGCTGATCGTGGCAGCCGGCCCGACCGTTACCAATGACGACCAGTCGCTACTCATCAGGGCGGCCACTAAAAAGTCGTCAAAGGACGCATAGCTCAACTCGAACCCAAATCCCCCGGACACGTTGACCTTCGTGCGCACCACGTCGGCGCGCTGTCGGTCCGAACGGATTTCGTTGCTCAGTGCAATTTCGGTATTTTGCTTGAAGGACTCGCTCGTGATTCTCAGGATTTGCAAGTTCGATCCGGTCTTTTGCGTGCCGAACGTCGTTTCGGCAATATAGGCCAACTGAACCCGATTGATATTACTGATCGACATCATCGTCTCCTTTGCTTACTCGTACATGGTTATCCGAACGCGTCGGCCCAAAACGGACATTCGACATTGATGTGCCATACATTCTGTTGCGTGTTCCGGCCCCGATTGACGACCGAGGGCGTTTCAAACGTCACGCCGCTGACCGTCACGGCCCGAAACGCCGAGACAATATGGCCGGCCATTGTCAGCATCGCCTTATCCCCCAGCCCCAACGGGCCGAATAATTGAGCCGTGGCCACCCCGGACGTCCGAAACCGTCGTGACGCCGGCGCCCCGATAGAGACCTGATCCGATTCGCCCGGCAAAATCGTCAACCGGCACCACATCGCATCGTCCGGGGGGGTATACTCCTGGTTGTCGTATTGCGTGGGCAAGGACCGGGCGACCTCGATGAGGGTATGGAACCGGGACCGAATCGTATTGGCCATCGTCTCGAAGCTCATCAGGCCGCCTCCCTGAACATGCCTCTTAATTCCTGGACGGTGACCGCCAACATACCGTGCGGGGCCTGCCGGCTATGGCCGTGCTCCAGATCCTCGATATAGTCCACGTTGTTCGAGATCCACACGACGTGATCGTCTTTGAGGCCGGCCATCGCCGCCCGCCCTTTCGCAATCGTCGCCGCGCCGTCGGCGTCCGTTGGGTCGAGCTGCCCGCTCGCCGGCCGTCCGATGGTCACTTGCCAGTTCCCCCGGGCGCGGCCCGTATCCACCGGCGTTTTTTGCACCAGCCGCCTCAACGCCTCCAGCACGATCTTCTTTTGCAGCGTGGTCAGCCGGTCGGGGATCGACGTGGCGAAGTCTCGAATCTCTTTATTGAACTGGATAAGTTCCCGGTCCATACCGCCTTACCTTCTGAGGAACAATTGATAAAGAGCGATGCGCTCACCGCTATACACCGGATGGACGCGCACGAGGGTCCACGTGTGCGAGTCGATGGTGACTTTCATGCCGGCGACGGGCGTGAACCCAAGATTCTCCGCCGCCAGCCCGGTCATCATATCCCCGATGCGGATCGTGTCCCCATCCACAAACGACCGCTCGACCTCATACGGCGGAATGATCGTCCTGGACTGCGTCGTCTCTGTTCCGGGGGCGCCCACCCCGGACGCCGGCGTGTAACTGCCCCCTGAAAAGACGTGAAACGTCGCCGCTTTCCCATACTCGGTCAGCAGTTCCGCGGCCAACGGCACAAATTCTGTATCCAACGCGGTCATCCCATCATCCTCGCTCGACACCCCCCCGGACCGTCAGTGCTTTTAACTGGGCACGGATGAGCGGGTAATCCTTCACCGGCGACGTGCCGCCCTGGTAGTCCACGCTTTTAGAGAGAGGGCCGAGGCCCACGCTTTCACGTTTCACAATGCCCGGCTTACTGATGTCATCGAGCAGGGTATCCCCTTCGACCACCCGCAAGGCCAGTTCCGCCGCCGCATCGGCAAGCTTTTGCGGAATGGCGTCGCTGTCATAGGCATAGTCGTCGTTGTCGTAGGCATAGCATCGCGGCCAGGCCAGCGCCTGGTCGCTATCGGCTTTGGCCCCGCGCCACCGACCCTCGTAACTCACGTCGAGATACTGCGTCGCGAGCCGCAACGCCTTCTCTTTGACGGCGTTCTCGGCCCCGCTCCAGTCCGTTGAGGCTGAATGATCGACGTGATACGCATCGGCATCGGCGACCGACACATAGCTATTGGCGTCCGCCTTGCCCGAACCATCTTCCACCACAAACGCCATGAGGGACTACTCCTGGTTGCCTGATGCCCCGGTCTCGGGGGTCCCTTCACGCTCCGCTCGAACGTCTTTGATATAATCAAGGATGTCCCGCTTCTTAGCGAGTCCGGACAGGTCGATCTTTTCCTTCTCAGCCACATCCCGAAGCTCCGGAACGGTCATCTCCTCCAACGGGGTCTCTGCAACACCGCTCGGGTTTTCTGACTCGCTTTCCACGTCGTCCACCGGCCTGTATCCTTTGATCCGCCACATCTTCAGGTCTGATACGTTGACCTTGATCTGACCGGCCGGACCGACCACTTCAATCGTTTTAAGTTTCATTGACATCCTGTGACTTCCTCACTGTATGTGTTGTTATGGCCCCCTGCCCGCCTACCCGTTGGATGTAAGGCGGACACCCTGTGATGCCATGTCCGTCTCCATGCACCCAGACGGACATCTTAACCAGCGAGCCGGCAGGCGAATCGGGGCCTGACACACTTGGCGCCGTAAAGAATGTCGAATTCCCACTTCGTCTGCTTGTACTGACGCTTGACCTCCAGACGCAAGACCAGGCCCGTGACCGGATCTCTGACCACGGCCATCTCCACGCCCGGCATGATGTCCTTCTCGAACGGAGCCGTGGCAAACGCGAACGCTTCCCTGTTGAACGCCATATTGACCGTGTGACTGGCCTTGAGCGAAATCGCTTCGTCGCCCGATAGAGCTGCCTGAAGACCCGGCGCAATACTGAGCGACGCATTGCCGGAACCATCGGCCGTGGCATCGGCCAACACCGCATAGGTTTGAGAATGCCCCGCCATCGTGATAATGTCGCCCTGGTGGTAATCGCCAGTCGTCACCGTCATTCCCTTGACGGCCAACGTATCGGTCAAATCATTCGTAGCCGCCTCATGCGCTCCATTCACCAGCGGCGTGCCGCCCGGCGTGCCCGCCGTGTGGCTGACGATGGCGTTCTCAATAAACCAGTTCATCCCGAACTTCGTGCCAATCTGAGCCAACTCGATGACGTTCTGACTGCCCGCCTTATCCGCATGGGCAAAATAGGGCAGCGCCAGCGCCTCCGCTTCCGCCATCGTGTCAATGACCGCATGTCGTCCCACTTTCGGACAAAGCTGATCGTCGAGCCTGGCATAGAGTTGCGTGGCATCCTTCGCGGCGGTTCGGTCGGTGGAATTACTGAACGGCGTTGTACCGGCCGTGCCGACAAAGCCATACACCCCATAATACTGACTGAGAATATGGGCGTTGACCGCATTCGCCAGCGCTCTGACTTTCTCCTGGACGGTCGAAGGAAGCCAGAACTTCTCTTTGGCGATCCGAGTCCGCTCCAGGTCCGTCAAATAAAAATCGGTTCCCTTCCACTGATCCAAGGTCACCTGCACGTAATCCAGGTCGGTGCCGGTCGCCTGCTTATCCTGGTGGCTGGGTGTGATATCGTACGTGCTGGCCACTTTGCTGATCGGTACGTCGATGGTCTGGCCCTTTTGTTTGGGTGCAAGCGAATACTCCTGATTCACAAGCATCGGCATCAAACAGCTCTCTCTGAGAACCATCAAGCCTCTCGCTAGAATCGTATGAGTCAACATTGTCAGTTCATTAGCCATTCTTTAACTCCTTGTACAATCGGCCTCCTAAACAATGACGGCTTTACCGGAGGCCAGTTCCTCAATATTGTCTTCGATCGCCTCTTGATCCCCTTCCTGGATCTGAATCGTGCCCCCTTTGATCTTGGGCTTGATGTCGCTTCCCGTAGCGCCGCTTCCCGTGGCGCCGCTTCCCTCAAAAGCCGGGGCGAACGTGTCCTGGTTTTTCATTTCGGCGACCAACTCCGCGATCAACATGGGCGCCGTCGATCCGGTCGCCGGACTGATACGAGGATTGCCATCCTCCCCGACAACCTCGACCACAAATCCACCCTGATCGTTCTGTCGCATCCGTGTGGCATTGAGAACATGAGGCAGCAGCAAGGTACTCGATCCTTTGTTCTCGGTGATGGCCTTGACGGCCTCCGCTTCGATCATCACTTTTTCAAGCTGCTTGATCAGCGTACTGTTCGCCTGGTCTTTCTTTCTCAGCTCGGTCTTATGCTTTTCGGTCAACTGCGTTGTAATCGCGTGGATCTGCTCCTGGACCTTATCTTCAGGCTTCCAATTGGCCATCTCCTCGACCTTCGTCAGCGCTTCCCGCGCTTTCGCAACATCCAAATCGTCGAATGCTTTGAGCTTGGTTTCCGCCGCCTCCCGCGCGGTCCGCTCCGAGCTTAAGGCCGATTTGAGGCCCTTGACGTTCTCCAGGGCGAAATCGTCCACCGCCGTGACATCGAGCAGGTACGTCCCGTCATCCTGCTTGGTGTACTCCTTCTGGATCTCTTCCGACAAACCGGTGTATGTTTCTTCCTTGACTATTGCTGCCAATGCCATGACACATTCTCCTTTGGCTTCCCGCCTTTCGAGGGGCTGTCCCAACCCCCGGGCTTCCCGCCCTGGCGCGGGCAACAAAAAAAGCGGCGCGTGTAAAGGGTGTAGGCCCCTACACGGCCGCTTGTTTTGTTCTTGCGTCACCACTCACCTGGCCGGGTGAGCCGTGAACCCGATATTCACTTGTCTGCTATGCCTTGCGGGTCACACACCCGCTCGTTTCCATCGCCCAAGGCGTCATACCCCTTCGTTCAATGTCTTGGCCAACGCCTTGAGCGTGATCGGTTTATTGTGTCGGCCAATGAACTGTTTCAACTTGAGTCGCCCTTGGCGAAACAGCGTGGCGCGGGTCTTGCCCAGGGCTTCATTTTGCACATCGACCGCCTGTTTCCTGAGCCATTGGGCATAGGTCATCGTCGCCGCCACCCGGCCGTTCATCGAGGCTCGGGTGCTGTCCGGCACCTCTTTGAGGCCCTTGATGTCCAGTTCCTTCCAGCTCTTGAGGACCGGTGTATCCGTACACCGGCACCCATAATGAAACGGAGGTCTCCGCCCGTCGCCCACCTTAAACACCTTACCGTCCAGGTTCATGCACTCCAGGCACGTTCGCGTATCGAGCGTCGCCTGGATTTGAACGGCCTTCACAACGTCGGTGTTGGCTTTATAGACTTCCTCTCTGGCCCCATGCGAGACATGACTGACGCTGGTGCGGACCACCGCCCGAAGGTGATTCCGCCTGGCGTTCAAGATCCCGTCTTTATAGTGGGCCTTTCGCGTGCCCTTGATTCTCCGGACGATCTTCTCGATCCCTTCCCCTTCGATCATGCCCATCTGGATGTGCCGATTGACCGCAAACGCCGTATCTTTGCTGAGCTTGGCAAACCAATCCTTCACGAGCGCCCCTTCCATCGGCTGCTTAATCACCAGGGCCTTGAGCATATTGGGGTTCGGAGAGACAACGTCACAGGCAATCGGCGTCGTCTGCTGTAACGTGCGAATCAGCCACGACGACTCCACCTGGCCAACATCGCGAAGCTGATCGTACAGCTTGGCCTCCATCACCTCGTATTCGGCTTTCACCAGTTCGCCGTTATGCTTGAACAACGCCCGGAGTTGTTTGTTGGTCACGGTCACGCGCTGCAGGCTCTTTTCGATGCGTTCGCGCAACGCCGGCTCCAGACGATTATTGAACTCCGCCAGAATCTCATTCACCAAGTGCGTTTTGTAGCGCTCCAGATACAGGGCGTGCCGAATGGCCCGATCCGCCACCAGCTCATTGACGGTGTGCGGCAACTCCGAGAATTTGTCATCGCCGATCGGCATGGCCTGTTAGTCCTCATCCTCGTCATTCAACCCTACCATCGCCAGGGCCGGGCCTTCGGCCTCAATCCGCTCAACTTCCTCCTCCACGTCCACGGTCTCGGATAGAATATTTCTCCGCTTGACTTCGCGCAGGAAGGTCTGCCGTGACAGCTCGCCGGCCTGCCGTATTTTGATCAAGTGCCCGATATCCTGCGCTGCCCTCAGTAGCATCGCGAAGTCGTTAAAGACATCCACCTTGAAATCGTCGGGCAACGTGACCTTGATCCATTCGGAGGCCATGACGTAGGCTCGGTACAACAGATCCTCCAGCGCCATGACCCACGCCTGAATATCGGAATTGGCCCGGGATTCGTCAATGCTCTGGCCGGTCGCCGTTTGGTTGCCGATCCTGCGAAGGAACGGCTGGAGGCCCAAGATCATCATTCGTTCCTCCAGCTTCTCGACGTCTTTCGCACCGGCCTCAATGGACTTGCCGCTGTGTTCGGCGTAACTGACCTTGGCGTTCTCGTTGGTGCTGCTGATGACCTGGTTGGGACCCAGGGCAATCTGATCCGCTTCGTCGGACGTGAATCCCAAAAGCACCAACGTCGCAACGCGGGCGTAATGCAGAATATTCCGTTGATCGCTGTCGCTTTGATAGTGAGCGAGATTCGTCTCCGCCAAATCCACCAACGGCGGCTCGGCCGTCAATACCCCCGTGGGATTGGCATACCCGGTAATCAACGGCACTTTCCCCAGGCTGTTCTCGCCTTCACTGTCCAGCACATACTCCTCGCTATCGATCTGGCGATACACCCTCCAGGCGTCTGGCTCGATCACGCGGATATATTTGACCTGTTGTTCGCCCCACCGGCCATCCGGTTCCGTATGTGTCTCGGCAATACGAATCCGCGTCAACACCGGTTGGCCGGTCTCCCTGTTCTCGACGCGCCACCCGATGAGCTGCTCGGGCCGGACCTGCACAAAGCGGGGCCGATACCCTTGATCTCTTTCCTGTTTCAGCGTCGGCTTCTTCCCGTCCTCTGATAAGGTCACTGGATAATCCACCAGGATATGTCCGATCCCCCTGTTGACAAAGTCCCAACACAGATCTTTCGCCAGTTGCCCGAGGTTCTTGCCCTGGCCGTCCACGTCATCCACCAGGCCGCCAAGCGGCTCAGGGACGTTCCCCTGAAGCGTGACCGGTTTACTGAACGGCTTGCTGACGATATTCTTGACGGTATCGCCGTAGGCGTTGAACAACACGGTATTCCGGACCCGCGCCTTATAGTGACCCGCCGTCTCTTTCTCGAATTTTGGAAGATACGTCGTACTGTTGGCCCGCATCGCCCGGCTGCCACCGAGTAAATCATCGATCAACGGCCAGTGCTGCGACATGGCATCATACGCCAGGCACGGCGTATCGACTTGGGCTTCGTTCTCTATCGCCATCATTACCCCTTTCCTGAAAACTTCATCCACATACCCGCAAACGTCAACGCGCTGGCCGTGACCGCGCTCATCACCATCAACACAACGGTCACCCACACCGGAATCAATTTCGGCAGCGCCGCTTCGATCCTGTTGATATGCTCCCACTGATCCGTGTCGCTTTGCTGGAGATTCTTGATGGCCTCCGCCACCCCGCTATGCTTTTGGCATTGCCCCTCTGTCATTCAAATCCCCTTTCTAACTCGCCTGCCGAACGGTCATGCTGTGCTGTTTCGCTAAGCACCGGTACCGCGTCTCGTCGGCAATATGATCTTCGGTGTCCGTGTCCACATCGTCGGGTTTTCGCTGATCCCTCGGCAACGCCGGCACGGTGCGGATAAAATGTCGGCATGTATCGAACACGTACAGGCCCGCGCCTTCCCGATGGGTCGCGTTCTTGAACCGTTCCCGCATCAGCTCCCACCCGTTGATCCGGCTGCCCGCCGCCTTGTTGGCCGCCAGCCAACGCACGCCGACCTTTTCCATATCGCCGGCGATTGAATTGCCATTATCCACCGCGAAGATGGAGGAATCCGCGGGGCCCGGGTGAATTCGCCGACCGAGTATCTTTTCGTAGTTTTTGATCTTTCGGGCGACCTCCACCGCCAGCTCTTTCGTCCCTTCGTCCGGCTTGCCCGTGCAGCCGTACATTTCCGAAATGCGAAACAGGTCCCCGCGTTGCGTCGGCCGGATCCGCCCACCGGCCAGCGTCACATCGCAGCCGTCCGATTCGGCCCAATAGCCCACCGAGTACGGTTTGGCGCTGCCCCAGTCGAACGAACGATCGATCCGCCACGTTCGCGGGATCTCGAACGGCTCAATCACATGCACACGCCGATCCCACACGTCATCGAACATGCCGCCGGCGACAATATCCCAACTGCCTTTGTACCATGCTTCTCGACGGGCGCCGGTCTGAGCCTTGAGCATGTTGAGGTAACCGGGATCGTTTTTCAGTAAGATCAAATTCTCGAAAATAGACCCGTGAATAGCCACTCGCTCTCTTTCATCCTCATCGACCATCACGATGCCTCTCGGCATCGGATCGATAAATCGATGCTTCACCCAGTTATGGCCCGGACCATAGGGGTTGCACGTCGCCCGGTAGTGACGGGGGACATTCGGGTCGCTCGACCGACACACCGACATCATCATCATGTACAACTCATCCGTCGGCCATGCCGTCAATTCCTCCCAACCAATCCAGGGGTATTCGTGGCCGTGGTAATTCCAGTAGTCATCCAGCCGACTCGCATAGCGGAACAACAGGATTTCGCCATCGGGGAACACCCACCGATGGTTGGATTCCTTGTAGTCCGCACCGGGAAAAATTTGATAAAACCATTTCTTTGATTTTTGAATGACTTCTTCCAGGTCCGGATACTGGCGTCGAAACAGAATCCCCCGCCATGCCGGACCGAAACCGCGGCCCACATACTGCGCATAGTCCATCAGCAAGGCATCCGTCTTGCCCGGTCCGCGGGTGCCTTCATACAGGCACTCAAAGATCGGACAGGCTAAAACCCATTGTTGACTGCCCGGCTGCGGTGCCCAGATTATGTTGGCGTCGCTTTTTCTTGCTGCGTTTTGTGTCCTTGTTGTACCCACTCTTCCCATTGCTTCCTGGTACGCTCGGGCTCGACCATCAACACGCCGGTGTTCTTGATCTGGCCACTATGCTTGATCTCCTGTTTGTTCTGCCACTTACCCTTCATGCGGTTGAACAGAATGACACAACAGGCCCCGACGTCCGCCGGAACGTGTTTCGTAATGGTCTTAACCACAACGCGCTGCGCTCCGGAGCGCCCCTGGCCCTGGGACCCCGGATTGACGACTTCCTTATGAACCTCTTCGTAATCGTACCCTACCGCTCGTTTGAGCAGGCTGTTCACACACAGCGCCGCGATATCCTGTTGGCCCTTTTGTATGAGGTCTCGAAAGTCTTGATATTGGCCTTTGTAGTGCTTCCATGTTGAGGCTCCCACGCCCAACCGTTTGGCAATACTCTGTTCGGTGTACCCGCTGCGGAGCCATCCAAGAATCAGCTCGACATTCGGCTCGATGTGCGTCTGGTATTTGGACTTGCGTCCCACGTTGCTTTTATTTTTGCCGCGTTTAGCCATACAACCGCATTAACGGCAAACCAAGGGGGGGGAACTTAAATCAGGGGCGACGGGACTTTTTCAATGCGTCCAGGAAAACATTGATTTTCGACGTTCGTTTGGCCTCTCGATACCGTCGCCTCAGCATGTTCGCATAGGTATGATGACAGTCATGATCCCTCAACGCTTTGATCACCTGGTCGGCAAACGTGAACGAAATCACCACGCCCTCCAGTGGTTCTTCCTCATCCAGCAATTTCAGATGTTCCCATAGTTGCGCATTCGTTATCGTCATGCACTCCACAAGCCGTTTGCGTTTCCACCGACCATCGGCGTACCCTCGCTTGTAGCCTTCCCTTTTGGCTTTTTCGAGGAGTTGAGCGATAGGGGTTGTTTTCGTCTTTTTCTGTTTCGACATCCATATCACTCGCTTGATAGGAGACTGGACCGACACTTCGACTTTTCCTCGACCCGAGTGACCGGCTCCACCGCCGCATCCAGGGCCTCTAAGATTTCTCCCAAAGAACGATCGGTCTGTCCTTTGACTCTCCAGGACACAATGAACGCCTCCAGGACCAGGACTTCCTCCCAGGTCAAATGGAGCAAAGAGATCGACCGACGGTCCGTGTTCAACACCCATCGGTAACTCAGATGCAATCCCACGGATAAAGCCTGCACATACAGAGACGGACTGTTTTTCGCTTGCCGCAGCGCCGATAGCAAGGCCAGGAAGTGGGCGGGTGTCATCCCGCACAGCGAAACACATTGACGGTTATCGTCAACCAAGGTCATCATAACTCCCGGTCCTCAAAACAGCGGGTATGCGGAATCGAACCGCCTTTCTCAACTGGATGTTGAGCGTGTCCCAGTGTCACCTCACCCGCATCAACCCATGCCAAATATTCCGTCGCGTACCGGGCCATCAACAGAATGGCCGTCGCGAAATTGTGGATTGTCTCCCGCGTACAGATGTCTTCCATCGCCCGAGCGATGTCGTCGTAGTGCTGAATCGCTTCGACCCACACGTCCTTGCCCGTGATATTCCACTTGCGAACCTTCTGCAGGACGTCCAGCACTTCTTCCTTCTCTTCACCCAAAAACATGATCGAAATGTGCTCGAAATTGAGCCGCGCATCAATGGCCGGCACGTCGATGCGTTCCATGTCTTCGATCATTTGCTTGCTCAGCGCCGCGTATTCCTTCGCGTCAACACCATCAATTTTACTCCAAATCGATTTCAGAACATTAAGTTGGTCCTTGCCGTTCAACGCATTATGGCTTAACTGGATGGCCCGCATCCGATCTTCCGTCAGCGGACTCAGAATTTCCATGACGTCAATAGCCTCCAGGCCGGCATCGATAGCCGCCATCGTTCGATGATTGCCGCTCAACACAATCACTTGATCTTTATTTCGATAGACCAGCGGCGTGCTACTCAAACAGCCGTCCCGCTGGATATTCAACACCAAACGCTGGTATTGCTCCGCCGGCATGAACCGAGCGTTTTCTTCCAACAGCGTCAATCCGCGGGGATCGACCCTCACGATTTTTGTTTGGAGTGTTTCGCCTGTTTTTCCCATTGCATCCATTTCTTGACGGCCTTTTCTCGCGTCCAGTTAAACTTGGACCCGTAGTTGATGATGCCTTGTTTTTTATCCCGATTGACCTCTTGAAACACACCGCGATACTTCATCGAAACGGCCTTTTGCGTTCGGGCCGTCGTCGTGAACGTTTTCCAGAACTGCCCTGTTCTTTGCCTGAGAATGTCCCCCATTGCTTTGGTCTTGGCGACGGCGCACATGAGCTTGCTGATTCGGCGATAGACATTCGACGTAACCGGGGTGTCCGTGAGCAAGTAATATTTTTCACCGTCTTTGCCTCGATTCCAACCCAACACGCCCACCAGCACGTCGTTTATAAAGACGCCGTACCCCCAACTCGGACTCGTCGGCTTGATCGACTTGGCCAGATTCTTGTCGCGAATGTAACTCAGGTGCCGGTAGCTGATGGCCACAATCTTGAGGTCATACGGCGCGCCGAGTTCCTGATCGACTTGGAGAATCTTGTACGGCGGGACGTCCCACGCATTGATGGACGGCTTATAGTAAACCTCCGAGCCTGCATGGCCCAGATTACTATACAGGTACACAGGGACCTTTCGACCGCCCCCCACACTGGCCCGGATCGGCATGAACGCTCGGCGCTGATCGTCTAGATGCACGTAGTTGAGCTTTTCGCTGATCCCGCGAAGCAATGCTTCTTTTCGTTCCGGCGTCAGTTCCTCGAACGCAGGGGCCGTCCATTCAAACGCCTCATCCAACACGCGAAACATGCTGGCATAATCGCCTGCATAGAACGGCATGAAGGACAGGAACACGCTATCCGCAGGGCATTGATGGACAAAATCCTTCACGTCGAGGGCTTGATAATCGTCAATTGTGAGGAGGGATTTGCGCTTGGCGAGTTTGTCCAGCACAGCGCTATGATACGCTTTGAAATGATTCTGGTAATGATCCCACATTCGCCGGTGATACGACGTCTTGCGCGTCCGGTACAGGTTCATTTCCTGGACCACCACAACCGCCGCGGCGATCTCTGCGGTGTTCGTCAGGAAAGGGGACAGCCATTCATAGCCCGGCCGCGTTGTCAGGTCAAAAGGCGTATCGGTATAATAACAGCCTAACGCACTACTATAGAGTGACACGTCGCTGGAGATTATTCTCTCAGGGGGAGCGTTCAATTGAGACAAGACCGTCTCGATAGTGAAAGCGCCGCTACACCCGACATAGACCGTCCGGCCGCTTACACAGCGTGCATTGCTAATGATCCAATCCCTGATCTCGTGCCCGACTACGCCACGAAACATTCCGTTGCCTCACAGATTGATGTTGTGAATCTCATACTCGATCGCCAGGATATCCGCCAACTGCCTTCGATGACACTCTTTGACATTCGCTTCCATGCACATCATGACGATCGTTTCGCTCTGAGCCATGTCAGCCATCTGTTTGCATCCGATCCTCCAGGTTTCCTTTGGGATCGAAAAGCCGCCCAGGAGCCGACCCATCCAGCTATACGCGATACCCTCTGCTTTCAGGGCGCTCTCCAGTTGCCTTCTCGAAAACCCTTTCTTGCGACTGACCGGCCTCTCTCGAAGATCCACTAAACGATCAATACCCGCAGCTTTTAACGCCGAAATGAATGACGTCAGGTCATAGCCTTGATAACCAATGTTGAACACCACCGGCTCTTTAAAAATGTTTTGAGTCGTTGCCATAGCTTAAGTGTACCTTATTTCCTTGCTTGTATCAATAAAATAATCTGAATACTTCATAATATTTTATGACAACAAGACGTCCCCCGCCTGCCTGTGCGGGATGCTACAGGGGTGTCCCAGGCGGGGGAACGATGATTGACCTGTTCTTCCTTCACGTCGGCTACGCCCCCAACACCTTGGTCAGCAATCCGGCGATCATCGCCAGGATCATTTCCCGCTGCTGTTCGATATAGGCCGACCAGTTGTTATTCGCCGCCCGAATCGCCTCATTGACCCTTTCGTGCTCCGCCTTGCGGGTCGCCACGTCCATGTCCTTGACCACGCGAGAATAGCCTTCCTGCCAGTTGGACAGAATATCTCTGAGCCAGGATTCCATCTGCACGGTGGACCATGATTTTATGACGGGAAGCCACAGCTCGGCCATCGGCCTGACGATCTCCGGTAAATCGGCAATCAGTTCTTGAACTGTCACTTTTCACCCCCTTTCTCACTCGACGGCTGATTGTTCATCGCGTCCACGACCAGCTCCATCGTCTCGTTGCATAGCCGCAGGCCCTCGCTGCACGCCTCGGGGTTGCCGTCCTCGCAATCCTCCAGCCACGCCCGGCTCAGAATCGCCGCCTGCTCGAACTGCTGTTTGAGCTTCGGTTCCATATACGCCCGGCACCCGGACAGGCTCGCCAGAAGAAGAACCGCCAACAACGGCGCCGCCGATCCCATTTTGGCGGCTTTCCGCGTGACGCCTTTTAGAAAATCGTAACCGCCGCCCGCGGCCAAACCCATCACGATCCCGCCGAGCAGCCAGTTCTCGATCCCGGCCACGCCAAACGCCAGCATCGACAATCCGATCCCGACCAGCGGCAACATCGGTTTTCGCATCTCCGCCGTAAAGCCCGGCCATTTGCTCAACACCGCCTTGACCAGCTCGACCACCAGCCCGACGCCCACACCCATTATCATCATGGTCGATGTCACTGTCACGCCCTCCACACTCAGTGCGTTTGTTCCCAACTCTGCCAACATCTGTCAACTCCTTTCGTTAAAACCATTACTTTGTCACCAAAACCCTTAACGCCGCAATCTTCCTGGCAATTCGTTTCGGCACCTTCACGCTCACCGGCTTTTGCCTGATGCGGTGGTTGTATTCAACAACGATCATTCCCGCCCCTCCCCAAACTCCAGCTCCGGCTCGCACTCGGTGAAGGTCAGCAGGATCTCTTCCTCGGACCGGATCAAATGGGTAATCTGCTGCACCTGATTCGAGCTGAACTGAATATTGATGATCTTCGGACTGTCGCACGTCTTGGCGATGCTGTAGCCCTTGAGCTTGCCCTTGACCTGGATCGGCGGGAATTGCTTGTCCGGCATTTGCAGAGCGATCGCTATCAACACGTCGCGTTCGTTTTTGACCATATCGGTAATGATCTCGTTGTCCTCGCCTTTCAGCGACAACGACGTAAACGAGATATCGTCCTTATGGCAGCCAATATTCAGTTGGTTAATCACCGCCGTCGTTTCCACCTTCCCGCCCAACACTCCCGAAAAGGAACCCTGTCCCTTGTCCTCTGATTTCTTTTTCTTTGCCATCATAAAATCCTTTCAATCCATGCACGGTTTCGACGATTACTTGAACGCCGGGGATCTCATCGCCCCGGCAATAACGCTTGATGGTCGCTTGGGCAATCACCTGTTTGTCGTCTTTCCAGATGATCCCGGTCAAGCCGTCCTCCACGGCCCGTATGAGTTTCGTTAAATCCGGCGTTTGGATGAGGTGGGGTGGCGCCGACTTTTTCAATACGCCGGCGTTACGCCCGGTGCCATAGTGAGCCTGTGGCCGATCCCTGAGAAAAACCAATTTGAGGCAGACCGCTTCCGTCGTCGGCTTCATTCCGGTTGCCCGGATCATCATTTGACACGGTCTATTGGCCGGCGTGATGGCTGTAATCTTCTCTTTCGGATTCTCTTGAACGTGTCGTTTCGCCGCCTCTAAAGCAAAAGACTTCACCGTGTTCATCCACTCTTTCGTCGCCGGGTTTGCATGAGTCACGATGATCTCGCCCGTATGCTTATGCCTGAACGCCCCTTTGCTTCCAGCCGGACGGGCCCGGCCCGGGATAAAGAACTCTATTCTCATTGGCTCTCCTACATGAGTTTTTTGTACGGTTTAAAGTCTGCGCGTGCTTCGAGTGGTTCGCTGTTTCAGTGCTTTCGCCTCTTCCGCTTTGAGTTCATCGGCATACATCTCACGCAACTGGTCGGCCACCGCTTTCGTTCGGTCGGCCCGAGCCTGGAGCGTGGCGATGTGGCCTTTGAGGTCCGTCGCGTCATCTTCGAGCTTCTGGATGATTTTTTTGACGAGGCTCATGGTGTCACTCCTTTTCCCGTTTATCCTTTCCCCCAATCCCTTGCCACGTCATCACAGACAATCGACTGGCAATTCGCTCATCAAAACTTTCACTCAATGTGCGCTTCGCCATGTTCGTGGTAATGAGGGTCGTGTTGCATTGTTCGAGTCGATGATCGACAATGACGTAAATCACACGCAGACTGAAATCAGACTGGACAGACCCAATCGCCTTGCCGGCCCCCAGGTCCTCGATCAGCAGGACGTCCGGGGACAAGTACGGCCGAATCACGTCCAGCTCGGACGTATTGTTATCCCGTTTAAACGTGTCGCGAATTTCCAGGCATAACCGTTCGTACCCCACACGAACAGCCGATTGGCCTTGACCGATCAAATAGCGAAGCAAAGCGCACATCGCAAAACTTTTACCCCGTCCGGTCGGCCCGTACAGCACGAGGCCCGTTTTAGGATTATGGCCAAGCAACACCGCCCTGAGTTTGGAGCTGATCTTCCATAGCCGGGCCTTCCGAAAGAGCGGCGGTATGGTTTTCTCAATGCCGGATCGAAGCTTTGCGGCCTTCGCCTCCCTTTTCACCCGCAGTTCCTGGCGTGCACGGCGCTTTAAATAATCCAACCGCTCGTCATTACACGTCGAGCACAGCTTTGAAAACGGACCGGCCAAATCTCCCTCACCGGTCAGGTCCATCAACTCCACATTCCCCTTATGGCACCGAGGACATTGATGTTCATCCTCAGTCCTCGGCGCACGGATCGAGGAGGTCGTCTCCGAAATCCTGGTCGCTGATTCTCTTTCTCTGCGTGCCCGAGACTGCTTTTGTCTGATTATGATTTGGCGATTGATTTGCTTTAGTCGCTTCTCGTCTGAATCCATTCGACTGGCTCCTGTCAAAGTCCCAACACTGAGCCGCTCGATCCCATCGCTTGACCATGTGGGACCGCAAGCTGGTAATCGGCTGGCTGTTGGCTTTTTTCCATCCCTGAGAATTGTAGTGGTCGTAATAACTCTGCGCGTTGGGTTTGGGGATGCCCACCATGACACAGGCGTCGATACAGTCCTGGAGCGCGTAGCTTACCTGGTCATTCCCTCCCATTCCGGTAGGTTTTAATTCAAACGCTTCTGCTCGCTTGCCCTTTGAGTGTGTGTGTATAGTATATCTTGTATTGTGTTGAGTTGTATTCAAGAAGCGTCCGGGAATTCCGGGAAAGTGTGGACTTGGGCAATCTATGCCGTTTTTTTGCTCAGGATCGCCGATTTTAGGTAATATCCCGTTTTTTCTGGGAATTCCGGGAAAGTGTGAATCTGGGCACCCTAAACCTTGCTCTGACCCCTCCGGGAATTCCGGGAATTTCCGGGAATCTATAGTGTCGAGTAATTCACTACTCTCTTGATGGGAATTCAGAACAAACATCCATTCGACTCTCGGATGGCATAGAACAGCTAACGCATGACGCACGCGCTCGACTGGCCATCGACAGATAAATGCCAAATCTTCTATCGTTGCCGGTTCGTTTCGGGCGTTTAAAAGGGGGCCACTTCGTTTCTCGGCCTCTGCATGCCCTTTGATCTCCAGGAATTTATGAAAGAGTCCAAAGACCTCATAGGCATATTCCCCCGCGACAGATTGCATAGCAGCAAAGCCCGCGCTTTGAGATCGTCCATGAACTTTCGATCTGATATAATCTAAACGTCCTTTTCGCAGCTTGTCTCCCGGCTTTGCCGGGTGTCCTTTCTCGTTGACTTCGTAGCGTTCAAACCATTCCGTAATCATGAACATGCAGCCTTCCTTGCCGGACGTGCTCCGTCCCTCATTTCATTCCAATTCTCGATATACTCCATCGCGTGCTCGATGCGCTCGAATCGGACAATCGACCCGCATTTCGGACAGGGGAGAGCTTCTTCTTTCGCCCTGTATCCACAGCCCGGGCAATCGTACCAAACCGTCAACGGCCCTCTGATCTGGATGATATTCTCCTCGTGCAATTCCTTGTCGCGCACTTCTTCGGCGACCGCCTTCAATCTCTTTTGCCTGAGAGATTCCAGAGCTTCCGCCTGTTCCTTTTTTTTCTTACGATAGGCTCGCCAGCGTTTCTTTGCCGCCTTCCGTAAAGCCTTCAATCGGTTCGCCTCCGCCTTGGGCGAGCGGCGCGTGATTCGGGCATTCTCAGCCCGGTCAATCAACATGAGATTGTCGAGGTTGTCATTGAGTGAATCGCCGTCCTTATGGCGGATGATCCCGCCCTTTGGGATCGGGCCGTGTTCACCTTCCCACACATACCGAGCGTAAGGCTTTCGCCGGTGTTCTCTCGGTCCGGTGTCCTTGAGCTTGATCCAGCGATACGGCGTGCCCTTTTTGTCTTTGACGATGTAAATCGCGCCGATCTTTTTATAATTATGAGGCAAATGCCCTTTCTTGAATTCCGTCGCGGGCGACATGCGGAGGCCCTTGACGTCTTTATTCCAGGGCGTATGACCTTTCTTGAATTGCGTGGCCTCGTTATTGAGCTGTGCCATCCTTTGCTTGGCAATGTGCTGGTACTCTTCCTCAGAGATGCGCTTCAGGATTTCCCGCTTGAACGTCGCATAGCCGACGTGATACTCCGTCCGGTAGAGCGTCGTGATCGGAATAGAGGACTGCCTCAGCCGCTCCACGATGCGGTCGATGTCCTCTCTGAGCTTATCTACGTTCCCTCGGTATGTGCCCATCGTTACGATGCTTTCTTCATAGGCTTGGGCTGGTCGGTCTTTTTCGGTTTCGCTTTCTTCGGTGTTCCGTCGGCGTTAAGAGACTGCCACGATTTCGGCTCTGTGAAACCTTTGCGTTCGCTCACGTCCTTGAACAATGCTTGGATATCCACCCCGATCAGCTTGGCAATCCACTTCGCATCTTCTGTCAAGCTGTTCGGGGTTTGTGTAATCGGGCCGTTCCAGGTCAACTCGTCTCTCAGAGTGGGGATGAAGCTCTGCCACAGCATGTCGAGGGCTTTCGCCTGCCCATCTTTGTCTTTGATGAGCTTTTCAACGTCCTTGGCGTTGACCTGCGAATGGGCACACCATAGCCGCGAATTCCCGTAACAGGCCACCATCGCCATTAAGCCCGTCACTTTGTCTTTGTAGGTGATATCCCCGGCGGTGCTCTTCTCGACCCTATCCTTCATATCGACCAACACCTGGGCCCAGCGCTTGGCGTTGAGCTTGGCGCGTCGCTCTTTCAAAGGCGTGGGCACCCCCTTGGCTTTCGGCGTCTCGGAGGCGTTCGATTTGCGTTGGATATAGGTGAGTTGGCCCACGCCTTTGCCGAAAACGTACATGGCCGGCACGGCGCCCTTGGCCGATTTTTTGACGACCTTATAATCCCATTCACAGAGGTACGTCCCGACGTTTTTACCGATAGCCTCGGCCTCCCGGTCTTGCGGATACCCCTTGGCCACGAGCACGAGCTTGGGGTGTTTGTCCCTCAATTCTTTCGCCCGTCGCGCCAGCCACGCCGTCTGCTTACCCATCCAGCATTCCGGATCGAGGCACTGATCCCCCGCTTCGGCCTGATCGTCACTGTCGAACCACAGCATCGGCTGATGCCCTGTTCGCTTCGTGCATTGTGAGCACGCCCCGGCGGTCGGGCACAGCGTTTCATCATCGAGATTCCACATGGCCTTCGAGAGTAGTTGCATGAGACGCGCGATCTTCTCTTCCACGTCCGCCGCCGTTGCCTTTTCCGGATCAATCCAGCTTTGTGTATAAAATCTCAACAGCTCCTTTTGATGATGATTCGGCAATCGAGCGATTTGTAACAGGTGCGAGATCGTCCAGGAGGCAAACCGGCTCTCACCCTTTTTACGGATCTCTGTTTTCCACGGCTTGATGAGGCCGTTGATGATATTGGCGCGCACGCGCACCCATTGTTCGGCCTTGCCGATCTTCTCGGCGATACGTTTGGCGCTGCCACCGAACCGCTCCATCAGCAACGCGACCTCCGCCGCTTCCTCCATCGGTTTCAGGTTTTCCCGGAACTTGTTTTCGATATACATTAAGTCCAGCGCTTCCAGGTCATCCAGGTTATTATGCACAACGGCCGGGATGGTTTTCAGGCCCAGGGACTTACAGGCCCGATACCGGCGTTCACCCGCGCGCAGCTCGTAGGTGTCTTTCGTATTGTTGCCCGGTTGCTTTCGGCCTTTGATTTTGCGGACGATGATCGGAACGCGCACGCCCGGACCGCCCGCGGCAACACCGGCTTCGATACTCGCTTTCAGTTCCTTAAAGGCGTCGTCGCCTTCGAGAATGGTGCGTTGATTGTCCCCGCTGAGCACAATATCTTTGAGCGGGATCTCTTGAAATGTAGGCATAATGATCTCCTTTGATTTATTGTTAGTGTGGTTATTTCCTGCTAATTCATATCATCCTCTCATACAGCACTTTTTAAATTTCAGTCCGCTTCCACAGGGGCACTTTTCGTTGCGCCCGATACGATGGCTTTGGAGTTGTCGCTTGTTCGGTTGAAAACTTGCCGGTAGCGGTTTGATAATATCCTCGGGAAACGGTACACCGCACGTTTCCAGCGCCTCTCTCCGGCGTCGGGCTTCGTCCTCGGTTAATAGCTCACCTGTCCGTGTGTCCATGATATTCCTCCTTTATTTCATTAACAGATTTTTTGCTTTATTGAGCAAGTCGAAGTCTCTGGCGGCACCCCCCTTGTCCGGATGGAGCTTTTGAGCGGCCTTTCTGAACGCCCGGGTTTTGGTGTCCCGGCTTTTGAGAACCTCCCTTACGTCCAATCCGCTGTGTCGAGAGAGGAACGCCGCCGCCTTGAATTCATCACTAAACCCATCAATCGACGCTGGCAACTGTTTCCAACCGGTGTACTGCTCACCTTTCTTCGTGATCCCGTAACGGTCCACCTTTCGCAACGCCTCCAGGCCCAGGGCAATGGCTCGCAGATTGTCCCTCCATCGATCAAATACGTCCGTTGCGTATCGAAGGGGGCCGTACTTCGAGTCGAAGCTGAGAATGACGCCCTGGAAATCAGGGGAGGCGTTGCTGTAGGGCAAACCATCCATTCGTATCTTCGATTCCGGCAGATCCAACTGAATGACGGCCTGATTCACTCCGAGCATGGTCAGCTCTTTGTCCAACAGATCCAGCGTTACTTGGTATTGCACGCGAAAAACAGATGGTTTCGGCCGTCGCGTCTTATTCGACGGCCATTGAACAACCGGGCGAAACGTAAATCTGCATGACATCAACAGAATCCTTCCTTGTTTAATGAGGCATGACAGGCGACCAGAGGAACGGATCGTTACGTCGCCTGTCGATGCCGAGGGAGAAAATCCTAATGAATCCGCGTGACGTTCCCCTGAGAGACCTGAAAGACTCCCAAGAACTCGGGGGTTTGCACGTCGGTATAGTTTTTGTCACTCGAACAGAAGATCAAAGCGTTATTGATCCGCGTCTTTGCGCACGCAGCCACAAAGGCACTTGCATTATCAGGATCGAGTATCTCGTAGCCATCCAAGGCCACCACGCCGATCCCTGAGACTTCCGCTAACGCCATGCCCATCACGCAACCGGCACGATACTGCTCGGACGCCGACGCATACTCAATGGGCAAATCACCCAATTTGATCTCGCCATTGTCCGACCAACTCAATTCGCTCATACTCCACAACGTCAACAGGCTCTCATTGATCGGCAGCGTCTTACCGCCCGCCGCGATTGCCGACTTGACCGGCCCGCCGTCTTTCAGGGCCTCATCGATGCGGTCGCACTCGGCCACCAGCCCCTTCAAGCCTTCACGCTTCTGCCCGGCTGTTTCGAACGCCTCCGTATCGATCTCGAACCGCCTGAAATTAGCAATGCGTTCCTGGGCCTGATCCCGCTCGGTTTGAAGCTGAGCCAGCAACGCCTCCCCGCCTTTCGGGATCTTCTTGTTTTTGAGTTTCGCCTTCGCTTCTTTGAGTTGCGTCTCTTTGATCTGCTTTTCGGTGTCTGTTCGCTGATTGTGAAGCTCCGCCTCTGTTCGCTTCCGGACGACGTTCTTGTACTTCTCATACCACGTCACTACATCGTCATAATGTGCTTTTAGCTTGCCGCGCTCTGTTTTCTGTGCGCAGACGGGGCATTCGCAATTCACGCCGCTGCCTTTGAGCATGTCCTCCATGAACAGCATGATCGACGGCGCATCTTCGAGCTTCTTCTTACTGACGCCCCTCGGAAGGCTCGGGACGGTTTTTTTGTCCGATGCGATGTGCTTCAATGCTTTTTGCAGGTCCGCAATCTCCGCTTTGGCTTGCAGCATGGCCTTCGCGTCGGCCAGCATGTCCGTGCCATTTTTAATCCGCTCGGCCAACGCCTTGACGGCCTCCCGATCCTTCGTGACGTCGTAGCCGTCCTCCAGCTCATAATCGCCCAACAGCGGCGGTTTCTTCGGCAGGTCCGCAATCAGCCGCTTGTAGCTGCGCCGGATCTCGACAATCTCCTTTTTGAAGGCGTCCACGTCGAGAATATTGATCCCGCTGCCCTTGACCTCCGCGAGCACCGTCTCATCGATGTTGCCGATGTGTTCGGCGATGGCGCTCTTAACGACATCATCCAACCCGCCGCCCAGGACCGCAGCGAGAATCTTCGCCCGCTCCTTGGCGGGTAGCGAAATGAACTCGGCGGGATTGAGGCAATAGTGTAGCACGTCGAGATTGTCGCCGTTACGACGTGACCCGTTTGTAATGACCTCGACGCCTTCATGATTTTCATAAAGCAATTCCGTCGCCATGCCATTGTCGCCGCGATGGAGGTACGTTTTATCCTTCTTGAATTTCATCGCCCGACACATACCCGTCAGGCTGAATTCAATGGCGTCCTTGACGGTGGACTTGCCCTGATTGTTGCGGCCGGCAAAGAGCGTGACGGGCTTGTCGAAGCCAATCTCCGCCTCCTCGACGCCGACAAAATGATTAACTCTGAGGGTCTTGAGCTTCATGGTTTTCTCCCGAAATAGCATTGACTTGCTTGACAATCATTCCAGATTTCAAACAGTTTGTTGGTTTTCAATTTCCCCCCCTCTCGTTTCCTGCATCGTCGCCAGCTCATCGCAGAAATACATGAGCTTGCAGATCGGATTGTGATACCACGCATTCCGCATCGACTGGCCGTAACGGGCCTTCTGGCTTTGCTCTTTGGTAAGTTTGCGGTCTTTGGAATGATCCCCGCGAAGCGGGTATTCGGCATGTGTCCTATATTCCGAACTGTCCTCTTCGTAGAACTCTCGAAGGCCATAGATGCCCATGTGGAAGCGGATCATCATGACCTCCAGCTCTTTGAGTCCGATGAAGCATTTGAGGCGCTCGATGGACAACAGGGCATGGCCGAAAGGCTGTTGCTTATTCCACTTGTACGGCGATTCGGTCCCGATGTAGGCCCCGACCTTGCATACGTCATGCAGCAGGCCCGCGATGATGATGTTGTTGTACTCGATGGGAATCGGCTTCTGGCCCGGCCGTGTTGCCGTCACAAGGTCGATCTCGTTGCTGTAGCCTTGCAATAGGTCAAAGACCCTCAGCGAGTGTTCGGCCAGTCCGCCCGGGTAGGCTCCGTGGAATTTCGTGGACGCCGGGGACGTGAAAAAGCCTTCGTCCTCCAGGTAGGCAATCAGAGCGTCCATGCCCTTGCGGTTCGTGCCCCGCAATAAATCAATAATGCACTCCCTCCTCGTGACTTCTACTTGCGTACTCATGAGTTCTCCTTTCTGTTCATCAAAAATACCGGCAAAGCCTACTCCACACCTGTCCATCTGCCTCGGCACCTTCCATCCCTGTCGGCCTGAGCCGTTCGCCGGTGGTTACGTTCGTTGTAGCAGTAAATGAGAAGACTATTCACTTGTTAAGTCCCGCCGGGACGGGCGGGTAGGCGTTTCAACTGGCGTTCCAGTCGCCTACGACGGAATGGGTAAATGCGCATCCGTCGCGGACCGCCCGGTCCCGGCTCTCTGTAGGGTTTCGAGCCCATAACAATAGCGGGGGCGGGATTCGAACCCGCGAGTCCGTGCTTATGAGACACGTCACTTAGACCACTCGTGCACCCCGCGATACTAGTCTCGCGGGGAGTCGAACCCCGACCTCCGGGACGAAAACCCGGCATCCTGCCCTTAGACGACGAGACCCACTATGAACTTGTCAAAACAGAGCGGCGGGCTGAGGAGAGACGTTACCCGCCGCTCAACAACTAATGGCCACCACTAAAACAGATTGCAGCCGTTGCCCTTGCCGGCCCCGGCTGTTTGCAGCTTTTCCTTTTCCGACTGGACTTTCGCTTCGGTTTCTGCGTCGCGTTCATCGGACTTATCCGGGGGTTCTTCGTCGGCCGGCACGTTCCCTGCCTCTGTTTGCGGTTCTTCGGGCGTCTCGGCTTGCGGAGGCTCCGCCTGAGTATTCGCCTCGCGTTCGGCCAGCAACTTTTTGAGACCTTCGTTACCGCCTTCGGTCTCGACTTCCCTGGATTCGACCTGCTTTGACAGATGAGCCTCAGCGTCGATATATTCGTTGCCGACTTCTTCCGGAAAAGCCGAACGCAACGCCGCCGCCTCCGCGCATTTGTCAATCTGTCCACGCGGCCGCTTGCGCCACATGCTGTTCGGAGCACCGTTTCGATCCTCACCGAACGTTTCCAGCCAATACACCTGTGGTCCAGCGTAGGCCACACGTTGGCCGTTGACCGTGCGGTACAAAGTCACCTGTGCCCATTCCGGGAACGTCACTTCATAACGATAATCGAAGTTCTTTTTCCGGTCCTTGCCTTCCCACACCTTCGTCACGTCCGGCCCGTATTCCGTTTTGTCACGACCGGCATAGATCCCCGTCCGATGTGCTGTAGTCCGAAGCTCCCCGATGCCCGGCCACACCGTATCCTTCATGCAATTCTTCTGGCTATCCCAAATCCCTACAATGTGTATCACCCGCTTAAACGGGTCGAGCTTGCGAGCTTTACAGTAGCTCAAAGCCAGAATGACTGATTCGGGCGATTGTGCAGAGGGAAAGATCGCCTCCACCAACGCCTTCCATCCGCTCCTGTCGATTCCAAACCGTTCTTCAACGGCTGGATGATAAGGCAACCGTGGCGGCGACAGGGCCGGTACATTAGCATTGCCGTTTTCTGTGTTTCGCTTCGCCATAATATGACTCCCGTTCATTTCTTCTTAATATAGAGGGTTCTGTGACTCGACTTCGTTGTGTACTCCGGGGCCATGTCCGGATGATCGATCTTGAATTGTTTACTGTTGAAACGGTTGGATTCGTACTGGTGATAGGTCACTTTCCGGCCGTCCGGCAACAAGCCGATTTCCGCGCCGGACAAGGCGTGAATGAGCTTGGCACTGAACTTATCAACGTCTTTTCCCAGCGCCTTGATCTGCGCTTTTAACGCTATCCGTTTGTCGGCCCACGACTTAGCGTCGTTTGACAGCTTGATTTGCGCACCGGCTTTTCGCTCGATCGCCTTAAGGACATACAACGGCGGGACCGTTTCGCCGTTCGGCGGGATCTGCGCCTCCACATGCCGCTGCCACCAGTTGACGCCAAATTTGACGATCTGTTCAATGATTTCTTCGTCTCGCGGTACGATATACAGCTTGCGGTCCACCTTGTAGTAACTCGGCGTCCCCAGGCTCACATACACCTTGTCGAGGTTGCCGCAATACATCTGATGCTGGACCTGCACGAGAATGTCGTAAGGCACTTGATCGGTGTATTCATCGCCGAACGCACTGGCCCCTTCGGAATTGCGGAACTTGGCTTCGATGCCTTCACGCCGGCCGACAATCAGCGCGTCGTGGTTCGCGGCAAGTAAATCCTTCCCGTCGCCTTCGTGGGCCACCGTAAACAAATCAGCCGGATCCGTATCGATCCGAACACCCAACTCCCCCGCCGCCCAATCGAGCAGCGGCCCTTCGAGCCAGTTGCCCGTCGTCATGGCCTCTGTCGTATCGTCCGGCGTCTCGGCTACTTTCGACCAGTAAATATCACTCGGCGTCTTGCTGTACGGCGACAAGCCCATAATAATCGGCATATCACTCGACCCCAGGTGTCGCCGGCGCAGTTGACGCTGCCACTCAGTTATCATTTTCGCTTTCCTCCTTTCTCTTACTCATTCGATAATGGACGTTCGCCGCACCGAACACGACGCTGAGCGTGACCAGCCAAACCAGAATGAGTCTGGCGATTTCATCTGCGAGTGCCATCACGCCCCCCGCTTTCTGATCCGGAGATACTGTCGTAGATGATAGGGCGAGCCGGTCCGGGCGCACGCCCGAGCCGCCTTCGCCGCCGGCGTGATACAGTTCGGACAATACCACTCCAGGTCCTCTTGATCCTGCACGAGACACGCCTTGCAGCCGATGAAGCCGCAGCTATAACACTTGACCTCGCAGCCGTTGTGTACATGCGCGCCACAGTGATAGCAATGACTCGCCTCGTAGTCGTACATCAACCCGCCGCAGCCGGCGCAATAGCCGACCTCATCGGGTTCGGTAGGTGTGATTCCGTAAAGCATTGTTTTCTCCCGATTGATAAAGTGATTCGTAGGCAGGAACAATCGGCCGTCCACGGGCCTTGCTGATACGTGATCGTCCTCTCCCGTACTCTTTCGAGCGGCGCGCCCATCCCCAGGCCCACACAGCCCGAGAGGTTAAACACAATTCAAAAAAGGCAAGTATCCCGATAAACACGGCCGCTGCGAGTCGTTGGATTCTACTGTTAGGCGAAAACGGTCGGGGGCCGTATCCCTCACCAACCGGGACGGCCCCTTTTCGCTTCTTAATTGAGGAGGGTATGAAACGTGAATTATGCAATCTTAAGATGCCCATTGATCCACCTGAGTAGTTCGTTTGTTTTCAAGTACAGCCGGCCGCCTTTTCTGATCTGATAGAACCGCAAGCCCAAATTCGGATTTTGCCGAAGATCGTAGAAGGTCGTGGCCGTGATGCCGGTTAGCTCAGACGCCTTCTTGATCGTCACTAAGCCGTCCGGGTTCACGTCATCAGGCAGCTTGATGTGATGAATCTGTCCCATTTTTTTCTTGACCTTCTTGATCGAGTTGTGGTAAATAGTTGTCGAGCATGGCACGGAGAGCCGAGCTAACGTTTCCAAGGAGTTTGAATTCAGGACTGGCGTAGAATCGCTTGGCCAGTTCCGGTTTTAGGTTTGTCTGGATGAGGGTTAAATCCGACTTTTTTGTGCGTGGTTTGCGTGGTTTTTTCATAAGAGCACCCCAAAAACTGAAATATTCATAACATATTATGACTCTATCATAACTTAAAAGTATGGATGCGCCAAGTATATATTATGAAATAATCAGAAAATATTTTGAACGATTCATATTTTATTATTTGAAAAAGGATTACTAAAATGCCACTTATGAAAAAATCAGAAGAGAACAGTGGTAGGCTCAAAAACACGTACTATTTTGGCGGGCCGGTCCCGCGAGAAGTCCAGGAAGGCTTAGAATCCTGCCGGGACCGGGGTATGACCGTGCAGACTATCGCTCGGAAATTGGCTTACTTATGGTTGGCGTTAGGGCCTGAAAAGCAGAATCAACTTTATTTCAGTATGATCGATGTTGATTATGACGAAAAAGACAAGTGTTACGTCGATCTTTTTTCAGCGATTGATTCGGTGATAATCGGTCAGATTCTTTCTTCTCTTCCAAGATCTGCTGAGCTATTTCGACTTGCTGCTGAAATTCAAAAACGTCAGCCAAAGACTCGACAAAAGAAGAATCCCGTGTCATGAGATACGAAAGTACCCTAAACAGGGCACGGTTTTTGCGTTCCGAAATGTTAATTGTTCGGCTGGATGCTTCATTGGTGGGTACGTCCATTGCTATGTTGACTCCAGTATAAATGTATTGCTAAAGAAACGGTCGATTTATCAAAAGTTCATGATTAACACAAATGAATTATTATAGTTTTACAATTATTTTACATAGAGTGACATGTGGGTCGCGTTTGGGTCGCGTTTTGACCTCAAACATAGGAAAAATAGTAATGCCGATAATCGAGGAAAACGTATTTAAGGCCCAATAATGGCGTTTATACGTCGTGCCAACGTAGCTCAACGGTAGAGCTCTGGTTTTGTAAACCAGTGGTTGTCGGTTCGAATCCGACCGTTGGCTTTAGAAACCGCGTTTTCACCCCCGCCGGATTGGTTGGCCCGTCCATCACCATCCATAGCTGAACGATGATGTCCACCGAGAAACCCCAGGCAGGACACCCAGTCATTTTTTGCCATCAGTCCCGGTAGCCGCTATCTCTTGTTCGCTCGGTGTCGACAAATCCAGTAAACCTGCGATGGCTTCAGCCCCTTGACAGGCAACCGTTTTGGCCCGTCTCTTAACACGTTGCAGTGCAGGCATCAGTATTGCCGGCAACCATGCTCGAATCGCAACCACTACAAGCAACTCTACTAACGTAAAACCTGTTAGGTTCCACCTTGCCCTTGCTGAATGCGTGATTGAAGAGTATGCTTTCCGAGTCAGAAGTAACTTTTTATTCGCTTGAGGTTTTGCATATGTTTGCAGGGTATTTTGTTCGAATCGTGGGTCTGATATTAGTGGGATTGGTATTCCGTCCGGCAGAGACGCACGCGGCCGGGCCGCTTCAGACCCTGCTTGAGGTGAAGGCTTTTGAAACACAGGATCAGACCGGGAACCTGGAAGAGCAAACACTGGATTTCCGGTACAGCCCGAAGCGATGGCAGGCATGCATCGGTTTACCAGACGATCCTCACAAGAGCATCGTAGGCTCCGACGGCGGTCTGTACTATGACTATGGGGGCGGACGGTTCTACGACTTCAAAGTCCGAGTCACGGCGGATGTGGAAACAGAAGGCCCCCAGGGCGAGATCACCCAACGACTTCTGGACCCGAGGATCCCTGTCGTGATGACAGCCCAGCAGCATGGCGGCCTGCTGCTTCGTCAGCGAGCCTGGGCGGGGGCGCCCGAGAGCCGAAGTGTCGAACAATGGAGCACGAAGCGTATCGATTATCTGTGGTTGGAGCTGGAGAACCGGGGGACTCAGTCGCAGCGAGGGCGGATTGTCTTAAAGATCGACTCCGACAAACTGCTACAAGTGGACCAGGACATGCAGCGCGTAACGGATCTTGCCGGGGGTCGAACTTTTTGCATAATGTCGCCAAACTGCGTGTCATATGCCCCGAAAATATCCAAAGAGGGTAAGCCGGCGAGGCCGATCATTCCACAACGTTTGCCGTCAGTGAACCGGAGTTGGGGTCAGCCCGATAGACCCTGCGATGAACGATTCCGGGATATTCTCGTCGGCTACCGACGGCCCCTCACCTTCACCTTTCCTGCTGAGGCCGGAAAGAGATATCGCGTCGCCTTTGGACTGATCGAGAGCTGGCATGAGCAGGCAGGCAAGCGGCCTTTGGACTTGCGTATCGAAGGACAATCCGTTCGAGATCTGGATTTAATTGCCGAGTATGGGCGGCATCGGCCCGTTGTGCTGACTTTTGAGGCAAAGGATGAAGATGAGGACGGCCTGCTTGAAATGGGTGTCCACCGCGCCTCCGAAGCAGGGGACAAGAATACGATTCTAACTGCTCTGTGGGTGTTTGAGGCAAAGAATGCTCCAACGGACCAACAGATACTTTTAGGACAAGCCGACAGTCGGGCTTTGGCGATCTACGATGTGAATTCACGAATTGAGCATCCATTACGTTTGTACTTCCAAGAAACGGACCTTGAGCCGGGCCATAGAGAGCAGGTTCTAATAGGATTTCATCGAGGGCGGGAAGCCGAATCGCCCGTTTCGGTTGAAACCGCGCGGAAGGAATTAGATAAGACAATTCACTACTGGAAAGAGGAAGCAGCTTTGCCCCTGGATCGAATTCAAGTACCTGATTCCTCCGTGCAGGGCCTGTTGGATTCGTGCATTCGCAATATCTATCAGGCTCGTGAACTTCGTAACGGCCAGCCGGCCTTCCAGGTAGGTCCGACCTGCTACCGGGGGACATGGGCGGCAGATGGTCCTTTTATTCTGGAAGCGGTCACCTATCTCGGTCGCGGCCAGGAAGCCAGAGCAGGTCTGGAACTTCAGGTAGAAAAGGACGAAGGACCCGGCGGATTGGAATTCTCGAAGAAATGCGGCTTGCGGCTCTGGATGATCCTGCGCCATTGGCAGTTGACCGGTGATACCCGCTGGCTGGAGAAGACCTGGCCGATCGTGCAGTCCAATGTCGAAAATATTATCGAGTACCGGCGAATGACCATGACGGACCCTTCCCAGGCAAACTATGGCCTGATGCCGATCGGCTTTGGCGACGGCGGCCTTGGAGGAAGGCACAGGGAATACACTAACGTGTATTGGACATTGGCAGGATTAAAGGCCGCGATTGAGATGGCTGAGGTTTTGAAAAAGCCTGTTATCTCTGTGTGGAAAACCGAGTTCGCAAATTACTGGGGCCATTTCGAGAAAGCGCGAAACCGCGACAAATTGCGTGACGAACACGGCAACGAGTATGTGCCGGTAACGATGAAGGGAGAGCAACAGCAACTGCCGCAACGAGGGGCATGGGCATTTTTGCAGTCGATCCATCCGGGGCGCGTCTTTGAGCCGGATGATGGACTGATGCAAGGCACCTTGGCGATGCTGGACGCTCATCAGCGTGAAGGTTTGATATTCGGGACGGGTTGGGACCCGGCGGGAATATGGAACTATGCCGGTTCATTCTACGGCCATGCACATTTATGGCTTGGACACGGACGCAAGGCAGCGGCGACATTTTATGCATTTGCCAATCATGCCTGCCCGCTATTATGCTGGCGGGAAGAACAAAATCCTCTCGGCGAGCGCGACAGATACATAGGTGACATGCCGCATAATTGGGCGAGCGCGGAGTTCATAAGAATGGTGAGGCATATGCTGGTTTTAGAGCGAGGACGAGAGTTACACTTGCTGGAAGGCATGCCTTCCGGTTGGTCTCAGGCCGGCGATGTGATCCGGTTAACGGATATTCCGACCAGTTTCGGGCCGGTGAGTTTGTCGGTGCGTGTAGCCGAGGATGGACGTAGCGGATTGATCAGAGTGAATCCTCCTGAGCGGGATCGGGTTGAGAAGATCGTTGTGCATTTGGAGCATTTCGGACGTCCGGTCCGGTCCGTGAAAAAGGACGGTAAGGAAATCCCGGTTGGTGAGGCTGTATCGCTCCCCGCAGGCAAAGAAATCCTGTTAATGCCGGATTTCGAATAGAATAGAATGAACGAAGTCGATTCTTCTCTCAATGACGTGGCTTTTCTTCCGTTCAGTGCCAAACGGGGCGTCAAATCTTGCAGAAACTCGTTGAAATGACGATGGTGTCTTGGTATCATAAAGTTTGAATTATACAGGAGCGTCTCAGGAAAAATGTCAAGGTGTGCAGGAGCACCGTTTGTGAAATTAGGTCGGCAATCCCGGTTCAGAATGAAGGAGGCGTATGATGTCTAAGAGATTAATGTTAGTATGTATGGCATTGGTTGCGGCGTGTGGATTTTTTCAGACCCGTTCTTTCGCTGCGGATGAAGAGCCGCCCAAGAACAGACTTGTCCTCTCCAGGAAGTTCGAAAATATAGCAGATAACTCATGGTCGAATCTCGAATTCCCCGAGGCTATACAACCGCCCGGATTGTACTACATCGAACTGACCGAATTAGAGGGAACAGTCGGCTGCTGGGGCTCAAGAACGAATCCTTATGAAGATGGCCCCAACGGAGAGCTACTGATAGCCTGGAGCGATGGAGAACCGATGGAAGGCAGCGAAGACTCCGATTTCAGGTTGCAGTATTTTCCGACCGAGAGCGCGTGGGTGGAACTGATAGTCGTCGCTCCGCAAGGGGCTATTGGCGACGCCTGGTATCCATTCGCTTTACAGGATGCCGAGGAATCCATCGGCCAGACCTTCATCGCGCCGGAAGCGTTTACCGGCGTGGGACTTCACACGCCCACATGGGTCACAAATGACAGTGGATGCACCTTATCGCTCTACTCGGCGGCGGGGGAGAAAGCGGAATTGGCCTTTGGTCCCGACCCGAAGGACGGCGCCCTTCACGAGGACACATGGGTGACCTTGAGCTGGAAGGCCGGAGCTTTGGCAGTCTCACATGATGTGTATCTCGGTGACCGTCTGAACGACGTCAGCGAAGCTACGCGTAATTCGGGTGTATTCCGTGGCAACCAAATCACGACGTATTACGTGGCCGGTTTTCCGGGATTTGCCTATCCCGATGGTCTGGTCCCGGGCACAACCTACTACTGGCGAATCGACGAGGTCAATGACGCCGATCCGAACAGTCCGTGGAAAGGCGATGTCTGGAGCTTCTCCATTCCACCGAAAACCGCTTACGATCCCGACCCGGCTGACGGAGCCGATTCAGCAGCCACAGAGACGCGACTGAGCTGGACGCCTGGCTTCGGGGCAAAATTGCATACTGTCTATCTCGGTGAGGACTTTGAAACCGTCGCCAATGCGACTGTGGGAATCCCGTCCGGCCCGGCAAGCTACGATCCCGGCTCGCTTGAACAAGAAAAGGTTTACTACTGGCGGATTGACGAATTTGACGGCCTCGCGACGTACAAAGGCAACGTGTGGGCCTTTGCGACAATTGGCGCGGTCGCCAATCCACAACCCGCCAACGGGGCGACCGACGTGGGAATGACCACGATCTTAAGCTGGACGCCGGCCGATAACGCCGCCTCACATCAGGTGTACCTCGGACTGGACAAGGACACCGTGCGCAGCGCCGATACCGGCTCGCCCGAGTACAAAGGAGCCAAAACGTTGGGGGATGAAAGCTACGATACTGGATTACTCGATCTGGGCACCACGTACTATTGGCGCGTGGATGAGGTGTATAATGGGACTGCCGTCAAAGGCCCCGTCTGGAGCTTCACGGTCGGTGATTATCTTCTGGTCGAGGATTTCGAGAGCTATACGGACAATGACGTCGATGGTGAAGCCATCTGGCAGAGCTGGATCGATGGCTTTGGCGTCGCCGGCAACGGCGCGCAGGTGGGTTATCTGGTGCCTCCGTATTGTGAGCAGACGATTGTTCATGGCGGCTTGCAGTCCATGCCGCTGCTGTACGTCAACGAAGCCGGCGTATTGAATTCGGAGGCATCGCTGACTTTAGGCGCCTCGCGCGAATGGACGATCGCCGGTGTTGCAGAATTGTCGCTCTGGTTCCGGGGCGCTTCGGGAAACGCAACCGAGCCTCTGTACGTGGCGATCTCCAACAGCGCCGGCCCGCCGGCGGTCGCGGCCCATGATGATTCGGATGCCGCTACGGGCGGTACCTGGAGCCAGTGGCGTATTCCACTGTCGGCCTTCGCCGATCAGGGCATTAACCTGAGTGATGTGGATAAGATCGCGATTGGCCTGGGCAGCCAATCCGGCATGGCATCGGCCGGTGGTTCAGGCACGATGTTCATTGACGACATCCGGCTGTATCGACAATAACCCTGGCCGCAAAAGTGGCACCGTCCCGCTCGTGGCCGACCAGTTCCCCGCCGCCTGCGGCGTCGCGTCGATTGATATGCATTTTGATCGTTCGACATTTAGCATGATTATGCCCCTCAAAAGAAAGGCAGGTCAGGCGGCTGTTGCATACACTGTCATTCGTCTCGCGAGTTTTGCTGAAGAGCCGGATGAGTGGAAATCCTTGTGTCCCGTTCCGTGAGGGACGTTGATGTTCTTTCACGTGGCAGAGTATTGTGACACTCCTTGAAATCTTCAATCTGTGCCGGCTTCTCCCGCTTGGGGCCATTTTGTTGTCCTGGCCGATCCCATTTGCTACTCTTCGAGCGTAATTTCCATAAATTGCTCATCGTCCCAACAATCTATTAAAGGCACCTCGAGTGTTATGACATTGCCTTTGTCTTTCCTTACATCGAAGGCCATTTGAAGACTCTTCTTAGCCGTCGATTGATCAACCTTATGCTCCTTCATAATCTGGTTTGCCATAGCATCCCAATCGTAATCTTTGAAGAGCCATCCTTTCTTCACGACCTGCACTTTGGCCGTCTTTACAGAAAAACACGAAGGCTTTATCTCGATTCGATGCTTCTTCCAAGGTTGAAGGGCAAGTCGTCCTGTCCTGGAACAGCTCGGATCGGAGGATTTGGAGACTTGTATGTACATCTTGTCCTGACAACGGACCAAAGCGGTGCCCCAGGCCTTCACACCGTGCCCCTCAATATATAGGGTTAAGTTATTATTGCGGGGAAATTCGAGCTGACACCAATCAGCATTCGCAATATTCCTGTCGGACAACAGGGGCTCTCTCATCCCCGAACTGTATTTCTTGTCCAGAGCTTGATACTCTCCTTCGTCCTGCAAAATGGATCTTCTGGCCTTAACGATAATTTGCATTTTTTCCTGAGAGAGATTCCCAAGACGGTTTTTCAGATCCTGGAGTACGGCCTTCCTGAGTCTTTTGTCTGCATCGGATGGGAATTCATCATAGTCTGGGTAAGTATCGTAAAACTCCTCTACGGGCATCTTTCTTTTCAACACATTGTCCTTAGCCTTTTCAGCCTCCTTCATCCGTGTGTCCAAATCACGAGATAATGCGAGCACCCGGAGATCTGGAAATTCCTGTATCGCCACCTTTAGGCTCCTGCCTGCCTCAAAATAGCACTTATCGTCATAGAGCGCTTTCGCATCTTGCCAATATTGTGTCGCCACTCGCTCGCGCCGTCTTAAAGACTCAAGTGACCTTCGTGCACTCTCATATTCGCAATCCATTTTCAAGGCCTGATGAACGCACCACAATGCCTCGGGATATTTTCTGTTTGCCTGTAAAGGTCGTGCTTTGTCAATGAGCTCCTGGGCTGACTTGAATCTTCTTTCTGCGAGTTTCCGGTTCGCCCTCAGGCTTGATAGTAATCGTCCCCCATTGGCCTGATTCGCATCACTTATGATTCTATTATTATCCAAAACTCCGTTTAGCAGCTTCAATGCCGTCGTTATCCTGTCTTGCGCCATCCCGTCTTGAACCTCTCGATTTAATCTGGGAAACCACTTAGCGTAAACCGGTCTCAGGTCGAGGTTATGGTCTATACGTTCCAGAATAAATCGTTGGATTTGATCGTGGCTCTTTCGATCTGACATTTCCGAGAATTCATCAATGACTTTTTGCTCATTTTGCACAGAGACTTTTATTGTGGATGTAAGGTCCTTTGCCTCCTGAAGTAAATCGCGCCGGTTATCTTTGCCCCAGAGGCTCCATCCGCCACCGATTGTCTCACCCGCATCGAACCAATTGTCTTGCTCCGCCAGCTTATTTGACTGTTGAACAAGGCGGTCTAATTCGTTCATCATGCGATCCACTTCACTCTTGAGTTCCACGACCTCGGGTTGGGCCGAACTAAGGGTGTCGAGGATTCTTTTCGCTTCTATCCAATCCCGCCGTGTGCTCATGACCTCATTGAGCGTATCGCGATACCCTTCTTTTCCTCTTACGCGTATCAACTGATCTTTCAGTTGCTCTTCTCGGTCAGTGAGTTCTTTTGAAAGAGCCTGATACCCGGAACATTGCTTAAACGCGGCTACCACATCTTGGGCACGTCGGCAGAGATTCAGGTGTTCAACAACGGCATTATTTTCCGTTGGAAGTGGCTGGTCCAGGAAACCACATTCGGATTTCACTTTTTGAATGCAATGTGTCTCCAACTTGCGCCTGTCGCGGTGTTGAGGTGAAATCTCAATAAGCTGACCGATAGAGTCGCTCAGGCGTATTAGGTCGTTTGTATCATACACGTATTTCTCCAATTCTCGGGCTTTATTTGCTTCCTGGAGCAATTGAAGGACACGATGATGTTGAGGATAATCAAGCAGAAGGGCATTGCAGCATGTCATACAAGTATCATATCTTCCTGAGACAAGATGCTCATTCGCATCGGCACACTTAACATTCATTTCCTGCACGAATATATCAAGTGCATTTTGAATCCATGGCCTGAATTCCACCGGCACCGTATTCTGGATTTTCTTTCGTCCCTCCTCGTAGGCGCCGCGGGTATAGTCTTCCCAGGCGCCTTCACTTCCGAGCAGGCTTTCTGTCCAGCCTTGCCACCTTGCCTCAATGGAAGAAAACGGTATCAGCCAGGATCGCTTCAGGTCGGCCAGTTTCAAACCGGCCTTGTTCCGCGTCTCGGCAAGATTGGCAAATGTAAGTCCCGTACCGGATGCTTCGAGCTCCTTTTGTGCCCGGTGGGTCAGAACCAGACTGGCCGTGCCGTAGGCGAGACCTATACCTATTACGGAAACAACGGCAAGATAAGTGAGACTTCTTCGTATCCATCTGACAATCATTGCATGACGATAGAGCCCCTCCAATTTCTGTTGAAGGATCGATCCCTCTTCTCCATTAGCCTGCAGTTCAAAGTATTCGTCCAGGGAAAGGCGAGCCTCAACCAAATCACCGGCTTCCAGGCGGTCCTTTGCCCGCCGGAGTGCCTGTTCCATGGATGTTTTTGCCTGGCGAGCCGCAGCGATTCGGCCCCGGATTTCCTTATATTCGGGTGAATAGATGCTCTGTTGTGTTTCTACTGCCGAATCACCTTCCGAACGACGTTTACCCAGGCAGTAGAACCGTCTTGTTTGTTCGAATGCGGCAACAGCTTCGTCATATTGTTGATTTCGATAATACTCTTCCGCCTGATCCGTAACCGACCGTATGGCCCGGATTCTCTCCAGACAAGCAGGCTTAATCTGCCGTGCTCTCGTATGGTCGGGCTTAATGGCTAAAATGCGCTCCGCCGCTTCGAGGCAGTTCTTATAACATTTATTCTTCCATGCACGGTCCATATCGGTTTCGGCGGCGGAAAGCTCTTTGACCTCGTTTCTGATCTGATGGAGTCGCTCGAGGGTGCCCGGATCTTCCGGAGCGACACTTTCGAGCGCCTCACTCAGCACGTCCATGGCGCCCTGATTATCGCAGGAGGCTTTGGCTTTTTCAGCTCTTTCCCAATATCGCCTGACCTTTTCTAATCCCTCTTGACACGCATTTCGCAAGGCAACCACTTTCGGATGGTTGCTGTCAGAACAAGGCGAATGGTTAAGTGCGTCCAGCGCCTGGGCATAGTGTTTCTTCTTGAGCAATGAATACGTCTTTTGTAATGCGTGATTAACCTCTTCCCGGGTCTGCTCCATTTGCAGTTTCTTGAGCCTGGCCAGAGCTTGATTGTTGATCCTTTTGGCCTGACTGTTCTCGTCATCGAGCGACAGAGCTTTCTGGGCAGCTCGTCTTGCCGCTTCATATTCCCCGGCCTCAAGGAAACGAGAGGCTTTCTCGACGAGCTGCTTCAACTGTTCTCCGGCGATTAATTGGGGACATTCATCGATAAACGTATTGATCTGTTTTTCCTCAATGCAGATCGCACGGAATTGTTCAGCAACAGCCAGGGCCTCGTCATACTTTTTCTGCCGCCTCAAGTCCTGCATCTTCTTCTTCAAATCGTGCAAGAGGCTTAACTGCTCTCGCATGAACGTGCTAAATTCAAGAACTTCCGGATCACTCGGAAAAATCATGACGGCTTCGTCCAGATAGCGATTCGCCGCATAACAACGTTTGGCCAGCAGTTCGACGCGACACTTTTCCAACGATGCCTTGCCATCCAGACTGGCCAGCACTCTGCGACCTCGCTGCATCTCCTCAAGCATGGCGGCCACATCCGAGAAGCGATCTCCAGGATCCTCGCGAACGCTTTGATCAATAATCCTCTGCCAAAAGGCATGCAGAGTTGAGTCTTTGTTTCGAATTTTTTCACCAGGATTGGTATAGCCCGTCAACAATCGATAGATCATCAGGCCCACAGCATAGATGTCGCTGCGCGCATCGATATCCTTCCTTTGTTTTTGCTCAGGAGACATATAAGCATAAGTTCCCACGAGTGATTGGGTGGACACTCCCTGGGAATCCATCGTTGCATCAATACCTCCTTCTTTCCGACTCGGGGCAGCGGAAAGCAGCGTCTTTTTCAGAAGCCAATCCTGCCCGACCAGTCTCACCAATCCGAAATCAGATATTTTAGGGATAATGCCCCCGGTTGTTTCGTTTGATAAAACTAAAAGGATGTTGCCGGGCTTCAGATCTCTATGGATCACTCCCGCCTTATGGGCGCATGACAGTCCGTCCAGGATATGCTCAAACAAACCGACCAATAGACCCTGGCCGATCCTGCCGCCATTTTTTGCCGCCAGATCGCCCAATGTGACTACCCCCTCCTCAATCCCCCTGGCCAATTCCATTCGAAACCAGTATTTCCCATCCGTTTCGTCGAAATAGTCCACACTCACGACATTGGGATGCCGCAGCCGGGCCATGACCTGCGCTTCGCGTTCAAAACGGCGTATATTCTCAGGTGTCTGGCGAATCTCAGAGGACAGAACTTTCATCGCGTAATGCGTGCCGTCCAACTCATGCTCAACGTCGTAAACCTCCCCCATCCCTCCTCGCCCGAGGAAACAATGGACTTTGTATCGCCCGAATGATGAACCCGGCTGCAAAATGCCTTTCCAGGAATGGTCACTTCCACCCGGCAAGGTTGGCATGTCGCCTATTGAACGATCCATCGGTTTCCTCATAAACGGTCACGTCAGCGAGGCGCGTGGCCTCACGACTCTCGGTTCAGTCTATATAAAGTTGATGTTTGCGACAGAATTCCATGTCCAGTTCTGCAATCCGAAGACGGTCTCCAAAACTCAGCGGCACCAACTGTCCCCTGTTCAATGATTCGCCATTAATCATGACGTTGGTCACACCGCAAAGGTTCTGCAGATGAAAACAACCTTTCAAATAAACAACGGCTGCGTGGCACGGCTGTAACCCCTTATCTGAGAAGCAGAAAGCGTCGTCTTCACTGGAGCCAATGGTGGCAGCCCGATATACAACGCAATAACTTTCACAACCATTCGAATCCCGAATACCCAGATTATTCGTGCGCCGCAGTATTAATGAATTCATTTGTAAAGCGGAGGCTTTGGCCCACAAGCTTGCCTTCGTATGACCTAAGACGGATTCATAACCTGACATATCCAGGCATTCCCGCCCTCCATAACAGCGAATTTCAAGGTCTAATACGTGCGCCAGGCTTAGCTTGTGGTAACGGTGATCAATGTATCTGCCTGTGGAACCCACGGTTTCATTGTCCAGTTGAGTGCCGTTCAGAGAATGAAGATCTTGAATATGGACGCCCTCCTGAGAAAGATGAATGACACATTGAGGTTTGGAGGAGGCAATCCTGAGTGACCACTGATCGTTTTGCTCATTCGTCGGTAGAAGGCGTGCCACGATATCATACGTTTTACGCCGTCCGATCTCTAATGAGGCCTTGGCCAACAAAACACAGTTCATAAGTCGTCCATTATGTTGAAGTGACAATGAGGCCGCGTCCGTAATTTCTCCCTGTTGAGCACGGCGAATCAACCTCGTTCCAGAAACAGATCGATCCGCCGCCATAGGCTTTAAGGCATGAGGTATTGCCTGATGACCAGGGGAGGCTGTTTGATCCTCTATCCATTCAGAAATGGACTCTCTCAGTTCGCGTGCGGACCTATATCGCTCCTCCATGTTTTTTGCGCAGGCTTTCCGCAACAACAGCCCTAATCCCGCATCGATCGGCGCCGCATCCATACAGGGATCGGTTATCTCCTCTTCAATCACTCGTTTAAGCACTTGATACTTCGTGCCCGACATATCGTAGGGTAAATGGCCCGTGAGCAATTGGTAAAGAATAACACCCAGGGAATATACATCGGTGCGTTCGTCGATGTCCTTCATGCGTCCGGCCGCTTGCTCCGGAGACATGTAGGCCGGTGTTCCGACGGTTTCGCCATCAAGAGAGATGGTCACGTTCCAGCCGTCTCCGGCGGAAGCCTTTGCCAGGCCAAAATCCAGAACGTGCGGCTCGCCGTCCGACGTAGCCAGTATATTCGAAGGCTTCAAATCGCGGTGGACAATACCCAAACCGTGAGCGAATTCAATCGTATGACAGATTTTGTGCATCAGGCTGAGAATTGCATGGGAATCGAGCTTCTTCGACTGAACGTATTTATCCAGATGGACACCCTCCACCAATTCCATGACATAGTAGTATTGTCCGCTCAGCAATCCACTGTCATAGACACGTGCAATATTCGGATGAGTCAATTGAGCCGCAAGCATCACCTCGCGCTCGAACCGAACGCGTGCTCTATCTGAAGTGAGTCGCCTACCTTCGAGAAACTTCAACGCGACGTCTCGTTTGGTGCTTAGCTGGGTTGCACGCCAAACAGTCCCCATGCCCCCCCGGCCGAGACGGCCGAGGATCTCGTAGCCTTCAATATCTGGAGGCATACCCCCACCTGGAATAGAATACGGATCGATATCTTCTGATACCTCCGAAATAGGGGCTTTTTCTTCTAAAAACCCGCTTTCGCTCATGGCGGGCATCTCATGTGAAGGCGATCGAATTTTGTTATTGTCTGGGAAAGACGCAGCTCGCAGAACCACGTGGTAAGGGCCGATTTGTTTGGTCTGACCTATCTGAAGGACGACGTCCTTCCGGTCCAGACGGACCGTATAGCCTTTTTGCGCCAGATCATCATCGACGCGCCGACGTTTAACCAACCGATCCCCGCGTTTTACTTCCAAGTACGCCAACGCTACTTGCCTTTAATCCCCCACATTGGTTCTCTCTGATTCTTTATTATAAAGCATTTATGAATTGTTTGCAAGCCTGCTTTGGCCCATGCAGTGCTTGCCAAGGTCGAATGGGGTCAGCATGGATGATGTAACGATTCACCACCCTGCCGTCTATGATCCTGCTTTCTTCTTACAGTATCTGCCTGCGGCTTTCAAAAGAATAGACACATCTTTCGAAATCCATT
>Ga0180432_10000566_pt1 | contig 61911 bp, 57 predicted proteins | sample SS_ome_10_FD_132414 | JGI IMG/M metagenome (GOLD analysis project Ga0180432, IMG submission 132414) | Hypersaline lake sediment archaeal communities from the Salton Sea, California, USA - SS_1_MS_2 metaG | ecosystem: Environmental > Aquatic > Non-marine Saline and Alkaline > Hypersaline >... | reverse complement strand
CAGTATCGAACAATAAAGTTCATGAATTTCATTGTACTACTTCTGCGCCCGCAGTGTGTGGCATGCAAATTTATTATTTGGATTATAGCAGAATATAGGTGTACAGGGCGTCGGCTCTGGTCATATCGGTTAAATAGCTGATATAATTCGCTGTGCTGCAGAGAAGGTGAATATGTGACAGATTTTGTGCAAGGTCTAATCTTGGGCGCTGTTCAGGGAGTAACAGAGTGGTTGCCGATAAGCAGCGAGGGCATTAATACACTCATACTGATTCATCTCTTCGACAAGCCGTCACCCGAGGCAATAGCCACATCTATCTGGCTGCACCTCGGGACGCTTCTCGCGGCTGTAGTCTATTTCAGAAAGGAGGTTGCATACCTGCTACAGCACCTTCCGCAATATGCCAGAGAGCGGGGAGCAAGCAGTGGCTCTGAGCCCAATGCTCTCATCACCTTTCTAATCGTATCAACGGTGCTAACCGGTGCCCTGGGAGCCCCGCTTTTACTCATAAACCTGGATAGAGAGGAAATAACCACGGAGACTATCACGGCGATTATCGGCGCACTCCTGATAGTCACCGGGCTGGTGCAAAGATACGCTCGCAGTTTTTCAGGAACAAAAACTACCACAGGGATAAAGGATGCCGTTCTGTTGGGTGTGGTCCAGGCATTCTCCGCATTGCCCGGACTGAGCAGGTCCGGCCTGACAGTCTCAGCCCTTCTCATCCGAGGATTTGAAGCAGGAAATGCGATAAGGTTGAGCTTCCTCATGAGCATCCCGGTCATTCTGGCAGCGGTAATCGGCATTTGCCTCATCGACGAGGTCAGCTTCGAAACCATCGTAATCAGCAGTGTCATTACAGCTTTTATATTCGGTATCCTGACCATCGGAGCACTGATCAGGATCGCCTCCAGAGTAGCCTTCTGGAAGTTCTGCCTTTTACTGGGAGCCTTAAGCATGCTGCCCCTGCTGATAGAACAGCTTTGGTGATAACACTCGAAACCCTGCTAACACTCATGCCCGGCGTCTTTGTGGACAAGAAGGCATGCCGGGCTATTTACAGCACACAGTTCAACACCGTGTGAGTCCCGGGGGCCAAGAACAGACTGGAAATTCGACAGATGAGTGTCTTGAAACAAGTTTCTCAGCCCACTCAGCCATCACCAATTTCGCCAATCAAGAGCCTCTCTGCTAGAGCAAGGCAACGGCGATACATCACCTATGGCCTGGCACTGGCCTTCATCTTCGGTATTGCTCTCCTGCTACGGGTGTATTTTCCCCATGACAACGTCTTTGCCGGAGACTGGGTCAGATTCCAGTTGAACGACCCCTGGTATCATATGAGGCACATAGAGAACCTGGTTCATCACTTCCCAAACGACATCCAATTCGACCCCTACGGTGCCTATCCTGCCGGGATGGCTATAGGTACCGCGCCGTTCTACGACTTTCTTCCTGGCTTGATTGCCTGGGTCCTCGGCGCGGGCTCCCCGTCGAAGGGAGTCATCGAAACGGTGGCTGCCTATTTCCCTGCAATACTCGGAGCCCTGGTCACCATACCCGTGTTCTTCATAGGAAAAGCGTTATTCGGCAGAAAAGCGGGGCTTCTCTCCGCAGCTCTAATTGCCATATTGCCCGGCCAATTCCTCATGCGAACTTTGCTTGGTTTCACCGATCACCATGCCGCAGAGATCCTGTTCAGTACCTTGACCGTCCTATTTCTGATACTGGCAGTGAAGAAAGCTAAGCAGAATGACGTTTCCTTCAGCAGCCTGCGAGAAAGAGACTGGGGAGCCTTGAGAAAACCACTGCTCTATTCGCTGCTGACCGGGATAGCGCTGGGGTTGTACCTGCTTTCATGGAGATCGGGCGCGTTCTTTGTATTCATTATCCTCGTCTTTGCCGTCCTGCAATACGCTATCGACCATCTAAGAGGCAGGCCGACCGATTACCTCTGCTTAGTGGGCGTGCCCGCTTTTCTTTTCGCTCTGTTAATGATCGCCCCTTTTAAAGGGCAATACCATCTTGATAAACTCCAGATGGCATCACTGATCATCGGTATGCTATCGTTCCTGGCACTGAGCATCACTTCTTATCTCATGGTCCGCCGGAACATAGGGCGACTATATTACCCGATGGTAATTGCTGCTCTCATTGGCATCAGCTTTGCATTCTTATACCTTATCGACCGTTCCCTGTTGAATTTAATAATTAACAAAATGAGCCTGACATTCAACCCAACGGGTATCCACTTAAAAATTGGCGAGGCGGGAGGACTCTCACTGTCAACAGCATGGGAATACTTTGGTGCGTGCTTCTATATATCTCTAGTATCTCTCGTCATGATACTCTACTTAATCATAAAAGAAGGTGGCGCTGATAAGACTCTGCTCTTCGTCTGGAGCCTTATAGTGCTAATAGCGGCTTTTGGTCAGGAGCGCCTGGCTTACTATTTTGCGGTGAACGTGGCTCTTCTAACAGCATACCTTTCCTGGCGAATGCTGAAATTTGCCGGCTTCAGGGAAGAGCCTGACAGGAGCGAAACTCTGCAAACGGAGGTGGAGAAACCCAGGCTAACCAAGAAAGCAAAACGCAGGAAGGAGAAAGCGTCGAAGAGAAGTCAGCCAGCCATCGGTGCCAGAATACTTAACGCCAGACATGTCTACAGCCTGATAGTATTAATAGTTGTGTTCTTCTTAGTATTCTACCCTAACATAGGAACAGCAATTGATTGGGCAAATGCTTTCAGAGGCCCCTCCCAATACTGGCATGACGCATTGGTTTGGATGGAAGACAATACTCCGGAACCCTTTTCAGATGCAGACTTCTATTATGACCTATATGAGAAGCCAGCCAGGGGAACTAAATACGACTATCCTGAATCAGCATACGGTGTGATGAGCTGGTGGGACTTCGGTTACTGGATCACCTACATTGCCCATCGCATACCGAACGCTAATCCGAGTGGGTCTGGCGCAAGACTTGCGGGCCTATTCTTCACCGCTCAGGATGAATCCTCGGCAAACAAGATATTGGACAGGCGAGGCTCAAAGTATGTAATCATCGATTACCTGATGGCTATGCCTGAGGTATCCCGGCAGTATCAAATGTATGGCTACTTCCCTGCTATGATAGAATGGGCGGGCAAAGACCAGAGCGATTTCTTCGAGGAGTACTATGCATGGAACAGCGGTGAGCTTCAACGCATAGTGCTCTATTATCCAGCGTATTACCAGTCTATGTGCACCAGACTATTTATGTTCGGAGGAGCAGAAGTCATTCCCGATAATTCTACCTTGGTCGTCTCATACATTGAAAGAATAGATGATAATGGCTTCAAGTACAAGGAGATCAACTCTGAGCAATTGCGATTCCCTACATATGAGGCAGCTGAGGAGTATTTGAGAACCCACGGCTATGACAACTACAGGATCGTGGGGAATGATCCCTTCAATAGTCCTGTGCCCCTCGAGGGGTTAGATCATTATGAGCTTGTCTACGAATCGCCAACATATGAGTTGGCCTCCAAGTTGTCGGCACAGTTTGAGCCATTGGAAACGAGGCATGTTCCGCATATTGAGATATTCGAGTATTCGCCATAAGATCGGACTGACCTGTTTATAAGTAAAACTTTATATGCTCCCGCTTATCCCTTTGCAGCTTGAAACTCGTTGTAACTGGCGAACCTGTTCAGGGCACGGCAAGCTCTTTCCAGAGATGTATACGCGGGTATACCCTTTTTAACCAACTCCCTGACGTATTTTTCGGGTGCCGAGCGACCGCTTTCGTTAGTAACAGCGAGAATTATCGGCTTGGCTCCTTGATCCTTCCTTGATGCACTTGATATACATTCTGAAAATTCGTCCATTCTACTACCCCAGATGTCCGGGAAGTATTCAGCACCTACATGCAGAATGATAATGTCTATTAAAGGATCGGCAGCCAGCGTTTCAAAGGTTCGCCGTAAAGTAGAGAGATCGCCAAAAACGCTTGGTACATCCAATGGATTAGACACGCCCTGGTTGACCAAGGAGACGAATTTCAGCAACTCGGTCATCGTCTTTGTTGAGATTGGAGGCATCTCTAGGCCTTCGTTAACACAGATATCCCCCGTAGACACGCTATCCCCCCCGCCAGCTCCTATAACTGCTACACGTCTGCCTGATGATGGTTTCAAATGAAGGAGAGTCATCGTAACGTCTGCCATTTCGTCGATGGAATTTACCTTTATCACCCCGGTCTGCTTAAAGAAAGCATCCCATATCTGCTTATTTCCTGCGAGAGAGCCGGTATGAGATGAGGCAGCTCGAGCCCCCGGGCTTGTAAGGCCGCCTTTCCATATGATAACTGGCTTCCTGGCATTTATCTGTTTCACCAGCTTCATCAGTTCCCCTCCACCCTTCCTGATACCCTCGAGATACATACAGATTATTCCGGTTTCCCGGTCGGTAGAGAGATATTCAAGGAAGTCAATAGCATCCAATACCAGCGCATTTCCATAACTTATCACCTTGCTGAAGCCAATACCGAAGTGTGGACCCTGCATTAGAAATATCCTTGCGTGCCCCCCACTTTGTGAGACAAAAGCGACCGGTCCCCGAATTAATTCAACCTCTTCGAACATCTTCATTTTGACGGACGGTATCTGGAATCCCATACAATTCGGCCCGATGACCCGAAGACCTGTCCTCAAAGCTATATCACGTATCGCGCGTTCCAACTCACTTCCTTGTACTTCTCCTGTTTCCCCAAACCCTGAAGTCAGTATCTGCACATTCAGCGCCCCCGCTGCTACACAGTCTTCCAGCACCTGTGGTACTTCAGTGGAAGGTACGCCTATTGTGACAAGGTCCAAACGCTCGGGGATAGCGGTTACACTCGGATACGCCTTGACCCCGTCGATCATATCGGCCTTGGGATTAACAGGATAGACACTGCCTTTAAATCCGGCTTCACGTAGAATACGAAATAGCCTCGACCCCGTATATCCGGGATGACGCATTTGCTCGGTTCTAGAAACACCGACGATAGCTACCGTCTTGGGAGGGAAACCCTCCCCGAACTTAACCTCACTCACTACTGAGACCTCCAATAATGCAATTAATTCCTCTATATGAGAGTTCAGAAGGTTTTTACCAGCTATATCCTGTCGTCCTGTAAGAATGCACAGTGCAGATTGAGCCTTTATGGCATATTAATCCACTGTCTGACAGCGCTTAATGATGACTAGTCACCCCGTATCCTCAAAGTGGCATCTACTGGAGCAGGAAACGGTGAATACAAAGCACCTTTTGTGACGGCCTTTTCACGCAGCTTCATCAGATACTCTTTAAGGTTGTTCTGTTCATCCTGGGACAGGCATGACATGATTTCATCTATAACTTCATTTCTTTCCAGTGTCCAGATTACGGCTTCGTCACCTTTTGGGGTAAGCATCAATGCTATAGGTCCACGCTTTCGTACACGTCTATCCCTCTCAATGAATCCCTCGCTCTCCATTCGTTTTAACAGCTGTGAAGTCGTCAGATGATCCCGCCCCATGATTTGAGCTACTTCGGCGATTGTTGTAGGCCGGTCCATAGCTTTCAGCACCCATAAAACGGTGGCACGTGTCAAAGAAATGCCCGAAGGTTCTATCTCTTTCTTCCGGGCATTCATAATCGCACTGAAAGTGGTGCCTAATAAGCTAAATAGATATTGTCCCTCGGATATATTTATATCGGTTTCCATTCGACCTCCAGTTTAAATTACGCTATCGTAATACCGTTAATAGTCAAATATCTACGCCTTATTATGATAGTGTATATACTATTGCTTTTACCCTTTATCGTTACCTATAGTATACTATAATCAATACCACAATCGATGATCTCTTGAACTGAACAATATAGCCTCATTTACTTATTGAAACATGCTTTTTGTCTTAGCGGTCTGCATTATATAGCCCAATCGGGGAAAAACCGCTTGACAAAAAAGAAGTCATGTGTTAATTGTTTTAAGTGGAATAGTTATAGTATACTATAGTTATACTATAGATTAATTCGATCGACACGTCAAATTACGCTGTACTTATAGGACTCTGCGCTTACTGGTATCACAGTCGTTTTTTCTTGTGACGTAAGGGAAATCATACAGAACTAGGCTCAGGAGCTCGATGTGGACTTTGCTCTAACACCGGAGGAAGAGCGATTTTGCCAGGAATGCACGAAGTACCTCAAGAAGCAGAAAACCCCGGAACTTATTGCTGAGCTTGAGGCGCGGTCGGGGTATGGAGGAGGCCCGGCGTATACAAATCTAATACGCCAGATGGGTCGCGATGGCTGGCTGGGAGTTGGATGGCCGAAGGAATATGGCGGCCAGGGGCGCACGCCTATGGAGCAGCATCTCTTCTTTGAGATATGCTTCTATGAAGAGGTACCCTTACCCGTGCTTGGCTTGAACACTGTGGGGCCGGCTATAATGCGAATCGGCACTGATGAGCAAAAGAAGAAATATTTACCCCTAATTTTAAAAGGAGAAATAGAGTTCTGTATTGGCTATACCGAGCCCGACGCAGGTACGGACCTGGCTTCCCTCAAAACTACCGCCGTCAGGAATGGTGACAGCTATATCATAAATGGGCAAAAAGTATTCACAACTAATGCAGACTTTGCCGACTATGTATGGCTTGCCGCCAGGACCGATCCCGAGGCACGCAAACACAGGGGCATATCTATATTCATTATTCCCATGAATACACCCGGTATTTCGATAGAGCCTTTCATGACAATGGGCGGTGAACGAAGCAACTATTCCTTCTATGATAATGTTCGGGTTCCCAAAGAGTGCCTGGTCGGCGAGGAAAATCAGGGTTGGAAGTATATGACCACCCAGTTGAGTTTCGAGCGTATTGCGCTTGTTCCTTCCTCTACGATGAGACGTAATCTCGATCAGACCATCCGGTGGGCGAAAGAGACTAATCACGACGGCAAACCGATCATTGAACGCCCGTGGGTCAGGCAGAAATTCACCGAGTTGATGATGGAACTGGAAGTACTCAGGATACTCAATTACTATGTGGTATGGCTCATAACTCAGGACGCTCTCGTCTATGCGGAATCATCTATGGTCAAGGTATATGGGGTTGAACTGAACCAGCGGCTCAACAGCACGCTGTTGCAGATAATAGGGCAGTTCGGCCAGTTACAGATGGGATCGAAGTGGGCTCCGCTCAAAGGGAAGGTGGAACATGCATTGCGGACGGACATAGTACTTATCTTTGGCGGCGGCGCCCTGGAAATTCAGAGAAACATCATAGCCATAGCCGGTCTGGGTATGCCCAGGGCGATGTAGCACAAGAATTCTGTATTCAAATTAGAAAGGAGGTACAGTATGAATTTTAGCCAGACGAAAGACCTTGTCGGGAAAGAGTCAGGTGTGATACAAGCCCTCGATACGGTGAGTACGTCCGATATCAGGCACTGGCGCGAGCTTATGGAGGGTAAGAAGGATTCCTGGAATACCAATGTTGCCCCGCCTGCTATGGCGTTAGCGTGGGCAATGGGCCCTCTGTGGCCTAAGAAGTTGGAGGCGACGGAGCCCCATGAACAGGTACTGAAGCTGTTGGACGAGGCAGGTTATAGCATATCTGTTGGTATAGCCCTTGACCAGGAATATCTCAAACCCATATGCCTTGGCGACCAGTTAAGCTACAAGGTCAAGGTTACCGGCGTGTCATCGGGTGAGGAAGATACTAAGCTGGGAAAAGGGTATAAGGTCAATTTACTCTACACGTTTTCTAATCAAAATGGTGAAGTGGTCAGCAAACAAAGCTACACCGTATTCAAGTCAAAAATGCTGACACCAGTATCGTAGTTGGAAGATCACCAAGGAGGTCGCATTTATATGGGAAAAGAAAATGACAGGATAAAACCCTTCTCAGGTCCCCCCGAGGAAACCTTAGATTATTCGAAAGTGGAACCTTTCATCGGCAAATCATCACCTTTTCACGATCCACACGATGAAGTGACTAAATCGGATATCAGGCACTGGTGCGAAGTTATGCAGGACTCCAATCCGCTGTACTGTGACGAGGAATTCGCGAAGGCAAGCAAATATGGAGGGCTCATAGCTCCTCCGTCAATGGTGCAAACGTGGTCGCTGGATGATATGTACGACGCGCTTCAGCGATTCGTTCATGCAAACCAGCCCTTCAAGGAGGACCCGCATAATCAACTGTTCGATCTTCTTGACTCCGAAGGTTACAACGGTGTCGTCGCTACGGCACAGGAGCAAACGTACCTGAAGCCTATAAGACCCGGGGATGTTATCCGCAGCAAGATTACAGTTGCCAGAGTGTCAAAATATGACCATTTCACGCGCCAGGGAATTGGTCGCTACGTAGATATCCTGTACACATTTATTAATCAGCATGACGAAGAAGTGTGCGTAGAATCATTCAGGGTACTTAAATACAAGCCGCCCATGGACACACGTCGTCTGTACGAGGGCTAAATAAGGAGAAGGAGGAAAAGATGGCGCAGGAAATAAAGAACGTTTACTGGGAAGATGTTGAAGTCGGACAGGACTTACCCGAGAAATCCCGAGCAATAGATACTACGCTAATCGTCAGCGGCGCCATATGGGCTTCGCATGATTTCATGCCGGTGCATCATGACAGAGACTTCGCGCAGGAAAAGGGGGCTCCGGACATTTTCATGAATATCCTGACCTCCAATGGACTCATGGCTTCTTATCTGGAACAATGGGCCGGGCCCGAGGCTGAGCTGAAGAAGATGAACATCGGTCTCCAGGTGCCCAATTTCCCGACTGCCGGCAACAAGATGGACATGAATGCAAGGATTACAAAGAAGTACGAGGAATCAGGCGATCACCTGATTGAGCTCGATATTGCCGGCGATAATACGCTGGGCCCTCATATTGTCGGGACGGCGGTCATGGCCCTGCCGGCGAAGGGATAGAGAGGGAAGAAAAATGACGATAAAAAACAAGGCTTGTATAGTTGGCATCGGTTCAACCGAATTTTCAAGAGTCAGTGGCCGAAGCGAAATCCACATGGCCGTAGATGCTACGATGGCGGCGTGCCAGGACGCGGGAATCAAGCCAGAGGAGATCGACGGGGTTGTCAAGTTCGGCACCGCCGGACAGACCGCCACCGAGTTCACCACGGAGACAGACGTCGCCCGATGTCTTGGTATTCCGAACCTGAGGTATTTCGTCGAAGCCCCGTGGGGGGGCGGCGCATGTTGCGCCACAGTATTACATGCCACGCTGGCTGTTGCAGCAGGTCTGGCGAACTACGTCCTCTGTTTCCGTTCGCTGAAGCCTGCCAGCGGAACGGTGCGCTACGGACGGCCGGCCAATATCCCGATCGACGCTCACTGGAGCTACACCATGCCCTTTGGCTTTGCCAGTCCAACTTCATGGATCGCAATGTTCACACGGAGGTGGATGTACGAGACGGGGGCCACGAATGAACAGCTGGGTTGGGTCGCTATCGTTTGCAGAGAGAACGCTGCTCGAAATCCGAGAGCTATCTTCTATGGCAGACCGATAACGATGGAGGACTATTTCAATTCGCCGATGCTGTGCGAACCCTTTCGTATGCATGATACCTGTCTGGAGAACGATGGCTCAGTTGCACTGATTGTTACAACGCCTGAGAGAGCGAAACATCTCAAGCAGAAGCCAGCCTATATTGTAGGTGCTGCCGAGGCAACATCGTGGGACTCATACTGCATGACCAGCTTCTACCGGGATAACATCGGGATTCCGGAGATGGAGGAGACAGGAAAAGACCTCTGGAAGCAGACGGGGCTCACTCCCAAGGACATGGACGTAGTCCAGTTCTACGATGCTTTCACTTCACTGGTCCCCATGCAGCTGGAGGCACTGGGCTTCGTCAAAGTAGGGGAGGGGGGACCCTTCTGCGAAGGGGGCGACCGGATCCGACCGACCGGAGAACTGCCTATTAACACCTCCGGCGGAATGTTGTCCGAATCGTACATACACGGAATGAACATGATCGCCGAAGGGGTAAGGCAGATAAGGGGCACAGCAATAACGCAGATTAAGGATGTAGAGCATTGTCTTGTCACAGGAGGGCTCGGCGTTCCGACCAGCGCTCTCATCCTTGGGCAAGGAGGTTAGAGATGGCTCTGGAATTGAACAAACGATACCTGAAGTACTTTTATAACCCGGTTGCCGAGTCTTTTGAGGAGGGCTTCTGGGAGGCTGTTAAGCAGAAAAGGCTGGTCTTCCAAAGATGTACGGAATGCGGTGAGTTTCTTCATCCGCCCCGTCCCATGTGTCACAAATGCCACAGCTATAACCTCGAATGGGTGGAGTCGACCGGAAAAGGCAAGATCTACAGCTGGGTCGTTTTCACCAGGGAAGTGAATCCGCTCTACAGGGTCCCATTCGAAGTGGTGGTTGTGGAGATGGAGGAAAAGGGGGTTCGTTTCATATCGAACATGGCAGAGGGGAATCCTGAGGATTTATACTTCGGCATGCCTGTAGAGGTCGTTTTCGTGGATATAAATGATGAGTGGCCGCTCCCCATGTTCAGACCGGTAAAATAGTTATGGACTTCGCGCTTAATGAAGAACAGGAGATGCTGAGGAAATCCGCGCGTGATTTCCTCAGCATAGAATGTCCCAAGTCGCTGGTGAGAGAAATCGAAGCCAGCGACCTGGGTTACTCATCGGAGCTCTGGAAGAGAATGGCAACGTTGGGCTGGATGGGCCTGGCGCTTCCAGAGGAGTACGGTGGAGCAGGACTAAATATTCTTGACCTGGCGATACTTTTTGAAGAATTCGGGCGTGCAGCTGTGCCCGGACCCGTGTTCAGCACTATAGCACTGGGAGCGCTTCCAATTCTTGAATACGGGACTGAAGAGCAAAAACAGTCGATACTGCATAAGATCGCATCCGGTGAGATTATACTAACCGCGGCAATCGCGGAACCTGAGGTAGACGAAGACCCCAGATTCATTACTACACAGTCCATCCCGCAGGGCGAGGGGTTGGAAATCACCGGCGTCAAGCTTATGGTTCCCTATGCCCACATCGCTGATTACCTGATCGTCGTGGCACGGACCGACGGTGCTTACGGGGATGAGGAAGGAATTACCCTTATCATAGTCGATGGGAAAGCTCCTGCTATCGGTATAACTCCTTTGGTTACGATAGCGCCTGACAAACAGTTCGAGGTCGCATTCGATAAAGTGTCAGTTTCATCGAGCGATATTCTGGGAGCGCTGCACAAAGGCCTGCCGCTGGTCAAAGCAATACTCAGAAAGGCAACTGCCCTGCAATGTGCGATGATGGTGGGCGGAGCCCAGATGGCACTGGAGATGACGGCCGAACATACTAAAACCCGCATACAGTTCGAGCGTCCCCTTGGGGCGTTCCAGGCCGTTCAGCACCGATTGGCTGATATGTTCATAGATGTTAATGGCGCTCGCTGGATAACGTATCAGGCAATCTGGCGCCTCAGTGAGGGGCTGCCGGCTGAAAAAGAGGTGGCGATAGCCAAAGCCTTTACCAATATAGCATGCCAGCGTGTTGCCTTAAGTGCCCAGCAACTGCACGGCGGTGTCGGTGTAGACATGGACTATGACCTGCATTTCTATTTCCGGCAGGCGAAAGCCTTCGAGTTAAGGCTCGGCAGTACACCTTTCCATCTGGAAACACTCGAAGCTGAAATCGGGCTGTGATATGCTCTCCCTGATTTTGGCATAGAACATTTAATCCCTGTGAAATACAAATAGTATAGGAGTTTCAGACTATGAAAGAGCTTAATGATTATAGCGGGCAATATAGACCGGATTTAAAGCTGGAGGAGTTCTCCAAGGATGCACTGATCAGGCTCTTAAAAAGCTATCAGGTCGCTTTTGTGGGCTTCATGGGAATGTGGAACACAGTGAACAGGGAGAGGATGGATTCTGAGGAAGCCTTCAGGCTCGACGCTGATGTCTACGAGAAATGGGTGCGTAAGTTTGCGCTGCCGTTGACCACGCAAGCAATGAGTATTCAAGGGGATGATATTTTGACCATGCTCAAGTATTTCCAGGTGGCTATCGATGGCGCCCGGGAGGGCCTGTATGAATACGAATACGATATAAAGAACAATAACCATGTGGTACTGACTTTCACCAGTTGCCCCTCCCTGTTCTACTTTGAAAGAAAAGGAAACGAAAAGGATATAGCTGCCCTTTGCGGACCGGGTGGTGTAGAGGAACGGGCCTTCATCGAGTTCTGCAAGTACTTCAATCCCAACATGAAGTGTAAAGCCCTGAAGCTCCCTCCCAGAAAAAGCAAAGCGGACATCTGTTGCCAGTGGGAGTTTAAAATCGAGGAGTAGAGGAGTAAACCAGAATATATCCTCTATTCAGATTGGAGGGGAGTAATAAAAATGAAACACGATGTTATCGTGGTCGGCGCTGGCTGCGCGGGATTATCTGCGACCTATACATTACAAAAGCAAGGGATAGATGTAGTTGCTTTCGAAGCAAATGATGTCGCAGGCGGAAGGTGCAGGAGTATCACAGAGCAGGGATATACCTTCAGCATAGGTGCCGGAAGCACAGAACCCCAGTGGGGAACAACGTTTCAGTATCTGAACGAACTGGGATTAATGGATAAGGTATTTTCCCTGCAAAAACAGCGGTACGGTTTTTTTGTGAAAGGCAAGATACGCACTGTTTTCACGGGAGGCAATCTTTGGGGTACTATAGTCACATTACCTGAGAACATCAAGTTCCTTCTCACGACCATGCCCTTGAAAACGTATCCACAAATAATAAAGGTGTTCCTGGCGCTGCGAAAATATATGAAACTGGTTGACACCAAGGAACACAATTTCGATGCGCTGGCAGAGATATCTAATATGAGCACTGAAGAGTTTGTGCTTAAACATGGCGGCCCCGAAGCACTGGAATGGATGTTTCATCCGTTTCTTGCCACCATGGTTCTGGCGCGTCCCAGGGATATTTCCATTGCACACCCGATTTCACTTTTCTCACTGATGAAGGGCATGCGCAGTCTGGAGGGAGGCCTCGGTATATTGACTGCGGCCTTGTATGAGAAAGTGAAAGATAATGTTCGCCTGTCTACTACTGTAAACAAGATTGTCATTGAAAATAATAAAGTGAGAGGCGTTGAGACGAATGACGGTTTCGTTGAAGCTGACCACGTGATTTGTGCGGTCGATGCTGTGCTCGCAAGACAATTAATCCCCGATTTACCGGATACAATGAGAAAGGCTCTCGAAACGTGTAAATACAGCTCCACATATTATTACCAGTTTGGCCTGGAGAAGCATCTTATTCCAGGTAATGTGGATATGTTTGTCATGATGACACCTGCCAGTGCCGATACTATAATTTCCTGGATTGCAAGGGGCAGCAGAGCCCATGAGAAACCTGTCATGATCTGCACGACAAGGGGCTGGGAAGATGAGAAGCTCGCAAAGCTTGAACCTGAAGAGCGCCGCAGACTGGTAATCAAGGAAGTGCAGAGGTTCTTCCCGGAGTTTCCGGATGAACCAGTCATTACCAAGCTTTTCAGGTGGGAGCGCGCTGTTAATATGGAGTCTCCAGGACAGTTTGTCGCTATTCATGACCTCTTAAGGAACCACATGCGTGATGTGCAGGGGCTTTATCTTGCCGGGGAATACCTTTTCCTTATCGCGAGCACAGAGGGAGCGCTTATGACCGGGAAGAAAGCCGCCCGGATGTTGATCGAAGATTTAAAAAAGGCTGGCTCGTGAGCAAAGGATAAGCGCAAAGTCTAAGTTTGGCCGCCAAATTTATACTAATGTTAAAGTATCAATAACACTAGCTTAATTTGGCCCTCTATTTTCACATTTCTACCAATATGTCACCAGTCATATTTTACGATGTGTAGTGTAAGCTTTTCTCTTCCTGTCCCTCCCTTATCCGCCAGCTTTCGTTTCAGATAACCTCGGAAGCCCTTCTTGCTAAGGTCTACCTTAGCAACAGGAGGGGTCTTGATGTTGTCTTATAGCTCTCCAACGCTTGTGGTAGCAACGAGACATATAGTCGTACGTATAAAAAGATGCAATAATAGTATGAACAAATAGACGCTAATTGACTTGTAGAGTTAAGTATGAAAATCGCTGTTGCATCAGAAGGGCCGGATCTCAACGCGCAATTAGGGTATAAATTCGGCACATCAGCGTACTTGATTATTGTTGACCCCGAAACCCTTGAGTTCGAGGCTATTATCAACCCGGGGGCTTCGGCGCGGCAGGGCGCTGGCATGCAGGCGGCAGTGCTTGCTATCAGCAAGGAGGTCGATGTGGTCTTGACTGCCTATGCCAGTCCAACTGTCCGGAGGCACCTTTTAGATGCGGGTATAAGCGTGATCACTGGCCTCAGCGGCACAGTAAGGCAGACCGTTGAGCGCTATATGCAAGGTGAGTTCGAACAGCGTGCGGGAGGCGAGCAACAATTCACGGCAGGGCGTAGTGGGATAAACAGACTGGCTATCCTCAACGCCCTTCGGAGCTCTGCCAGGCAATTTGCCAATTTGTTGCCTATACTGATAGGCGTAGTGCTGCTTATGGGCCTCTTCAATTCTTTTATATCCAAAGAAGCTCTGGACTCCGTTTTCTCGGGTAGCGCCGGTCTGGACACATTGTGGGGAGCTTGTTTTGGTAGCATCCTGGCTGGAAATCCCATAAATAGCTATATAATCGGCGGGGAATTAATGGACCTCGGAGTCAGCATGTTCGCTGTAACAGCGCTAATTGTCGCCTGGGTGACGGTAGGCCTGGTTCAGATGCCCGCCGAGATAGCGGCTCTGGGGAGAAAGTTCGCTATAGTGAGAAATTCGGTCTGCTTCGTGTTCGCTATCTTAGTCGCAATTCCCACGGCGATAATTTTCAATACATTCGTAGAGTGATATAAGTGTTGAAAAAGAACGGCAAAAACGGAAAGAGTTGGAAATCCGCTATACGTTTTTTAGCCTTTCCTGCCATTGTCTTGGTAATATATTTGATACTGCTTATTCTGATGCCGGATGAAACCATCCAGGCATTTAAAAGCTGTGGGGGCATTTTACGTTCTTTGATTTTACCACTCTGCCTGGTTTTCGCTGTTATGCTGCTTCTAAATCTCTTCGTCAAACCAGCGCAGATAGTACGGTTCCTGGGTACAGGTGCGGGTGTCAAAGGGTTATTATTAGCAGTGGCCGCAGGCCTTATTTCCGCGGGACCGATCTATGCATGGTACCCGCTTCTCAAGGACCTGAAAGAGAAGGGTGCAGCCAATTCCCTCCTGGCTGTTTTCTTATACAACCGGGCGGTGAAGCCGTTCCTCCTTCCGATCATGATTGTGTACTTTGGCTGGATTTACGTCGTCACCTTAACTGTCTTGACGATAATAGCTTCAATCGCCGTAGGGTATCTGGTCGGAGCCCTCGTAAAAGAAAGAGCCGGTGCACTTCTCTAAGCCATCTAACAGATTGCCCGGGAGCCCCCATATCCAGGCCGGGGCCCAGTCCGTTCAGCGCGTGATGTTCGAGAAGTGGCGTATGATGGTTCCAATCCCTTTCTCAATACCCACACTCCTTGACGGCAGGCCAGCAAAGTGCTATCTTCTAGCAAGTGAGCCGGATATATGCTTGGAATATGAGTGAACTGCTAGCGGTTCACTCTGCATTAAACAGTAGTAAGGAAAAAGAATATCGATGGGTTTCCTGAATAAGCTCTTTAATCGTCCACCTGAATACGCACTCCAACTAGGCCGCAACGACACCTGCTGGTGTGGCAGCGGGAAGAAGTACAAGCACTGTCACTATGACTCGGACCAGAAATACTTCGCTCGCATCCGCAGCGCTACATGCAGGCAATCTACCTGAAGCAGATAACTAGGAGGTGAGTTCACCTCCTTGAACTACTCCTCTAAGCAGGAGTCAGACGGTTCATCACTAAAGACAAATGGTAAAATTGGCTTTAAAATCGGGGGGTTCCTGAAGAGGAGCGCCCCCTAATTACGACAGGCACAGTTGCTGCACCTGCATCACCTTTTCGGAGCACTGATTAAATGCGAATTACAAGGTGATTTGACGGAAAGAAAGACCATGTCAGTAGTAAAGCATTTCTATCGAAAAGTGAAGCCGGATTTCGAATGCTGTTTTAACATTGAGACCTCGGCTCCGCTTACGGCGGAAGAATTAGAAATATTGCGATGGTTGCTCGCTGAAACATTCGAACCGGAGAGCTTCGGGGAGAAATCCTTTCTCGACCCTGTTAACGACGTTCTTGAAATCGGGCCCCGTCTGAATTTTGAGACGGCCGACTCAACTAATGCAGTCGCCGTTTGTCATGCCTGCGGGCTGGAAAAGGTCACCAGGTTGGAGTGTTCAAGACGGTATCTGTTACCGCAGGATGCTGACAGGGCGCTTTTCACTGCCCAAAATCATGACCGGATGACCGAAAGCCCCTATCCTGAACCTTTAGAAACGTTCGAGACGGGAATTGTCCCCGAAAAAGTGCGCATTATCAAGCTGATTGAAAAGGGAATCGATGAGTTAAGCAGGTTCAACCAGGAGAACGGACTCGGTATGGATGAATGGGATGTTGAGTTTTACTTCAATCTCTTTACTCAGACCCTGCGCCGAAATCCTACCGGTGTGGAACTGTTCATGCTTGGCAATAATAACAGTGAGCATTCACGCCACTGGTTCTTTAAAGGCAAACTGGTTATCGACGGCCGGGAAGTCCCGGATACATTATTCCAGATAGTTAAATCAACTATCATCGCCAGTCCTGCAAACAGCGTTATCGCTTTCAGTGATAACTCCAGTGCAATTCGGGGTTATAAAATCCGGACAATAATTCCGCAAAATCCGGGGGCATGCTCCCCGTTTATTCCCGGACAGTGCAACTATCACATTCTCTTTACCGCTGAAACCCATAACTATCCCAGCGGTGTACAGCCATTCCAGGGAGCAACGACCGGCACCGGTGGAAGGATTCGAGATGGCCACGCTACCGGAAGAGGAGCTCTGGTAATTGCGGGGACAGCCGGCTATTGCACGGCAGCCCTGAATATCACTGACTACCCCATTCCGGGTGAACCCGAAGGGCTTGCTTATCCATTTGAATTAGCACCGCCGCTGGAAATTCTGGTTGAAGCCAGTAACGGGGCTTCGGATTATGGTAATAAGTTTGGGGAACCGATAATTCAAGGTTTTGTCAGAACCTTTGAGCAAATACTGCCGGATGGGGAACGTCGGGGCTGGATAAAACCGATTATGTTTACAGGCGGCATAGGTCAGGTCGATGCCCTGCATGTAAAAAAAGAGGAGCCGAAGAGGGGAATGCTGATTGTACAGGTCGGTGGACCGGCTTATCGAATCGGCATGGGTGGCGGCTCAGCCTCAAGCATGATTCAGGGCGAAAATATCGCTGAACTCGACTTTAACGCCGTCCAGCGCGGTAACGCCGAAATGGAGAACAAGCTTAACCGGGTAATCAGAACCTGCGTGGAGAAGGGCGTTGAAAATCCGCTTCTTGTTGTTCACGATCAGGGCGCCGGTGGCCCCGGCAATGTTTTAGCTGAAATTACCGATCCGGCGGGTGGTATCGTTAAAATTCGCGCAATTAAGCCCGGTGATCTGTCACTGGCAGTTGTGGAGATGTGGTGCGCCGAATATCAGGAACGCAGCGCCTTTTTAATTCATGAGGGGAGAATTGACGAATTTTCGGCAATCTGCCGCCGGGAAAAAGTAAATTGCGAGGTTTTGGGAGAAATCACGGGGGATGGAAGAATCGTAGTCTACGATGACGAAGACCACTCCACACCGGTCGACCTTCCTCTTGAGAAAATCCTCGGTAAGATGCCCCAGAAACCCTTTTATCTTGAGAGGATTACTAAAAAGCTGGAACCCCTGCAACTACCCCGGGGACTGACTACCGAAGAGGCCCTAAGACTTGTCTTCCGCCTGCCTTCTGTCGGCTCAAAGGGGTTCCTGGTGCGCAAAGTTGACAGGAGTGTCACCGGACTGATCGCCCAGCAGCAATGCTGCGGCCCTCTCCAGCTACCTGTCTCCGATATGGCGATAGTCGCTCAAAGTCATTTCGGGTTGACCGGCGGAGCGATTGCCATTGGGGAACAACCTATAAAAATGCTGATTAACGAAAAGGCCGGTGCCCGAATGGCGGTTGGTGAAATGCTGACCAACATGGTTTCTGCTAGGATTAGCGACCTCAGCCACATCAAGTGCTCGGTCAACTGGATGTGGGCAGCCAAACTCCCCGGCGAAGGAGCCAGGATTTACGACGCGGCAGTGGCAATGGCAGAACTGATGACGGAACTTGGAATCGCTGCCGATGGAGGCAAAGACAGCATCTCGATGGCTGCCAGAGTAGGTGATGAAAACGTAAAAGCACCCGGAGAAGTGGTTATCTCCGGTTATGCTACCATGCCTGACGTTACTAAAAAAGCAACGCCTGACATTAAAAGGCCGGGGGAAAGCAGGTTAATTTCTCTCAACCTGGCGAAAGGGAAAAACAGACTTGGTGGTTCAGCTTTGTCTCAGGCTCTTGGGCAGATTGGCGATGACTCTCCGGACGTGGAGAACCCTTTGCTTCTTATCAACGCGTTTAACGCAGTCCAGAGAATGATAGACGAAGACCTGATTCTTGCCTGCCATGATCGAAGTGACGGCGGTCTCATTACTGCTCTGGTAGAAATGGCGATGTCCGGTAACTGTGGAATGTCGATCCAACTCCCTGATGATGAAGAGGCAATTCCCCAGCTATTCTGCGAAGAGTTAGGACTTGTACTGGAATACCTGCCAGCCGGAGAAAGCATAATCGAGGCTATCCTGGCGGAATATGACGTGCCTTTCACCATTCTGGGTAACACTGAAAAGGAACAGAAGGTAGTCATACGCCACCGAAATAAGACCGAATTAAATGTGAGCACGCAAACACTTCTCTCCTGGTGGGAGGCAACCAGCGATCGGCTGGAAGAAGAGCAGATGAATCCCGGGGTTGCAAAGGAACAGACACAGCACCACAACCGTCCGGGTCTAACATACAATTTAACCTTCCAGCTTGAGGCTACGCCCCTGGAAATGCTGCTTCAGGTTGATAAGCCAAAGGTGGCTATTATCCGTGAAGAAGGCAGTAACGGTGACCGCGAAATGACATCGGCTTTCTTCTGGGCCGGATTCGAACCCTGGGATGTTACGATGACGGATTTGCTTGAAGAGAAAATTTCTCTCGATCAATTCAGGGCAATCGTCTTCGTAGGTGGATTCTCCTACGCCGATGTCCTGGACCCGGCCAAAGGTTGGGCTGGCATCATCCGGTTCAATCCAAATCTCCGGGAAATGTTCGATCGCTTCTTTAACCGTCAGGATACCTTCTCTCTGGGAATATGCAATGGCTGCCAGCTAATGGCATTTCTTGGTGTCGTGCCCTGGCAGGGGATACCCGAAATAACACAACCGAGATTCATCCAGAATCCCTCGGAACGATTTGAGTCGCACTGGGGAACGGTAAGAATCTCAGAGAGCCCTTCTATAATGTTAAAGGGCATGGAAGGCTCAGTCCTTGGAATATGGTCAGCCCACGGGGGTGGCCGTCTATACTGTCCCGATCCTGAAATCCTTTCCAGGGCTCAGCGGCTGGGTTTGACACCTACCGCCTATGCTGACGACGGGGGGACGCCCACCGGAAAATATCGCTTCAATCCCAACGGGTCTCCTTTTGGGACCAATTCCTTTTGTTCACCGGATGGCCGACATCTGGCAATGATGCCCCACCCGGAAAGGTCCTTTTTGCTGTGGCAGTGGCCCTGGATACCCAAAGAATGGAAATCGGAAAATTGGGAATTTAATATCGGGGATTTAGTTCTCCGGGCTTCTCCCTGGCTGAAATTATTCCAGAACGCCCGCGAATGGTGCGACAATCACGCGTTGTAAATAACGGATCATATTTCCAGACGTGGCCTAACCGCCGCCGGGGAAACGCCTCTGCGCCTCTTCCAGGTCACTCGGGAAGTCAATATCGAACCAGGGCCGATCGGTAGCCAGTACTGCAATATCTCGACCTCGCTGGATAAGCAGTTGGACCAGTTGAGGGAAAGTAGTGCCCAGGTCGGTCCGCGCAATCTGCTCCAGTGTTTCAACCAATACCCCTACCGCGTCTCCAGAAAACCTGGCGACGCCTATAAACTCTCCGTATGGTCCGGTTACGTCCTTGCCGATTGCGTTCACTAAACCCTGGCGTACTACCACCTTCTCCGCCTCTTTATCCACTCCCTTTCTATCTACTACCAGGGTGACCCCATCGGCCGCTTCGGACACTTCCCCTATCAGCTCAGTGCCGAAAAGGATATCATCGTATACCAGAATGAAGTCAGGTTCTAACTTCTGTCTTACCAGCCACAGGTTCATGGCCACATTGCAGACTTCATAAAAGGGATTATAAACGCAGGTAGCTTTACCTCTACATAATTCCTCAACCTGGCCGGCACAGAACCCTGTTATTACCAGCACGTTATCAACCCCCGCCTCCCGCAATGCTTCCATCTGGCGATCAAGGATAACTTTGCCTCTCACATCAAGCAGACTTACAGGAGTTCGCTTGGTCAAAGGCAATAATCGCGGGCTGCTCGCTGCCGCCGTAATTATTCCCTGCATGATTTAACCCTCGACACCGGTGATAAAGCGCATCCTCACATGGGCGCTTAGACGATCGATGAATATAACCGTCACCACCATTATTATCAGAATGGTCAATGTCTCCTGATAACGGATCAGGCTTAAACTCTCTTTTAATATTACCCCTATACCTCCAGCACCGACAAGGCCTAAAATTGTTGCGGCACGGAAGCAGTGTTCAAGGTAGTAAAAGGTATATCCCACAAACAGCGTTCTAACCTGAGGCACAACACCGTAATATACGGTCTGAACGCGATTAGCTCCTGTAGAAGCTACAGCCGTAACCAGCTCGGGGTTGGTAGCCTCTATAGCCTCGGAGAAGTACCGGCCGAGGGCTCCAATCAGGTGCACTGTCAGTGCCAGCACACCGGGAAACGGTCCCAGTCCTACCATAGCCACGAACAGAAGGGCCCATACTATCTCGTTGATGCCCCGGCACAGGTCGAATAGAGTGCGAGTTGCCTGATATACCGGACGGTAGGGCATTATGTTTCGGGCCGCCAGAAAGGATAGGGGGAGGGCTATCAAGGCTCCAAAAGTAGTGCCCATGATTGCCATCTGAAGCGTCTCCCCGACACTCAGTATGGCCCTGGGGAGAATCGCTAAATCCGGGGGGAACATGTCTGACACAAATTCAAACATATCGGGTAAACCGCGGAAGAAGGTAACCGGGCTGGAATTAGTGCCCTCGATCGCCCAATAGTATATTCCAACGACGGCCAGCAGTATCGTGATGTGACGCAGTTTGCTGCTTAGAGTGGACGGGGGAAAATGCATTAGAAACCTCTTCTACCGTAAAGGATCCATTCTTCGGTCTCGCCGTATATGTCGATTATGTCTTTATCCGTCAGTTCATCAGGGGTATTATTGAAGACAAGCTGGCCTTCACGGAGACCGACCAGGCGAGTGGCATAAGACCTGGCCATCTCCAGGAAGTGGAGGCTGGCTATCAGGGTCATGTTGTTTTCAACGCATATTTCCTGAATCAAATCCATAATTTCTTTCATAAGTTTAGGATCAAGGCTTGATACGGGTTCGTCAGCAAGAATGATTAGCGCCCGCTGTGCCATCGCACGTGCCACGGCGACTCTTTGCTTTTGTCCACCGCTGAGGTCACTTACGCGCTTTTGCGCAAACCTGCTTAGCCCTACCCTGTCGAGACATTCGGTAGCTATAACAACGTCTTCGTCGTCAAATCGTCCCAGGATGCTCTTTAAAGTGCCTACGTAGCCAAGTCTGCCAACCAAAACGTTCTTGAACGCCGTGGCACCTTCCACCAGGTTAAAATGCTGGGAGATTACGCCGATTCCACGGCGTATTTTTTCAACCTCTTTGAGGGATAAGCTCGTTATCTCGTGGCCGTCAATAAATATCTTACCCTTCGTAGGCCTGATGGACAGGTTGGTGCAGCGGAGCAGGGTAGACTTACCGGATCCGCTTGATCCGAGGATAACCAGACGCTCTCCTTTGGCCACGTCCAGGTGAATATCCCGCAGGGCCAGTTCTGTTGCGATATCCTGACCATCGTCTCCACTAACACGAGAGCCAGCCCTTACAGGGTATTGATGGCTTAATCCCTCGATTTTTATCATGACACCGCCGATTCAACCGGCTACAGACCTAAAAGGTCCCGCGTCTGCCTGATAATGTCGTAGTCGGAATCCGTGACTTCCACATACTTCTCGATATCGCCCCACCCCTGCACATCATAGAACGTCTGTGTGTCCATTTCGATCAGCGCCTGCTTAATATTATCCTTCAAATCCTGTGGCAGGTCGCCTCTTACAACTATCGGTGACCCCGGGATCGGCTCGGATTCATGGATTATGATGTTTATTTCAGGATCGATTTGCCCTTCGTTTAACATACGGTGATACGAGGTATCGCTGTCAGCCCCGGCATCCACGGTCCCATTCTGCACCGCCAGTTCCACGGCATTATGTGTGCCTGCATAGAACCACGTGGAAAAGTCCGTCTCCGGGTCGATTCCGTTCTCCATCAGGACCGCCCTTGGAATCAGGTTGCCGGAGGTGGAAGCAGGGTCTACGAATGCGAAAGTATGGCCCTTAAGGTCTTCCAACGTTTCTATGCCTGAATCCATCCTTGTTACGAAAATGGTCCTATAAGTTGATTTACCGGTATCCCGTCTTACTCCATTAACAAGAGCCTCCGCTCCTGCCTCATCAGCGGCTAAAATATACGAGAAAGGACCGAACCAGGCCATATCAATGTGTTTATTTTTCATAGCCAGTATTGCAGCAGTGTAATCAGTGGTCACCTGGATCTCTATATCTATGCCCAGTTCCTCTTCAAGGTACTCGACTACGGGCTGATATTGACGGAGCATCTCCGTAGCATCATCAGCGGGGATGAGTCCCCATCTCAGCACTGATATCTCTCCTTCGTCGTCACCCCCCCCGCAACCCGCAGCGACCGACGTAACGAGCATCAGAACAATAAGAACCACGGCGTATCGGAGATAACTGAATTTCCCCATCTTAATTTCCCCCTTTATTGTATTAGACAGATATATGCCCTTCATAACAGTGGGAGCATTATTCGCCGTCCATAACGAGTTTGCAGTCCTCAGCCGTTTGAGGAGAACCTCTTCTTTGCTTTAGCTAAGTCCTGCGGGGTGTCGATTTCCATCCAGCCGCCGCGTATATCAATCGTTTCAACGGTGTTACCGGTGTCAATAAGTTCCTGTATCATATCAGCCAGGTATGCTTTTTCCAGGCTTGCGGCCTGCTGGAAGGGAGCCTTGAGGCTTTCGCTCGCCGCTCGATGATACACCTTTTTCATGGCTTCAGCCCCAAATCTGGTGAATTTGGCGAGGCCGATAAACTCCCCGTGGGCTTCCTCCGGGTTTACTATACCTTTCCCGATCCTCAGCACGCGACTGTCTTCAACTTTAACCAGTTCAGCCTCGGAAACGGGGTGCTGGCTACGACCTCGATAGGCTCGCATCCATTCTGTATCGACTGTCAGGACTATATCCGCCCGGCTGCCAAGCAGTTTCGCTACTATTTCACTGCTGTAAAGTATGTCCGAGTAGGAGAGTATGAACTCGCTGTCCATTTCCGCCTCGGCATAAAACAGCGATTCGAGGACGTTGTTTTCTTCGTATTTAGGGTTCTCATAATATATTGCCTCCGGGTCGTCAATCAGGTCACCACGATAGCCTCTTACCACTGCAATCCTCTCAACCCCGTTATGCCTCAACGCCTCAAGAGTTCTCTGGAGTATAGTCTTCCCGTTAATGTCCAGAAGGCATTTCGGTTTGTCATCCGTAAAAGGCTTCAAGCGGCTGCCGGGCCCGGCGGCGACTATAATTGCTTTCAATATACCTCCGGCATTTACAACTAATCTACCTTCAACACTGATTCAAGTTCTTTGCTTACACGGTCGAAGTCCTCAACGGTGTCGATCTCCGCCCAACCTCCGTGGATATCCACATGGCATACCGGATACCCCTGGTCTATGAGCTCCTGGACCAGGTCGGTAAAGGCTGCTTTATCTACCGACGGCGACGTGTGGAAGGCACTATCCCGATAGTTCTCCATAGCCCATCCGTGTATCACTTTCAAAGATTCAGCGCCCTTTCTGCTGAACCTGGCCAGTCCAATAAACTCGCCATGCGCTTCCCCGGGCTCTATAAGGTTCCTTCCAATCTGTGTTATACGGTTGCCCTCAACTTTGACCAGCTCGGCTTCCGAAACCGGATGCTGTTTGCGCTGATGATAGTGACTCTCCCAGCCGGTATCGACTACGAGGGAGATATCCGACTGTTCGCGGAGTAACAGCTCGAGCACCGCTTTGGTGTACAGGATATCCGCGTAGCAGAATATGAACTCATCGTCCATCTCTTCCTTCGCATGAAACAAAGACCTCAGGATGCCGGTTTCCCGATAGTCCCTGTTGTCATAGTATCTGACAGCCGGATATCTTATCTTGTCACCCTGATACCCGCGCACTACGACAATGTCATTTATACCGCATGCCCTGAGGTGTTCCAATTCCCTGCTGAGGATTGTCTTGTCCCCGATTTCGAGGAGACAAGCCGGCTTATTTGAGATCAGAGGCAGCAGACGATTGCTCTCACCGGCAGCTACGATGATCGCCCTGACTCTACGCAACTTTGTCAGTGAGCTGATATCGAGCCCCTGGCGGGAAAGCTCCTCTATATATAAATCCAGTATTTGTTGCCCGTGGCTCTCCAGCAGAGCCTCAGCCAGTTTATCAGCGAGCTTATCCCCGAGGCTATTAAGGACTTTTCGGTGCAGTTGTTTACCACCGAATGCCTTCTGTAATTCGTCACCCGGCTTATAAGCTCCATGGCGCAGACGTTTATGGCCGGCAAGGCCCTGGGTGGTCTTAAAACTTGCCCCGCATATTTGGCAAATAATCATGAGTGCTGAGCATTATAGTGAGTAACTGGAATATTGTCAATACACAAAACCTCCAAAGATTATCGGTTAACAGGGATTGGTATGTTTATTACAACCGGCTGACCGTCCGAGTACTTTTCAGGAGGCGTATAGAGGGAAAAGGGCCATGTTGTTAAAACCAATCAGGTTATTGCCACAGCTTTTTAATAACTGCTACCTAACCCCCGGTCAGGGTGTGGATTTTTTACCCCGAAAAGCAAAACCAATTAGAGTTTTGAGCGCCATCAAAAAGGCTTCATTGAGATGGAGCAGATAGTATAGAGGCAAGAATTTCGGATAGGCGGAGTGGTAGCGGTTGACCAGTATGTCCGGCGAAGGAAAAAGAAGGCTCCGGATATAACGCAGTTTCCGGGTGGTACCAGGTATGGCCATAAGGCGGGCAAAATATCGTCCGCCCTGGAGCAGTTCATCGTCCGGTTCGTCGAGCAGCGCAAAAATGCGCCTCTCAGCTTTATCCGGGTCATACGCACCGAGCTCATCGAGAAGCCATATAGGGATTGGCGGGTGAAAAAGCTCGAAGCTCTTCTGGAGGCTATACCGCACGGGAAGACAGACCTTGAACTCAAATGTCCGGCTTATGAAAGCCTCCCAGTCGATCCTGCCTTCATAGTGATTAGCCAGTTCGGCGATATCGCAGCAGGAGGCAAGCCATCCGTCCTGACAGTGATGCAACAGGTGAAGACAGAGATGAAGAAGGGAGTCCTCTGGCGATAAGACCAGGGCATCGATACCGGCTACGTTGGCCCTTTTAGCCCTCTGCCACAGACCCTCTACTTCCACCCTGTATGAGTAGGGATACAGGGGACTGAGTGCCCAGTGAAGGTCCATCTGAATACAGACGCTCCCGTTTTTCACGCAGTGGCCTTCACAACGCAAGTCACCAACTCCCGGGAGAAACTGGGGCGCATCCGTGCTGTAGCCAAGGGCAGCGAGAACCTTCAGGGCTTCAGCTACCTTCTGCCCGCGAACCAGGAGGTCAATATCCGTAAACGGCCTCAGCCCCGCAGGGTATATGCCTTCCATCATCGCGCCCTTTAGCAGGATAACCTCTATCCCGGCATCATTAAAAGCCTTCGTCACCTTCCCGAGCTCATCGAAGAGGAGCGCGTTCCTTCGTACAATCATCAGACGTAGCTCTCTTATCCTCCCCCTGTCTTCGCCGGGGATGGGCAACACAGGATTCGACCTCTTTAGAATATGATGCACCAGGGGGAGGTATCTTTCCCCTTCTTGCTCCAGTATCTCGCCTACATCTAAATTCGACGGCATGCCACTAACTCCGGCATTAGTTATTCCCTTGAAAACAGGATCCAAACCGTTCGTGGTGCTGATTGCAATCAGCATCACTAATACCCTGTATTTTGTCAGGCGACCAGCGAGTGATAATAATCGCTGGTCATAAATGACATGTGCGTACCCTCCTTAATAAGGCCGTTCCCGTCCAGCAGCAACACGCGGTTCGAATCTATAATAGTAGACGGCTTGTGTGCTATGATAAACAGGGTCTTATCCCTTATGAGCCCGGGCAGGGAGTGAAAGATCGACCTCTCCGTCTGATTGTCCAGGGCTGACGTTGGCTCGTCCAGCACCAGTATATCTGCGTCCCGGACCAGAGCGCGCGCTATGGATATTCGCTGCTTCTGTCCCTCCGATAAATTAGCGCCGTTCTCTCCAATCAGGGCATCATAGCCTTGAGGCAGACTGCGGATGAAGTCATCCATGCCGGCGGCCCTGGCAGCCTGAAATGCCTGCTCTTCGCTGGCGTCCGGATTACCGTAGCGGAGGTTTTCCATAACGCTGCCCTGCATGAGTATTGTATTTTGCGATACGTAGCCGATCCGCTGCCGCAGGGAACCCACGTCATATTCGGATGCCGGGCGGCCATCGAAATATATCTCGCCCGATGTCGGTTTGTAGAAACGGAGGACAAGGCTCATCAGGGTTGTCTTGCCCACCCCGCTAGGGCCTACAATAGCTGCGTGTTCCCCGGGATGGATGTGAAGATTGATATCCCTGAGCACCGGCTGTCTGCCGTCGTAGGAAAAAGAAACGTTTTTGAACTCGATATCACCGCGCAGGGTCTCGACCTGAACGCCGGTGCCTATATTCTCCTCGGGAACAATATCAAAGAGAGCAGATACCCGCCCCAGCGCCGCACGCGCTTCCTGCAACTGAAGGTTGGCTGTGGCCAGTGCCTGCGCGGGCCCGAACACGTATCCGAGGTATGCCTGAAAGGCAACCAGCGAGCCCAGGCTCCATTGCCCGCCGATTATCCAGTAAGCCCCCAGGCCCAGCGTTACAGCCCGGGCAACATAGGGCATGAAGTCGACAATAACGTTGGCAACCGAGTTAATAGTAGCCTGCTCCATCGAGACCTGGAACACCTTCTTCAAATCGGAGTACATACGTCCCACCGTATGCCCTTCCGATGAAAAGGCCTTCACCAGCGAGATACCGGACAGCGATTCCTGGAGATGGTTGGAGACGTTGGCCTGCTGCTCCATTCGATGGTGGCTTAGTACGTACGTCCTGTTGGAGAAGTAGCGCACGGAGAGGAAGAGTACTGGAATTACGATTAGAACACCGGCGGCAAGCCGCCATTCCAGGTAGAAAAGCAGCCCTACCCCGCCCATAAACCGCACCAGATTGGTCAGAATATGGACGACTGTGCCGGAGAAGAACCAGCGCAGCCCGTTGACATCGGTGGTCAGGCGCGACATCAGGTATCCGGTCTGGTTACCGTCGAAGAACGCCTTGGGGAAGCGCAGCACCCGGTCGAACAGGCCGTGCTGAATATCCAGGATAACCTGCTGCTCGAAGCGTGAGCAGTAGAACCGCTCCGCGAGGCTGAGCAGCCTCTCTGCGATAACTACGCTTACGAAAAGGATGATAGCCATCGCCAGCAGGTGCAACTGGCGGCTGATAATAACATCGTCGACGATGTAGCGTGTTATGAGCGGCTGGGGGAAAGCGAACAGCGTGGATGCGATGATGAGTGAGGTTGCAGCAAGCCCGGTCTTCCAGTGCCGTGTGAGAAAAGGACGCAGGTTTTTGAAAGCGGCCCCATGCTGTGGTAGCCGCCACGAGAGGCGATGCGGTCTCCGGGAAGCCGCCGCGAGAGTCCAAGCTTTAAATAATATAGCCAGCTGCCCATGATTCCCGCTTAAAGATATCTGCGTTTTCTATTCTCATGGCTCATACTGCGCCTGAGGCCAGGTAGTACAGGTCTAGGAAGCAACTTGTGAACTGCAGGCGTCACCACACTCATATGGCGGATTGTAATTGCAATAGACATGATTAGCTTCAGGGCCCGCGTGCCATTCCGCCGTTCCAGTCTTACATGTTTCCAGAATACGCTCCTCCTTCTGACTCCTCACCAGCACAACAAGCTCGGGTTTACTCCATTGCTTTTTCATTTCACCTCCTTTCTAGCTCATCGCTGCGAAATCGGGGAGCCAAAAATCATGGTTACTTGAGCGGCACATAATCCAAACCGCGCATCTATAAAATGCACAATGTAGCGGGCACGGTTACCGTGCCCCTACGGTTTTATTACATCCTCATCCTTCGGCAGGCTCAGGGCGAACGGTCTAGCCCCAATTTTCAGAGTAATGACATGTTTTATGAGCGCCGGATTAACGAGTGTTGAGATTATTTCTACTTCAAGGGAAGGATCATAATGACATTTTTATCGGCTGATGGCTGACTACTGATCGCTGACCGCTGATCGCCTCCGCCCTTGCGTGGGCCACCTCGCAGAAGTAGTCCACCGGTCCGTCCATCTCGCCGGTCTCCAGATAAGCGTGTGCGGGGCACCACATGCACAGGTTAAACAATGAGCACAAACGGCACCTGTCGAGGAACTCCTTTCTTGTCGATCTCATGTCCCGCACGTGGTGTACAAAGCTGTGCCAGGCCTCCGAGAGATTCCCCCTCCTCAGGTCATAGATGCAGTCGGGATGGCACAGCGAGGAGCAGAGCCGGTACTGGCCGTCCCAGCCCAGCGTGAAGCTTCCGTTACCGGTCCCGCAGTGAAACAGGTGGTCGCAGGTGCTTTGAAGAGACCTGGGGATGATGAGCCTGTCGCAACCCTTCACCAGCGACTCGAAGCGCCAGGGGTCAGACCGCTCCAGGGCCACGATCTCATCAGGTGAGAGCCTCTCTGACTTTATCTCCTCATTCCTTATGCTATCTCGGTCGTACCTGAGGTGCAGAAGGGGGTCGAAGCGGAAGTAGTCCTTGGTGCGCTCACGGCAGAAGCGTGAGATCTCCGGCATTTCGTGGATGTTGGAGCGGAGAGCCATAGCCTTAAGGCGGACCTTAACCCCGCTTTCAATGAGGAGATCGAGTCCCCTGATAAAGGCGTCGAAAGAACCGGGCTTTCGCGTTACCCGCTCGTATGTCTCCCGTGTCACGCCGTAGACCGACACCTCTATGTCCCTGGGAGGATACTTCCTGAAGAGCTCGACATGCTCCCCGGTCACCAGTACCGCGTTGGTAAATACCGATACCAGGAGGCCCTTCCTCTTGAGATAGAGATAAATGTCGAAAAAATCATCTCTCAGCAGGGGTTCGCCGCCGGTGATGAGGCACCACACGGCGCCCATTGATACGGCTTCATCGGCAACATCCATTATCTCTTCGAGAGATAACTCCTTCTCCCTGGCGGCCCTGTCGCCCGCCGGGACATTGATGTAGCAATGACGGCAGTCATTGTTGCAGCGGGCGGTTACCTCGAGGTCGAAAGAGAGGAGAGCTCTCTTCCGCTTTGCCTTCTCCCACAGGGAGAATTGGGGCAGGGGCTGCATGGATACCAGGGCGTTACTCAAGCGGCTGTCCTCCTCAAAACGGGTCGGTAAATCCTGCAAATAAAGCGAAGCAGCGGCACGTGCAAATTTCTGCGGCTGAGCAGAGCGACTCCGCGCCGCTCCGGGCCCAGGCCGATAAAGACCCTTCTGCCGTCCCTCTCCACCTTAACGACGCGCGCGGCGATCTCCGCTCTTGTGACCAGGCCATCTGACTCAAGCGCGTTATCCCCCTTTATAAGATAGGAGCCGCCCTTTTTCCCTACGATCCTGTGGATTACCAGTTTACCCGTATCGGGACGGCGAAAGGCAACTACGTCACCAAGCCCCGGTGAGGCGCCGTTCAGGGGGGCTACCGTAAGCACATCTTCGTTCCTTATGAAGGGGCACATGCTGAAGCCACAGGCCTTGAACCTTAATCGCGCTCCTCTGCCGACAGTAGCCTGAATGAGCTCCAGGAGGACCGCTGCCGTCAGGGAATATTCATTAGCCACCTTGAAAGCAGTAACGTGCCGGGGATTACCCGTCTGCAACGACCATTCTCCTCTTGAGCAGTTCATCCACGAGGCCAATGACGTCCCTCTCGATTTCGCCCTCAGGTGACTCGTACTTTGACGACAGTTCCCGCACTATCTCCTTCAAGCTCATACTACCGTCGAGCCTGTCCCAGATGGCACGTCCGTGCTCGTTGAGCGTGTAGAGCTCGTCCTCCATGTCCCCGACACCGGCTTTGAGAGGAACGATTATGAGTTCGTCCTCGATCTCCCTGGCCACCACATCATCGGATACGGCATAGGCCCTGTTTAGCTCAATTCCTGCCTGCATAATGACCTCCTTCATCTTTTGTTTTTATTTTCTGCTTTCCCTTTCATGTCATTGCGAGGAACCCTGAGCCCTTCGGCAATCTCAGGATAGGCCTATCGAAGGGTGACGAAGCAATCTCCGTGCACTGGATTCCCGCTTACGCGGGAATGACATATCCTGTGTGCGCTGACCACACCGGCGTTGAGATTGCTTCGCCTTCCGGGGAAGGCTCGCAATGACACTGTTACTGGTGGGCTGCGTTTCACTTCACCCAACCTGCTTTCTCCGTGGTCTCATGATTGACAAAGGATTTACAGCTAGCTACTGTCAAGCTCGTAACACGCAAGCGAACATCCCTCTTGTGCACACATGCTGTGGTCTTCTTGTGCGCCTAGAACTGAGTAATTCTTACAGTCCACCAGAATAGCCTCTTCCGGCCTGTTTCTCACCAGAACTACCAGCTCGGGTTTCCGCCAGGTCTTTTTCATTTCGACTCCTTTCTGTCACTTCCATGTCATCCCTGCGAAAGCAGGGATCCATCCGCGCCCGCTGATGAGCAGTGACTCTGGATTCCCGCTACCTGCTACCTGCTTTCGCAGGTACAAGTTTCGCAGGCACAGGTTTCGCGGGAATGACATCCTGTGTGCGCTTCCCGCGCCTGTTTTTACAGCCCTTCCTCACGGCTTCTCGCGGGAACCGGACACAGTGGATAAAGGTCTAGGATTCGGCTTGGGATTCGCATGCTTGTTCACAATATTCAGTCACAGCACAAAATACGTGCCAATAATCAGGGCCTGGTGACCCTGCGTAAGATCCAGACTTACACGTAGCCAATACGCCCTCCTCCGGCCTGTTTCTGACCAGTACCACCAGCTCGGGTTTCCGCCAGGTCTTTTTCATTTCGCCTCCTTTCAATGTCAGCCCTGCGAAAGCAGGAATCCACCCGCGCCCGCTGATGAGCAGGAACGCTGGATTCCCGTTACCTGCTACCTGCTTTCGCAGGCACAGGTTTCGCGGGAATGACATATCCTGTGTGCGCTTCCCGCGCTTGTTTTTACAGCCCTTCCTCACGGCTTCTCGCGGGGACCGGACACAGCGGATAAAGGGCTAGGTTTCGACCTGGGATTCGCATGCTTGTTCACAATATTCAGTCACACCACAATATACGTGCCAAGAATCAGGGCCTTGTGACCCTCCGCCATATCCAGACTTACACGTAGCCAATACGCCCTCCTCCGGCCTGTTTCTGACCAATACCACCAGTTCGGGTTTCCGCCACGTCTTTTTCATTTCGCCTCCTTCCGTCTCGTTATTCTGCGTGGCTGGCGGGCTGCTCTGCCACTGAACCCGCCGTACAGGACTGCGGGCTGACCGCTAAACGCTGACGGCCGACAGCTCTCCACCGACCGCTGCGCCGGAGAACCGCTCTATCCTCTCTTTCCAGTCATCTACCTCCCAGGCGTTCTCCCCTTCGTTCAGTAAACCGAGGAACCGCGCCTGGGCATGGGCTATCCGGCAGAGATAATCAACAGGCGTATCCAGCGTGCCGTGCTCCATCCATGACTTGGCCGGGCACTGCTCGCACAAGCCCTTGAGAAAACAGCGGGCGCAGCGCTCGAGATAGTCGGGATTTGCAGCCCGCTTCTGGCGTACTCTGGGGAAAAACTCCGTCATGGCCTCTCTCAGCGTGCCGCGCCTGAGGTCGTAGACCGTTCCGGGGTGCCTGAGCAGCAGGCATGGCTGGAAAACGCCGTAGGCATCCACGCAGCCTCCCCCCAGTCCTGAACCGCAGGAAAAGAGCTTGTCGCCGGACGGCCTCATGAACTTTGAGCAGAACTGCTTCATTTCTTTTAGGTATCCTTCTCCTCTCCTTGTAAGCATTCGCAGCCCTTCCTCCGGCGGGAGCCTGAGCCTTTCGATAAGCCGGTTCTTCTCTTCCGAGTCCCGGCGGCACCGGAGGTCGAAGAACATGGAGTACGACGGTGGCTTATACATCCAGGGGATGGCAGCCGCCCACGACTCGAAATCGTCCATTTCGCCCTTGTTTGGCGGCAAAATTGCGCTCTTGACTATAAAGGGGACCCTCTTTTCCAGCAGCAGGTCTATTCCGCGCCGGTAGGCATCAAAGGAGCCCGGATTCCTGGTCACTCCCTCATAAGACCTCTGCGTCATCCCGTAGACAGTGATCTCGATTTTCTCCAGGGGCGGGATGCGGGCGAAGAGCTCCGCCAGATACGGTGTAATAAGAGTGGCATTGGTGAAAAGCATAACCTTGAGCCCGAGCCTCCGCGCGAACAGATAAAGCTCTTCGAAATCCTCCCGCAGCAGGGGCTCGCCGCCGGTGAACCTCACCGTGAAGCATCCCAGGGCGGCGGCCTCGCTGAGAATATCCTTTATCTCACCGGTGGAAAGCTCCCTGTCCCTGACCTTCCGGTCGTCAGCCGGCCTGTTAATGCAGCAGTGGATGCAGTTGTTGTTGCACCGCTCCGTCAGCTCCATGTCCAGGCGACCGATGACGGGACGTCTATTCTTCCAAAGGGACGCTTTGTCTGTGTTTATTCTGGTGGCATACATGTTTCCGCCTTCGACTGTCATATGCTTTTACCTTTCAATCAGGGTAATCCCTTTCCCCATTGAATTGCAGTGCTCTGCCGGTACAGACACCATTGCTTATACGCTAGCTCCCACCAAAATATAAGCACGAAGTGCAATTAAGTTCATCTTCGTAACACCCGCTGTACAAATCGCTGGGGCCGGTATCGCTGGAAGTTTTACAGTAACCCAATATAGCCTCCTCCGGATTGGTTCTAACCAGCACCACCAGCTCAGGTTTACGCCACTGCTTTTTCATTGTGCCTCCCTTCAATGTCAGCCCATTTATGTCATTGCGAGGAATCCTTCCAGGGAAGGACGACGAAGCAATCTCTGTGCACTGGATTCCCGCTTTCGTATGTAAGATGCCGTTCGTGGTGAGCTTGTCGAACCATGAACGGCCCTTCGACAGGCTCAGGGCGAACGGTCTAAATAATATTTTCAAGGCAATAACATTGTTTAGGGTCTCCGAATGCAAAAACGTTGAGATTGCTTCGCCTTCCAGAGAAGGCTTGCAATGACACTGGTACTAACGGGTTGCGTTTCACTCCAACTACCCTACTTTTCTTACTACTACTAGGAGGCGGAAGAAAATACACACCACGACTCACAGGACTCCTGGGTATAACAGGCGCTGTCTTGTTCTTGTGGTCCTAAAGAGCCAGAAGTCTTGCATTGCTGTAGAATTGACTCTTCCGGCTTGTTTCTCACCAGCACCACCAGCTCGGGTTTACGCCACGGCTTTTTCACTTCGCCTCCCTTCTATGCCATCCCTGCGAAAGCAGGGATCCACACGCCCCGTGGGCTCCTCTTCGTTTTCACGCCTTCACATCGGTCTTCAGGGTAGGGTTGGCCGACTTCGGCCAACCTAACCACTCCTGTGATTTTATGAGCTCGAATGGTGGGTTGCGTTTCACTCCAGCCAATCTGCTTTCACGGCTGGATATACGCTAGCTTCCAACCCAGCCAGAGCACCATTCACAGGGCGCTAGAGTTATATTACACGCTTGATGTTCATCTTCAGGACCAGAATAGCCCGTCTGTTTACACGCATCCAATAAGCCCTCCTCCGGCCTGTTTCTCACCAGCACCACGAGCTCGGGTTTATGCCATTTCTTTTTCACCTAGCCTCCCTTCTATGACATGAACACGGCTCGAACGCAAAACATCACATTCCGTCACCAATTGCTAAAACCTCAGTCGTCAAGTACTAAGATGCGGCAACCGCCTCACAGTTTTGAAGTACGCAGCTGCTGTCCACCTTGCTCATGTTACAGTAACTGACCCAACTGCCCGCTCCTCCCTGGGGATCTTGTTTGCACGCTAGAAGAACCTTCTCTTCCAGCTGTGGTCTAACCAGCACCACGAGTTGTGGTCTCTGCCACTGCTTTTTCACCTCGCCTCCTTCCCGTTCGTTTTTCAGCGTGTCGGGTGGGCAGGTCCGCCAACCTGCCCGTGTCATCCCTCCTTCTATGTCATCCCTGCGAATCTTGTGCCTGCGAAACTTGTACCTGCAAAAGCAGGTAGCAGGTAGCAGGGATCCAGCCATAACTGCCAGCTGAGGTAGAAACAATAACCGCCAGGAAGAGCAGAACAGAGACAGCCGATTCCTGTCATGACGATGCACTTTCGGCACACCAGCAGTAGCAGGGCCCGCCCCAGCCACACACATCCCACACGTCATTCGGCCCTCCACCGGTAGCAGTCTTGCATACTTCCAGGATTGCCTCGTCCAGATTGTTTCTAACCAGCACCACGAGCTCGGGTTTCCGCCACTGCTTTTTCACTTCGCCTCCTTCCCGTTCGTTTTTCAGCGTGGTGGGTAGGGTTGGCCGACGTCGGCCAACCTACCCGCGTTACCCCTTTATTTTTACGTCATCCCTGCGAAACTTGTACCTGCGAAAGCAGGTAGCAGGGAGCCATCAGCGCCCGCCAGGCAGCTCGAATTCCGGATTCCCGCTTCCGCGGGAATGACATGTTGTAGGGTCACCGAATACAACAGCGTTGAGATTGTCTCTCCTTCCAGGGAAGGCTCGCAATGGCACGAAAAAGGCTCGAATACAGCCATCCCTCTATCGCCAGGCAGTCCCCGGTATACTCATCTACCACTGTGAGAAATCGAACCCTCCTTCTTTTCAATCTTACGTCAGGATCCTCTCCTTTGAAGCGGTATAGTTTCCGCGGGTAAGGTCACGTCTGCCTGTTTACACGAATTCAATATGCCTTCTTCCGGCCTGTTTCTCACCAGCACCACAAGTTGGGGTCTCTGCCACTGTTTCTTCTGTTTTCTACTTTTCACCTCGCCTCCCTTCTCCATGTAGTTTGCCGGGTGCGGCTTTTCCTCGTTTTCACGCCGTCACATCGTTATTCAGGGTAGGATTGGCCGACGTCGGCCAACCTAACCACTCCTATGGTTTCATTAGTTCGGATGGCGGGTTGCGTTTCACTCCAACCACCATGCTTTCATAAAAGATATCAGTCAGGATGCGTTATAGTCACTGCACCAGGGCCCGCAGGGATAGTCAGGATGATAGAAGCACCTGTTGTCCTGAACTTCGGGGCCTTCTGTAATTAATGAACTCTTGCATCCAACCAACACCAGCTCCTCCGGCTGGCTCCTGACCAGCACCACCAGCTCGGGTCTCCGCCAATGTCTCTTCATGTTCTACCTCCATCTATCCACAGCCATCGTTTCGGTCTTTGGCTTAGGTCGGAAGTTTTTCGGCCACTGCCAGTTGCTGTTGGCTGAACGCTGCCGGCTGACGGCTGAACTCCCTCAATATGTCCACGACATCGCCGCTCTTATCGAAACGGAGCGAGTAGCAGGGTGTCTCACGGCCGATCGCTTCCACCAGACACAGCATCTTGTCCCACCATTCGCTGGTCTCGAGAGGCCTCACCAGGCAGGCCAGAAGCCTCCTGTTGATCTCCTTGCGGTCTTCTATGGGAATGAGGCGGTTCTCCTTTGCCTGTTCCAGGAACATAACAGCGTTCAGAGGCGCGGAACTCGCCGACACATCCGGCACATCTCCGTGGCTCCATGTGCCATGAATCATGAAGCCCTGAGGCCACCTGCGCACGATCATCCGATCGTCGCAGAGAATCTCGGCCTCGTCCTTGAGCATCGTCACTATGGTTGACTTGCCCGCCTCGGAGTGCCCCACGAACAGAAGCCCCTGACCCTCCATGAGCACCCCGCCGGAATGGATATAGCAACCCTGCCTGTCAGCCAGTACGCGCGCGAGCAGTATCTGGTCCGAGGGGAAAAGGGTGAGCGAGTGCAGGCCGCCTTCACGAAAATTCTTTTCTCCGTCATTGTATATTCTCGCTCTGGCGTGGTCACGGCTGAAGACTACTACCCGGTGAATATGCTTGTCCGCAGCAGCTGGTGATATACCCACGTATACCCAGGAATCGCCTTTCTTGTAGATAGCCCACGGGGGTTTCCGGTAAACCTCCATCCCCAGATCACTGCCATTAAGGTCGGGCAGGGAGAAATGGTGCCGGATGGTGATGTTATCCTCCCCCGGTCCATCCACCCGGAAGATTTCAAATTTGGGATGGAAGGTGTTATCTGTTAGAGGCAGGTCGGACTCAACACCGATTGTGATACCAGCGATCCGGTAATAGCGGCGGTGGTTCTTTTGCCAGTCCCGTTTGAATCTGCGGTTCTCTCTGGCTGCGGCACAGAGGTACTCCACCTTTGCCGAAAAGCGCCGGTGCTCCAGGTAGCCGTAGACCGGGCACCAGCGGCAGTCGCCGCGGAGCTCACACGAGGCGCAGTTCTCCAAATACTCGCTGCCGCCCCTCACCTTATCCGCCAGTGACGGGATGAACTCCTCCCAGCATTCTTTGAAGCTCCCTTTCCTCAGGTCGTAGAGAAGGGCGGGGTCTTTGATATAACCGCAGAACGTCATCTGTCCGTACGGGTCTATGTGAAAGTCACGCCTTGCGTCTATACATGAGGCGAACAGGCGGTCATCCCGTCCTATATGGCAATACCGGTGGTCCTCTTTATTTGCCATCCACTCTTCATAAGAGAGGTCGGGTTGATCGAGTCTTATCACTTCCGCAGGGTCAAGCCTCTGCCGTAATATCTCCCGGTTCTTTTCGGGATCGCCTTCCGCGGAGAGGTAGAGCCAGGCTGCCCCTATCCGCCAGTGGGAGCTTAATGACTCGGCGAGTTGCACCATCTCCCCGAATTGATGATAGTTGTCCGTCATAGGGATAAGCTGGACGGTGAATCCCGCTCCGGCCTCTTTCAGGCGGGCGAAACCGCGCATGGTAGCCTCGAATGAACCGGGGTTCCTTGTGATATGGTCATGTACGTCGGAGGTAGCACCGTAGAGGGCCACCAGCTTACTCCCTTTCCTTCTCATGAGCCGGGCGATTTCGGGGGTTATCAGAGCGCCGTTGGTATTAAGCGTGTACGAAATGCAGTTTGATGTAATATAGTCGAATATCTCGGGGAAGTCGGGCCTGAGCATGGGCTCCCCGCCTGATATCGACCACCTGCGGCAGCCCATTTTTCTGGCCTCATCGACCAGATACATTATCTCTTTAAAAGTAAGCTCCTCGCGTTTTTCCTTAGATGCGGCCGGAATTCTCAGCCAGCAGTGGCAGCAGTTGTTGTTGCAGCGGTAAGTAAGGTCGATGCTGCCATCCAGAGGGAGCCGGGGCGGATGAGCGGTTACTATCGATTTCAGGTAGTCTGTCATTTGATAGTTATCTCCTCTACCTGTCGCCGGAACCGGGTACAGCGGGCCTCAGGCAGGTAGAGCCTGATGCTCGGAAGCCGCAGCATTTTTCTCCAGACACCCGGTCAGGGCTATAGCTGAGTCCCGCCAGCCATGTGCAGGCAGATTTGAGTATATGTAACGGGGGTTAAAATTGAATTACGGACGTGAAGAGAATATTACAAATAGTTAACAATTACTTTACAATTTCATAGTTGATGAATATATCGAGCGGTAATGCTTACATCGCTTGGCAAAATCAACTGTAAATACAACGCCACTACTAATAAGGGGTAACAGTTCCACTATCCAGATTTTACTGACAGTAATCTCCGCGGTCTCTTATGTGATGTGTGACGGCATGAAGAGATCAGGTCAGATTATAGAGGCGGTTTCAACCGGGCATTAACAGCAGAGAAGAACACGCAAATCCAACCATTCCGTGACATTTTAGGAGGAAAAGTAAGCTGACGATGAGAAACGTGATGTTGCTCGCACACGATAAGGTTTATAAAATCATTAGTACCAGTACGATAGTGCCCGGGTTACTACAGTACGATAGTTTGGTTCTTAAGCATAATGGGAAGGATTGCAGCGCGGTTTTCGAGCTTGAGCCTCCGTTGCCACGCTTGAAGCAAGCCATGATAGACCAGGTTTCGCAGCAAACACAAGCCAGACAACCGTTTTCACGCTTGCGTAAGTGGGGCGATGGAGCAGAAAGGCTCGTGCTTTCCCCGGACAACAGGCATTGGACAAATTCTTTCATATTGTGGTTATCGCTGAATATTCTTGATTGCTTGACTACCTGGCAATGTCTGGCGATAGGTGGGTACGAAACAAACCCGTTTCTCCAGTTAGCTGCCCGGACACACGGCGACGGTTTAATGCTCGCAGGGAAGTTCACCCTGGCTTTTCTTATAGGTATAATGGTATGGAATAGAGGAAGTCGTCGTTTGAAAGGATTGCTTAACCTGGGTATGACGCTGGTGCTTATTACTAACTGCGTTCTCCTTTGCAAGCCGCTCTGGCTGCTGAACCTCTACGGATATTAAGGTGCAGCCTGAATCCAATATATTCGTGTCCTTTTCCAAGCCTGAACGGGCAGTTACTGATATTATGCAGTACCGCACGCGACTTTGCCTATGCATCGTTATCTCCGTAACAGTAGCCGACTTATCGCTTCGGTGCTAAAACAGCATTCGATAAGCCATAGATATAGTGTTCGCAACAGCTTGACAAAGAGCCATTCCGCATACTAAAGTTATGTCCAACTTGTGCCGTCAGTCTGGTTATGCGTGACATCGTTTCGGATGAGTCTGACAATGTGCTAACAGGGAGTGAGCAACAGGTGCTCGCCCTCGTCGCCCGGGGGCTTGTCAACAAAGAGATAGCTGACGCGCTGTGCATATCCACCAGCACAGTTAAGAGCTACCTGCACGAGGCATGCAAAAAGCTGAAAGCGCGTAACCGGGCACAGGCGGTTATCCTGGCCTTTATCCGCGGGTGCCTGGACCTCCGGGAAGTCTTCTCTCTGGATGAGATCGCGGAATTGCTGGCCTCCCTGGACCCCGAAGCCGTTGAGACAGTGGCCGAGCTGCTCAAGAGAAAACGTGAACAGCTGGACCTCACCCAGAACCGGATGGATTCAGCATATTAATAATAAATGGCTTTTAACGTCGTCTCCCCCTTTCCCTTTAAACCATTCTGATAAGTTATTCCCCTGTTTCCTTCAACAGGAAAAGTACAACGATAATCCGTCTTACAGGCTTAATGTTGAGCAACTGTGTAGAAATATTAAACGAAAGTTATAAACCAAAGTTGGTAATGAATGCTTGAATAGGACATAACGGTATGTTATGTTAAGGCTCACCAAAGGAGGTGCAAGTGGCTGATGAAAGTTTTGATGTAGTGGTAGTTGGAGGAGGCCACCAGGGCCTCATAGCCGCCAATTACATGATAAGGAACGGGTATACAGTAGGTCTTTTCGAGCAGAGACGTGAGCTGGGTGGCGGCGGCTGCACCGAGTCACGGCCGATATCCGGGTTTATCGGGAACCCCTGTGCCCATGTGGCAGGACTCTGGGCGAGCCCGGTCAACCAGGACTTCAAGCTGCATGAGAGGGGGCTTAACTACATATTTCCCCCGGTGCATTCCTCGATGGTGTTTCCCGATGAGAGATGCATAGTTTCCTACCGGTCGATATCATGGGACAAGGAGACGGGTGTGGTCGTCCCCCAGGAAGAGATAGTAGAGAAAAACCTTAAAGAGGTTGAGCGGATATCGCCCAGGGACGCCGATACGCTCGCCAGGTGGTCCGCCGAGGGGAAGATATGGCAATGGGGTTTCGCCGCTATGCAGGTCCTGTGGAATCCTCCGGCTCTGCCAGGCGAGTTCGACCCCGTTGAAGCCCTGATTATGGACCCTGACTCAGGTATCGACCGCAGACATCAATTTATGACAGCAACCGAATACGTCTCCGATCTCTTTGACAGCGATGAGCTGAGGGCACATTCTCTGAGAATGCTCGGCTCCGCAGGCATATATCCGGACGACGCTGCCCCTCTGCCTATCATGTTGTCTAACGTGCCTATGCAGGTGATCGGATTCGGAGGTGGAGTATACGAAGGCGGCACCCATAACGCTATTCACGCCCTTCAGAGGGCCTTGAGCGAGGAAGGCGGCAAGTTCTTCGTGGGCGCTGATGTGGATGAGATCCTGGTGGAGAACGGCCGTGCCACCGGTATCAAGCTGGCCGACGGTACCATGATAGAGGCTAAAAAGATGGTAATCACCTCTATAGTAATTACACAGACACTGGCCAGGCATCTGCGTAATGTAGACCTGGGGCCTAAGGGCACCGAGTATCGCCGGAAGATAGCCAAGATCAGGGTCGACAGAGGCCAGATATTCTGGGGCCATATCGCCTTCCACGAGCTGCCAAAGTATAAAGCAGAGAGTTGGAATCCCGACTGCGGCCAGGGTCGCTGGATATTCATGGGCGATGCCGATATCGAATACCTTGACCGGGAATACCGCTTTAACAATCAGCACATAAGGCCGGGACAATGGCCGGAAAGGCTGTATCTCTGGGAGGGCACCGATTCCAAATGGGACCCGCGCTACGCGCCACCCGGAAAGCACGTTGCTCTACTGGAGGAGATGGCGTTCCCCGCAAGCTGGAGAACAGAGGAAGAGTGGATGCAGATCAAGAAAGAGGCGCCCGATCACTTCCTCAAACAGTGGCAGAAATATGCGCCTAATATGACATGGGACAACGTCATAGCCGCAAACATCGATACCCCGTGGGATATTCAGCACAGAAGCGATAACTTCCTCGAAGGTAACTGGGGACTGATCGCGGGCACTCCCAGCCAGTGGGGTGCAATGAGGCCCATACCGGAATTTGCCCAGTACCAGATTCCCGGGATCGAGGACTTCTGGATGGCCTCCGGAAGCTGCCACTACTCTCTCGGGCTGACAGGCTGGGCCGGCTATAACTGCTATAGGAGGATTGCCCAGAAACACGACCTGTGGAAGCCGTGGGAGGGACGCCTTTACTGAGGAATAACGGGACTGCGAACCTGTAAGAGATAACACTCGGAGGAAAGCAAATGCAAACAAAATATGACTTCATCATAATAGGCGGCGGGCCCAACGGGCTTTGCGTGGCAGCCTACCTGGCCAAGGCGGGCCAGAAGGTCCTGGTGCTGGAGAAATACTTCGAGGTCGGGGGCGGCCTCATGACCGAGGAGGTTACCCTCGGCGGCTTTTACCACAATACCCACGCCATATACCACATGATGGTCGACTATGCCCCCATCTACAAAGACCTGGAACTGGAAGAATACCGTTGTAATTACGTATACCCGGAGCTGCAGGTAGCGATGCCCTTCTCCGATGGCAAAGCCCTCTGTCTCTACTCAGACGTAAATAAATCGTGTGAATCGATAGCCAGGTTCTCTCAGAAGGACGCCGAGGCCTACCGTGAGGCTTACCACAAGTTCCATGAAATGGTGGACGACTATATCGCTCCCGCTACATATGTGCCGCCCCTGCCTCCTATAGAAACGACGATCGGTTTGCAGCAGACCGAGGTCGGCAGGGAGGTGGAGGAGTATCAGCCGAAGAGCCCTCAGGAGATAATCGATGAGTGGTTCGAGAACGAGCGTGTTAAAACGATGATGCTTTATCTGGCTACGCACTGGGGAGTCGACCCGGACCTTACCAGCCTCGGCTTTCTCACCCCGCTTTACATAGACAGGCATGTTCACCACAGGCTCTGCCTGGGCGGTTCGCACCGATTGAGCAACTCGATATGCCGTGTTATTCAGGAGTCGGGCAACGGCCATATCAGGGGCAGCCAGATTATCAAGAGGATCATAGTGGAGAACGGGGCCGCCAAGGGGGTAGAGCTCGATAACGGCACGGTGTACGAGGCGGAGAAGGCTGTGATAAGCTCCATCGACCCGCACCAGACCTTTTTGAACTACGTAGGTGAAGAACAGCTTGCCAATGACTTTGTCGAGAAAATCAACGGTTGGAAATGGGAAACGTGGAGCTTCTGTTCTCTTCATCTCGCGCTCAGGGAGCTGCCTGTTTTTAAAACAGACCAGGACATCAGCAATGGATTCATGTATATCCTCGGTTATGAAACCCCCGACGACCTGCTGAAGCACTTCGATACTATCAAGGAAGGCAAACTTTCTACTACGGTAGGATGTGACGCCGTATTCCCCACAATGCATGATCCGAGTCAGGCGCCTCCGGGAAAGCATACGGCATCCATGTACGAGCATGCCCCTTACGACCTGCAAGGCGGGGCGGAGAAATGGTGGGACCGCTCGTTAAGGCAGGAACATGAGGAGAAATTCATCACCACTCTCCAGAAATACGCTCCCAACATGACGAAGGACAAGATCATGTGGACTTACCTTGTCACCCCGCTCGATTTCTCGGCCAAGTACCTGAACATGGTAAAGGGATCGTATAAGCAGGGAAAATATGAGCTGTTCCAGATGGGGGTTAACAGACCAAACGATGAGTGCTCTCATACCAGGACCCCGGTCAATAACCTTTACGTCTGTGGCTCCTGCGTCTATCCCGGCGGATGTGTACTTTTTGGTTCCGGCTATCTGGCAGCAAATGCGATAGCCGAAGATTATGGGATTGAGAAGTGGTGGACAGAGCCTGAATACATTACCGAGGCACGGAAGAAGGGCTATTTCGGTGTGTATGAGGGATAGGTAGCACAGGTAATGCTACTTAGAAAAGGCTGCAAAAAGGAGGCATCAGAATGAAGATGAGGGCTGCGATACTGGAGCAGGTGAATACACCTCTTGTGATAGAGGAGGTCGAGCTTGACGAACCCAAAGACAACGAGGTCCTGGTCAAACTGGCAGCTACGGGCGTGTGCCATACCGACCTTCATTGCATCAAGGGTGATCTGGCAACGCCTCCGCCGGTAGTGCTGGGGCACGAAGGGGCCGGGATCGTAGAGAAGGTCGGCAAGAATGTGACGGAGGTTCATCCGGGGGATAAGGTAGTAGTCACCGTCGCGCCGTATTGCGGTAAATGTCCCGCTTGCATGATGGGTGTGCCTACCAGTTGTGAGACAGACCCTCAGACAGCGATGCTGATGGGGACTATGGCCGATGGGACAAAAAGGTTAAAGAGAAAGAATGGGGACGAACTTAGCCATTTCATGGCCCAGTCATCCTTCGCCGAATATGCCGTTACGGAGGAATCGGCGACGGTAAAAGTGCGGGATGATGCCCCCCTGGATATAGTCTGCCTTCTGGCATGTGGCGCGTCTACCGGTATCGGCGCGGTGATTAACAAGGCCAGGGTGAAGGCTGGCAGCAGCGTGGCCGTTTTCGGCTGCGGGGGAGTGGGGCTGGCTGCGATCATGGCAGCAAAGCTTGTGGGGGCGCAGCCAATTGTCGCTGTGGACTTGCTCGACAGTAAACTGGAAATGGCTCGAGAGTTCGGGGCCACCGTACTGGTCAATGCGTCGAAAGAGGACCCTGTAATGAGGATTGCGACCGAATGCGCCGGGGGCGTAGAATACAGCTTCGAGGTTATCGGCAACACCACGGCTATGACACAGGCATTCCACTCCGTTTATCCGCGCCCCGGTGGTATGGCATTAGTCCTGGGGCTCGCCCCGATAGGAGCTTCGTTCTCCATCGAGGCCTGGCGGTTCATGAGGGAGGTAACCATCACGGGATGCACGGCCGGCAGCATACATCCCAAGATTGACATCCCCCGCTACATCGACCTGTTTATGGCAGGCAGGTTGCCTCTGGACAAACTGGTATCGGCTCGATACTCGCTGGATAAGATTAACGAGGCTATAAAAGATACACTGGAAGGTAAAATTATACGTGGTGTCATCACGTTTTAAGGTTTTCTCCCTAAATAAGCAATGCCAGGATAAGGGATAAATATATTATAGGCACAGCAGGCAGGGCTCATGGTACAGAGGACGGATCCGGAGGCCAAGCGAGCAAAGCTGGAGGCATGGTTAAGGACCAAATTGCCTTCAGCGGAGGCTCTCTCAATTGGCCCTCTGGAGAAGGCGACGAGCGGCTATGCCAGCGAAATTCACTTCTTTGATCTCAACTGGCGGGAAAATGAACAGGAGAAAACGGAAAAGCTGGTAATTCGAGAGACTCCTATCGTTATGCAGGTCCACCCCGACTACGACGCGGGAGAACAATTCCATATAATGAGATGCTTGCAGGATAGCCCGGTGCCAGTTCCCAAGACCTTCTGGCTGGAGGAAGGCACCGAAGTGACAGGGGCACCCTTCTTTATTATGGAAAGAGCCGAGGGGGAGATTCTTAACCCCATACAGCCTGGCGAAGAGCCTCGGGGGCCGCTCTATGAAGCGAGTCCTGAGCAGCGCGGCAGGATGTGGCGACAGGCCATTGAGGTAATCGCTAACGTAAACACTGTCGATTGGGAACGCCGGGGGCTTTCCTTCCTCGGAGTTCCCGATAGTGGCACTGATGCCCTTGACCGGCAGATAGCCCATTACGAAAGGATGTGGAAATGGGGAGGAGTCCAGCCCCAATCTCTTTTTGATACTGCCTTTGCCTGGTTTAAGAGCAACCGGTTTGAGCCGGAACACATATCTCTGTGTTGGGGTGATGCCAGGTTGGGCAACCTGATGTACCGCAACGACAGTGTTGTGGCTGTCCTGGACTGGGACATGGCGCATATCGGCGCCCCCGAGGCTGACCTGGCCTGGCTCCTGAGCATAGAGTGGCTGACGAAAGAGGCTATCGGTACCTGGGATGGAGTTCCAGACAGAGAAGAGATAATTCAATGCTATGAGAGCATGACGGGAAGAAGGTTGCAGAACTTTCATTACCATGAGGCGTTTGCTATGCTGAAACTGGGTATCCTGTTCCTCAGAGTAATCAGCACCATGCCGGGAATACCCCCTGACTTTGCTGCTTCCAGCGACCTGCCACCTGTGAGAAGGTTGGATGAGATGCTGACTTTAGGAGGGAGAGAATGATAACCAGGTTTGACGAGTTTCTCTGCCATCAGATCGTGTCGTCCTTTGATGAGGTGTATACCACGGATCAGCAGTGGTATGACAGGCTATGGCTAACGGCACATGATAATTCAGGTAAAATTCTTATCGATGTCGGGTTTGGCAAGTACATTAACAGGAACGTAATGGATGCGCACGGTGGTGTGACCATGGAAGACAGAACGCAGTACACAGTTCGGGCTTCACGGGAGCTTTGGCCCGATTTGGATTCCGTTGAGGTTGGGCCCCTGTGCTACGAAGTGCTGGAGCCGCTGAAGAAGATTCACGTTTGTTTGAAAGAGAATGACTACGGCATCAGTTTCGACATGGAGTTCGAGGGGCGGATGGTGCCCTGGGATGAAGAGCCAAGTAATCATCGCCTGCCTGGTATCATGACAGTCCATAGCCGCCGATATTACCAGTTCGGCCATGTTAATGGCAAGGTAACGGTTGAAGGTAAGGCCTATGAAATCAATAAGGACACCTGGTGGGGGCAGCGAGACCGGTCCTGGGGAATCAGGCCGATCGGGGTACCACGACCAGGAGGCTGGTGGTCCAGGGCAGACGCAGGCGTACCAGAATCGGGGCTCCAGCCATGGCCACACATACCGGGCCTGTTCTTCCATTACCTGTTCGTGCAGTTCAAGGACTACGGCCTCGTGTTTACATTCTCGGAAGCGCCGGACGGGACGCCTGCTGGGGCTCATGGCGGCATGGTCTATTGCTTTGGCGACAACCGGTTTCCGGTTCCGGTTACTGACGTTCAGCACAAGTTTGAGTTTCTTTCCGGTTCTCGAAGGGTAAAATCAATTGAACTGATTGTAACCACGGCAGACGGTACGAAGAGGGATATCCTGGTCAAGCCGCTCAATGTCTTCTATGCCAGAACAGGCGGCTATCTGGATGGATACAAGGGTTGGGTACAGGGAAAGTGGAGAGGCCCCTTTGCCATCGATGGCGAGAAGCTGGACCTCGCTGATCCAAAAGTGCGCGATGAGTTGCAGGGCGCTGTAGATGACACCATGTGCGAGTTCCGGTGCGGCGATGACGTTGGCTACGGTATTCTGGAGCCGTTTGTAATAGGTGAGCTTCCGAAATACGGCTTCAAGGCATAACGCAAGCGCGACAACGAGTAGTGAATTCCGTTTAAACGGATAGCAAAGCCTTATCACTTCTAGAGGCTTTCATTCTCACTTACTGTTATCCGGAAAGGGGGGCAAACATGTTGTTCAGATCAACGGGGCTTGGCAAGACTGAGCTCGTGGGCAAGGTCGCCGCGATGCAGCGTGAAGGCGATTACCTCGTTTTACACGTAGACACGGTTGAACCTGTCAAATGGAGGATCAGGGCAGCCATGAGCTTCAGAGACCTGCTTACAGTCATAGGGGTATGCGGCAAGGCTGCTGTCATTTCGTTCTTGCTGTCCCCTTCACAATGGCTCAACAGGAATCCCAGACACCCCGAAGCATTCTAGATGTAACAGTCACTTTTACTATGCTTTATAATAGCCCGGGCCCGGCGCCCGACACTAATTCAAGTAGGGGGAAAGATGGCCGACGAACAAAAGCAGTTCATAGAGATCCCTGAGGAAGTTAAGGCGTTGATGTACCAGACCTGGCTGCCTGCCCTTATGACCGCAGTGCTGGAAGCGGTTAAACAGCTTCCTCGCGAACAAAGGGACACTATCTACACAAAGATGTGCGAAACCTGCGAGGACCTAGGGATGGCGGGCGCTGTCGGGATCCAGCCTGGTATGAGCTGGGAAGATTACCTGAAGTACTTAAAGGATGCAGTCCCGCCAATAGGGCCCTGGACCATTGAGCAGGATGGCGACGTCTTCGACCTGGTCTATGACTCCTCAATCGGACCTGATGGCAAGCCGAGGTGCCACTGCCCTCTATTGCAGCTGGGCATGATTACGGAGGCGATACCTTTCTGCTGTGACAGCGGCGCACGCCTTTCGGCGAAGATGATAGCGGCTGCTACCGGCAAAACGGTCGAAAAAACTGAGGTGGTCGACAGCCCCTCGAGAACGGGCGCGTCCGTTTGCCATTACAGAGTACGCGTAAAGTCCTAGCCTTTCATCTTGCTCGGGTATGGCCGTAGCTTGCAAGCATAGGGTATTATATAGCCAAGTTTTAATTATCATCCTACCCGCCAACGGCAACTCGCGTTATATACTGTTTAGAACTATATGAAATCAAAGGGGTGATGTAGATGCTTAACAAAATATTTGCAAGTTTCGATGATGCGGTGGCGGATATTCCAGACGGCGCTGTAATCGCCGTTGAATGCTGGGGATACCCGGCAACACCTCATAACCTGATCGCTGCCCTGAAGAGAAAAGGCACGAAGGACCTCACCATTATCACGCATACCTTTATACCTCAGGTTTTCAGCGAGGAGCACGCCGCCTTGCCTTCCGTGCTTCTTCCTCAGATGAAGAAGCTGATTTCGCCCATAGTGGGTATCATGAGGTTGGGCGCCGGAGACTTTGTGAGGGAGTACGTGAAAAAGGGGATGGAGGTAGAGATTATGGGGCATGGCACCCTGGCAGCGAGGCTCTATGCCGGTGCTGCCGGTCTCGGCGGGATCTATGACCCCGTTGGGGTGGGTACCATTATGGAGGAGGGTAAGGAGAAGCGGGTTATCAAGGGCAAAGAGTACATCTTTCAGGAGCCGCTCAAGCCTGATTACGCCTTTCTCTCAGGTCATAAGGCTGACCGGCTGGGAAATCTGGTCTACAGGGGTAACTACCGGTCGGACCAGCCAATGATGGCTATGGCAGCGAAGATGACCATCGCTGAGGTAGAGAGGATTGTGGAAGTGGGTGAGATCGACCCGGAGCATGTTGTGACTCCGGGAATCTTCGTGGACCGAATTGTAGAGATACCTCCAGACGGCCTGGGCACCCCCGAAAAGGGAAGAGCCGTTATAGATCAACTGACCCAAATAGAAAGTGTGCGTGACTTGCTTTTCGGCAAGGTCGATTAGAGTACTGACTTAGCGGAGGCAAATGATATGAAGCAGAGACTTGATAGGGATACCATGGCTATGAGGGCGGCAAAGGAGCTTAAGGATGGTGACTGCGTCAATCTGGGATTCGGGATGCCAACGCTGTGCGCGCTGTACGTTCCCGAGGGGGTGAGGTTTGAGACCGAGGCCGGACTGCTTGGCTACGGGCGTCTGGTTATGGCGGACGAGATTGACAGGGCAGACTGGCACTACATAGATGCCAGCGGAAGGTTTTGTACCCCGGCGCCGGGCATGGCGATTTTCGATGTCGTTACTTCCTTTGCCATGATAAGGAGCGGACGCCTGATAAGCATTATGGGAGGGTTTCAGGTTTCGGAGAAGGGGGACCTGGCGAACTGGAACACTGGCGGCGACGCACTCGGCGGCACCATAGGCGGTGCCATGGACCTGGCTGTGGGATCGAGGATGGTGATCATCACCATGGAGCACACCACCAAGGAGGGAAAGCCACGGATAGTGAAAAAGTGCACTTATCCGCTTACTGCCAGAGAGAGTGTGGACCTGGTCGTAACCGACCTTGCCGTGATCGAGGTTAAACCGGAGGGGCTTCTGCTGAAAGAGGCTGCCCCTGGCTGGACAGCGGAGGAGGTACAGGCTTTGACGGAGGCCAGGCTTATTATCGCCCCGGACTTCAAGGAGGTGGAGCTCTGATTAAGGAAGGAGGTAGCTTTGGCTGCCGTCCTTCTCACCTCTTTTCACATTGCCGCCGTCACTTCCCGGTAACTGCGCTACATCATTTACTGTTAAGGCGCTAGCCAACCTCAGGTTTCTTAACTGTTTTAACAGGCATGGTGATCTGTTCGGGATTTCCCGGCGATTTCCTCAGCTTCATATGAAGCATATCAAGCGCCTTTAACATCAACAGTCTGGTTAGTTCCTCAAGCTTTTCCAGTTCCTTTTCCGATAAGGCGGACATGATATCGGCAATCACGTCCTTCAGAACATCTACTCTTACCGAGCATGCCTCTTCACCTTTGGCAGTCAGTTTCACCTCAGTGAACGGGTGCCCCGGTTTCTTGGTTATTCTCTCAATGAGGCCATCTTTTTCCATCCGCTTCAGCATCACCGCAACGGTGTGCGGTGCCCTGAAGACCAGACGGGCTATCTCGGCAGGATGCAAGGGGCCGGGAAAGTCCCTGCAAGCCCACAGGACAGCGATCGATTCAGGTGTTGAGTCCACCTCGAGTAGCCTGGTTTCAATCACCCTGTTAATCGCGAACCAGGTGTGGCGAAGCTGTGCATAAGCGGTCAGAGATTCCCCCGCGAACTTATAGTCATACATAGTCATAGGTAAATATCGCCTCCCCGAAATATCATCGCGCCAGGTTCATGTAATATCGACGGACATCGTCCATCAAGCGACTCTGCACAATGGCGACCGTCGATCTCGATTATAACATATATGTTAATAGTTGCACCCTCACCCTAACCCTCTCCCTTGACGGGAGAGGGAATAACGATATAGCGTTAGATTCAGAAATGTAGGGGCGTTCAATTGAACGCCCCTACATGAAGGACGTACGTCGGATGCGCTTGACAGCGGTGGTATAATCGATATAGACCGTCGTAATTGTTTATCATCGCATGATGGGCGGGTAGCGTTACTATCCTCCCTGCTTTTCTCGGTCACTCAAAGAATCTTTTTATCTTTCTACGCATTCGCTGGTGTTTTATCTCACGTTTATCGACTGTGTAGCAATATTATAGGAGGTATGATGGCTCAACAGAAGCCTGCACGTCTGTTCGAACAGCCGTTTATTTTCGGCTCATTCCGCAGCTGGCTCAGGTTACTCTGGAACAACAGGGACGTAGACAGGAAGTTCATACCCCGCGCCCTGTTCGTCACGCTCGTCACGTTCCTCACGGGCCCCCTCAGGCTCTACGAATCGGTCCGATACGGCAGAACTGTTAAAAACACAGCGGTCCATCCCTCGCCCATTTTCATAATCGGCCACTGGCGAAGCGGGACAACTCACCTGCATAATATACTTTGCCAGGACAAGAATCTGGGCCGTGTCTCTATGTGGCAGGCATTTGCCCCGGGTCTGTGCCTGACCGGTGAAAAGTTAATTAAAGAACCGTTTAACAGGATAGCCAGGAAAATGCATCCCACCAGAGAGATAGATAATATCCCACTCTCGTTGGATAATCCGGAAGAGGAAGACCTCGCAATTGCAAATATGTCGCCTTACTCCTACCTCCACATGTATACTTTTCCCAGACAGGCGCGCTACTTCTTCGAAAGATATATAACCTATTTCAGCAGCCTGCCTCAATCGATCATCGCCGAATGGAAGGAATTCTACGTGACAGTCCTGCGCAAGGCCACTCTGGAAGCCGGAGGCAGGCAACTTGTCATTAAGAACTGCGCTGACAGCGCACGCATCAAGACGCTGCTCGAGCTTTTTCCCGATGCAAAATTCATCCATATCTACCGCAATCCTTATGATATCTTTCGCTCAACCCAGCATCTGTATGGGACTGTTTTGAAGCGGGCTCAGGTGCAGGAAATCAACCTGAATGAAATCAAGGACTGGGTCCTTCTTTTTTATACGCAGCTCATGCAAAGGTTTCTGGCCGATAAAGAGCTCATTCCGGCGGGCAACCTCGTGGAGGTGAAATATGAGGACCTGGAAAAGGAACCATTAGCACAACTGCTCAAAGTATATGAGACTCTGAGTCTGCCTGGATTCGCCGAGGCGGACCCAGCCTTCTGCGCATACCTCGATTCGATTGCCGGCTATAAAAAGCTTTCGCATAAGACGCTGGACGATGACGCCATAAACAAAGTAAACCAGCACTGGCAATTTGCGTTTGACGCATTAGGCTATGAACGTCTTGCACCAGCGAGTCGAAAAAAGAGCGCGCGGGGGAAATCAGGACAAGGCTGAAGGGCTTGGGGCAAATAGCCTGAGCACTATTTTATCCCTGGACTGTTATGGAAATAACAACACCGTTGTTTGCAGCAATTGCTATTCTGGGCCTTTTTTGTGAATATATGGACGCTTCAATCGGCATGGGTTACGGCACTACCCTGACTCCCATCTTACTCATTGTGGGATTTTCACCATTGGAAGTGGTCCCTGCTGTGCTGTTGGGCCAACTTGTCGGCGGAATAGTCGGGGGGCTCGCTCATCACCGGTTAGGCAACATAAGCCTGGACTTCAGGCGAGACGAACAATTGATAAAGACAAGACTGCGCAGGTTGGGTTATCTACCAAGATCAACTGATTCAAAAGTCATCTTCATCCTTGCTGTCTGTGGAATTATAGGAGCGCTGTTCGGTGCATTCACCGCAATAAATATTTCAAAAGTTGCCCTTCAAACTTACATTGGCGCAATGGTCCTGGCAATAGGGGTTATAATTATTATACGCCGAAATCGCGAAGGCTCCCTTTCCTGGAAAGGTCTCGTCGGCGTAGGCCTTTTGAGCTCTTTCAACAAGGGGGTAAGTGGAGGCGGGTATGGCCCCCTGGTAACGGGTGGGCAAATAATAAGCGGTAGAGAGACGAGAAGTTCGGTAGGGAGCACAACGGTCGCCGAAGTAGTTGTCTGCATAGTGGGTTTCCTAAGCTATCTGCTGGTCAAGGGGGACATCTTCTGGAAACTCGCTGCGGCCACGAGTATAGGTTCGATAGTCGCAGCACCGTTCGCCGCACTAACCGTAAAAAAGGTGAGCTCTAACAAGTTAAAGCTTGTCATAGGTTTAGCTACCATAGCACTCGGAACCTTCACCTTGATAAAAACATTCATTCTGTAGAAAAAGGAGCGGAGATGACAGAACCAAAAAGTAAGAACATCACCTGGCACAATTCTCTGGTCACGCGTGAAGACCGGGAAAACAGAAACCGTTACAAAGGGGCGGTCCTATGGCTGACAGGCCTGCCCAGTTCCGGTAAATCTACCCTGGGCCACGAGGTAGAAAGACTCCTGTTTGAAAGGGGCTGCAACTCCTATGTGCTGGATGGGGACAATATCCGGCACGGGCTCAACAAGAACCTTGGATTTTCTCCAGAGGACCGAAAGGAGAATATTCGCCGCATCGGAGAGGTCGCCAGGCTGTTTGCTGAGGCCGGAGTGATTGTGTTCACTGCCTTTATCTCACCATACCGGGAGGATCGGGATCAAGCAAGAACGTTGAACGATGAGGGGAGGTTTTTCGAAATCTACTGTGAATGCTCGGTCAGCGAGTGTGAAAAGAGAGACCCCAAAGGGCTCTGGGGGAAAGCCCGTAAAGGCGAGATCCCGGAGTTCACCGGCGTGAGCGCTCCCTATGAAGAGCCCCTGGCTCCAGAGATAATCGTTCAAACCCATAAATACAGCCTGGAGGAATGCGCTGAACAGATTATACGCGACCTGGAAGCGAATGGTATTATTCCGCCCTTGTAAAGATTACGCATGAAATAAAAATCACCATATTCGACACCTTTTTTATCAGAAGTAGTGTCCTGACAACGGTGCATGACTTTGGCTTGGCTGATTTGAATAAGGAGGTAATATGACAGAGGTGAACAATTCCCTGTCACCCCACGGGGGTACTTTGGTCGACAGGGTGCTCGATCCAGCTAAGGGCAGGGAAAAGGCCAGAGAGGCAAAGATCAAACTTCCTCTTGAAGGCTCAAGAGCCACCGAGATTATGAGCATTGCCTACGGTTTCTTCTCTCCTATCGAAGGCTTTATGGGCTACAAGGACGTGGACTCAGTCTGCAAGGACATGCGTCTCGCCAGTGGATACATATGGGGCATACCCATTGTCTTCGATATCTCTGAGGACGAAATCAAGGATAAGGTAATAAAGGAGGGAGAAACACTCCTTTTTACATATCAGGACCAACCCTTTGCCACACTGGACCTGGAGGAAATTTTCGCTTATGACAAAACCCTGATGGCAGAAAGGGTTTACGGCACTACGGACGATAAACATCCCGGTGTTAAGAGGACATATGCTTATAAGGACAAGTTCCTCGGCGGTAAGGTCACCCTGATAAATCCGCCAAAAATTAACCCGCCGTATGATAAATACTGGTATCCCCCCAAGGTGCTCAGACAGAAGATAGCCGAGCTGGGTTGGAACAGAGTCGTTGCTCATCAAACCAGGAATGTTCCCCATACGGGTCACGAGTGGCTGATGAAAGGCGCGTGGTTTGCTTCCAATGCCGATGCGGTCCTGGTAAGCTGCGTGGTCGGAGAAAAAAGGGCCGGAGATTACATCGACGAAGCTATCGTTATTACCCATGAAGCATTGGGTAGAGCTGGCTATTTCAAGGAAGGCACTCACCTCACGTCCATTCTGCTGTGGGATATGCGGTACGCGGGGCCGAGAGAGGCAATCTTCCACGCCGTCGTGAGGAAGAACCTGGGCTGTACCCATCATATGTTCGGCAGGGACCATGCCGGAGTGGGCAGTTACTACTCGCCTTACGCCGCTCACGAGATATTCGAGCAGGTGCCGGACCTGGGCATAGGCTCGGTGCTGACGCTCGAGTGGTGGTATTGCCCGGTCTGCGGTGAGGTAACCTATTCGGGGCTTTGCGGCCATGACAAAGAGCGGCAGGGTTTCAGCGGCACTGTTATCAGGAGCATAATTCAGGACGGGGTAAAACCCCCGCGACTGATATTCAGGCCGGAAGTATTCGACCTGGTCATGGAAGCCGGTGACAAGTACGGCTTCGGGTCCCCATTCGTGACCGAGGAATATCTAGCCAACAGGAACCCTGTTATCAGCGTTCCGCCGATGGAGGTATAAGATGGCAGAAATCTTTCCCATAAACATATGGATAAACGAAGAGCGATTGGAGAAACTTCAGCAGGCCGGGCTTGCGGACATGGCCGAGGAGGCGTTTGCCGGGCTGAAGAAGCTGCCGGTGCCCACAAATGAGCAGCAAAGGGACGCTATATTGAAAAGGTTCCCCATGGCGAAGTACGATTCGGCCACCACCAAATCCATAGAGCTGCTGCCCAGGGACATAAAGGACGAGATATTTAACCTGGTGGTCGCAAAGAATACTCTTGACGTTATCGACGTATTTCTGGCGTCCACCTAAACTGAGGTCTCCGCACGGAGTCAGGCTGTTTTCAGGTCAAATTATAAGCGTTTACCTGCATACACTATCATGATATAGTATAGCGAAACAAATCGCGGGAAGTAGGAGATGAGAATGAAGAAGAGATTCCTGTCACTCATAGCGCTGGCTTCGCTGATAATTAGCGCGATCGTTGTTATTATTATAGCGCGTCGCCGTGGCCCTGTGAAAAGAATCCCTAACGGGCCACTTCATTTTTTAGTGCCGGAGCGCGATAAGCTAATCCGGTACCATCCCGTAGAATTCTCCAAACCGGTCGCCCATGTGCCTGTGCCACAACATCCTTATATGGCGCCGAATCCCGGCAGCAACATGCACTGCGATGCCTATATCAGCGACACCTATGAGGCGAGCGGGCCGCTCGGGCTGAATACCGAGGTCGTCACGAGGACCCAGGGCTTCGGCGGGTATGGCACGATCACCTTTGACAGCAGGGGACGGATTGTCGCTGTCTACGGCAACGGGAGGGCGTTTAAAATCGAGCTTATGGACCCCTACACGTTCGAAGAGCTGGCATCCTATAAGCTCCCACCGCGGTCCATCCAGTTCTTTTTCCGGGGCATCAGGCCCTGGGAGTATCTCGGCGCCGGGCTGTACTTCTACCTCGATAACGAGGACCGCGCCGTAGTGCCGACAACCGGGAATACCCTTCGGGTCGTCCAGGCTCCCGCACCCGGAAGCCGTGGAGGGTTCGAACTGGTGCGCGAATATGATCTCAGGGATTACGTCGTGCCCGGGAGAGAGGACAGCGCTGCCTTTGTGCTGCCGGAGTGGAGCGGCGAGTATTACTGGTACGCGACTACGGAAGGAATGGTGGGTACGATACACAGGGAATCCGGCGAAATCCGCAAGATGCGGCTGGAGGGGGAGCTGGTCGAGAACTCCTTCGCTGTCGGCGAGGATGGGGTATTCATTATCTCCGACCAGGCGATGTACCGTTTCAACCACGATAGCAGTGGAAATATTGTTGTGGACTGGCGCACGGAGTACGGCAAGGCTCCCGAGAAAAAAGCCGGGCACATCAGCGTGGGCTCGGGCTCATCGACGACGCTGGCGGGAGGGCCGGACGGCCTGGTTATCATTACAGACAATGCTCAACCGCGGATAAACCTCCTGTTTATCAAGCGTTCCGACGGTACTCTGGTGGGCAGCGTGCCGCTGTTCGCGGAGAATGAAAGCGGCACAGACCTCACAGCCATCGGGTTTGAGCATGCGGATGAGAATGGAAATGGCACCGGTGTGTACTCCGGGATTGTGGAGAACAACTGGGGGCCCCATTCATTCCCCTTCTCCCGTCCCGAACCGGGTCTCACCCGCGTGGACGCTATCAGGAACAGTGATGGCACATATGCGTGTAAAGAGGTCTGGGCGAGCAAGGAGTTGAGTATCGGCGGGTTCAGATTATCCCTCGGAAACGGTCTGGTGTACCACTACGGGAGGACCGGGTCGTGGCTGAACACAAAATGGTACCTCGTTGGCATAGATTTCGTAACGGGCGAGACGGTATATAAAAAGCTCGCGGGTACAGGAATAGGTTTCAACAACTGGCAGGGTTCGTTCTTCATCCACCCCGAGGGAATGGCGTACTCCACCACCATATTCGGCGCGGTAATGCTGCGGGACGCGGCTCCATAGATACGGCAACCTTACCGGCAGCCGCCCGTAGAAACAGTAAAGCAGGGCGGGCCATTAAGGCTCACGAACACAGGTACGGAGCCATCCCGGACGAGCAATCCCTCTATTAACTATGTGCATTGATGGGCTCGAAGCGAGCCTGAAAGAAACGTAGATATTTGGGCTCGTAGACCATTCTGAGTCCATGAGTCTGCTCACGGGAATCGTACACCGTCTTGACCGCCTCTGATACTATGTCCATGTGCGCTTGCGTATATACACGGCGGGGGGCCGCCAGGCGTGTCAACTCCAGTGCTGGATATCGGTGATCACCGGTACCCGGGTCCCGGCCGGCACTGACAATGCCTCGTTCCATGCCACGAACCCCCGAATCCAGATAAAGCTGGGCTGCCAGGGTCTGGGCCGGGAACTGGTCCTGGGGGATGTGGGGATAGCAGCGTTTCGCATCTAAAAAGACAGCATGGCCGCCCACCGGCTGCACGATGGGGATTCCCCAGTTGAGCAGCAAGTCACCCAGGTAACGTATCTGATTCACGCGTGCGTAGACATGCTCATCCTGCACGGATTCGGAAATGCCGATAGCCAATGCCTCCATGTCGCGCCCGGCCATCCCCCCGTAGGTGTGAAGCCCCTCATAAATCACTACCATATTGCGCAGCCTGTCAAAGAGGTCGTAGTCGTTTACCGCCAGCCAGCCTCCAATATTTACCATATGGTCTTTCTTAGCACTCATCCAGGCGCCATCGGTATAACTGCAGAATTCCTTTAGAATAGCGGCAATGGATTTATCTTCCCACCCCTGTTCCCGTTCCTGGATAAAGAAGGCGTTCTCGACCATGCGAGTGGCGTCCAGGTAGATGCGAATGCCGTGGCTGTCACATACCTCCCGCAGCGCCCGTAAATTAGCCATGCTCACCGGTTGGCCGCCCGCCATATTCACCGTCCCCGCCAGACTCACATAAGCTATATTTTCAGACCCTACCTGTTCGATCAGTGCCCGCAGCTTATCAAGATCCACGTTCCCTTTGAAGGGATGCAGATTGGCCGGATCGTGAGCCTCATCGATAATAACGTCTGTGAAAATACCGCCGGCCAGTTCCTGGTGCAGGCGGGTGGTGGTGAAGTACATGTTACTAGGGACATATTGACCGGACTCTATCACCGTCCGGCTGAGCAGATGCTCGGCGCCGCGGCCTTGATGAGTAGGCACCACGTATCGGTAACCATAAAATCTCTGCACTGCTTCTTCCAGGTTGAAAAAGTTCCTGCTGCCGGCATAAGCCTCATCGCCCATCATCATGCCAGCCCACTGACGATCACTCATGGCGCTGGTGCCGCTGTCGGTAAGCAGGTCGATGTAGACATCCTCAGACCGCAGTAGAAAGGTATTGTAACCTGCCTTCTCCAGAGCTTCTGCCCGTTCCTCCCGGCTAATCATATGGATCGGCTCTACCATCTTTATTTTCCAAGGTTCCGCCCAGGAGCGACGGCCAAACTGCTGGCCCATTGTTCTGAGTATTGGATCTGTCATGCCATTCCTCCTCAGTAGTTGAAACATATGATATGTAAATTATACACGCCACCAGCCAGAGTAATTACTACGCAGAAGACAGTGCCTTTGACGGTTCACATCCTTATTCTCGATAATAACTCTACACAGATCGCTCAAGCTGAACATTCTGTCTCCAATACTAAGCTAGCATGACGCTAGATTTAGAAGCAAGAGCCTGTGGAGCACCGCATAAAGGTGGTTCGATAAAAACGTGGGATGTTGTCCGAGGCTTAATAAAATGAATTTCTTCTAACTAAAGGCTATGGAAGTCAGCGAGTGCTTTAAATTATCCCCGGTTTTTACACAAAATATTGTAGACCCCTATTATTTTATTCATTGACATATGCGAATAGCTGTGTTATAAACGTCAACGCATTATAGGGGTTATTTTACTCCCATACGATAACGGTGTTTTTCTTCCTCAAAAACGATCGATACTTTTCCTGGTATTATTTTTCCATCAGCTCTCGAATTAGAAGATAAGATAGCACAGGATAGAGAACCATCGGTTGAATACGTCATCTAATTCGTGTTGGCAGCTTGCAATTAATTATCTTTATCAAAAAAATATATCCTCATGAATGACATGTATAAACCTATCCACAGCATAAACTTTAAATTGATAATGGACATGATAAATACTTATGAGATAAATAAATGGTAGAAGCCTGGGAATTCTTTATAGCGCATCCAGCCCTGTTTCTCGATTGGACGCTTGAGCATCTCTGGATTGTTTTTGTCTCCTGTTCGATTGCGATGATTTTAGGAGTCATGGTCGGCATTTATATTTCGGGAAAAGGAAGGGGGAGGCTGGCGGAAATTCTGCTATACCTTGCGGATATTATGATGACCGTACCCAGCCTGGCGCTCTTCGGGCTGCTGATGCTGATATTAGGCTCTATGGGTTTAACTGTTTATGGCTTTCTCCCGGCGGTTATCGCGCTCATTGTTTACGGCCAGATGCCTATACTCAGAAATACCTACATAGCGATTCAGCAGATCGACCCCGCGCTTATCGAGGCCGGGCGCGGGATGGGAATGACGGACAGACAAATACTGTTCAGAATTGAATTACCTATCGCTGTGCCCCTGGTTATGGCCGGGTTAAGAAACGCAATAATAATACTGATCGGGATCGCAACTATTGCGGCTTTTATTGGCGCGGGCGGCTTGGGCCGACCGATATTCAGGGGCATAACGAATGGCAGGTTTGATTTTATAATAGACGGTGCTATTTGTGTTTCCCTACTGGCCGTTATTGTCGATGGTTTGATGCATCTTGCCGAGCGGCGGCTTACACCTAAAGGTTTGAGGAAGGCATGACGATATGATTAAACTGGAGAACCTGACGAAGACATATCCTGACGGCACTGAAGCTGTAAAGGACGTGAGCCTCGAAGTCGAAGACGGTATGTTCTGTGTACTCCTGGGGCCCTCGGGATGCGGTAAGACCACTACCATGAAGATGATCAATCGCCTCATACCGATAACCAGCGGCAAAATTTATATAGACGGTGTTGATGTTACAACAGTGAACCTGAACGAGCTCCGGCGGGGGATAGGCTATGCCATTCAGGAAATAGGACTTTTCCCCCACATGACTGTAGCGCAGAATATATCCGTTGTGCCCTGGCTCAGGCGCTGGCCCAAATCGAAGCAGAGAGAACGGGCAGAGGAACTGTTACAGTTGGTAGGTTTGAATCCTTCGGAGTTCATGAATAAGTATCCGAGAGAACTCTCGGGAGGGCAGCGGCAGCGGGTAGGAGTAGCCCGCGCGCTGGGGGCCGACCCCCCGATTTTGCTTATGGATGAACCGTTTGGAGCTATCGACCCTATTACAAGGGACAGGCTGCAGAATGAGTTCCTCAGGATTCAGGAGAAGATAAAGAAAACGATCATATTCGTCACTCATGATATATATGAAGCGATAAAGATGGCCGATAAAATAGCTTTAATGAAAGATGGTGAATTAATCCAGTACGATTCGCCCAAAGATTTACTTTACAGGCCAGCGGATGAATTTGTAGCGGATTTCGTCGGTGCCGACAGGGCGCTCAAGGGACTACAGCTTATCCGTGTAAAGGCTGTGATGGGGCCTGTATCTTCTACAGTTCGGAGGGAGGACCCGGCGAGTCTTGCAGGCGAGAAGATGAAAGAAGAGGAACTGGATCAGCTCCCCGTTATAGATGGCGAAGGGATCTTTGCCGGGTGGATCAATAAAGGCGATCTGCCCGGTGACAGGGCGGTGGGCGAGTTTATGACCCCGGCAGACACAACGGTAGAGATTAATACCGTTTTGAACGAAGCGCTGTCGCTTATGCTGGACAAGGGACTGGTAAGGCTGCCAGTGGTCGATATGAACAACAGGTTAGAGGGGATGTTGAACTTCGAGGACATCAGAAAGGGACTGAGCGAAGCGTCGGGGCAATCGGGATGAGGCGTTCAATTGTTGTAATCGTTCTATCAGTCATGCTTATAGGGCTGACTGCCTGGATTACGAGTCAGGAAAAAGTTGGCATCTTAGACTTATTTACGTGGGGCGACATAGCGAAGGAATCTAGAAACCACATCAAGATGGTAGCCCTGTCGATGCTTATCGCTACCGCTATAGGTGTTCCACTGGGGGTGATCATAACAAGGAGAGTATTCAAGAGAACGGCGCCATTTGTGATCGGGGTGGTGGGTATCGGACAGAGTGTGCCCAGTTTAGCGGTAATTGCTATCATGGCACCTGTTCTCGGTTTGGCCTTTCAATCGGCAATAGTGGCCTTGGTAATTTACGCTCTGCTTCCCATTGTTCGCAATTCCTATGCTGGTGTTAACAATATCAGCCCGGCCGTTATCGAGGCTGCGCGGGGCATGGGAATGAGCAACTGGCAAATTGCGAGGAAAATCGAGTTGCCGCTTGCGAGGCCTGTGGTAATGACGGGGGTCAGAATATCCACCATAATCACGGTTGGCACAGCCGAACTCGCTGTTCTGGTAGGGGGAACCGGGTTAGGCGTAATTACTTTTACGGGAGTAGTTGCTCAGGAGCCTTTGCTTATTCTACAGGGAGCGGCACCGACAGCGCTTATGGCCATATTACTGGGCTATATGTTGGAAATACTGGAGTTGAAAATAACTCCTAGTGGCGTCGGGGCAGAAGTTAGAGGCTATGGCTAGGAACTAACCAAAATTTCTAAAGGGGGTGGTGCTATAAACGGTTTAATGGTCATCAGGTGTCGGGATTCCTTGCCATTATTTAGGGGGGGCCTGTCCGAATCCAAAATAATTAAGGGAGGAATGAAGTGCGTAAACTAATCATTGCAACAATAACGCTAATGTTGATAGCCGGCCTTCTGATAACCGCGGCAGGATGCGGCGAAGAGGGGGAGAAGGAGGTCACGGTCGGCAACAAGAACTTCACCGAGCAGTACGTGGTCGGGCAGATGCTCAAGCAGATTTTGGAGGATCGCGGTTATGAAGTTGAGCTGGTGTCTGACCTGTCGTCCATGACCCTGAGAACGGCAATGGAAGCCGGTGACATCGATATCTGCGCCGAGTACACGGGAACAGGATGGATGACTCATCTCGGTGAAGCGTATGTCGCCGGGACCGATAACAACGAGATTTATGAGATGGTGAAAGATGCTGATGAAGAGAACGGTCTTATATGGCTCGATCCGATATGGAACAACAACACATACGCTCTGGCATGCTGGCCTGAATTCGCCGAAGAGAACGATGTGGAAACTTTATCCGATCTGGCCGAGCTGTATAACGAGATGGACGGGCAAATAGTAATGTTCGTTGATTTCGAGTTCTCGACTCGACCGGACGGACTGCCTGCCCTGGAAGAGCACTATGGTTCGTATTGCGTCAAATAAAACTGTTACCGAACTGGGGTCGTTGCCTCAAATACATCGGTTACCGAAATACCTCCTTTTACCTTATTTGTTGATGCGGGGCGTTCAGCGAGTTTCCACAAATGCT
>Ga0180432_10000565_pt1 | contig 61911 bp, 70 predicted proteins | sample SS_ome_10_FD_132414 | JGI IMG/M metagenome (GOLD analysis project Ga0180432, IMG submission 132414) | Hypersaline lake sediment archaeal communities from the Salton Sea, California, USA - SS_1_MS_2 metaG | ecosystem: Environmental > Aquatic > Non-marine Saline and Alkaline > Hypersaline >... | reverse complement strand
TGTTATCGCACGGAGCCAAAATTCGCCCTTGGGCACAGAAACCTCGAATCATTCGAGATGTCAGATGAATAGGCTACCTAGATCATTGATTTGTCGATGAACAGAAGGTTCGACTTAGCCGAGGCAAGCCTAACCCGCATCCCGATGTCCGGGGATCCTCCCACGGAGACGGCCACTTACCTGTCACCGGGAATAGGATAATCTGCGGCGGATACGAGCGAACCTAGTCGGAAACTCTCTCCCTTAATCGCTGGCACCGACCGGCCCATGTCGCTCGAATCTCAGAGGCGACCATCCAACCAGTGAAGCCACCTCGAGGACCGAGAGGGATAGACCACATCTCCCAGGTAGGGATTCAGCTTCGTCCCGTCCATCATCAGATGCTCGAAGAACGGGGTCGGGATCCGAAAGTCGGATCTCTCGTGCAGGTATCCTCAACTGGGTGCAAAGCTGCATCTGACCGGTAGCAGGAAAGGGGAGGAAGGCTAGTGCAGATAGCCGAGAATGCTATCTCTTCAACAGGGATTGTTCTCTTGACGAGAGATAGCCATCCGTCAAGGTGAAAGATGGTTACTCCCGATGCGGAGGCGGTTCAGGCAGACCGGCTCTGCAGCACTTCCAGTGCCATGTGGCAGGTTATCATGCTGTCGATTTCTGGACATGTTAGCATCTTCCAGCGTCGGCGATGTTGCATGAGACGACCCAGGTAGGATGCCCGAGATGGATGACCAAAGTCTGATCGCCGACGAAGTAATCTTCTTGCCCGACGCATAGGATCAGCAGGCTTCCCCGTGATTGTGATAGATACCTCGAGGGCGGAGGCACATACCGGGTAGCCCATCTCGGATGCGCATCTGGCGATGGAATCGCTGTAGATGAACTCGGTGTCCTATCTCCATGCTGGGGTTAGCCGTCGCCGCTGCGAAGTGTTGACAGTACCGGGTCAGACATGACGGGAGTCGTATCGAAGAGGTCCCTGATGAGCTCACTGGAAAGATCCAAGATCGGTCATTATGGTTTCCCATCTCAAGAACTGGAACGTATGTCCTGCCACCCCGAATCTCTGAGAGAGGACATCATTTCGATTTTCACCTACGGTGACTGGCTGATGGCCCCCGGACCTCGCGAAAGAAACAAGGCGATGCAACAGCCTCGATAAAGATATTTAATCATAAAGCTGATACTTGTATCAGGAGACGATTCCTTGCCAGTCACCCTCGCAGGCGAAGAGTACGTTGACATGATGGGAGTGCTGTTCGCCGCTCAATATCTATCGGGCCGAGAATCCTACCTGAGGCTTCCACAATGGGAGGAGGAGGTCTCAAGCGTTCTCGGACAGAACGGCTTCTCGGTCGGTGAGACCAAACGGCTCTGTGAGAGATTCGTGCAGAAGGCCGAACAGGTGAGGGAGCAGACCTCGACTTGGAGAGAGCAGCTCTTCGGGGCGATGGAACTCGAGCCCGAGAAGGGTACCGAGACGACCTCCGTTCGGATGCTCTCACAGGACAATCAGATCATAGACCTGCTGGTGGACCTGGGCTTCCAGAACTCCCGCAGTGACGCGATCGCATACTTGGCTCACAAGGGTCTCGAGTACAACCGCTACTGGCTCTGGCTGCACAGGGAAGATATAGCGAAGGCCGCCAAGTCGCACAGGAAGATCGCGGATGAGCTAAAGGGCAGGAGCGAGATCCCGGTACACTGCCCGAAATGCAAAAGGATACTTGCGATGCACAGCGACTACTCGGTCTGGAGAAGCGGGGGAGTAGAACCGAGGAGCGTTACGTGCCCAGGCTGCAAAGCCGAGTGGACCTATGAGATGGACGTCCGCGGTCGAGTGAACATCCGGCCGGCGAAGAAGGCCGAACAGAAGTAGGTCGATACTTGTATCATCTCTCGGATCTCTTCTCCCGTTACCTGTTTCTGCAGTCTGTCCGACTACCCCGACTGTCCAATAAGATTAATTGAGCTTCATCCGAATTCACTGCTTGGTGGATATTGCTCCGGGCCGAAGTCGCTGATGCACTGGATGAGATAGCAGATATCCTGGATGTGTTGGGGGATACATATCGTCCTCGGGCCTATCGCAGGGCAGCGCGATCGATCGAGAACTCCTCGGTTGATCTCGTCGACTGCATGGAGAACAGGGAGCTGACCTCCATATCCGGAGTCGGGGAAAGCATCGCCAAGAAGATCGAAGAGTTTATCCAGACCGGGGAGATCCACTATCTTCGCCAGCTTCGTGAGAAGGTCCCGAGAGGCGTGGCCGAGCTACTCGAGATCTCGGACATAGGTCCCAAGACCGCTCTGCTGCTGCATGAGGAACTCGGCATATCCTCGGTCCCGGAACTCGAGGAGGCCGTGAAGCGGAAGAAGCTGAGATCGATCAAAGGCATGGGCCCCAAGACCGAGGAGAACATCCTTCGCGGGATCGACTTGATGAGACGGGGTTCGTCTCGCACGTTGCTCGGTCGGGCACTGCCCATCGCCGAGGAGATCAAGGCGGGACTCGACTCTCTGTCATCGGTGAAGAGAATCAGCCTCGCCGGTTCGATCAGGAGAATGAAGGAAACTGTCGGTGACGTGGATATCCTGGTGACCAGCGACTCCTCCGCGGAGGTCATGGAAACATTCACTTCCATGCCCGTCGTAAAGACGGTGGTGGCAGAGGGCGAAACGAAATCCACGGTTCTGCTCTCAGACGGACTGCAGGTCGACATCAGGATCGTGCCCGACGATTGCTTCGGTTCCGCGCTGCAGTACTTCACCGGCTCCAAGGACCACAACATCAGGGTCAGGGAGATCGCACAGAGAGAGAAGCTGAAGTTGAGTGAGTACGGGCTGTTCGACGAAGATGGTAAGAGGGTCGCGGGTGAGTCGGAGGAGGAAATATACGAGTACCTGGGCATGTCCTACGTCGAGCCAGAGCTGAGGGAGAACACGGGAGAGATCGAGGCCGCGGTCGACAACCAGTTACCCGAACTTATCGAGGCCGACGAGATTCACGGCGACTTCCACGTCCACTCGAACTGGAGCGATGGGAAGAATACGATCGAGGAGATCGCCGATATGGCGAGGGAACTGGGATACGAATACGTCTGCATAACCGATCACTCTCAGAAGCTGAAGATCGCCAACGGTCTCGACGAGGATAGGGTCGTAGATCAGATACAGCGGATAGCCGAGCTGAATGAAAAACGTGAAGACGGTCCCAGAATACTTGCCGGACTTGAAGTGAACATACTGGCGGACGGCTCCCTGGACATGGACTCCGAAGTTCTCGAGCAACTCGATGTCGTTATCGGAAGCGTACACTCCGGTTTCAAATCTGATCGCAATGCCATGACCGATAGGTTGAGGGAGTGCCTCTCAACCGGCATGATCGACATACTCGGACATCCCACGGGACGTATCCTGGGGAGAAGGGAAGCCTACGATTTTGACGAGGACGTCGTGTTTGCCGAGGCACGTGACGCGGACACGTGGATGGAGATCAATGCGTTTCCCGACAGACTGGACCTCAACGACAGACTGTCGCGCCGCGCGGTCGAGATGGGTTTGAAGGTCGCCATCGGAACGGACAGCCACAGAATCGGGCAGATGGCGAACATGAAGTTCGGTTTGGCCGTTGCGCGTCGTGCGTGGTTGGACGCGGAGGATGTAATCAACTCCCGCGATTCGGAACAGCTTGTTGACATCCTCAGGGCCCGTTGAAGATGGAAACGGGTTACAACTTTTATACCGAACGTGAACCTCGATAACCATGGCAATAGATTTCGGAATCCTTCCTTGGGTCTCGGTTCCAGTCGCACTTGTATTCGCGATCTATCTCGCTATCACAATAAGAAGAAGGGATGTCGAGAACGAGAGGGTGAGGGAGATCGAGAGCCTGATCAAGAACGGGGCGATGACCTATCTCAACAAGCAGTACAGGGTACTCATCGTCTTCATAGCTGGCGTCTCTCTGGTGTTGGCCGTCCTCATCGGATGGAAGTCCCTCGTGTCCTTCCTTCTCGGCGCGTTCTTCTCGGCACTCACCGGCAACATCGGAATGAGGATCGCCACCATGGCCAACTCCAGAACCGCGGAGGGATGCAAGGAGGATATCAACACGGGACTCAAGACGGCCTTCTCGTCCGGCAGCGTCATGGGGCTTACCGTTGTTGGGATCGGACTGATAGGTGTGACTGTCCTGTACGCCGCTTTCGAGGATCCGGAGATCCTGTACTCGTTCGGGTTTGGCGCATCATCGATCGCGCTGTTCGCCAGGGTTGGCGGGGGGATCTACACCAAGGCCGCGGATGTTGGGGCGGACTTGGTGGGAAAGATAGAGGCCGGCATTCCCGAGGATGATCCAAGAAACCCGGCCGTGATCGCGGACAACGTGGGCGACAACGTGGGGGATGTCGCCGGGATGGGCGCCGACCTCTTCGAGAGCTACGTCGACTCCATAATCGCCGCGATGGCTATCGGGGTCATCTCCGTCACCCTCGGTTCCGATGCGGTGATACTTCCGATGGCGGTTGCGGCTCTCGGGATTCTGGCGTCGGTGGCCGGTAACTTCTTCGTCCGTGCCTCGGGAGAGAATCTTCACGGGGCGCTGAACAGGGGGATCTTTGCCTCGGCCGGACTGATGCTGGTGGCGTCCTATTTCCTGATCTCGTCCATTCTGGATAACAACGAGTTCGGCATCTGGATAGCCACGGCGTCCGGCCTGGTGGCGGGAATCGTCATCGGACTCTCGACACAGTACTACACCTCCGAGTCCAACAAGCCCACCCAGAGCATAGCCGATGCTTCAAGAACGGGAGCGGCGACAAACATAATCGCGGGCCTTGCCACGGGAATGAAGTCGACAACGATTCCGATACTGGCGATAGTCGTCGCGATCATAGTCTCGTACCATCACGGCGAGCTGTTCGGTATATCGATGGCCGCGGTTGGTATGCTGTCCACGCTCGGCATAACCCTGGCGACCGATACCTACGGGCCGGTCGCGGACAATGCCGCGGGTATCGCCGAGATGGCGGAGCTGGGTCAGGATGTCAGAGAGAGGGCCGAGGCTCTGGATGCGGTGGGAAACACGACGGCTGCAATAGGGAAGGGCTTCGCCATCGGATCTGCGGCACTGACCGCGCTCGCCCTCTTCTCCGCATACAACAGCACGATCGGCGTGGAGTCGATAAGCCTCAACGATCCCTTTGTGATATCCGGACTCTTCATCGGCGCCCTTCTTCCCTTCCTGTTCTCCGCTTTCACCATGAGCGCGGTTGGCAGCGCCGCGGCACAGATGGTCGAGGAGGTAAGACGTCAGTTCAAGACCATAAGCGGGATCATGGAGGGGGAGGCGAAGCCTGACTACGAGAGGTGTATCTCGATCTCGACCTCCGCTGCTCTGAGGGAGATGATACTCCCGGGGCTCATGGCCGTGATCGTGCCGGTTGCAGTCGGACTGTTGCTGGGACCGGAGGCCTTGGGAGGACTACTGGCCGGAGCCACGGCAACCGGTTTTCTGATGGCTTTGATGATGGCCAATGCCGGAGGGGCGTGGGACAACGCCAAGAAATTCATAGAAAGGGGAAACCTGGGCGGGAAGGGTTCCGACGCCCACAAGGCGGCTGTCACCGGTGACACCGTTGGTGACCCTTTCAAGGATACCAGCGGTCCGTCGCTGAATATACTGATCAAGCTGATGTCCATCGTCGCCCTGACCTTCATACCCCTCTTCCCGGGGATCTGATTCGCGTTCAGAGCGCGGTCATCATCAGCTTGCCTTGTTTGACTCCCTTGGTGGCTATGAGCCTGTCGGATAGGGCCTTCACCTCGTCCGCCAATCCCCTCAGTGCCACCATCTCCATGCAGTGGTGTTTGTCCAGATGGATGTGCATCGTAGACAGTACGTGCGTGCGTTCCTGATGCTGAAGATCGGTGAGTTTGTCCGAGATACCCCGCTTATCATGGTCAAACACCAGGGTTAATGAGCCATACACCTGCTCCTTTGAACTCTCCCACTTCTCCCGTGCCAGGAAGTCCCTGATGATGTCCCGTATCGCTTCGGATCGATTCGGGTACTCCTTCTCATCTATCTTCTCGTCGAATCTCTCGAGAAGTTCACGAGGAATCGAAACCCCAAATCTAACTGCCTTCTCCATCTTCAAGACCCATTCCGTCTGCCCGCCTGCTTCTCTTATTGGTTTTGTGGGCGAGGCGCGGGATATGCTATCCCGAAACATTTTCACTCCTTGTTCTGGTGGTGGGGTGGTGGGGCTTACTGACTTAAAGGTCAAATGGATGATGAGAAGTAAAGACCACGGGAGATGACGAAGAGCAAGATCACCAGGGGCGATCGATTTAATAGTAGCACAAATTCGCCTATCGTATCACGAGGTTGACGGATGAAACTCAAGCCGAGACAGCATATCTGGGATCTCATCTCCAGGAACAATACCGTCGAGTTACTCCAAGCCTCCGGGCAACTCCACGGACATTTCTGTCCCGGCTTGGCCCTTGGTGTTCGAGCGGGAACCGAAATGGTAAGGCGGCTTCAGGTGGAGCACGAGGGGTTCGAGAACGTGATCGCGGTTGTGGAAACAAACAACTGCTTCTCCGACGGTATACAGTTCACCACCGGCTGCACATTCGGCAACAACGCCTTGATCTACAGGGATTACGGGAAGACAGCGGCGAGTCTGGTGACACGTGCCGGGAAGGGATTCCGGGCCTCGTTGAGACCCGATGCATCGGATGTATGGAAGGAAGAAGGAGGTCGCTATCGAGATGCCTACCAGAAGGTTGTGACAGAGGGCAACCGTGATCAAGAATCGATTGCCTACCTGAGATCACTATCGGGCACGCCCTGTCTAGCTGTGATAGGGGCAGATCTCGAGGACCTATTCGAGATACAGCCCGCGGAGTTGGAGGTCCCCGAATACGCGAAGATGCATCGTAGCGTGTCATGCGACCGGTGCGGGGAGAGGGCCATCGAAACCCGCATAGTCTGCGGGAACGGGGACAGATTATGCGTCCCGTGTGCCAATGCCGCCTACGGTCAGCTGAATGGAAATGGGATATCGAGGATCGGCGATCCCGACGATCCGGTTTAAAAGGGAAGACCGGTCATGAAACGGGGAAGATATGAATCGGAATCCGTGCACAAAGACATTTTTATCATCTCGGACTACCCGCGGTTGTCACTGCTCGTGGGCCGCGTCCATCAAACAGGAAGCGGGGGAACCCCTTGGAAACACTCGAATCGACCGTTACGATCGGAAACATAAGGCTAACTCTGGTTGAACTGATTTCGGTAACGTCAGCGTCCCTGGCGATATCGGTTCTGGCAGCGAGGGTAGCGCCCGTGGGAACCTACAAGATCCTGGTGGCGATCTTCGGGTTCGGCCTGCTGTTCCTCGCGGGCATCTCCTTTGCCCAGAGACTGGAACCGGTCGTCTCGGCCAAGACCTTATTGCCGCTCAACCTGATCTGGGTCGCTGCCCTCTTCCCCACATTCTCTCTGGAGCTACTGGCCGTCACCTCTATGCTGGTCGTATGTTCCATCGTGGCCCTCAGGGTCAACATTCACACCATGGCGATGGAGGACCTGGCCCCAGTCCTCGTATCCTCCCTCGCGGTGGGAGCCTTCCTCTCCACCCCAAAGGTCCTGCTCTATCTCCCGCACATCGGGGCGGCGACCGCATTCGCACTGGGGGCACTTGGCTGCTTCCTCGCCGAAACCGCGATCATGTTCAGATACGGTTCCGATGACCTTCCCAAGTTCGCGTTCGCCCCCCTCATAGCCCTCGGCGCTTATCGTCTCCTTTCGGGCATAGGAAATCTTGGGGTGATAATTCTGGCGGGCCTGTCTCTGTATCTGGCGGTCCTCCGCCTTCACCGCAGCAAGGTAACGCTGCCCCATCTCCTGGTCCTGGTCCTGGGTTCGCTTTCGGTGTCGGCCTTCCTGTGGGCCGAGATACCGGCGGTGCTCCAGACCGTGGGGTCGGACGCTGAGTGGTTCCTGGTGAGCAACTGCGCGTTCATGGTCCTGGCGTCAGCAGCTTACTACTTCCTGCACCCCAGCACCGTCGTCACCATCACCGTACCTCTCTGGTTCCTCGGTCTCTACTGGATTCTGGATGGGGCCATGGGCGACTATCGTATCGCCGGTGTGTTCAGGGGATCGGAACTGGTGGTCGCGCTGGTCGCACTTGCAGGGATAATAGGGGCGATACAGTGGAGAACTAGCAAGCTTAAGCTTCCGTCGTACGCGGACCAGGGAAGGCTTCAGTTCAAACACCTCGCCGTTCTGGTCATCGCCGCAGTGGCGGTTGGATCCTTTGTAACCGAGCCCCAACAGATGGGTTTCTCGCCCATCGAGGACCCCCAGACCTGGTTCTTCGTTTCCGCGGGTGCCTCCCTGCTGATCATGCTGGGTCTATCCGCGATCTTCAGTTCACGGGCGGTGGCGGCGGTCTTCGGTCCCTTCATCATACTGTTCGGGTCCAGGTTCTTTGGCATGGAGATCGAGAACGGCCCCGCCATCTTCCTGGGGGCCGCCGTCCTGCTTTCCGTCCTTGCCTGGCTGGTTCTACTGGGCACCGACTTCGTTTCCAGAACGATCGACTCCTTCATAGGCAGATACACCGATAGAATGGCAACGGTCCTCTCGGCCGGCGGCGAGGAGGAAGAGGAGGTAGAGGCGGCAGAGGAGGTCCCAACAGGCCGAGCCGGACGCGGTCTGGAGATGCCGGTTGACCTGGATGAACGGATAACCAGAATCAAGGCCCGCCTGGCGATCGAGGAGGACATAATCCGCGAGGTAGTCACCAATCTCCTGATGGGAAAGGACGTCATCCTCATCGGCTCCCCGGGGACCGGGAAAACCGAACTCGCCAAGATGGTTCCTTCGATGATCTTCGACAGGCCATATCGGGTGGAGACGGCTACGTCAGACTGGACGACCTACGATGTGATCGGCGGGCTGATGTACGATGGCAAGAGGATGAGCATCAAGCTCGGCTGCGTCACACAGACGGCACTTTCAGGGGAGTGGCTGGTTATCGACGAGTTCAACAGGGCCGACATAGACAAGGCCTTCGGCGGCATGTTCACCGCCATCGAGTCCCATCAACTCAATATCCCGACCCTGGACAACAGGACCAAGACGGTACAGATACCGGACGACTACAGGATCATCGGGACGCTGAACACATACGACCGGCACTTCCTGTTCAACATCTCATATGCCCTGATGCGCCGTTTCGCATTCATAGGGATGCCGATACCCCCCCACGACGAGGAGAGGGCGATACTGACCGGAGAGAGGGGCATCGCATTCGAAGACGTGAAGCAAAGCCTGGGAAGAGGTCGGGTCGAGAGGGTACTGACCAGCACGCCGTACAGAAGCCTCGTCGACAAGCTGTACGATGTCATGAATCCCGAAACCGGGATCAGGAAGCTCAGAGGTATAGGGACCGCCCAGTTGATAGACACCCTGAGATTCGTGCTCATGGGTCTCATGATGGACCACGACGCCCAACACCTCGATCTACTCGACAGGGCCCTGGAATCGAACGTCCTTCCCCAGCTCGATGGCATGAACAGGGAGATAGACGAGGATCTTGTGCACAACGTCGAGACCGTTCTCGGGAAGGACTCCAGGGTCGCGACCGAGCTCAGGGCCATGACCATGGGGCTGGACATACTTGACCAACTGGCAACTTGAGGTGCCGAAGATGCGAGATCGCCTGTCACCGTTGATGATTGCAATATCGTTATGTCTTCTACTCAGCTCCGCATACGGGGCCGCAGACACCTACCTCAGGACCTACGAGGATGAGAACCTCACCCGCCAGAACATCTTCTTCCAGACAGGCTCAACCATATACTTCCGATCCCTGGGTACGGCGAGGTCGGAGAACCCGGTCCTCTACGTCAGGGTTGGGGGCGTTGAGATCCAGGTGGAGCTGGTGGAGACCCCGCCCAACTCCGGCATATATAGAGGTCTGTTCCATACCCACCCCACGGAGACCAATGAGCAGAACGACGTCATCAGGACCTACGACAATGCGGTCGTCCTGCTCGGTTCCGATATCGATGGCGACGGGGTTCAGGGGACAACTGATGCTTTGAATATCACAATCGACGACAGGGAACCATCGCCACCGCGCTGGTGTGATGCGAATGCCACGCCCCACGGCTCCGTACGCGTCAACTGGACCGAGTACAAAGGCGCCGACTTCAGGCGATACACGGTGGTTAGGGCGAACTCCGAGGACTTCTCCGATGCCGTTGACGTGGTCAATATCTCAGATTCCAAGGTACTGCAGTGGATAGACCCGGAGAGCAACCTGATCAGCGGGATTCCTTACTGGTACGGCGTAAAGGTTGTAGACCTCGCCGGTAACCCCTCAGGGGTCAGGCAATCGGAGGAATTCGCGGTCCCCATCAACGATACCACAGCCCCGGCCACAGTCCTCGACCTCACCGGCTTCGCACCCGAGGAGGACAACTCGATAAACCTGACCTGGCAGCGCAGCCCCGAGCCAGATGTTGTTGGCTACAACATCTATCATTCCATCGAATCCGCCGAGGTCTCGACGACCGAGGATAACCTGGTGGGCTTCGCCAGAGATCCGGTTTTCCTACACGAGTCGCTCTCCGCCAACTACAGACACTTCTACGTGGTGGTGGCATTCGACGAGAGCGAGAACCTGAGCCCCCCTTCAGAGGTCTTCAACAAGACCCCGGATGATACAGTACCACCCCTCCCACCCAGGAGCCTCCAGGCCTCGAGCGACGAAACCGGGTACGTGAACCTTACATGGAAGGCCCCCATTGGGGAGGGGGTTTCGATGTACAGGATCTACAGAGCCATGGAGAGCGGTGCCCAGGAATTCTGGAACCCGTACAGGACGACGAAGGACCCCGACTTTCTCGACACCAACGTGGAGAACGGGAAGATCTACTTCTACGTGGTCAGATCCTACGATGCGGCGGGCAACGAGGACAACAACACCGTCGAGGTCATTGCCAAGAGCGAGGACTCAACCCCGCCCATGCCGCCAAGGGGACTGAAAGCTGAAGACACCGATATAGGGGAGAGGATAAAGCTGAGCTGGCTTCCTCCTGGGGGGGAGACCCCGTCCGAGTACTGGATATTCAGGTCAAACATCTCCGGGGGGCAAAACTTCTCGCGACAACTGGCAAGGGTGTCAAATCCATCCTTCACCGACCGTGAGGTCGTTGACGGCCAGAAATACTTCTACGTCGTGAGATCAGTCGATGCTGCCGGGAACTTCGAGACCAACACCGAGGAGATACAGGTGATCTCACAGGACCTGACGCCGCCTCCGGCGGTTTCGGACGTGTCTGCCAATCCCGCCCAAGGGGGCAAGATAGTGATCAGCTGGTTCGCGCCCTGGTACGGTGTCGACGATCCCGATCTCGCCAAACAGATGAGGGAAGATGTGGACCACTACAACGTCTACTGGAATACCTACGAGGGATTCAAACCGGACCCCTCGAGGGTAATATCGACGACATCGACCGGTACCCACCACACCAATCTGATCGATGGTCAGGCATACTACTATATCGTACGGTCGATCGATGCCGCCGGGAACGAGAACATGGAGGATGAGAAGACCTCCGCGAGTGCCGTCGCCGACACCTCCCCCCCTGGGGCCCCGACCGACCTCCGGTCCTTCCAGCTCGACGACGGGCGGCTGAGGATCGACTGGGAGCCGCCGGCGGGAGAGGCACCCTACAGGTACAACATCTACAGGTCCGGCTCATCGGGTTCACACAGCTTCAGCTTCCCGTTTGCCATGGTTTTCCGTGAAACCGAATGGGTGGATGACAACGTGACGGACGGTCAGAGATACTTCTACGTCGTCCGTTCATCCGATTTCCTGCTCAATGAGGACTCGAACACGATTGAGATCACCAATGTCTCGCGGGACAGTACCCCGCCGTCACCCCCGAACAACCTGATGGTCAGGCAGCTTGCGAAGGGCGACCTGATGATCAACTGGACCCAGCCATCTGTGGAGTCCTATTCGGTCTCCGGTCCGAGGCTCGCCGACAAGGCCGTGTCCTACAGGATCTACAGTGCGACGGAGCCCGGGACCCAGGACTTCGAGAGGCCGATCACCGAGACAACCAAACTCTACTTCGTGGACAAGGGGCTGAGAGACGGCGTGACCTACTACTACGTTGTCAGATCCGTGGACATGGCCGGGAACGAGGATAACAACAGGTTCGAGGTCAATGCAAGTGCGGATGCCAGTCCCCCCGCCCCGCCCGTCGATCTAGCCACTCAGAGAGCGACCACGGGAGAGGTCATCGTCACCTGGAACGACCCGATAGGGGAAGCTGTGCACGAATACAGGCTCTACAAGTTCAGAGGGGACGAGGGACAGGACTTCACCGAGCCCCTGGTAGTCTCCAGGAAGAACTTCTTCGTCGACAACGAGGTGTCGGAGGCGGTTCAGTACAGGTACGTGATCCGTTCCGTGGACAGGGCTGGAAACGAGGGGAAGAATACCAACGAGATCCTGGCCCCGGTCCTGCTTGGACCTCCCAGGAACCTCGAGGCCCAGGCAGCGGAGGATGGCGTGATACAGTTATCGTGGGATCCACCCGCCGAGGGATCAGGGTCGGTACGGGAGTACCATGTGTACCGAAGCACAAGGCCCGGCGACGAAGATGCCAACTACTGGGGAGAGGCAACCATGACCCTATTCACCGACGCCAGAAGGGTAACCGGGGGCGTCACCCAGTACATGATCAACGGACAGCGCTACTACTACTTCGTGAGGGCGGTTGACCTATATGGAAACGCGGGTTTGAAGTCCGAGGAGGCCTCGGCGGTATCCGACAGCGAGCCCCCAAACCCGCCCGGGAACCTTGAGGCCTTCGCACTGGACACCGGCGACATACAGCTGAGATGGACAACGCCGCCCGGCGAGCGAGTCGCCAAGTACAACATCTACAGGTCTACACGCTCGGGCGGGTTCAACTTCCTCAACCCCATCGGCGAGACCTCCCGGATCATATACTACGACAGCGAGGTTGAAACCGGCGAGCTCTACTACTACGTGGTCAGGGCGGTGGACGAGGCAGGGAACGAGGAGGAGAACGAACAGGAGGTAAGCCGCACCGCATTCGACAGGCCGCCGAACCCGCCCAGGAACCTCAGGCCCCAGCTCAGGCCAAACGGGTCGGTGGTCCTGACATGGAACCTGCCCACGGGTGAACCGGTCTCGTACTATAACATATACAGGGCACGGGAATCCAATGCCCAGGACTTCTCCGAACCGTACGCGGTAAGCGAGATAGCGATGTTCCTCGACAACTTCGTGGAACATGATCAGACTTACTACTACGTGGTCAGGGCGGTGGATTCAACCGGCAACGAGGAGAAGAACCTTGAAGAGGTGTCCATAAGGTCGGTCGACAAGGAACCCCCGGGACACCCCAATGCGCTGCAGGCGTCCTCCGCGGGCACCGGGACCATCCTTCTAGAGTGGATGCCGCCCAGCGGGGAGAAGCCGGCAGCATACGTGATCTACAGGTCGAATTCGCCCTACTTCACCCCCGGGAACCAGAACTACCTTAACGAGAGCCAGAACCCTGAGTATCTCGACGCTGGACTTGGCCCAGAACAGACCTTCTACTACATAGTGCGCTCCAGGGATTCGGTGGGTAACGAGGACGACAACACCGATCGGGTCAAGGCCACCACCCCGCCCCCACACCCCACCGAACAGGGAGCAGCCGCCAGACCGAACGGCGACATCCTGCTTACCTGGAATATCTCGGCCACCCAGGTGACGGGCTTCAACGTCTACAGGAGAGCTGAGGGATCGAACTATGACTTCTCGAACGCGGTGGCGAGCGTACCGTTCCCATCCAACTCCTACCAGGACTCCGGGCTCAACCACTCCTGGACCTACTTCTACGTGATCAGGTCGGTGGGCCCCGATGGAGCCGAGGAGAGCAACACGATCGAGGTCTCCGCAACATCGATGGAGACGGTTCCGCCGAGGGCACCCGAGGGCTTCGACACGTACCAGATACCGAATGGAGATATAGGGCTTGACTGGGAACACCCCGAACCGGGCGACGTATCCGTCTTCAGGATCTACAGATCATCAACGGCACCCAATATGGCCAGCGCCGAACTGGTGCGTTCCACGAACCTCACGTTGTTCGAGGACGGCAACGTCACCAGTGGGCAGAACTACTACTACCTGGTGAGAGCGGTGGATATTCACGGCAACGAGGAAGATAACGGCAACTGGAGATCCGTAATGTCGATCGACTCCCTCCCGCCGCAACCACCCGCCAACCTCTCAGCCGAGGCAAACAACAATGGTGAGATAGAGCTCGAATGGGCAGCTCCGGAAGAGGGGGATCTCAGCTTCAATATCTACAGAGCGACCTCCAACGTATCTGCAAACCTCACCCTGGTTACAAGCACAAACCAGACAAGCTTCCTGGACTCGAAACTGGACAATGGAAAGACCTACTACTACGTGGTCAGGGCTATGGATCTGGCGGGCAACGAGGGAGGCAACTCAGTGCTGGCCAGTGCCACCGCGAGCAAAAGCGGTCCCAGGATACTGCTGGCCGGCTCCGTCATCGCCCTCTTCGTGGTTTCCGGCTATGTGCTGGACAAGAGGAGAAGGATCGCCGAGGAATCAACCACATGATGGACCAGGGTGCCGATATCGAGGAAGTCCTAGAGGACTCGATGAAGTCCTACATGAGGAAGAGGATCTTCGGCCTGCTTCTAACCAACTTCCTCGAGGACCTTGAGCTGAAGAGGATCAAGGTCGAGGTCGGTGAACAGAGCGAGCTTGACCTCTCGAGGAAGGAGTTCGAGGATGCGTTCAAACTCAACACACTGGAGTCGATCTCCCACGTCCTCCTCGACGATATAATGCCCCTTATCGAGAAGAAACCGAGCTTCTTCTCCACCAGGGAGAGAAAGGTGGTCGAGAAGGAGATCAGAGGGATGATAGACTGGCCCCGGACCTTCAAGAGGAACCTATCCCAGGGTCAGATCTTCGGCAAGGAGTTCGTGGTCGTCAATCCCAGGCAGGAGTGGGATACGCCCGAGAATCTGCTCTCGATGCTCTGCCTTCTTGAGATAACCAAGAATACCTCCTACTTCAAACGTTCGTTCAGGAAATCGATTGAGACCAGCCACTGGACCAAGAACATCCTCGAGGAGAGGGTGCTGGACGCGATAGCACAGGAGGGCTATAGGAGAACGAGGGTTCCCTACTTCAGGAGGATTGAGGAAGAGGTTGAGGAGATACTCGAGGACCCCGACAGGATAAGGGAGATCGAGGAGGAGTTCGAACGCCGGCTGCAGCTGAACCTCATACGTAATCCCGGCTACGAGAAGGTTCTCGATTGGAGAAAGGAACTCACCGGAAGGCTGGACGTTCAGAAGGAGTCGACGAGAATACTCAGGGATATACCGGGCAAGGGAGAGGAATACCTATCCAAGGTGTACGAGCTTTGGGCCCTGTTCGAGATATCGGATGTAATGGAGGACCAGCTCACCATGTTCAGGTATTACTCCGACCCGGGATCTGGTCCCATGTTCACGGGGACCCTCTCCAACCCCGACCACAGGGGGGATGAGAGGGAGAACATCCGGGTTGAGCTGTACTACCTGCCTGTGAAGGAGGTGGTCCAGAAGATCTGGCCCCGTCGGTACGAGGGAATGACCCTGATCGACGTCTTCTTTCCCCCGGACGCCGGTGAGCATCGGGCGATCCAGCTGTGCGCATCCTCCGATATCGAGATATCGCCCGGGGAGAAGAGGAGGGTACAGGTCAATATAGGATTCTTCCCCAGGTTCATCGAGGTGCCAGATACAGCTCGGCGCCATGTCGACATCACCGCCATACCGCTGCATCCCTCGGAGGATAGAGAGGTATTCAACAGGAAGCTCCTCAACAACCTGACCAAGTATATCCGGGGCATGCCTTATTCCTCGGAGTCGAAAGGAATCGTCCTCCATCCAGCGACGTGGACGCCGTCAGTCGGCACACCAGGTACCGCAATCTCGGAGGTTGAGGCGGATTAGGTTTCCGCTTTTCGGCGGTAAGAACGTGGAGCGCCGGGGAAGGGATTTGAACCCTTGCGCCCCAAAATGGGACACCAGCTTTCGGTAGATATCTACATCGCTCCAGGCTGGCGCGTTTGGACGGAAATCCTTAGTCCACTCTGCCACCCCGGCACCTGCTTAGGAGAACCCTGTAACCTGATTCCTTTTCCACTTCCTGTACGTTTCCCAGAGAACTCCTCATGAGGCCAGACAGGGTCTTTGCGCCCATCTTGGTCCTCGCGACGATCTGGAGGCTTCCATCTTCTCTTAAATATTTGCCAGCCTCCTGAATTATCCGTGCCACGACACCTCTACCCGCCCTTATCGGGGGGTTGCAGACGATCGATTCGAACCTAGATCTGACCGGCCCGTAAAGATCACCGAGGATGATGATCCATGACCCCTTCGCGTGGCGCGCCATATTCTTCCTGGCAAGCCAGGCCGCCCTCGGGTTGACCTCAATCCCGACCACATTGGACCCCTTTATCGAGGCACAGACCGACAGGGGTCCGTAACCACAACCCATGTCCAGCACCCACCCGTCGTCTGGGACCTCCATATTATCGATCAGAACGATGGTTCCTCTATCCACCTTTCCGTAGGAGAACACCCCGGGGGAGGTCAGGAGGTCTATCGTCTTTCCATCGGTCCAGAGAGTAATACGGCCGAGTTCCCTCGGTCGGCCAAGGTCCCTGGAGAAGTAGTGCCCCTGACTCAATTCCCTTCACCGCCGTGACCGCACGATCGTCTGCAATAAATCCGGATTGATAAAATAAAGTTGCAGTAAATGCGGAGTTTCACCAATATACCCCACCTATTGCGGCCATATCCGGACAATTCACGATTTCCAATACCTGGGGTAGGTGCCCCTCGCCATCACAACTGTCTCCGGGTCAGCGGCCAACCCGGTGTCTTTCTCGAATATCTGTTTCGCCGAGAGCCTGCTGTCCCCGATCGCCACAAGCTCATCCTTCAAGGTGAGTATAGCCACCTTCCTCCCCTCCTCCACGTTACTCTCACACTTGACTATCCCCGGAAGAGCCAGCGATGCACCGTTACACAGGGCCTCCACAGCCGTATCCCGAATCCAGATCTTGGCCATTCCCTGGATGAAATCCTCCACCGGTCTCACCAGACGCCTGATGTCGGTTTCATCTTCATCGTGTTCCAGATAGTACATCGCATCCACCAGATCCTGGAGACTGCAGGAATCATCCTCCAGGAACGCCCCGGACCTCGTTCTTCTCAACTCAGACATATTGGCCCCCACCAGCAGGGCCTCACCGATATCCCAGCACAGCTTGCGTATGTACGTTCCCGCCTCGCAGGTGATATCGAGCAGGACATCGCGTCCATCCCTCTCCAGGATCTCGATCTTACTCACCAGCCGGACCCTGGCCTCCCTCTTGACCGCCGACTTCACCGGAGGGGTCTGCAGTATCCTTCCCCTGAAACGGGAGACTACATCGCGTAGTCTGTCGTCTTCCACATCGCCGTGAAGGGTCATCACGCAGATGTACGACTTGTCCATCTTCTGCAGGTATCTAACCACACGTACCGCCCGCTCCAGGGCCACCGGTAGAACACCGGAGACCTTGGGATCCAGGGTCCCCCCGTGCCCGGCCTTGCCGACCTTGAGCACGTCCCTGAGCCATGCCACGACCTGGTGCGAAGTCGGTCCCCTAGGTTTGTCCAGGTTGACCATCCCGCGCTGAAGCAGATCTTCAACGGACCTCTCTGTGGGTAACGACCCGTAGGCGGGGTCCGTTGTGTCTTTCGATTTGAGGTAGATCTCCGGTTTCACTGGCAGCTCGTGCTCCTGAATCGACCTCAGGATATGAGTTCTTCCAAGAGACCGGATTCCTCCAGCCCCTTGATTACCTCTTCGTCATCCGCTCGACGATCGATGTCGATCCTGTCGGAGAGGGGCTCGAGGTGAGCGATGTTGCAGCGCCTTCTCTTGACCCCGGATATCTTCTCGGGTCCGGTTACCAATACGAAGTTCTTCTCGATAAGGTCAACGACGACGCATTTCTTGCCCGCTTCCCTTCCTCTGGTCTTCATGCATACTCTTCCAATTTCTATCATTCTTATCCTCCTTTCTATTGTTCCTGACTTCCGTCCGTGACATCTAAAGCCCGGCACACTATCTCCAGGGCCTGTCCGGGAAGATATGTCGCGCTGTTCAGGATCAGGTCGTAGACGTGGAAGTCGTTAATATCGATGCCGTAGATCTCCCTGTACCTGGTCCTCTCGCTTCTCTCCCTATCCAAGATCCTCTCCCTGGAATCCTCGTCTGAAATACCATCCCTACCGGCTATCCTCCGGGCCCTTACATCGAGGGGCGCCATCAAGCAGATCCGCAGATCCGCATCCTCGAAGAGAAAGGCCCCAAGCCTAGAATCAACGACGACGTCCTTGCCCCTACCCATCTCGACCTGGTAGTCGTCAACCCGCCGGTCTATCGACTCGTCCACCTCAGCCCTCTTTGAGAACTCCTCTAGGCTGAGCCCGGACTCCTCGGCCATCTTCCTGAAAACTTGACCCGCGCTCAGATACTCCATCTCCATATCCTCAGCCATGAGTTTGGCCAACGTGCTCTTCCCACTGCCGGGAAGTCCCCCGACGGTAATGATAGGCAACTCACCTCAGACCTCAGCCTCTTCCCTCGCGAGTCTCCGCATTCTCTCCTGGGCGCAGACCGGACAGAGCATACCCCCATAGGGCCTGCTGGCACTTCGGCTCGACTTCGAGCCCGTTGGACTCTTTCTGGAAACGCCGCTAAGAACCCGCCCGCAAACACATCTGGGCTTACCGGGGGCCTTCCCGCGTATTTGTACACTGGTACCTTTCTCGGTCTTCCTCGTCCTCTTCTTGACAGAGCTAGACCTATCCATTCTCCTAGGCATATCAGACTACTCCTATCACCTTTCTGAATATCGACCCGAACCAAGTCGCGGACGCGAAGTACCAGGCGATGAAACCGAACTGATCCGGGCTAATGGGATTGTTCTGATGAAAGAACTGCATGAAGCTCAGCCTGAACGGAAGCTCGACCACAGGCACGAGGTCGTACTGCGCCCGCAGGAAGTAGAACACCGCGAAGAGAGGTATCATGTAGATTATCATCGGCTTGAACTGGTTCCTCATCATCTCCCCCTGCAGGCTCATCATCTGGCTCTGCTTCTGCTGTGCCTTTGCGATCCTCTTCTTGTCCCCGCTTCGCTGGGCGTCCATGATCTCCTTCTGCATATCATTGACCTTCTTCTTCAGCGCCCGTGCCTTGTTCTGATCGACCATGAAGTAGCTGGCAGCGGTTGTGAAGAGGGAGGTCAGTGCGGAGAGGATGAAGATGACGAATTTCCCACCGCTACCGGCTTCGAGCCTGGTAACGTTGAACTCGCGTTTCTCCGTCTCCTCTATCAGGGCGCTTCGCTCGAAATCCACTGCGGTCAAGGTCACGGAAAGGGTCCAGTTGCCCTCCTCCTTCCTGTCGAAGATATTGTCATTGTCAACCCTCCCGTTGAACAGCGTCCTCCAAGCGAACTTGGTTTCAGCCCTCATCCTCTTCAGCGACACATCCTCCTGGCTGCCGTTGACGGTGCCGGTACCAGGTGGGAAACTCGGAGGAAGCCAGCGATCCCTGTCTTCCCTAGGCTGGGAAAACCTAAGGCTATCGCCATTGGGCCCAATGAACTTGATCTCAACGGTAACGTTGCTCAACTTCGGGTTAAGAATCGACACGTTGAAGTAGATCATATCCCCCTCCTCCGCCTGATCGTTGAAAAGCTCCAACTCGAAATTCTGTGAAAGGCCGGCCTCCAATGCCAGTACCACGAAGGAGACTACGAAAAGCAGTTTCAGGTTCATCTAACCCCTCCCAAGAAAGTCCCTGACAATTGGGAACATCTCCGCCGCCTGTTCACGCTGGATCTCCTGGTACAACTGGTATATTATCCCGACAGTCAGCAGAACACCAGTGCCGGATCCGATAGCATTCGTCAGATCGGCGAAGCTAGCGAGGAGACCGACGAATATCCCGCCAAGCACCGTTACGGCCGGGATGTAGCGGGCAAGGATCCTTTCTATGATCCTCCGGTCCTTCCTGAACCCGGGGATGTGCATGCCGGACTGATGGATCTGCTTCGCCACCTCCTTTGAGCCGATGTTTGTCAGCTCCACCCAAAGTAGGGCGAATATCACACAGCACGTCACGACCAGGGACACGTAGATCACGGCGTGTATCGCGTACCCCGGCGTGTTTGCGTAGTTGAATAGGTCGCCTGGATGCTGTAGGACTTTGGCTATTCCAGATACCGCTCGACCTTCCACCACCCTCCCGAGGAAGTGTATCCCCCTTTGGCTAAGCACGTTGGCCCAGAGCTGGAAGTTGGCGAAGAGAGCCATGGTCAGGATAAGGGGGATGACGGATGCGTAAGTGAATCTAATAGGATACTTGCCCCTCATTCCCACCCTGCTGTATGAGAGAGGTATCTCGACCTTGAGGCTCTCGGCATACACGACGATTAGGAAAACGACCGTAGTGAAGAAGACCGATACTATGCTCGGTAGTCTGGCCCCCCTCAGCAGTTCGGGCGACCCCCTCAGTACCGAGGCGATGAACGCCGGTATGGCTCCGAGTATCTGCCCTGCCTCATCGGTGAACGGGTTGATGGAACCCTGCACGATGGTCTGGGAGACCCCCGCCGCGATGAAGAGGCCGACCCCGCTGCCCAGGCCCCACTTCGAAACCACCTCGTCCAGGAACATGACCAGGATTCCTCCGAGGGCCAACTGAAGGGCGACGAGCCAGGCGATGTCGGGCGACATCAGTTGGTAGACTCCCGAGATGGCGTAGACCGCGCCCTCGAAGAAGCAGAGTATTATGGTCAACAGCTTCTGGGTCCCCTGGAAAAGGGCCTTGTCGGAGGACTGGGTCATATCGAGATCGATTATCTTCCCACCCACGAGGAGCTGCAGGACTATGCTCGACGTCACAATCGGCCCGATGCCCAGTGCCAAGATCGATCCCTGGCTTCCAGCCAGGACCGCCCTCAGAGCACCGAAGACATCCAAGCTGCCCTTGGAGACACCGTAGACTGGAATGGTCAGAAGGCCGAAATACAGTATGAGCACGCCCGCGGTCCAGAGGAACTTCTCCTTGAAAGGCACGTGACGCTTAGGCTTGTCCACCTCGGGAAGGAATCTAAGAATCGGATCTATGATTTCGAGCCTGGACAAGCGTTACACCTCCTTAGGATGATTCGTCGGACCGGATTATGACTTCCCCGCCGGCTTCCTCGATCTTTCGCCTCGCGGTCTTGCTGACCTTGTCAGCCTTCACTACCCAGGGGTTTCTAACCAGACCGCCACCCAATAGCTTGTCGTAGCCAAGCTGCGAGATATCAACGTGTATCTTCTTTTTCTTCTCCTCGGCCATCCCCGAATCGAGTAGGTTTTCCAGCTGCTCCTCCAGACTTCGGATATTCAGGGCGGAGGTTGGCTCCATGGCGGCCGGTGGTCTCCCCGGCCCCTTGTCCACTAGGGCAGACGGGTCCTTGGTCAGAAAGTAGCTCTTCTGGTGTTTCTTGACTCCAGCCATGCCTCTGCCGCCTCGGTGGCCCGCTCCTCTCCGCATCTTGGAGCTGCCACCTCCGCAGGTTCTACTGCCTCTCTTCTTTCTCGACTTCCTGTTCTTCAGCGCCAATCGTATCAGCCTATATCATTCTTTTAAGTAGCTCGTCGATCTCCTCTCCGCGGTTCCCGTATGCACCGGCGGATTGGTAGGATCTCTTGATCGCCTCGTACCCCTTGGAGGGAGGACTGCACCTGAAAGTCCTCTTCAGCAGGTGTATATCCTTCAGGGACGCCTCCCCCTTGAGAAGTGAATCGGCGAATTCCTCTATAGAGGAGTATTCGGTGTGCTCGGCAATGTAATGGTCGTCGAGTCGACCATAGCCCTTGACTTCCCCTCTCTTCGCTAGGAGCGCGACCAGGACCTCCTTCGACGGGGTTCCGTATGTTACCATATGCCTCAGGCTCGCGAGAACACCCCGGTACGTATCATCGTCGTCGACGATCGTCACATTGTTCGGCCTGTTCAAACCAAGCTGCCCCAGCATCCTACGGATATTCTTGGGTGCATTTACCGATCCCCTTATTCTGATTACAGCAAGCTTCATCTTGAAACACCAGATCCATTCATCCCAAACGCAGACCTCTATTGAACATTGACTCAGAATCACTCACTAGGCATATCCTTCTCTTCGGTTTCGTCGGTTTCCTCTGCGGCCTCTTCAGAAGACTCCTCCTCCAAAACCTCTTCAGAAGACTCCTCCTCCAAAACCTCTTCAGAAGACTCCTCCTCCAAAACCTCTTCAGAAGACTCCACTGCAAGCTCGCCCTCAACTTCAGGTTCTTCCTCGAGCTCCTCTACCTCAACGACCTCCTCGAGCTCCTCTACCTCAGCGCCTTCCTTCTTCAGTTCTTTCTCGATCTTCTCCAAACCGCGCTTCCGCACCCTAGGTGCCTTGGGAGCTTCACTCGGCATCTTCTCCAGCGACACACCGAGCGCCTTCAGTTTCTCATCCTTGGCCTGTACCTCGTTGGTGGCCCTGAGTGCCTCGAAGGTCGCCATCGCGAAATTGAGGGTCGTCTGGCTTCTGCCTTCGACCCTGGACCAGACATCCTCTATTCCGGCGAGCTCCAGTATCGTGCTCGCCACCTCACCCGCTGCGAGGTGAATACCACGGGGGGCGGGTATCAGTGTTACGCTGACACTGCCTGATTTCCCCTTGACCCTGAAGGGAACCGTGTGCGGCTTTCCACAGCCACATTCCCACGAGCCACAACCCCTGCGGACGTATATGAGGTTCTTCTTTCCATCCTTCACCGCCTTCTGTATTGAACCGTAAACCTCCTTGGCCTTTCCCTGACCGATTCCAACGTAACCATCCCGGTTCCCCACGGCCACGATAACCCGGTACCTCAACTTCCTCCCGGAACGGTCCCGCCTCTGGACCCTGTTGATATCCAGTATCTCGCTATCTATCTGTGGGATCAGGTGGTCAACGACATTGGTCTCGAGGATTGGAACTCCATACTCCATTATCTCCCGCATTGAGGTTATGGTCCCGTCCAGTACCTTCTTACCTATCTCGGTCTTCGGAACCCAAGCTTTCTCTTCCATCGTCACTCCTCCTTCTCCTTGTCTATTCGCCCAATGACCTTGTTGAAATGGTCCGGCAGAGATGCCAGATCGAGATCCTTCTTCCTGTATCCAACGGCTTCCTCATCCCCTTTCGCCTCTTCCGCGAGATGCTCCCCTTCGATCATGTTCATGTCCGGGAAACACTCCTCATCGCAAGGAACCTCGAGTCCTGCATCGACCGCGCCCTTCAGCACCGCAAAGAGGTCGGACCCCGATTCGGGAATCACCAGCCCAGTGTCAAGGATAGCCTCATTCACGCCAGCGGCGAGGGACCTCTTCCCGCACAGGTAGCCGGTCAGATAACCTGAAGAGGAGTTGGAGCAGTGGCCCTCCCACCCAAAGGACTTTACGAGTTCCTTAGAGTGCGCCGAGGTGACGGTTATGTCCCCGTCCTCCGACGGAACCACGACATGAACGAAGTAATGAGCGTTAGATCGTCTGACGACAAGTCTGGGGAGACCCGATACGAGCTGACGCGTTCGTCGCCTGTAGTCGGTCTTGCCCTCCCTCCTTCGCCTGAAGTGAACCCTGTATGTCCGTCCCTTGGCCATCTAGCTCGCCCCCAGTTCCTTCTCTTCCACGTAAGTCTCCAGATGGGCCGTGCTCCTGAAGTACCCTGCCTTCGCCATTCGGTACAGCTTCCTGTACGCGCTCCGGTCTATCTCCCTGTCCTCCCTCATCTGCGCGAGCCTCGACCTGATGGTCCGAATGCGACTTGCCCAGGCCCTCTTCCTCGGCGTACGGGCACCCTTCGGACCCTTCCTCTTGCCAACGCCCTTTCTCCTGCCCTTGGACTTTTGGCTCGACCTGTACCTCTGTCTCCCCTTGCTCTTGGTGTTCTCCGGCCTTACCCTTATCTTGCCCTCGCGGACGAGCCGCCGGACGTCGTCCCTGGTGATCGCGGTCGAGATCTCCCCGGATCGATCCGGGTCGAACCATATAGCGTTCTCACCAACCCCAAGGACATCGGCTGCCATCCTTCTGACGAATCTTAGATTCAACTCTGACCCTTACCTGTTTAGAATTTCGATACCGGTCTCATCGGCCTTGTTCAGGATTTCCTCCTTCTTCGCTAGCCCGACCTTGGAAGCGATGCGTGCGGCCTGACTTGAGGAATCCAGCTCCTCGAGATCTTGAGGGTTGTAGACAATGACCTCTTCGTATCCTGACGGATGGAGACCCCTGAACTCGCTGTTTGTACCGTATCCGGCCCTCGGACTCTTCGGCTTCCCGTAGATGGAGGCTCGCATCTTGCTGTCGATCCCTCTGGCCCTCCTCCACTTCTCGCCAAGTCTCTTCATATGCTGTCCCTTATTCCTGATGAACCTGGGTTTCTTCCTCTTAGGCCCGTCTTTTCTCGATTCAGACAATCATAATTCCTCCATCAGGTGCGTTTTCTCCACCAGGTAGATTCCGTCCTGGAAGATCCGCCGATCCCTGCCCCGGATGACCGTGCCCTGTTCGATGTTTGCAGCCGTCTGGGCAACCGCATCCTTGTCGATCCCGACGATCGACACGAACTCGCCCTCAACCGACACCTCGGCGCCCTCGTGGATTCTCGCCTTTCGCGGATGCCTCTCTCCCAGAAAGTTATTGATCAGGACCTGGTCATCTCTGACCTCCAGGGTGATGGGGAAGTGGGAGCTGACGATCTTCAGCCTTGCCCTGAAACCGGTGGTTACTCCCCTCAGCATATTTCTTATCCGCCCGCCATACATGCCCAGAAGGGCCACCTTCTTCTTCGCTGGGAAGTGGGTCTTGATCGTGAGTGTATCGTCCGATATATCGATGGCCACATCCTTGTCTGGGAACTCCCGTGTGAGACTGCCCTTCGGTCCGTTGACCGTGAGAGTCCTACCAATAAGGTCAAGACTCACTCCTTCCGGGATTTCGAAATCTCTGCTTGCCTCTGGTACCACCATTTGTCCGACCTCAGTAGAAATATGCGAGAAGAATACCGCCCAATCCCTGTTCCCTGGCAGTCCTGTGGGATATCACGCCCTGGTTAGTGCTCACTACCAGATGACCGAAATCGGCAGCGGGAAGGAACTTCCTCTCCCATCCCTCGTACTCCCCATGCTTTATGGGATGCCTCGGTTTGATGACCCCACAGTTGTTTATCGCCCCGAGGAGCTCGACCTTGAACAAGCCGGCCTTTCCGTCATCGTAGAGCTCGAACTCCCCGATATACCCCTCCTGCTGAGCGATGCGAAGGACAGCCTCGATCAGCTTGGATGCAGGGTGCACTACGCAGGTCCTCTTTCCCATCAGTTGGCTATTCTTTATCGCCGATAGAGCATCTGCAAGTGTATCATTTAATGTCAAAACATCACCTAATCGTACTTCTTGAATCCCACATCCTTCGATATCTCCCTGAAACAGCGACGACAAACCTGCAGCCCGTACCTTCGGATCACCGCATCCGCTGCGCCACATCTTCTACAGTGATACGCATCTCGCCCGAACTTCCTCTTGCCAGTCTTTTTCAGATGCATTCTACGCAACCCTCACATCGAATTCGTTCTTGATGAAGTCCATCGCTTCGGCCTTGCTGATCCTGTGGTGACGGGGGATCTTCTTCTTACGGACCTTTCTCCTCTTGATTCGATACCCCTTACGTTCAATCGTTACCGAGACGTCCATGCCGTAGATCCCTATCTTGGGATCGTATCTCACGCCCGGGAGGTTGATGTGTTCCTCTATCCCGAAAGAGAAGTTGCCCTCCTCATCGAACCACCTGCTCTGGACCGAGCTGTCAACGGACTCAAAGGCCTTTGAAAGGAACTCCCTGGCCTTGCCGTTCCTGAGCGTGACCTTGCACCCTATCATCTCCCCCTTGCGGACATTGAAGTCCCTATTCGTTCTCTTGGCTGCCGTTCTCACCGGGGTCTGACCGGTCAGCGACTCCAGAAGAGAACTCGCTCTCGAGACCTTCTCCCCCGCCTCCCCCACGCCGATATTGACGACAACCTTCCCCAGCATCGGCTCTCTCATTTCGTTCTCCTCTCCCGATACGGGCTTTCCCTCCGCCTTAGCGGCTTGCACGGTCTGGTCATCGGTCGCCATTCTCAGTCCACCTTGATCTTCGGCTTCTTCTTTCCTATGACGAAGATGTAGTCCTCCAGGGTCCGCACCTCGTTGCCGTCCACGGAAAGGATCACCGAGTCTGACTGCATTGCCTTGCCCTCGATCCTCTCCTTTATCGTGCCTATCTGTCCCATGTTCTTTCCCTTGTGAATGTAGGCCATGTTCCCCGGTTTGATCTTGAGGACATCCTTGACCTTCCTCGCGCGAATCGTCATCTCAAGTGTATCGCCAACCGAGTACTTCCCTGAATCCGAACCGGGTATCTCCAAGTTACTGCCGTCGTGAAGGTTCAGCTGCAGCTTGCCTCCCTTGAGGGTTGACTTGCCCATCACCCTGACCAATTTCGCGTCGGCCTTCGAGGTCGGTATGGGTTGCATCATGGGGCCCTTTTCCCCCGGGACTATCCGAAAGTTCTCATCGGTCTTCGGTATGGTAACGACATCCATGAGCCCTGCACCGTACTTGAGAGACTTCCTGGGCTGATGGTCCACCAAGATCTCTCCCGCCTCGACTATCTTCTTGGCCTCCCTGGCGTTCGTAGCGTATCCGAGGAAGTCTCTCACGATATTCAGGAGGGGTATTGACTCACCAATCGCATGAGGGCCCGGGGATGGCCTGACGGCGAACGCCGCCGTCTTCGTCCCGAGCTTCCAGTGCTTCGGCGCTGAGTATCTCTTCAGGTGTTTCTTCAAGGCATGCCCCTCCGCTGCAGTATCTTCTGTCGCCTCTCATCATCGAGGTCGAGATTAATTACCTCCAGATTGGAGGGTCTGATTGGAACGAAGTACTTCGTGCCGTCAGCCTTCTCCCGCGTGAGCTCCTTGACGTACACCATCCCCCTGTCCACATCGACATCGCTGATCTCCTCCTCGTGGCCCACGTAGTCTCCTCTCACGACCCTGACACGATCCCCCTCACGGACCTGGATGCTTCTCGTCCCGTACTGGGAGATGAGATCCTGTGATAGGTGAGCATTGAGATTCCTGCGCTTCCTGTGCTTGGCGCTCCCGAATTGGCGCTTCCTCATCTTTCTCGGTTTAGTTCTAAGAGACATCCGGATAATCCTCCTACGCTACTGCGCTCGCTATTCCTCCCAGCCTCGGCCATCTTTGTACGGCTTCACGGGCAACGACGCCCCTTATCTCGGATCCCCTGGGGATTCCCTCCTCGGTCACCAGGACGGCAGCGTTGTCCTCGAACTTCACCCGCATTCCGTTGTCCCGCCTGTACTCCTTCCTCTGTCTCACAATGATGGCCCGGAGTATCTGTCGGCGCATATCGGGGGTCCCCTTCTTGACCGAGACGATGATCATGTCACCAACTCCGCCGGAAGGGTATCTTCTCCTGGTCGCCTTGTCTCCAGAAACCGATATTATCTCCAGCTCCTTGGCACCGGTGTTGTCGATGCACCTCAAACGCGAGCCCAGAGGAAGTGCCCTCACGGGCGCGTAGTGCACGGTTCCTCTCGATCCTCCCATTCCCTTCTTCGGCAACCTACTCTCCCTCCAGTACCTCGATTACCACGAAAGATATCGTCTTGCTCAGCGGTCTGCACTCGGCGATCCTCACACGATCTCCGATACGGGCCCGAATACACTCGGGGTTATGTGCGTGATACTTGCCCGTCCTCTTCTCGTACCTGCGATACTTGTTCTGGTAGAATAGGTACTCGGTAGCCACTACGGCGCTGTTCTCCATCCTGTCGCTTTCTACAACACCCTCGATGATCTTTCCCCTGACCTTCAAGTTCCCGTGAAACGGGCACTTAGCATCATCGCATTCGGATGTCGGATTTCGAGTCACAAGCCCTGATGCACTCAAGTTAACTTCCTCCTCATTCGTTTCTTGATCCGATCCTCAGGATTCCCAACGAGCAGATAGCCGGGGATCTCGCCATCCAGACCTTCCACAGATATGGAAGCTTCCCTCTTTGCGAATGATATCTCCCTTCCACCGCTCTCGATTCGGATCATGTTCTTCGTCTCATCGATCACTTTTCCTCTGATGGGTGACTCGGCCGCCGGAGTAGCAATCTCTATCTCCCTGCCAATGAACTCCTGTCTAGCTACGATATCTAGCGACCGCATCGCCCTCTCCTGCCTATGAAACATCTATGGTATCTTCAGCGAATCCCCTTTTCACAAGGTGTTCCTTGACTCTGTCCCTGTGGTCACCCTGGAACTCGATTCGGCCCTCCTTGACCGTACCTCCGCAGGCCAACTTACTCTTGAGCTGCTTGGTCAGCTCCTTGGTGTCCACATCTCTGTCATCGATCCCCTCGATGATGGTCATCCACTTCCCGAATCTTCGCTGCGTGGCGTAGATTCGGATTCTCTGCTTCTCTCTTGCGATCTCCTCGCATACACACAGATCTTTTGGAAGTCCACATGTCGGACAGACTTCACTCATTCGTTGCACCCTTCTCCTCCGAGATCTCACCAAGTATGGTGAGTATTCTCGCAATTGTTCTCCTCAGCTCTCTTATCCTTCCCGGATTCTCGGGCGGCGAGCCCAGGGCCATAGCGCCCTTCTCGCCGGCCAACTCCTCTCTGAGCTGTCTAAGTTGATCCTGAATCTCGGCTTCAGGCATGTTCCTGATCTCATCCGAGCGAAGTATTGCCATCTGGATTCACTCCTCCCCTTCCTTCTCAGTATCTGGAGACTCCTCTTCCCCAGCTTCCTCTGCGCTTTCCTCGTCAGAGCCTTCTGGTGCAGTATCCTCGTCTACAGGCACATCCCTGACCTCTATCTTGAGCTTCTCAGCCTCCTCAGCAGACTCAACCTCAGCCTCCTCAGCAGACTCAACCTCAGCCTCCTCAGCAGACTCAACCTCAGCCTCCTCAGCAGACTCAACCTCAGCCTCCTCAGCAGACTCGGCCTTGGCTTTCTCTATCAGGTTGTCGAAGTCCAGTTCGTCCGGCATGTGCGTATCCGGAGGCATGATCTTCACGCGGATCCCCATCATTCCCTGCTTCAGATCCGCCACAGCCAGGCCCTGAAGGACCTGTTTCGATGGCTCCCCGCATTTCGTGATTGCGCCATCGACGAACCTCACCGTCCTCGAACGTTGACCCCTTATCTTCCCGGAAACCGTTATCTCGCAGCCTTGAGCCCCGGCCTCCATTATCCTGTTTAAGTTCATATACGCGGATCGCCTGAAAGGTCGACCGGCCTTCAACATGGCCGCCAGCCTACTGGCCATGACCTCCGGACTGAGCTCCGGAATCGGTATCTCCTCCACCTCTATCTGAAGGTTATCGAAGCCGTATCTGTCCTGAAGGACCTGGGTCAGGCTCTTGATGTTCCTGCCTCTCCGTCCTATAACCAATCCGGGACGCTCGGCATAGATCACCATTCTGGTTCTCAGGGCAGTTCTCCTGATATCAACGCCGCCGAACTTCGCCCTTTGAAGGTTTCTCCTGAGGAACTCCTTAATGTCCGCCTTCCTTATTCCCTCTTCAACGAATTGTCTTTCCCTTGCCAAGTCACTTCTCACCGAGCCAGATTTCAACATTTGTGGTGGGAGAATCATACGAGACGACCCTTCCCCGCGCCCTGTGCCTGAACCCTCTTATCACAAAACCTTTCCTGGCACTCGCGTGCCTTACGAACAGGGAGGTCTCATCGATGCCCTTGTAGGTGGCATTATTGTGACAGTTCTCGAGCACCTCGAGTATCGCCTCACATGCCTTGACGGGCCTCTTTCCTGAATGCCACTTGTTGAGCGACTTCTTGTGTGACAGCTTGCCCTTGTGGCTCTTGTAGGGGACGACCTCCTCCCCGTCTATGACCCTTTCCAAATAATCGTACGCATCCTCGAGATCCTTGCCTCGGAGCTCCCGGCATATCTCCATGGCATCCTTGTGGGATATCCTCAGTTCCCTTCCCATGGCCTTGCTTACCGAGGCCGGATCATGTGGCTTGTCGTAGGAGTATTTGAGCTTCGCCATCGTAATCCCTACTTGAGAGGCACGTATTTCGAACTCCTAGTTGCCCCCACTCCGGGGGCACTGTGCTGGACCCTCTGCCTCGTCAGCACGAACTCGCCCAGGTAATGGCCGATCATCTCCTCCTTGATGTCGAGCCTCTTGAAATCCTGACCGTTATACACCTCGAGCGTCAGCCCCACCATCTCGGGGAGCACCACAAAATCCCTACAATGGGTCCTGATCACGGAGCTATCCCTCTCGGAATCGGAAATGCTTCTGACCTCCCTGATCAGGTTCTTCTGGGCTTCGGAGAATCCCCGGTTGATCGTTCTTCTCTGTCTCGCGGGGAGAAGCTTGAGGAAATCCTCGAATGACATAGAGGACAGTTCCTCCAGGTCCTTTCCCTTGTATGCGAATTTCTTCCGCGGCATCGTTATCACTTCCTGTTCTTCTTGGAGACCCTCTTCGCAGAGCCGGTTCTCCTAGCAGCGATATGCCCGACCTTCCGTCCCGGCGGGGTGTTACGACCGACTGAAGACGGCCTTCCCAGGTGCTGGTGGCCGCCACCCCCGTGGGGGTGGTCGACCGCGTTCATTGCCACGCCCCTGACACGGGGGTACAGTTTGTTCGAAGCCTTGCGGTGAAGATATCGCTTGCCGGCCTTGAGGAACGGCTTCTCCTTCCTACCACCGCCGGATACCACCCCGATGGTTGCTCGGCACTGTGGATTCAGGCTCTTGAACTCGCCCGAGGGCATCTGGATGGTCGTGCTGCCCACGTCGTGAGATACGATAGAGGCGTGACAGCCGCCCGCTCGCACGAGTTTCGGCCCTGATCCAGGCTTGGTCTCGATGCCGGAAACCAGAGTACCCTCCGGTATCTCTGCCAGCGGCAGTGTGTTACCCGGCTTCACTGGAGCCGAAGTCCCGAGCTCTATGGTCTGTCCGACCTTGATCCCTTCGGGCGCGAGAATGAGACGTTCGGAGCCGTCTGAAAATCTGGTCCTCGCCACCAGGCCGCTCCTGGACGGATCGCGCATCAGCTCAACGATACGGGCTTCGCTCTCGGTCCCAGACTCAGGGTAGGAGACCTCGCCCTTGGAACGATACGTCCGCGACCTGTATGTGGATGAACCTCTTCCTCTTCTCTGAGATATTAGCCTTCGACCCATTACAATACACCAAGCCTCGTAGCTATGTCCTCGGCACTGTAATTGGAGGTCAGCTGGATGTAGGCCTTCTTGGTCCCGTTGACCGTGTTAACCACATTCACCTTCGCAACCTCCACATCATAGAGCTCCTCAACTGCCTTGGCGATGGTCCTCTTGTCAGCCGATTGTTCTACCATGAAGACCAGTTTATTCTCCAGCTCCATGCGTCTGAAAGCCTTGTCGCCGGAAACTGGATAGAGAATTACCTTCCTTGCCTCCACCTGTATCACCTGTATATCTCCCCCGCCCTCTCCAGGGCTGGAACCGTCCAGACCGAAAGCCTGCCCGGCACGCCGCCTGGGGCGAGTACCTCCGCGTTGAGTGAATCAATCCTGACGACATCTATCCCGGGCAAGTTGGAGAGGGCGTTCTCCACGGGACTGAAGGGTTCAACGACGAAGAGAGGACCCTTCGGTGTTCTGGTTCTTCTTCCCCTTGATTTGCCCTTTCCCGCCCTCTGCTTCCTGCCGTTCACCAGTCTGTCCATCTCGTCCCCGAGCCCAAACTGCAGGAGGGCATCGCGCACCTCTGAGGTCTTTGAGATTTTCTGGAAATCCTCTGGCACGACGATGGGTATCTCCAGACCGTTGATTCTGTGCCCGCGTCCCGCAACCAGTTCGGGAGATGCGGTGGCTGCAATTGCGGAACGGATGGCAAGCATCCTCTCCTTCTTGTTCATCTTCTTGTGGATCTTCTTCTCAATCTTCGGGCCGTGAACCTTGTGGCCTCCCACCGCCTGGGCGACAAACGCGCCGACGTGACGGCCGGACTTCGTCCTCCTCATCCGGGCCATGCCCCTCCCCTTGCCAACGGACTCGGCGCTGGTCTGCTCACCTGCCAAGTCGTAGGGAGCCTTGGGTTGATATCTTGCCGATTGCGCCGATACCACGGCTCTCCTGATAACATCGCCCCGGATGGGCGTGTCGAACACGGGCGGTAGTTCAGTTGTGCCCTTCTCGCTCCCATCGAGAGATTGAATCTTGACCTTCATGCCATCACTTTCCCTGAGCCGATGCGGTGGAGACTGCGGTAATGGTCGGGGCCTCCTCCGGCACTCCACCCTTCGGCCTGTAGGCCTTTCTCAAGTTGACCAGCCTCTTTGTCGGTCCGGGAATCGAACCCAAGATGATCACGTAGTCTCCCGTGACATTGCCGTAGCGCAGGAAACCCCCCTCCGGAGTTACCGGCTCATCCGATGAGCCTATCTTCACGATCCTCTTGTTGTACTCCGTCCTCTGGTTATAGCCGGTTGCCCCGGCTAGTGGTACGGTCCACATCACCTGGTGGGGGTGCCACGGTCCCAAAGACCCCGGGTTCCTTCTGGCATCATCCGTCTTCCTGTCCCTGATCTTGATTCCCCATCTCTTCACAGGTCCCTGGAAGCCCTTCCCCTTGGTCACGGCGGTCACATCGATGAGTTCTCCCGCGGTGAAGATATCGGTAATTGCGATCGTCTTCCCTAGGTTCTCACGAGCGAATGTGAACTTCTCCTCAACCGATCCTCCCCCTAGCCCGATCTCCGTGATATCCGGCTTCTTCTTTATCCCGGTCTGTCTGGGGATTGTATGGACGATTAGAGTGAGGTCCGAAGCTCCGTCAAGCAGCTCCTCCATGTTTGCCAGCCCTTTCTCCGGGTCACTTTCCTTCGGAAGCTGGCTTATCCTCCTGGAGAGATCGCGATCAAAATCCGCATCCCAGACCTCGGTTTTCGCGAACCTTCCGCGCTCGTTCTCATCGTAGAGCCTTACCGCCAGGACCTTCAACTTCGGGCATTCGATCACGGTCGCAGCTCTAACGACTTCCCTCCCCCTCTCGGGGGCATTTTGACGGTCCTCGATCATGTGTATGTGATTCATCCCGACCTTGTATCCGGGGAAGCCTAGCAGCCCGGGTTCATCCTGGTCCGGCCATGACCTGACCCTTCCACAGTGAGAACTAGCCCTTGAACGAGGATAGTAAGCCAGTGATCCTTTTCTTGGTCTTCTCTTGTGAGGCATTTCGATAACCCTCACATTAGGGTTGTTGAAATCGAAGAAACCCGAACAGCCTCGCTACCCGGTTTTCAGCACTCATGTTGGGCGGCCACTTTATAAACGTTTTCTCGAGAAATTATATAGATATTTATTGTCATCTCAGGCCCAGGCATGGATATCTTCTTAATTCAAGACACCTGTCCGGGTAAGAGGCGTTAACATGATTCTGGGGAGATCCGAGATCATTGAACGTTCGAAGCACGGTCTGGTCGGAGACCTTATATCGGATGTGCAGATACAACAGGCTGGGGTCGACCTCACGGTTGGAAAGGTCTTTCGGCTCACAGGCAAAGGCGTTCTCGACTTCGACAACAGCAGGAGAGAGCTCTGCAAGTACGAGGAGATCGAACCGGAAGACGGCCGCTGGGACCTGAAACCGGGCACCTACCACTGCGCGATGAATGAGACGATAGAGATACCGCTGGACCTGTGCGGACTGCTGCTCCCCCGGAGCTCGAGCCTTGCCTGCGGCATGGAGATCCACTCAGCCCTTTGGGATCCCGGATACAAGGGCCGCTCCTTCATGCATACCGTGGTGACCAGGGATGTCACGATCTACCGCAACGCCAGAATCGCTCAGATGGTCTTCATGCCGGTTATCGGCGAGGCGTCCCGATACCAAGGCTCCTACCTTGACGAAGACGTCCTTACACATGGAGCCAGGGGGACCCAGACCACCCTTCCCGGTGGGAGTGATTCCGAGGGTTAGGCCCTCTCCACCTTGATCTTGGATCCTGACGAGAAATCACCGAGTTTCGAGATATCCCCTTCGACCTGCCCGAAGACATTCACTGGGCTTGCGGGCCTGATCTCGTCCCCTCTCGACGCGGGGGTCCTGCCGAAGAAGATGCAGAACGCATTCCCCGGGGGCCAGTACGCGAGGTCCCCCTTGTCGACGGCCTCCTGCGGGTTCTCCTCGCCCTGCTCCACCGGGATGGAGAAGTAGATCTCCTCTCCCCACCTGCTACCACGGGACTCGATTGGGAGGGCATCGAGAATCATCTCTGCCGTTTCGGGATTCCTCTCGGTGTCGATCGTTCCATCAACGCTTCCGAACTCCTCCGCGGATATCTTGATACTCACTTTCGTCATTCCGAATCCTCTCCGTCAGCACCTCCTTATGCTGGCTTAATAATCTCGTTCGAAGGCGCCTCCCCGTCTCCCCCTTGGCAATTTGACACTCGTACCCTCGGTAACACATAATAACCGTGTCGGTCACATTCCCGTATGCTTGATATCAAACTCATTAGAGATAATCCCGATATAATTAGAAGAAATATCGAAATTCGGTTTGCAGATGAAGAAAAAAAGGCTATTTTGGAATCTGTCATAAAAGCTGACCAGGAATGGAGAAGGGACACCGATCGGCTCAACAAGATGCGGCACGAGAAGAACCTGCTGGATCAGGAGATAAGGGGCCTGTTCAAGGAGGGAAAGGACGCCAAGGACCTCATACAATCCAGCCGCGAGCTAAGTCAGAGGGTCGGAGCCCTGGAGGATCAAGTCCGGGCAAACAGGGCCAAGATAGACAATGGCATGCTACTCCTCCCAAACATCGCACACGAATCGGTGCCCGTGGGGGAGACGGAGGAGGATAACGAGGTCGTCAGGACATGGGGACGCAAGCCCGTTCACCCGTTCAAGCCCAAGGACCACATCGACCTCGGCCTCGCCCTTGACCTGTTTGACATCGAGAAAGCGGCCTCCGTCTCCGGCGCGAGATGGTACTACCTGAAGAACGAGGCTGTGGTACTCCAGATGTCCCTGATGAGATTCGCCATAGACTTCATGATCGAAGCCGGTTTCACCCCGATCTACCCGCCGGCGATGATCAGGGAGGAGATCATGCGGGGGGCGGGATACCTGCCGGAAGGGAGGGAAGACATCTACAAGATAGAGGACGAGGACCTCTATGCGGTGGGCACGTCTGAACAGGCGCTGGCCGGGCTTCACTTCTCCGAGATCATGGAGGAATCGGAGCTGCCGAGGAAGTACACCGGGATCTCTCCCTGCTTCAGGACAGAGGTAGGCAGCCACGGCAGGGACACAAAGGGGATCTTCAGGGTCCATCAGTTTGAGAAGGTGGAGATGTTCGTGTTCTCTCGGCCCTCGGAATCCTGGAACCACCACGAGGAGATGATATCGACCGCGGAGAGAATGGTCAGGGAACTCAAGCTGCCATACAGGGTGGTCAACGTCTGCACCGGGGAGCTGGGCCTGGTGGCCGCCAAGAAGTATGACATAGAGATCTGGCTACCGGGCCAGGACAGGTACAGGGAGGCGGTCTCATGCAGCAACTGCACCGATTACCAGGCCAGGCGTCTGGGTATCAGATGCAGGAAGGCCCCGGGCGAACCCACGAGACACGTGCACACCTTGAACAGCACGGCCCTGGCAAGCACTCGGACCCTGATAGCGATAATGGAGAACTACCAGACCCAAGACGGTCACATAGTAATCCCCGAGGCTTTGCGGAGATACATGCCCGATATCGAGGCGATCGAAGGGAAGTAAGAGCTTGCACCTCATGGCATTCACCGCATCTCAGATACTGCTCGTGGCCCTGGGTCTTGCAGCCGGATTCATCCTGGCTTGGCTCATCTCGTCCCTGAGGCTGAACCACCTGGACGCCGTTTGGAGGGAGAGGTTCGAGACGGAGGTGGAGCGAGAGATCAGTGAGAGGGAACGAAAGATCAGACGGGACGCGGCTGCCAGAAGCGGGAAGGTTCTCTCGGGGAAGGTCCTCGAGAGGTTCTCCCCGCTAACGGACCAGTTTCCCTTTGATCCCCATGACGCGGTTTGGATCGGAAGCCCGATCGACTTCCTGGTCTTCGACGGCCTATCCGAGGACCGATCCGGCGACGACTCACTGAGGCGTGTGGTTTTCGTCGAGGTGAAATCGGGCGGCGGGAGCCTGAGCAGTAGACAGAGGAGGATAAGGGACATCATCAGTGAAGGCAAGGTCGAGTGGAAGGAGGTCCGCCTATCGTAGTTTTGGCACCGGATAGTCACCCTCGCGGTCCAGGAACAGATATAAGAACGGATGGAGGAGCTACAGGTCGATACCTTGAGCGAAGAAGGCAAGGGCCACGATTCGCGCGAGGACCTGGTGACAAACGCGGTCATCGTGGCATGTGTGGTCGGTATCATAGTCGTTGCCGCGCTCATCATTCTAACACCGCGGGAGAAGGAGGAATTCACCCAGCTCTGGCTCAAGCCCTGGAAGCTCAACCTGACTAATGCATCGGCCCAAGATGAGGGTGCCCGGTGGATAGTCGAGAAGTTCGACTCGACTTCTCCCATCCATGTCGGTAGTGTTCTCGGGATTCGATTCTATGTGTCCGAGCCGCGGGGAGAAACCGAGATATGGTTCTTCGAGGATGGCGTGCCGATCAAGAATCTCATCGCCGATAAGGCGACAGTTCACTTTGAGTCCAACTCGCTCTTCTTGGACGCTATAGATGAGGAGGAGAACCAGATTCTATTCTGGGAGTATCCCAAGACCCTGAGGAACCCCTCGACCGGTCCGGAAGAGCTCGTGAGATACGCATTCGTAATCGAGAACAATCAGGGGGCTGATTACACCTACGAGGCGGAGGTCATAGTCAGCGGTGACGGGAACTCCACCAAGGTGGAGAAGAATATACCGGTCGCGAAGGATCAAAGGAAGACCTGCATCATCTCGTTCTACCTCACCCTTGGGGAGGTAGAGAGGACGAAATCGGGCAACAACACCAAGGTCATCACGAGGCTAGACACCGGCGAGGAGGTCTTCTTCTGGTTGGGCAACTCGGACGGCGCGTGAGGTACGAGAATGAAATCCAACTCCCGACTCACCTCCATCCTACTTCTATCAATACTGCTGACCGCCCCCTCCCTCCTGGCCCTTGAGTGGGAGACCCTGCTATCCGAGGCCGATCAACACTTCGCGGACGGTGATTTCGCCCTGGCCGCGGACAAGTACAACCGATCGGCGGAGCTTGCCTTGGAGAGCGGCGAGATAGCCCAGGCAGCGCGAATCTACGCAAGCCTGGCCGAATGTTACTCCGATAATAGGCTGGCCGATAGGGAGATCTTCAATAGATACCTGATGGAGGCCGCCCGGTTGGCCGCGATGGAGGCGACCCTCGCACAGGATTCTGCCGAGTCCGCCGGTCTCTACCTCGAGGCGGCGGAGTACGCACGGGAAGCCGGTTCCTGGAATCTATACGCCGAATACATCAGAGGTTCAGCATCCGGCCATGTGGATGTAGCCGCCGGAAAGGGATTCAGGGACGCCTCAGATAGCCTTCGGAGAGCCGCATACCTGCTCCACTTCAACAACATGACGGCCGACGCGAAGCAAATTCTGGCCGACTATCGGGAGAGGGCATACGCGGAGGTGGAGAGACTCATCGACGTCGCGGAGAACGGTTCGGTGGAAAACGAGGATGTGGCACGGGCGTATATGGAAGCCGCATCGATCCTGAGTCTGCTGGACGATCCCATGTCCGGAAGTTACTTCGGTCTGGCTTCCGCCGCATTCGAGTCGCTGGCGTACTCCATCTCCCCGGCAGATCCCCGCGATATTTCGAGGCAGGCCCACCTCTTCGAGATGGCCGGAATCGCCGCGAGCCTGAACTACTCCAGGGCCGAGGGACTCTTCGAGAGCGCGGCGGCCAAGTACCGCGAGGCAGCCGGGTCACTTCCCGACACCGGGGAGTATCTCACCGAGGCAAGGGGCAACCTGACTTCCGCCGCTCACCTGCACGAGAGGATCGGGATGAGAAATGCATCCCGCGAGGAGTACGCCGAGGTCGCGGCTCTATCGGAGCGGATGGCAAACTCGACCGTCACCCTGGGATATCTGCGACTCATCGAGGCGGCAAGGGCATACGACCGGGCAGGCATGCACAAGGAGGCCTACGAAACATACGTGGCATCCCTCAATTCGTTTCCGTCGGATTTCAGCACCCTACCCCTTCCCTGGCAGAACCTGGATCTCTTTGAGATACTGGGTCGGGGCAGGCGGATCATCAGCGCGCGGGAATACTCGAGGTACCTCTCCCAGCTGGGACTCGAGATGTGGAGCTTCTTCGGCGCCCCGAGCTACGGCGGGTACGACATGATGATCGATCTCGGCGAAGGGATGCTTGATGATGCGGAGGCTGAGTTTCGCTACAGGGCGTATGTCTCGGAGAGCCTACTGATGGCCTCGGCCTTCGTAATCAGCGGGCTCCCCGAGGCCGCGCAGTATTTCATGGACGGAATCCCGGCGGATATCCTCGAGATCGATCCCCCAAACAAGGCCCTTCTAGATCTCCTGCTGCAGGTGATCGATCACCAGCTGGAGGGGCGTACCTCGGTGTCCCAGGGGCTGACGGCGAGGGAGCTGGCGGTTACCAGCCTGTATGATCAGGACATCTGCGATGCCATGGATCAGGTCCTGCCGGGTCAGGTTTTCGGGTCACGTTGTCGGGCCATGTATCGGATCGTGATCGATGATCTGATGACGGCCGCAACGTACCGCCGCGACGTCGACGATCTGTACGCCGAGGCGGTGGAGATCGAAGAGGAACTCGTTGACTCGAATCTGAGGAACGTGACCACGCACCTGAAGGTGTCCGAGATCTACAGCTCAGCGGGATGGAGATTGATGTACACTGGAAGGCTGAACGGTACAGGCGAGGCATATGCGGCATTCGAACTGGCGTCGTACCATGCCTGCGCGGGCGAGGATTTCCAGTCAGCTATACACTTCCACGATCTCTCGGCAGGTTGTCTCGGGGGACGAACCCCGCTTACCGCGGCGTCATATGTAGTTGCCGATGCCATGATTTCGGGAAACGAGACATATCTGATTCAGGCGGGTGATTTCATAACCGCCAACCTCTCCAAGTACATCGAGCCGCGAAAGGTCGCAGTCCTGTTATCGGTTATCGAGGGAAGGACGATTCTGGGGGAGGAGAGCCCCGCTCTGTATCGAATGCTATCTATCGGCGTCATCGGCGTCTTCGTCCTGCTCACCTCATACATCATTCTGATATGGGAACCCAAGAAGGAGGAAGAGGGCGCCAAGGCCGAGGAACAGACCGAACAGGATAAGAAGGAAACCGAGGAAGAGGGCGCCAAGGCCGAGGAACAGACCGAACAGGATAAGAAGGAAACCGAGCCTCCCATCCGGGAACCTGAGACGGAGGAGAGGGAATCAAATCCCTACGGGGAAAACGAACCCGACGAGGGGAATCAGGGATAGTCGCCCTTCTCGATTCTCTTGCTGTCCTCCTCGTTGAAGGTCAGCAGGACCGGCCTATCGATTATCTTGGTCTTGAAGTGCCACTCATAGCCTTCGCTTATGCAGAGTTTCCTCGGCTGATCTATGATCTTCCCATCGAGTTCCTCAGGGAGCTCCCGCACGATATCATTGTTCTTCTCGCGATAGCCTACAAGTTTGATACGGCGTATGAAGTCCTTCCACTCGAGTCCATCCTCGTCCTCCGTGACCGTTGCCTCAGGGACCTCCTCTATAGAAATGAGCTCGCCGACGTACCTCTTCATCGCTACTTCCTCTCACCTGACGATTCCGATATTTTAATAAATATTAGCATGGCTCCGGGGTCTCCCAGGCACGGTCCGGCATGCTAAACAGTTTAATTCTGAAGATATCTCGGACTGACGTTGTGTTCCATTGGATGAAGGGAGCATCGTTAGGATCAATTACTGGGAGAAATCGAAGGTAACCGGAAGGATGACCAGGACCAATATCGAGTCCGTCGCCCGCGATGCTGGCATATTCGATGAAGAAGACACCTCGAAGTACCAGCCGTTCACCACCGTCGTTGGATCCGGTAGTCCGACGCCAGGGGTCGATGAGGCCCTCCTGGATATGGAGGTGGAAGAGAAAAAGGACTTCGACGTGCCTCCGGAGAAGGCCTATGGAACACGGAACCCCAACCTCATGGACCATGTGACCCAGCACTTCCTTAGCAGCAGGGGAATCACCCCGGTCAGGGGGCTACCGGTCAGAACCAACAAGGGAATCGCCATAATCAGAAGCGTGAGCGGAGGCAGAGTAAGACTGGATTACAACCATCCCCTGGCGGGTCAGACCCTGAGCTACCACGTTGAACTGATAGGTGAGGCCACCGACGTCGAGACCAAGATCAGGTGGATCATCGGGATGCGGCTTAGGAGGGTCGATCCGGATTCCCACATCGTGGAGACCGAAGGGAAGAAGGCCACGATAGAACTCAACACCGGGGATCTGTCCGACAACACCATCGATGCCCTGCAGTCGATAATAGAGAAGGATTTGTTGGGGCATGTCGAGGAGATCGAAGAGGTCCAATTCGGCCCGCTTGAGATTGTGGAAGAGGCTCCGCGATCACGGGATATGGAAACCACGGGCGAGGAGGAGGAATCAGTGGATTCCGAAACCGAAGAGCCGGAGGATGAAGGCTAGCTCTCCTCCAAGCCCTCGACCTTCAACGTTACCAGGGCGAGTTTCCTTTCCAGTAGGCACTTATGATTCTTCTCCTTCACCTTCAGGATGCGACACTCGTCGCCGTCCCTTATCCCCTCAGGGGAGCAGAGATGCCTGTCCTCGCACAGGTACTTGGAGCAATCGGGGGTAATGAACCTGATCGTTGTGCCCTCCTTGGCCTGGTCCGCGGGGATAAGGGCATCGATATCCGCGGGCTCAACCTCGACCAGCATCACTCCTTGCTCGTGGACCTTGCACTCCTCGTGGGGTTTGTTCATGGAGCTCTTGACGACATACCTTCTGCCGACCTCGAGATTGTCGCATACCTTCCGCAATTTGCACCCCATGCACTCCTTGGAATCCCCGATCCCATAGTGGATGAACTCCTGGCCGGGCTTAGCAAGCTTCTTACCGATCAACGTTATCAAACTAACTCTGTCCTCCTTACCAATCTGCGAGCTGCCGCTCTGCCCAACCCAGTGGAACCCAGGATCGTGTACCTGGAAGGCCGGATCCTATGCGCATTCGTCAGAGCTTTGATTATGCTTTCCTCCTCTATCCCGAGCTCCTCGGCGGTCACCGGGGCCCCTATCCGGGAGAGAAATTCCCTGATCGATTCCCAGTCCCCGCCGTGAAGATACATCATCATTATGGTACCTATGCCGACCTGCTCGCCGTGAAGGGCCCGGCCCGGCGCCGCGGCGTCAAGGGCGTGGCTGAACAGATGTTCCGAACCCGATGCCGGCCTGCTCGAATTGGCGATGCTCATAGAAACCCCGCTGCCCATCAAGGCCTTGGCCACCAATCGGACGCCCTCCTCGCTGGCCGTGCGTATGAGGTCCGCTGAATCCATAACCATCTTGGCGCTCATCATCGAAAGCGCGCAGGAGTACTCGCTCATCTCCTCCTTCCCGAGCCTGTGCGCCAACTGCCAGTCCAAGACAGCCGTGTTCTTGGCTATGGTATCTCCGCAGCCCGATGCCAGGAATCTGTAGGGCGCCTCGGCCAAGATCTTGGTGTCCATTATTATCGCTATCGGCGCGACCGCATCGATTGACGCAACTCCTCCCGAATTCGGGAGGGAAACCCTGGAGGAGGATATGCCGTCGTGAGAAAGTACGGTGGGTACGCTAACGAAATCCGAACCGGTCTGCGCCGCGGAGTACTTGGCAATGTCGATCACCTTCCCCCCGCCCACGCCGATCACGAAATCTATGGAGTTTCGCCTGACCCGTTCCGCCACCTCCTCGGCCGCTGCCTTCTTCTCGCCGGAGACGGAGATGATCTCGGCCTCCCCGGATGACGAGATCGCGTTGAAAACCCTCTCTCCGTACTGGAGGGTCTTGGTCGGACCCGTAACGACAAGAAAATCTCCCTCGATTCTCATTGAACCGAGGGTGTCGGCGATATCCCGCAGGATCCCCGGGCCGATATCGACGTACCTGGGGAGTTCCATACGCTTCGGTCTCTTCAAGGTTTTCACCGAAGCATTTAATCGGCCACTCATCAGCGGATCTTAAATATATGTACTCGGTTCTCGACCTGATACGCAAGTTCTTCATTACGCCTATCTGGGAGAGAAGCGGATACAACTGGGTAAACACGATAGTGTACGGCGTCCTGCTCGGAATCGCGGCGGTCATCACCTACAAGACGGTGAAGAAGACCGGGTACCGGTTCAACCTCGACCTCTTCCTGATGTTCCTTCCCTTCCTGGTCATGGCTACCGCTATCAGGGCGCTTGTGGACTCGGGGAAGTACCCGTACACCTACCTACTCATCTCGCCCGGGATATACTTCACCACCATGGCGGTCTTCGCGGCGGCGGTGGTCATCGGTCTCCTTTTCAGGCGGTTTCTGGAAATCGATATCAAGAGCACGGTGATCACTATCGGCATCGTCCTCGCTTCATCACAGCTCGTGCTGTTGATCGAGATGGTCACCAGGCCGATCGCGGGCGTGGCCATCGTGGGAGCAGGCGCTGGCATCTTCCTCGCGATAGAACTTCTCAGGAGGTTGTTCAGGGAACGAGAGTGGGTTCTAGGCAGCAGAGAGAATGCCATCGCCCTATGGTGCCACCTGCTCGATGCAACCGTGACCTTCATCGGGATAGACTTCTACGGTTACGCGGAACAACACGTGCTCCCCAACACACTCATAGACGTTTTCGGCACCGGGGCGGCCATGTACCTCCTGAAGCTGGCGGCGCTTCCACTGGTACTTTACCTGCTCGATACCTATGTGGACGACGAGGAGATGAACGTGTTCATAAAGATCGTTATCATGGTGCTCGGCCTGGCACCGGCGGCCAGGAACTCCCTCCGGATAGTGATCGCCTCCTGATCGGCGCTTCGCGTCCCTTTCAGAGAGGGAGGGGGGCTTGAGAAAACCTTTATATAGCTCCCTGAAGAGTGCAGGGCAGCCCTTCGTGGTTCTATTCTCCGGGATACTTTAAACGAAATGGTATCTTGGCGAATATGATTCTATATACTATGACTACAAGTCCAAGTATGGCAATGTGAGGGCATTTTCTATTGGTTTCGAGTGACAAGGTCACAGGAACTGACTATTGACCGTCATGATGGTCAGCACAGCATACGTGCGGGTTTCGCGCCTGCATCTGAGGTGTATCAGTGTCGAATAATGAGTTGAAGCGGGTTCGAAAAGAAGTCGCAGATTTTCTCCCAGATAGCTCGTGGGTTTCAGAAGTCGAATTCGAGGGACCGGTACTGGTTCTCTACTCCACCACCCCCGAACTCCTAGTTGATAATGGGAATCTCGTGCGCCGCCTGGCGAGACAGATAAGGAAGAGGATAATCGTCAGGGCAGACCAGTCCGTTGTCATGGACCCAAAAGAGGCCAAGCAGATAATCGAGAGAATAGTCCCTGATGACGCCGGCATAACCAGGATCGATTTCGACACGGATGCCGGGGAAGTCATGATCGACGCCGAGAAGCTGGGGCTGGTCATCGGCAAGTCGGGCTCGACCCTCAGGAAGATCACTGCGGAGACCAGGTGGACCCCGAATGTCAGCAGGACCCCTCCGATAAAAAGCGAGATAATGGAGGATATAAGAAACACACTGCAAAGCGAGAGCAAAGAGAGAAAGAAGATACTCAGGAAGATCGGCCGTAAAATCTACAGAAAACAGGAACAGAAGACGGAGTGGATAAGGCTCACCTTCTTCGGCGGGGCCCGGGAGGTCGGAAGATCCTGCGAACTCCTGACAACTCCCGAGAGCAGCGTGATGTTGGACTGCGGCGTCAATATCGCCTATCAGGACAATCACCGCGCATATCCGATGCTGAACATGCCGGAGTTCCAGATAGACCAGCTCGATGGCGTCGTGCTGACCCACGCTCATCTCGATCACTGCGGATTCATCCCCTACCTCTACAAGTACGGCTACGAGGGGCCGACCTACTGCACACCGCCCACCCGCGAACTGATGACCCTTCTCCAGCTGGACTACCTGGACATAGCACTGAAGGACAACAACAAGGACCCGCCCTACACCAAGAACGATATCAAGGAGATGATCAAACACACCATCACGCTCGGGTACGGCGACGTCAGGGATATCGCGCCTGACATCAGGCTTACACTGCACAACTCCGGACACATACTGGGGTCCGCGGTGGCCCATCTCCACATCGGCGAGGGCCTGTACAACATCGCCTACACCGGGGACTTCAAGTTCGGGAAGACGAGGCTTCTGCCGCCAGCGCGCCCCAAATTCCCCAGGCTCGAGGGGCTCATCATGGAGTCCACCTACGGCGGGTCGAGGGATATGCAGCAGTCGAGGAAGGACGCCGAGCGAAAGCTCATCAGCATCGTCAACGAGACGACAAGAAGGGGCGGCAAGGTACTGATACCCGTCCTCAGCGTCGGCAGGGCGCAGGAAGTGATGATCCTGATAGAGGAGAAGATGCGGCAGAGGATAATGGACCAGGTCCCTGTCTATCTCCACGGGATGATCTGGGCCGCAACCGCGATACACACCGCATATCCGGAATACCTCTCTCACGAGCTCAGGAACAGGATCCTCCACAACGGCGACAACCCGTTCCTCTCAGAGATATTCCACAACGTCGAGCCAGGCGAACTGGATGACGTGGTAGAGGGCGAGCCCTGCGTTATACTGGCAACCTCGGGCATGATGGTCGGAGGACCGGTCATCGAGTACTTCAAGAGGCTGGCCCCGGACCCGAAGAACAGCCTGGTCTTCGTCAGCTACCAGGCCGCGGGATCGCTGGGGCGAAGGTTACAGGAGGGCCTGAGCGAGGTGGCGGTCACCGACGACAGGGAGAAGCTGAAGGTGATCCAGATGCAGATGAAAACCACCACCATCGGGGGATTCAGTGGGCACTCCGACAGGGGTGAACTCCTCCGCTACGTCAAGAATGCATCGCCGAGACCGAACAAGATCCTGATCCAGCACGGCGACTACGACAAATGCGAGAAGCTATCCAGATCGATCGGACGGATGCTGAGAATAAGCGCGTTCGCCCCCAAGAACCTTGAGACCGTTCGCCTCATGTGATCTCGGGTTCCTGGCGGGATTCCTTTGTCAGTGTCTTCTCAATCCTGACGAAGGAGGGAACGACCAGCACGATGTCCTCGGAAACGGCTGCCATATCCCCATCCAGCCCGGTGCAGACGCCCTTCAGTTGATCGATTATGCCCCTCGCTATCTCGGGATCCTCGGACTGCAGGGGCGAAAGATTCACAAGAAGAATGTTGTCCTCCTTCAATTCCTCCGAGATCATGTCCAGATCGTCCCCGGAGGACAGCTTGACAGGCTTCACGAGAATCTGCTGGTAGCGAGTGAAGGATTCCTCGGTCATCAGATCCTCGTTGAATTCCACCATCTCAACTTCGCTCATTTCTAGTACCTCTCTACCTGATTAGTATCGACCGTAGCGACTCCAAGCGGTTCGGCAGACTTTACAAAACCCAGAATTTGCTTAAATATGTGACGGTACGATATCGGGTCAGTAGGAGCTGATCTCGGCCTTCATGAACTCCCTCAACACGACAGTCGCGTAGCTGCCTTTGGGCAGCCTGAACCCGAGGCCCAGCACGGTTCCGTCTTCTCCCCTCATCGCCCGGTCAATGCAAAGCTTGTCGATTGGACAGAGCAGCCTCCTGTAGGTGCCCCTGGGGCTGATGTCCGGAAGCTGTCTTGAATAGAAGTCAGCCGCTGTCAAGCCCTCCCTCTCCAGGATCTCCTCGATATCTCGAGATAGTGGCCCTTCCTTCGCCGAAGCGTAGCCGAAGATCGAGTATACCACCTCGGCCCTCCCTTCCTTCACGGCCTCGATTGCATCGGCCTCAGATGTGTCGGCGCCGACAAGCCTCAGGTCTCCATCGAGATCGATAACGTCCCCATCCGACGGCAGGAAGGGACCGGGATTCGCCAGCCTCTTGGAGAGGGCCACGTTGAACAGGTAGGCCTGGAATGCCCGGGTGAACAGGCTGAGCAGGTTCCTGGGAAGCCGCCTCAGTGCGCCCAGATAGTCGTTTGGGTTACGCGAGAGATGCTCGATCATGAGCCTCTCGTATCGGAGCCTTCTTGGGAAGTACCCCAGGGCGGAGCGGAAATCGCCCTCCTCCGCCAGCCTCCTCCTGGACTCCAGCGCGTCATCCTGCTCCCCCTCGTAACGGGAACAGAGATACTCGAGCACGGCCGATTCGAACTCCCCCTCGAGCATGTATCGCCCCACCAGGTGGGAGTTGCATCTGATGGTGCCGAATCTCTGGTGACCGAAGAAGTTCGGCACCCCGCCCATGTGCCTGATCTCCGATTCGATCCTCCCCGCACGTTCATCCGTCTCGTCCCCGTCGAGCCCAATTTCCCGGATCCTTATCCTGAAGGAGTTGCCCCAGTGCCCGCCGAGTTCCAGTGGATGACCCGCCGCATGTGGGTTGTGAACCGCCAAAGCCCCGTGCAATCGAGGCACTTTCGAGGGCTCGACGCCCTTGATGGATACCAACTGACAGGTGATAGCGGCGGCATCCTTGGTGCCATGGTAGGTGAAGTTCTTCCTGCTCGTGCCTATGGCCCGGGAAAGGCGCCTTATGGCCTCGAATAGATCGACTCCCCTCTTCTCGAGCGCGAGGTGGCAGTAGTCCCCCGAACCACCGTTCGTCGGCGGCCGGCTGAGCCCGCTTCCAACCCTGACGATCCGCCCGTCGTTCAGTATCTCCTCTACCACGAAGTCGTCTATTGATTTTCTTATCCTTCCCCCGATACCGTCAGACTCGGTCAGGAAGTCCAGGAGCCCTATCGCTTCCTCGGAGGGGACTGTGAGATGGCACAAGGGATCACTTCAACAGCGGGATATTGCCCGTCAGTTTATCGATCTTGGACGAGTTGTCGGGGCCGATCCCGATTGCGGTGTACGACCCCGGGGGGATCTCGGTAAGCCCCCTGTCCTTCACCAGGTACCGGGGTATGCCGGAACTCCTCGCCCTCTTCGAGAGATCGATCAACTCTTCCTTCGATTCCACGCGGAGCACTATCTTTCGACCCCCCGCCGACAGCCACTCCCTCCATATCTTCGGATTCCTGCTCCTGGCCTCCTCGGAGGCACCCAGGGAGGCGTGGCAGGCCTGAGCCGAAATCTTTCCGAGGCTCATATCCAGATCGGTCCGCACGACTATGACCTGTTTGTATTGGTCAAGGGACGTCGATCGGCTCAAGTGGAACCCGCCTCTACACCCGTCTCCTGAAGTAGCCGATGGCGGTGAATGCCCCGGTGATGGCCACGAGGGAGACGACGATGGGAAGAAGCTTGAGTCCCCAGGGAGTGTAGTTCAGGAACAGCCCGTCGAAGATCACGACGCAGATGCTCAGCCCGATGCTGAGGGCCACCCTCTCGATATCGTCGATCTCCTCGTCGTTGAACAGGGCGTAGACAAGTGCGAACCCGGGTACGAAGAGCACCAGTGATATCCCGAGGACCGCTCTGGAGACGGCTGGGAAGAACAGAAAGCCGACTATGATCGCCGCTGGCAGGACGGCAAGCAAGATGACGCTGCCAGGTTCGGAGCCGGTCCCGGTCTCGGTTACCATTTCAAGCTCAGTCGCTCACATACTTATATAAGAGTTTCGATCATCGAGCATGGAAATCGACCCATGCGATGTCGCAATCGCAGGGGCAGGGCCGGCCGGAGCCAGCCTGGCACTTGAACTCTCATCGCGGGGTTTCTCGGTCTCGATCTTCGAGGAGCATGCATCCGTGGGCTCACCGTCACACTGTGCAGGACTGGTGGGGCCATCCCTGGGCGACCCGTCAAATCTAGCTCCCTTGGTGGATAGATCGACGATCAACAGGATAAAGGGGGCGGTGTTCGTTTCGCCCTCGGGGAACCGGTTCACGGTGGAGGGCGACGTCGGCTCCGCCATAGTGCTGGACAGGAAGATCTTCGACCGAGGTTTGGTCAGGGCGGCCCTGGATCGAGGGGCGAAGCTCCACCTACGCTCGAAGATCACCGGAATGGAGGGTAAGAAGGTCAAGGTGGTGGGCGAAGGGGAATCGTCCTGGTTCGAGCCCAAGGTCCTGGTCGGCGCCACCGGTTCCCGATTCGCGGTGGCAAGGCTTATCGGGGAGAGAAACGGCCGCGTCATACCTGGAATCCAGGTGGAGATCACCGATCTCGATCTGGATCGGGAGATGGTCCAGGTGTATTTCGGGAATCACATCTCGCAGGACCTCTTCGCCTGGGTGATACCTCTCGATTCTCGAACGGCGAGGGTTGGCCTGTGTTCAAGAACGGGCGCAAAACGGCGTCTCGATGAATTCCTGCTCAACGAGTTCCGTCGGGATTTCGGCACCGGCACGGTGGTCGAGGTCAACTCCGGGGCCATCGCTTACGGCTGGAGGGAGAGAACCGTCTCGGGCAGGGTCCTGCTGGTGGGGGACGAGGCACTTCAAACCAAGCCGGCCACCGGAGGGGGAATTCAGTACTCGGTTCTATGTTCCACGATCGCATGCGGGGCCATATCGGGGTACCTGACCCGGGGGGCGGACCTCGCGGAGTACGACGACATGTGGAGAGCGGAACTGGGGAGGGAGATAAGATTCGGGCTGGCCGTCAGGAGGCTCTACCGGAGCTTGTCGAACCGCGAGTTGGACGAGCTCTTCGGCGGGGTCTCGGAAGAGCTGACCGGGCTGCTGGCACGATCAGATTTCGATAGGCACTCCACGGTGGCCGAACTGGCAGTTGGGTGCCTCCCTCTCCTGATCCGGGACCTGGGTATCGGGAGATTTATCACCCTTGCGGGGAGGCTCCTCGGAGCTTATGCGGGGGGACGGCGTTGACGAAGACAGGCGGGAATGATTACCCTTGAAACTGATTCGGGACCCGATACATGGGGAGATCGCGGTTGACGACAGGGACCTGGATCTGCTGGATTCCCCGGAGGTTCAGAGGCTCAGGAGGATCAAGCAGATAGGCCTTGGGCATCTCGTATATCCGGGAGCGAACCACACGAGATTCGAGCACTCAGTGGGCACTATGTACATTGCCGGCCAGCTGTGTGACCGTATGGGATTCGACGAGTGGACACGCAGGAAGATGGTCGTCTCGGCCCTCTTGCATGACCTCGGACACGGGCCCTTCTCCCATACGACCGAGAAGTTCTCTTCCCAGGTCTTCGGCCTTGATCACTCGGAGCTGACACTGAGGGGCATCGTCAAGGGTCCGATATCCGAGGTGCTGGCGGACATGGATCTGGATCCAACGGAGATAGGCCTCATAGCCTCGGGCCGGGGCCATGACCTTGCCGGGCTCCTGCACTCCCAGGTGGGACTGGACAGGATGGACTACCTCATGCGGGACGCACATTACACCGGTGTGGCATACGGGGTCATTGACCACCAGAGAATCCTAAGCACATTGATATTTCGGGGCGGGGAGATCATGATAAGGGAGAAGGGGTCCCAGGCAGCCGAGTCCCTCCTGGTCGCTCGGTTCCTCATGTACCCGTCGGTCTATCTTCACCACGTTAGCAGGATCGCGGACGCCATGTTGTTCAGGGCTCTGGAGGACGCCACCGCACGAGATATATCGGTAGAGGAGATAATGGGAATGGACGACATGAGCCTGGTGTCGAGGCTGCTCCAGGAGGAGGGGCCGGTGAAGGAGATGGTAACCCGCATACTCAATAGAAACCTGTACAAGAGGGCGGTCTACGCCCCGCCCTCCGGTGTCCAGGACCTTGACTCCCTGATAGAGTTGTCCGGCGATCGAGGGAGACTGAGGGAGCTCGAGGACGAGATCGCCGCGGAGGCGGGAATCGAACCGGGCGGAGTTCTGATCGACGTGCAGGACAGGCCGAGGCGGGATGAGACGGAGATCAAGGTGCTATCGGGTTCGGAGGTCAGCACCCTGGGGACCATATCGACTCTGGTGAAATCCCTGAGGGATGCGGAATGGAACTACTGGAGGTTCGGCGTTTACTGCGCGAAGGAGAATCTGGAGAAAGTGAGGGAGGTATGTGTAGACCATGGTTGGCCAGGACTGGAGAGATAGAGTGATCGTCGGGATCACCGGCGCTTCTGGGGTGATCTACGGCGAGCGGCTCTGCCAGGCACTTACGGAGTCAGGGAAGGAGGTACACCTCATACTATCGAGCAGCGGTGAACAGCTGCTGAAGATGGAGCTGGGCCTTGATCGTCAGGATCTATCGGGACGGGTTCATCGGATCTACGGGAACGACGAGATGACCTCCCAGCTATCCTCTGGTTCCCATCGGTTCAGTTCCATGGTTGTGGTTCCATCAAGCATGAGGACCATGGCCGCTATTGCCTCAGGGAATTCTGACAACCTGATATGTCGAGTTGCCGACGTATGCCTGAAGGAGCGGAGGAAGCTGGTACTCGTTCCCAGGGAAACGCCCCTGGGTCTCTCTCATATACGGAGCATGGAGGAGCTGACTCTGGCTGGAGCGGTCATACTCCCCGCCATGCCCGCCTTCTACCACCGGCCCAGTGAGATCTCCGATATGGTGTCCTTCATAGTCGGCAAGATTCTGGATCAGCTCGAGATCGAACACGATCTCTTCACGCGGTGGAGTGGGGCTGAGCGCAGACAGGGCAGTTAGGCCTACTCTGTATCTCGACCTCTGAACACGTGAGATCCTCCCCGTCGAATAGAAGGAGCCGGCCCGTCAGCAGATCCGGCATTCGGAGGAGGTACTTGATCGCCTCCAGAGCCTGGATGGAACCAACCACGGACGGAACCGGTCCTGCGATTGGGAGGAGATCCTCCTCTTGCGCCGATGGATAGAGACAGCGAAGGCAGGGAGATCTTCCCGGAACGAAGGTCGAGGCCCTGCCCTCGAAGCCGAAGACGCTCCCGTGGAAGAAAGGTATCCCCGCTCTGAAGCAGCGATCGTTCAGCAGATACCTTGTCCCGAAATTGTCGAGGCCGTCGACGACCCCATCAATCCCCTCCAGCAGCGAGTCGACGGTGCCCTCGCTAATCTCATCTTCAAATGCTTCAATTCTGGGCTCGTGATTGATACCCGAGAGCCTCAGACGTGCGATCTCCGCCTTCGACCTACCGACGTCGTCCTCGCCGTATAGGATCTGTCGGTTCAGATCCGGCTCCCCCACGGTTTCGGAGTCAGCAAGAAGAAGGTGGCCCACACCGGCTCTGGCCAGGAGGTTCGCCGATGTGCAGCCCAGGCCGCCGACTCCAGCCACCAGGAGGGAGGCGTTGGCCAGATCGCTCTGTCCACTCTCCCCCCAGCCGCTGATCCTCATCTGCCTCTCGTACCTCATCTTTCCCACATCCAGATCGCCCAAGGATTCAATGTCCTGATGGATTCCGGATTCTGGAAATACTTAAAAGTAGCGCCAAGGACCAGTAGCAACTTCTCATCTAGCCGGGGGAGGGACAAAATGAAGACCCCTATCTGCGAAGTCTGCATGAAGAGCGGCATACTATGCCCGGGCTGTCAGCAGAAGCTTGACCGGGGCGAGGTTAGCGAACTTGACGTGAAGGTATCCCGAGCACTCCACAAGGCCTCAGCGAAGAACAAGGAGCTCCGGGACATCACATTCGAGAGATCCATTCAGGTGGATGGACTCGCAATCCTCATCGTTGGCAGGGACGATGTGCATGCCTTCACGGGAAAGGGCGCAAAGGTCGTCAAGACCCTGGCAAACCGGGTCGACATGAACGTCCGAATCGTGGGCAATCTCGATAATCCGAGGCAGGTCGCCGATGATCTGATTCGCCCCGCCAGGCTGCTCGGGGTGAATACCGTGTACCGAGTCGACGGCGAGAAGCAGTACAAGATCCGGGTTGCGAAGGAAGACGAGGAGAAGATGCCCCTCAGTCTCGAGGATCTGCAAGAACTCATAGAGCGGCTGACCTCACAGGAGGTAACGGTCGTTTTCGAGTAGCCCTGGAGTTGTTATATTGGGAAAACGCTACAGTAGAGTTTACTCATCTAGCATTGCCGATCACGTTGGGCAGAAGGTCAACGTCAGAGGGTGGCTTCACAGCAAGCGGGATCTGGGAGGCATCAGATTCATCCAGCTGAGGGACAGGGACGGTATCTTTCAGGTGACCGCTGCCAAGAAGAGCTCCGATACCGAGGTCTTCGACACGATGGATTCAGTGCCGCTGGAGTCCGTCCTCGAGGTCGACGGCGAGGTCAAGGCGATGTCACAGGCCCCGGCGGGGGTCGAGGTGGTGCCGGAGACTATCACGGTGGTGTCTGAATCGGAGACGCCGCTGCCACTTGACGTTACCCAGAAGGTCAAGGCCAGGATAGATACCCGTCTCGACAACCGGGTAGTCGACCTGAGGAGACCGGGCATTCGATCTATCTTCAAGCTCCGATCCCAGGTGCTCAAGTACGTTCGCAACTTCTTTGACCAACAGGGCTTCACCGAGATCAACACCCCCAAGATCATAGCCTCAGCATCTGAGGGTGGAACCGAGCTATTCCCTATCGCCTACTTCGAGAAGGAGGCGTTCCTGGCACAGAGCCCGCAGCTCTACAAGGAGGAGATGGTTCCAGTCTTCGAGAAGGTGTGGGAGATAACGCCCATATTCAGGGCCGAGACCCACAACACCAGCAGGCATCTGAACGAGTCTATGTCCATCGATATCGAACAGGCATTTGCCTCTTGTCGCGATGTGATGGACGTCGCAGAGAACCTGATGAATACGGTGGTTGACAGGATCCTGGCGCAGGACGGCGAACTGCTGAGGTCGATCGGCGCCAGACTCGATCCCATCTCACTTCCCCTGCCGGTCCTGAGCTACCAGGAGGCCCTGGAGATCGCGAATCGTCACGGCGCGGAGCTGAAGTGGGGTGACGATCTCGGGACCAAGGCCACCAGGGAGATAGGGGACGAGATGAAGACGCCGTACTTCATAATCGACTGGCCCGATGAGACCAAGCCGTTCTACATACACCCGAAGGGGGAGAGGCTCTCGGAGGGATTCGACCTGATGTGGAAACACCTGGAACTTGCCTCGGGGGGACAGAGGGTTCACGAGAGGGAGCTGCTCGAAAGGAGGCTGAAGGATAGGGGGCTGAACCCGCACGACTTCAACTACCACCTCCAGGCGTTCAGATACGGTATGCCCCCTCACTCGGGCTGGGCTATCGGGGTGGAGAGGCTGATGATGGCCCTGACCGGGAAGAGGAATATCAGGGAGGTCTGCCTCTTTCCACGTGACCGCCTTCGCCTGGTGCCGTGAAGCTTGGTGCTGATGAGATTCATAAACGATCTGATGCTCGGGAAGCTCGCAAGGTGGCTGAGGCTCCTGGGCCACGATACCGCGTACGGGACGCTCGAGGACCAGGAGATCATCAGGAGGGCGAAATCGGAGTCGAGGACGATTCTGTCCAGGGACCAGCGCCTGATCGACACGGCGAGGAGGGAGGACATCGCCGCCATATACGTCTCGCAGGCCAATCTGGAGGATCAGGTGGTGGAGCTCTACGACACTCTCGGCTTGGCCGAGGTCCAGCTCGATCCCGACAGCTCACGATGCCCACTGTGCAACGGCGAACTGGCAGGGAAACGGCCCGAAGAGGTGAGGGAACTGGTGCCCCCCAAGGTATTCGAGTATCATTCGCAGTTCTGGAAGTGCGTCCGGTGCGACAAGGTGTACTGGATGGGCAGACACTGGGATGATATTGAGAAAAAGATTAATGCCGCCAACAACGAGCTTGCCCGGGATCCTGATTAGCATGAACCTAGATATCCAAGACGGACGCTTCCTGGTCAGCACCGCGAGGGAGACGATCAGGGAGTACGTCGTCCACCATGTTCGGATCGATGTCCCGGACGATACCGATAGCAGGCTCAGGGAGAAGGCGGGGGTCTTCGTAACCATAAACACCCACCCCAGCAGGCGCCTCCGAGGATGCATAGGCCACCCGTATCCGGATTCGCCCCTGATAGAGGCGTTGATCGACTCCGCCGTATCCGCCTGCTCCAGGGACCCGAGGTTTCCCGACGTGAAGCCGGATGAACTCGACCATCTACTGGTTGAGGTCACGGTGCTCTCACCGCCGGAGGTGATCAAGGTTGCGAGGCCCGCCGATTACGTCAATCAGATCGAGATCGGGAGACACGGGCTGATCGTAAGGAAGGGTCCCTACCAGGGCCTTCTGCTTCCCCAGGTCGCGGTCGAGCAGTCCTGGGAGGCGGAGGATTTTCTCTCTCATACCTGCCACAAGGCGGGGCTACCGATGACCGCTTGGATCGACGAGGACACCGAGGTCCAGAGGTTCGAGGGCTTCATCTTCGCCGAGGAGGAGCCGGGTGGCAGAGTTGTGGAGAAGGATTGAACTTTGACAGCGGTGGAAACCTGGCGCTCAGATGGTGTGTACTTCATAGTTGACGGGGACGATCGCCGACTGGCGACCGAGAACCTCGTGCCCGGGACCGCTCATTTCGGTGAGAGGACGGTGGAGATCGAGGGGACTGAGTACAGGCTCTGGTCCCCATACAGGAGCAAGCTGTCGTCGGCGATACTCTCGGGCCTTTCGAATCTCGACATCTCCCGGGGCTCCAGGGTTCTGTACCTTGGCGCCGCCTCGGGCACGACGGCATCCTATGTATCGGATATCGTGGGGGACGGGGGAGCGGTCTACTGCGTCGAGTTCGCGCCAAGGCCCATGAGGGAGCTCTTGAGGATGTCCAGGATCAGGAAGAATATAGTGCCGATCCTGTCTGACGCCAGGAAGCCGGAGGGTTACTCCCATCTGATGACCGAGGTGGAGTTCATCTACCAGGATGTGGCGCAGCCGAACCAGGGCCAGATCTTCTGTTCGAATTCCGAGGCGTACCTCGACCCGTCCGGGTCGGGACTGCTGATGGTCAAGTCCAGGAGCGTCGATGTGGCCAAGAGGCCGGACCAGGTCTTCAGGCAGACGATCTCCGACATGGAAAGCGGGGGTCTGAGGGTAACGGAGACGGTTGGCCTGAACCCGTTTGTGAAGGACCACATAGCCATCGCCGCTGTGAACGGAGAGAAATGATTGGCATCCCTCAAGGACTTCAAGATCAGGATAAGGAAGGGCAAGGCGCAGCCGAAGTTCGCGGACGATGCGCTCGAGGGAGAACTGCAGAAGGCAGCGGAGATCTACGAGAGGAACCTGGGAAAGAGGAAGGGTCAGTTCGACGAAGAGGAGGTCGCCGACTGTTTCAGCGAATCGAAGGCCGGCAGCGTTGGGAAATCCATACTGGGAAGATACTACACGTTCGAGACCGTCACTTTGGATGATTTCCTGGGGGAGAAGATGGATGCGATCGAGAGGATGGGCGTTACGGACTGCGTCGGCCTCAGGCTTGCCTTCTTCCAGTTCCTCTCCACCGAACACTCGGGGTTCATGAGCTCGGAGTCCAGGGGCCAACTGCTCGAGGACTTCGGTGCCAGAATGGGCCTTTCCGGAGATAGGCTGGACGAGGCGCTCTGGCTGGATGACGATGACAATAGGGTTCTGGAGAGACGGCGGGAAGTCCCTCCGAAGCTGGCCCCGGTATACAACTTCGAGATGCTGTCGGCGATGATGGCTAACTCCCATCTACTCCGATTGGGACCTCTGGAGAGGGGGTCCTCAGTCAAATTCGTTTTCAAGAACCTCAAGTTCTACGGGTTATTCCACCGGGTTGAAAACAGCGACCGCGGATTCGTTTTCGAGATCGATGGGCCACTCAAGATATACGGCAAGATCTCGGCGAAGTTCGGATACAAGATGGCCATCCTCGTCTACAGGCTCGCCCAGTTGTCGAGGCGGCGGGAGATAGACTGCCCCCTTCTGCTAGAATTCAGGAAGTCGAAGAGGAGGATCTCACTGGAGTCCTCCATAGCCGAGCTGCCCGAGCTCGATTGCCCGAGTGTCGAGGACCTGAGGCTCCAGCTATTCGACAGCAAGGTCGAGGCCAAGATCCACAGCACCTTCAGCGCACTGGACCTGGATGGCTGGAGCGTGGAGAGGGAGCCCAGACCGTACGTGTCGGGCGAGGTGGTCTTCATCCCGGACTTCTCGCTTTCGCGGGGCGACCACGAGGTACTGGTGGAGGTGGTCGGGTTCTGGATGCCCGAATACAAGAAGCGGAAGAAGGCCAAACTGAACCAGCTCGCCAAGTCGGGGCTGAGGGATCTGATACTGATCGTCGATGAGAAGATAGAGGACGACTTCAAATCTATCACCGACTTCCCCATATTCACATACAGCAGGCAGGGATCATCATACAGGATTCCCTACTCGCGCATACTGGGCTACCTACAGAAGCACTTCCCGGGGCCGGAAGCGGCCTCCGATGACCGAGCGCCGTCGGAACCGAGCATAATCGAAAGGGGCGGAAGCAGGTACAGGACGTACTGGTAGCTTCACGGTCAGCGCTATATGTATGAGATGGCGAGCACCCTTATCTGGTCGGCGGTATCCTCGGCCGTGTCGGCGACCTCCTCGAGGGCCTCGATGAGACGGTGTATGGACAGGAAGTTAGCCGTTGTGGTATCGATCTTCTCCGCATTTCGGCTGATCCTGGTGATCAGTTCCCGGCGGAGCTTGTCACCCTTGTCCTCCATCTCGGACACGTTATTGCCGTAATCCACAACAAGATCCAGATTGTAGGTCAGCTCCCTTATGGCCTTGGACAGCTCCTTCACTGTCTCGTAGGAGTTGTTGGCCATGTTCTTGAGGAGCTTGGTAGATCTCTCGTCCAGACACCCGACATCAACGATCGAGGTCTCGAAGGCGCACTCCTCGGCGAACCTCCCGATCGTCTCCAGATTGAAGAGAATCCTGAGGAGGTCCTCCCTGAACTTGGGACGAAGCTCACCGACGGACAGCTTCTTCATCATCTCCCTGGCGATGACATCGGCCTTGCGCTCGCTGGCAAAGACGCCTGCGGAGGTCTTCTCGATCTCCTTCCTCTCCCCGTTACAGAGAGCCTCCACGTTCTTCTTCACGCCTTCCACGCACTGGCATATAAGATTGACGTGGCTGGTGAAGCGCTCGACCGCATCCTGACCTTCCTTGACCTTGAGCAGTGGATAGAATCTTTCCGTTCCCATTTCTACACCTGAGTTCTCTTCAGAGGGCTTTAATAGTTTATGGTAGGAGGTAGGAGGCCCGTGGTGGCCCGATTACACGAACGGGCGAGCGTGATGCGTTCTATGTCCCCACGACACGCCACGTGGTTGTCGCATTGCCTATGGACCTGCCCTCGTTGTCGAAGACGCGAACCCTTATGGAGTAGGCGAATTCGCCCTCATCATCCAGCTCTTCCTCGTAGATCTGAGGTTCGTATGTGAACGAATACTCGGCAACATCTCCCACAGCGAGATCGGTTGTGAAGCTGTAGGTCCACTCCAGGCCCTTCTCAACCTCCAGTGGTTTTCCCCCCACGCTGCCCCTGAAGACGATCCTCTCGGGCACTGTTATGCGCACCTCCATGTCGTCGAAGGACGTATCGACCTCGTTGTTTATCCGGACCCTCAGGCCGTTGGGCTTTGTGACGTTTGGGGCTATCTGATCGGCCCCGTATATGTCGACGGTAACGTCATAATCCGCGAAGATACACCCCGACATTACCAGGATCGAGGTCAGAACAAGGGACAGGACGATGGTAGAATAAGGCCTAGAAAGCACAAACATTCCTCCTTAGGGTTGTTGGCGAATCCAGAAATCTTATAAATGTCTCGTAATCCGATGAGGGTTGCATCTAGCGCGGGGTGGCCGTTGGGCTCACGTCCACGGAAAAATCCGGTATGAGGCCCTTTATCTTCTCCAGCAGGCCCTTCTTCTTGTCCCCGGTTAGGGAGTGCTCCAGCACCTCGTCCATGGTGCGTACCGGTATGATCTCGATCTTCTTCTTGTTCGTCCTGTCCAGTGTAACGTCCCCCAGATTCGGCGCTGGTATGATCGCCTTCTTGATGCCCGCCTCTATAGCGGCCTCGATCTTCTGGCATACCCCGCCCACGGGCATTACCTCGCCCCTGACCGAGAGTGAACCCGTCATCGCCACCGTCTGATCCACGGGTATGCCCTCGATTGCAGATATCACCGCCGTGGCAACGGATATCGATGCGCTGTCGCCCTCAACACCTGAATATGCCTGGAGGAACTGGATGTGAATATCGTACTGACTGAGATCCCTCTGGGCGTACTTCTTCACGATGGCGCTGACGTTCTGCACCGCTTCCTTCGCTATATCGCCGAGCTTCCCGGTAGCTATGATGCTTCCGCTCTGCTTGCTCAGGGGCTTCGTGGCCTCGGCGGCTATGGCGGTGATTATCCCGCTGTTGCCCATCACGGCGAGCCCATTCACCTGACCGATCTTCTCCCCCTCTGTCTTGACAACCTCATAGTCCTTCTTGTTTTCGATGTACCTGTCGGCGATCTGCTCCTCCAGGGTCTTGGAGAGTTTCCTCGCCATTATCACGTGACGGGCGTCCGTTTCCTCCGCACCGAGCTTGAGGGCTATATCTCCCGCGGCCCTCACGAGGCCACCGAGATCCCTCAGGCGCAGGGTGTAGTGATCCTTCCTGCTAGATCGGCGCTTCGCCTCCATCACGATCTCCTCTATGGCGTCCCTGTTGAAGTGGGGGATCTTCTTGTCCTTCTTGATCTCCTGGGCTATGAATCTGATGAGTTTGCTCGTGTTCTTGGCCGTTATCTTCATGGTGTGCTCCATGTACACCTCGTAGCCGTAACCCCTGATCCTCGACCTAAGGGCTGGATGCATCTCCTCTATGGTGTGTACGTTTCCGGCCGCGACCAGCACGTAGTCGGAGGGCACCGGCTCGGTCCTCACCATGGCCCCGCTGCTCAGTTCGCTCTGGCCCGTTATCTGGAACCTCTTCTCCTGCATCGATGTCAGTAGCTGCTGCTGGCTCTTGGGATCAAGGGTCGCGACCTCATCGATGAACAGCACCCCGTTGTTTGCCCTGTGGATCATTCCACATTCGACCCGCTCGTGTGGAGGTGTGCCAAGACCGCCGCTCTGGAAGGGGTCGTGCCTGACGTCGCCCAGAAGTGCACCGGCATGGGCGCCGGTGGCGTCAACGAAGGGGGCGGATTCCTTTCCCTCGTTATCCACCAAAAGCTTGGGCACCAGGGCCTCCTTGCGTCTGATGCTCTGTGAAAGGATCAGCACCAGGACGGCGGCGATTATGCCTGAGAGGAAGGCGTTCTGTATTATGGCCACGGCAACGATGATGACGAGGACGATGAGCACTATCATATTCTTGAGTTCCGCATCCTTCTTCGCCTTCTGCTTGTAGCTCTCCGCCAGCTTCTTTCCCTCCCCCGAGGGAAAGACCCTCACCCGGGGGTTGTTCTCATCATCCGGGTTGGGGAAGATCACCACGTCCTCGAGCTCCTCGCGGGGGAGAAGCTCGGCCATCGCCTTCCCGAGCATGGACTTGCCTGTCCCCGGGTCCCCTATGAGCATGACGTTTCTCTTCTGTTTGGCAGCGGTTCGGATGACCTCTACCGCAGAGTCCTGGCCGATGACCTGGTCGATCAGCTTCTCGGGGACATCGACCTCGGAGGTGGACTTGATGTTGGAGTAGTCATCACGCTTCTTCTCCTCTTTCATCTCCTCCGTGGGCTCTTCGACCCTCTCTGTCTCGGATGCGACCTCTCCAGTTTGTCTCACTCTGGGCAAATCAACGTCACCAACCAGCATCCCCAGCCAGAAGGAAGCGATCTTCGTACGAAGGGAGAGCGAAAATGGAAATATAAATGCTTTATCAACTTCGCTTTGTTAACCTGAACACGCAGTCTGTGAGGTCCTAACACGTCAGTCAATCGCGTGACCTGCATCACAGGAACCCCGGGTACAGGAAAGAGTACCGTCGGCGACCTTCTTAGAGGTTACGGTCACACCGTGCTGGAGATTCAGGTATTTGCAGAAACCAGGGGCGTCTACTCGTACATCGAGAACGGGGAGATCCTGGTGATCCCGATCGACGATCTGATGTGTTCCATTGAGCGGGCGGTCGGCCCGCCGGGAGGAGGATTCATAGTCGGTCACCTCTCCCACCACTTCAAGCGGCCGACCTCGGTCGTGGTGTTGAGGACCAATCCGGCTATCCTGGAGGATAGGCTGAGGGAAAAGGGCTGGGGGGAACGGAAGATCTCTGAGAATGTGGAGGCCGAAGCCATGGACCTCATCCTATCCGAGGCGCTGGAGCTCCATGGTGACAGGGTAAGTGAGATAGACACCTCCGAGATAGGCGAGGCCGAGACCGCGAGGCGGATCCTGGATGTGCACCTCGAGGGGAAGAGGTACCCCCCGCAGACACGGGATTGGCTGCTCGAACACATTTTAAAGGAAATCTGAGAGATATGTCTGGAATCGGCGTGGATATTCGAAGCACCATGTTGATGGGTTTTCTATTCTCTCTCCTCCTGGTAGTTGGATACATAGTCGGAAATGGCAGCTACTACATCATGTCCCTGTTCTTCGTACTGGCCCTCGTCATAAACATAGGGGCCTTCTGGTACTCCGACAGGCTGGTATTGGCCATGTACAGGGCCAAGATCCTGGAGGGATCGGAGTACCATGGTCTCCAGGAGATGGTTGAACGACTTGCGACTCAGGCCGGTATACCAAAGCCCAGGGTTGCCGTTATCCCGAGCCAGATGCCCAACGCCTTTGCGACTGGCAGAGATCCCTCCTCATCGGTTGTCGCAGTGACCCAAGGGTCGATAGAGAGCCTCACCGACGACGAACTGGAGGGCGTCATCAGCCACGAGATGGGCCACATCCGCAATCGGGACACATTGGTCATGGTACTGGCCGCGGCCATAGCTGGCGCGATAGGTTACATGGCATTCTGGGCTAGGTGGAGTCTGCTGACCGGGGGTGCACGTCGGGACCAGGGAGGGGGCTCGGTTATCGGGCTGATACTGGTGGCCGTGTTGATTCCCCTGGCAGCGGTCATCATCCGTATGGCGATCTCCCGAAATAGGGAATACGGCGCGGATAGGGCGGGAGCCGAGATCTCGGGAAAGCCGGGTAGCCTGGCGAGCGCACTGGAGAAGATAGAGTCCATCAGCCGTAGGAAACCGGCAAGGGGTGGCAATGCGGCAACCAGTCACCTTTTCATAGTGAATCCTTTCAGGGGCGATGCGATAGCGAGGGTCTTCTCGACCCACCCGCCAACCGAGGACAGGGTGAGGAGACTGAGACAGATCGAGAGCGAACAGAGATATGGAAGGGTCTACTAGATTCGTCGGCTTGAGAGGTGTTGGATGAAGAAGATCTTCGCTCGCTTCAGAGAACTTGACGACGATGATTTCAGGCTACTGACTGCCATTGAGGTCGGACACCGACGCAGTAGCCTGGTGCC